>Ga0070732_10002048_pt1 | contig 11014 bp, 6 predicted proteins | sample Coa_R1_5_FD_66449 | JGI IMG/M metagenome (GOLD analysis project Ga0070732, IMG submission 66449) | Surface soil microbial communities from Centralia Pennsylvania, which are recovering from an underground coalmine fire - Coalmine... | ecosystem: Environmental > Terrestrial > Soil > Unclassified ...
CGGTGCCGATCGGCGGCATGGCCACCGCGCTACCGAGCAAGGACGACGAAGTAAACCGCGCCGCGGCCGCGGCCATCAGGGCTGACAAGGTGTGGGAGGCGAAGAAGGGCTTTCTGCGCGGCTGGGTCGCGCACATCTTCCACATGAAGACGGCGGCCGACCCGTTCCAGGAACTCCGTGCCTCCGGCTGGACACCAACCCCCGAGATGGCCAACCCCGACAATTACCCGGTTACCCTCAAAGTGCCTGCCGGTCCCATCACGCGGGAGGGCACGTGCCGGAACGCGCGCATGCTGATCGAGTACCTCGAAGGCTGGCTCAGCGGCCGGGGCGCCAAGGGCATCGACAGCCTGGCCGGCAAGCCCGGCATCCATCCAGCGCTCATGGAAGACCTCGCCACCGCGCGGATCTCCGTGGCGCAGATCGCTCAACGCGTCCGCCATGGAGCGAAAGCGGCCGACTCTGGCGAAATACACGACCTGCCGCTCGTCAAGCGGCTGATCCTTCAGGAAGCCGAAGACATTGTGGCGCGAATGCGCATGGATGAGACTTCCAGGGATGAGAAAAGCAGAGCGGCCGAGGCGGTGGCCAGGTATCGCAAGGCCGTGAAAGTCGCGCTCGTGTGGATCAAGAACTATACCGAGCTGAATTTCAGGAGCCTCGGGTCGTACACACGGGCCCAGCTCGATCAAATAGCGACCGAGCCCGACACGTTCTGAGACGGAAAGTTTTGCGACTCCGCGCTCTGGCGCTGTGCTACCACACTCCTCGCAAAGGGATGACCGTCGCGCGGGCCAGCGGCGAGTGAGGCGACGAGACGGCCAAGCTGCACGGCGTGAGGGCAAGGGAGAGCGTTCCGAAATGGACCGCCAGCGCGAGATTCCCGCGGAGGCTCAACCCGGACGGCCCTTGCTGGTCTTCGATGGCGACTGCGAGTTCTGCCGTACATGGGTTGATCGCTGGCGCTCAATCACTGGCGAGCGAATTGAGTATCGCACGTACCAGGATGTAGCGGCGGATCATCCCGAGATCGGGGTCGAGGAGTTCGAGAAGGCAGTCTGGCTGATTGAGCCCGACGGAAAGCGCTCGAGCGGGGCAGGGGCGGTCTTGCGGCTCTACGAGCTTGCCGGTGAGAAGCGTTGGCTCAAGGCGCTTTACGACGACCTGCCAGGCTTCGCTGCGGTGACCGAGAGCGGTTACCGCCTCGTGGCGCGACACCGCGGCGGCGCCTCCTGGCTGACGCGCTGTCTCTGGGGCAGAGTCGCCCAGCGGCCGCGCTACCGGCGCATGCGGTCGATCTTCCTGCGCGCTCTGGGAGCGGTCTACCTGATGGCGTTCTGGTCGCTGGGAGTCCAGGTAGACGGTCTGATCGGCAGCCGCGGCATCCTGCCGGTAGACGAATTCTTGCGGAGCGCGAAGCTGGCCCTCGGCGACGGCGCCTACCGGTTGTTTCCCACACTGCTGTGGTTCGACTCCTCTGACCGAGCGCTGCACCTGTTGTGCTGGGGTGGAGTGCTTGTGAGCGCGCTTTTGGTCGCGGGTGTGCTTCCAGGAGTGAGCCTGGCCCTGTTATGGGTGTTCTATCTGTCGCTTACGGTCGCCGGCCAGGAGTTCTTGAGCTTCCAGTGGGATGTGCTCTTACTCGAGACGGGGCTGCTGGCAATTCTCTTCTCGCCCTGGGGTGTGTGGCTGGGACGGGCCCGTGGAGAGCCCTCGCGTGGGGTCGTCTGGCTGCTGCGGTGGCTCGTATTCCGGCTCATGTTTCTCTCGGCGATGGTGAAGCTCACCAGCGGCGACCAGGCCTGGCGGTCGTGGACCGCGCTCAACTATCACTACGAGACCCAGCCGCTGCCTCCGTGGACGAGCTGGTACATGCACCAGTTGCCAGCATGGTTCCAGACGATGTCGGCGGGAGTGATGTTCTGGTCAGAGCTGATCGCTCCCTTCTTCGTCTTTGGTCCGCGGCGCGTTCGCATGGTCGGGTTCTGGAGCATCGTTCTCCTTCAGGTCTTGATCGCGGCAACGGGAAACTACGGCTGCTTCAACGCGCTCTCATTGGTGCTGTGCGTGACGCTCGTCGAAGATCGCGATTGGGGCGCCCAGGTCAGCGGGCAAGAAGAGCCTCGTACGCGCGGGCTGAAGCGCGTACTGATCGGAGCTGTGGGAGTGGTCGTTGTGCTGGTGACGACGATGCAAGGGATCTCGAGAACCTGGCCGGCGGTCGAGTTCCCAGGCCTCATGGAGGACCTGAGGCGGTGGGTTGAGCCGCTCCGCAGCATGAATGCTTACGGGCTGTTCGCGGTGATGACGACCGAGCGCAAGGAAATAGAGGTTGAGGCGAGCGACGACGGAGTCACGTGGAAACCCTACCAGTTCCCGTGGAAACCCGGCGAGCTGGATCGAAGGCCGCGGTTCACGACGCCGCACATGCCCCGCCTCGACTGGCAGATGTGGTTCGCTGCGCTTGCTCCCAACTGTTGGCGGCAGCCGTGGTTCCTCAAGTTTGAGCAGCGGTTGCTGGAAGGGTCTCCTCCAGTTCTCAAGCTATTGAGAGAAAACCCGTTCCCCGACCGGCCGCCGCGGTACATCAGGTCTAGGCTGTACCTCTACCACTTCACGAAGTGGGGTTCGCGGGCGTGGTGGCAGCGAGAAGACCTGGGGCTGTACTGCCCGCCAGTGCGGTTGTGAATCAGAGCAGACAAACGCCTGCCTCGACGCCCCTCCGCGTTCGAGTGAAATCCGTTGAATCCACGCGCTCCCGCTTGTAATCTCAACATCCACGGGACAGCCTTTCACGAGGTGCAGCCGGCGGCTGCATCAGATCAGTTTCACTCGAGCTACGGTAGGTCAAGCCATGCCGATCCGCGTCGATTGCTCGGCGTGTCAATTCTCATTCCGGGTCAGGGACGAGCTGGCCGGGAAGCGCGGCAAGTGCCCGAAGTGTCGCGCTTCGATTCAGGTGCCCAACCTGGAATCTCAGACCGAAACAGGCTACGCACTGGCCGACGAGACTCAACGGCCTCCGGCAGTCCCGCGGTCTTCGGCTACTGCGAGCGCGGGGCGTCCCGTGGCTCAGTCCGTTGCCGCCAAGCGCGCGGCGGAGGTCACCAGGCCCACGCTCACACCGGCCGAGATCCTGACCGCGTTTCGCGGAGAGATCGTTCCGGTGCGCCCTTCGTTGCTGTACCGGCTCTGGATTCTTCTGGTTGCCACGGTGATGATCGTGTTGCCCATCATCTACTTGGGCATCGTCGCGGCAGCTTCGTATGCGCTCTATTATCATGCGACCCGAGATATTGTGGTGTTCCAAACAGTGAGAAACGCGCGTGCGGCCCTGTTCGTTTACGTCGGTCCGCTGGTCGTGGGCGGAGTGCTGCTCGCTTTCATGATCAAGCCGCTCTTCGCGCGCCCGGCCCAACAGCGGAAGCCGCGCTCGCTCGACCCTTCCCAGGAGGCGCTGCTGTTCGCCTTCGTTGACGGGGTGTGCATCTCGGTCGGCGCTCCTCGGCCAAGCCGCATCGATGTCGATTGCCAGGTGAACGCCTCGGCCAGCTTCCAGGGAGGAACCCTCTCACTCTTGAGCGGTAACCTGGTGCTGACGATCGGCCTTCCTCTCGTAGCGGGGCTGAGTCTCAGGCAGTTCGCGGGCGTGCTTGCCCACGAGTTTGGGCACTTCTCACAGAGCGCGGGCATGCGCCTGACGTACCTGATCCGTTCGATCAATCTCTGGTTCGCGCGCGTCGTATACGAGCGAGACGAGTGGGACGAGACGCTCGCGGCCTGGGCACGTGAGCAGAACATCTATTCAATTGTCGTGATCAACCTGGCTCGGCTGGTGGTATGGCTGACGCGCCGGGTGCTGTGGCTGCTCATGGTGATCGGGCACGTGATCAGCAGTTTCATGCTGCGGCAAATGGAATTCGACGCAGATCGCTACGAAGCGCGCATGGTTGGCGGCGATGTGTTCGAGTCAACCATGAAGCAGTTGAACGTGCTGAACGTTGCATATCAGGGAGCCTACGTTGATCTGGCCGAGAGCTGGAAGGAGGGCCGGCTGGCCGACAACCTGCCGAAGCTTGTGATGGCCAACGTCGCGCAAATCCCCGCGCGGGTTCTCGACGAGCTCGATAAGGTGATTGCAACGCGCAAGACGAGAATCCTGGAAACCCATCCGGCCGACAAGGATCGGGTCGCCAACGCACGGGCGCAAAAGTCCGCGGGTGTCTTCAAGCTCGAGGGTCCCGCGACCGACGTTTTCCGCAGCTTTGATGCGCTCTCGAGGTCGGTCACGCTCGACCACTACCGCGGCGTCTTCGGGCAACACGTTTCCAAGGAATGCCTGCATCCGGTCGTCGAGGTCGTGCGCGGCCAGGAGTCGGTCCTGGAAGGCAACAAGGCACTCAGCCTTTTCTTCATGGGCACCTTCAATCCGCTCCGTGCCCTCGAGCTTCCCGCGGAGGCGCCGCATGCTCCAGCCGACCTCAAGGCAGCCCGGCGCCGCCTGGAACAATGCCGCATCGGCATGGAGAGCGCTCTGAAGGAATACAAAACAGCAACGGATCGCCAGCGCGAGCTCATCGGCCGTTCGATTGAGAGCGAAGCTGCTGCGATCCTGTTGAAGGCCGACTACCGGATCAAGGCGGCGGAATTCTCGCTCCCATCGGCAAAACTCGACACCGCGCTGGCCGCGAGCCGCAAGGCCTCGGCTGAGCTACAGGGGCTGACCGTGCCTCTGACTCGTTTCGAAAACGAGGCGGTCGAGCGCCTTTATCTCGGTTTGTGCTTTCTTGAAGCAGCTCCGATCGCTGCTCGCGTCGTCGATGCCGAGCGCTGGCGTGAGGAATGCCGGTCGCTGTATCAGATTGGCGTCCAGCTCGGCGGGCGCATCATGCCCGGCCTGGTCGCGCTGATCCAGGCGCAGCAAGCGCTCTTCAATATTCTGCAGAAATTAGCGGGCAATGAACAAAACACTCGGCTCCATAACGCGATTCTGCGCGGCGGGAGACAACTTCGCGACCAGCTTCAAGAAATGAGCTGGAAGCTGGGCGCGACCCGGTACCCATTCGATCACGCTTCCGGCGAGATCACGCTCTCTCAGTTCGCGCTGCCAGTGGTTCCGGCGGCCGACGCGATCGGCGACCTGTTACAGCTCACCGGCGAGGCGATTGACAAACTCATTCCACTTTACGGCCGGCTCATCGGCCGGCTCGCCGTTGCCGCTCTGGACGTTGAACGCGCCCTGGGATTGCCTCCACCAAAGGACGTGAGCGAGAATCCGACTTCAGGAGCTGTGCGCGAATAGGAGATTCTGTCTCTTCTTGTGCAGCAGTCGTCTCGCCTGCCATTCTCGGATTGCAGGCGAGACGCCTGTACCACAATTGGCAGGCTCATTCCAGCCACTCTCTTCATTTGCCAACTGAGCCGCAGACCGAACATTCTGCCAAAGGTCGAAGGCTAGCGCAACCGAACCAAACCGGCCCGGCATGGGAGGCCGCCTTCCCGCTTGGAGGCCGCTCAAGGACGGGCTGTTTTCCCCATTCTTGGAATCTCGATCTTGACGCGCCGTGCTGGCTGGCGGAGGATATGCTCCAGAGAAGAAGAGTTTTCCCCATTCACCGTTTCTTCTGGGTGTACATGGAGGAATATGTGCACTCTTTGGGCGGAGGTCAGGCCTCCGGCGAGGCGGGCTATCGCGCGACTTACGCGAGTCTCCTATCGCCTTGCCTTTCAAGAGCCCAGACTATGAGGAATGCGATCAGCGCGTTTCTGCGACGCCATGGCTTGGGCGTGTTGGCTGTTGTGTTGGCTATGGCGTTAACCCCGCCTTTCGCCCCGCCGGTCAAACCGTTCGTCTTTCTCGTCGCCGTGGCGGTCACCACATGGTATGGAGGCCGAAAGCAGGGATTCCTGGCCGCGGCCCTGTCAGCTCTCGTAATTCGATTCTTCCTCCTTCACCCGATTTTTTCACTATCGCTGAATGCCCTTCTCATCATGAGGCTAGGGGCATTCCTGCTCGTATGCCTGGTACTCGTCGAGTTTGCCGCCGCGCGGCGGCAGGCCGAGCTCTCCTGGCACAAGGCCGAGAAGTGGAACCGGCTCTTCGCCGAGACTTCCCACGAGGGGATCTGGGTATTCGACTCGAGTGGGCGCACGACCTTCGTAAACAACCGCATGGCCGAAATTCTGGGATATTCCACGACCGAGCTGCTCGGTCAACCAGTCGAGGACTTTCTCGTCGACAATCCCCGCGCTCTGGACTTGCCGGGCTCCGACCGAACGAAGCCCGACTCTGTGAGGCAGCAGACCCTGCGCCTGAGGCGCAGCGACGGATCGAAGATTATGGCAGTCGTTTCCGCCAATCCAGTCCTCGGAGACGATGGCGAAATCTTTGGCTTGCTGGCGCTCGTCGACGATGTGACGGCACACAAGCGAACAGAGCAGGAGCGCGACCGGGCGCTCAAGGTGCTTGAGGCATGCGAAGCCCAGCATGGACGCCTGGTGGCTTCGAACATCATCGGGATCATCACCGCCGGACTCGCGGGTGAGGTGATCGAGGCCAACGACGCCTTCCTCCAGATGGTTGGATACAGTCGCGAAGATTTGAGCCGTGGGCTCGTGCGGTGGTTAGATCTGACGCAGATCGAAAACGATCCGCTCGACCAGCGCAGCATCAAGGAGCTTTGGGAGCACGGCGCCTGCACGCCGTACGAGAAAGAATTCATTCGCAAAGACGGCGAGCGTGTTTCCGTCTTGATCGGCAAGGCCGCGCTCGAGCGGTATCCCAGGACATGGATCGGTTTTGTCCTTGACCTGACCGAGCGCAAGCGCGCAGAGCGGGCGCTCAAGCAGGCCAAAGACGCCGCCGAAGCGGCCAGCCGGGCCAAAGATCAGTTCCTCGCCGTTCTCAGCCACGAGCTCCGCACCCCGCTGACGCCGGTCCTGGCGATGGCCACCGCCGTTCTCGACAACCCTACAACGCCTGCCGAGCTCCGGCCGATGATCGAGATGACGCGCCGCAACATCGAGCTCGAGGCGCGGCTGATCGACGACCTGCTCGACGTTACACGAATCGCGCGTGGCAAGCTCCAGCTTGATCTCCAAGTGGTCGATGCTCACAGCTTGATTCTTCAGGCTTTGGAGATTTGCCGTGACGAGATCGTCGCCGGACATCTCCGCCTCGAAACCGACCTCTCGGCCAGCGATCACCACGTTCTGGGCGATCCCGCGCGGTTGCAGCAGATCTTCTGGAACCTGATCAAGAACGCCGTAAAGTTCTCGCCCCCTGGAGAACGGCTCATGGTCTGCTCGAGGAATATCGCGGCGGCGGGCGGCCCAGAAAGCCGCTTGATCGTCGAAGTGGCCGACACGGGAATCGGCATCGAGACAGATGTGTTGCCGAAGATCTTCAACGCCTTCGAGCAGGGCGACGACTCGGTTGCGCAGCAGTTTGGCGGACTGGGTTTGGGCCTGGCGATCAGTCGGTCGGTGGCGGAGATGCACGGCGGACGGCTCTCCGCGGCCAGTCCCGGGAGAGGACAGGGTGCCACCTTCACTCTCGACCTCGCGACCGTTCCATCACCAACTCCAGAAGAGAAAGACTTGCGACCGATCCTCCCGGCTGCTCCGCCGTCGACGCTGCGCATCTTGCTCGTGGAAGACAACGCCGACACTCTGCAAGTGCTGGCACGGCTGTTGCGCAGACATGGCTATCGAGTGACGACGGCCTGCAGCGTCAGCTCCGCGCTCGAGGCGTCGTTGGCCGGTGAGTACGACGTGGTGGTCAGCGACATCGGCCTGCCCGACGGCAGCGGCCTCGACGTCATTCGAGAGATGCGCGCGCACAGCGCGGTCAAGGGAATCGCCTTGAGCGGTTATGGGATGGAAGAAGACAGGCGCACATCTCAAGAGGCGGGTTTCGTGGCGCACCTTACGAAGCCGGTCGACTTCGTGAAGCTCGAGGCGATGATCCAGCAGGTCGCGGCAACGCACGAACAAGACGAGGTCGCAATCGGACCCGGATAAGCGACCGCGATTGAATCCACCGCTCGCCGCGACGCTGCACGCTCGGTGCCGCCCCCGCAGCGCCGCGCCCCAGCTCAGTGGCGCCGCGACAGAATCACCCAGACACCTCCGCCCGGCCGCAAGGTCATCGTGGGCACGAGCCACACCCTTTTTTCCGGAACCAGCGAAAGGCGAAAGCGCCACACAGTCTCCGTAACGGCGGGCGCACTCGGTGAGGAATCCGAGCCGATCGCGCCGGAACTCCGGCAAATTGCCGCGGAGCCAGCGTCCTTTCGGTCCCGGAGGCGAGGCGAGCGTCGCAGTCATGTTCTCTTATCGTTCGGGCGACGGCAGAGCAACACCTCAAATACCGAGTTCGGCCAGGAGGTCGATCAGCCGCCGCGCGACGCCTGTCGCCACGGGCGCCTTGGTTTCGGCCTTTGCCGCCGCATCTTCCAACCGCTTTTTGGCGGCTGTCAGGAGTCCCACGTGTTGCCGCTCGTGCAGTGCCCGCACGAGTTGAGCCGCACTCGCGCCGAGGTTAGCGGTCTGCTCCTGTGTTGCACTCGGCCCAAGCGTCTTCGCGAGTTCGTCAACCAGGTCGGCAAGTGCTCTCTGAGCAGCAGGCTTGAGGTGATCTGCCGAGCGCAAGACTCGAGACAGCTCCAGAAGATTGGCCTGGACCGAGGAGACATTCTCTGGCCTTGACGACGGTTGCTCCGGCATTGGCTTGTCTCCCCGGAGTGCCTGGGCAATCTACCCCTCGAGCGAACCGGCAATCGGCTACGTTCAGCTTGTCTTCACCTTCAACCGATGCTACCTGAATCTGATCTCATCAGCCATGCGCTCGCGTCCCAACGTCCTCTCAGCGCGAGTAGGCCGGCTCCTTGCCGGGTTTCCACTTGATGTTGCAGCCCATGCTGGGTTTTTGCACCGATGCGACCGGCTTGCCGGCGAGCACGGCGTCGAGCGCCGCGCGCAGGTCTTTGCCGGTCACGGGCACGCCGGTGTCTGGCCGGCTGTCGTCCATCTGGCCGCGGTACACGAGCGCGCGGGCACGGTCGAAGACGAAGAAGTCAGGCGTGCAGGCGGCTTGATACGCTTTGGCGGCATCCTGGTTCTCGTCGTACAGGTATGGGAACGTATACCCAACGGCAGCCTTCTCCTTGGCCATGAGGTCCGGCCCATCGTCGGGGAAAGCGGTAGCGTCGTTGGCGCTAATGCCCACCGCGGCCACGCCCTTGTCGCGATACTCGCGCGTCAGTTTGGCCAACTCGCTTCGAATGTGCTTTACGAAAGGGCAGTGGTTGCAAAGGAAGATCACCAGCAATGCGGGAGCGTCCTTGAAGTCGTCGAGCGACGCGATCTTGCCGTCGGTGTCAGGCAGCCGGAAAGCCGGGGCCTTCGTGCCCAGCGGCAGCATTGTTGAGTTTGTCAGTGCCATGGAGTTTGATCCCCTACGAAATGTTCGTCCTCTCGAGCCAACTCCTCTGCACTTAGCTTAACGCAACGCGATCGGGTCGGTCGAGCCAGAGGGTATGACGCACCATGATCGCGTTGAGAAAGCATCTCGGGGCGAAGTCCATACGCCTGGAGTGGCGTGACAACCACTGTCCTGGGGCTCGAGATCACGGCTGCGGCATCTGCCCCATGCCGAACTGGTCCCCCGCGCGGATCGGCTGCCCATCCTGAAAGTCGATTTCGAGGAGCTTCTCGCTCTGTACGGCCGTGCCATGCTCATCGGTTAGACCCGCGACGATCCGGCGCGTCGCGGTCTCGATCACGTCGCCGGTGGACGGATAGGCGAGGCGGCCGTCGATGCTGAACGTAACCCAGCCCGGCTCGTCGCGCAGCGGGATGCTGTCGACTTGCTTCGGCGGCATTACCGTGGCATCGAAGATGTGCAGCCGCTTGTTGGCGGCGTCGGTCACCCAGAGTTCCTTGTCGTCGGGCGTCATGCCAATGCCGTGGCTCGGGCAGCCGTGCCGTTTCACAGGACCCTGGCTGTATCCCTCCACTTCGATGCGATAGAGCTTCTTGCCGGTCGCGAGGTCGCCCACTTCAAAACCTAGCAGACCGTTGACGTTTACGAAGCAATGGCGCTGTTCCCCGTCGACCGTGAACGGCCGAATACTGGCGCTGAACGGTCCCACGGTCTTCAAGGCGGTATGGCTCGACGTGTCGGCAACGGTCAAGAGCGGCGAATTCAACCCGGCCAGGTAAGCGCGTTTGCCGTCGAGTCCATAAATCGTGTTATGAGAACTCGAGTTGGTGACGATCTTCGTGATGACGTCGCCGCTCAGGGCATCGAGGACCTTCCAGTGGTCTTTCTCGAACGAAGGTATATACATAATCTTCCCATCGGGCGAGATGGCCATGCGGTCGCACCCTTGATCGTAAGGCCGCTCCCAGAGGATTTTTTCTGAAACGAGATCGAGGCACGTGAGGGTTTTGATGGTGCTGATATAGAACCGTTTCGTGGCTGCGCTCGCGCACGCGCCCTTCACGTTGATCGGGATCCCTTGCTCGTCGACGCCCGCGGTGGGGATGCGCTTGAGGAAACGGTGTCCTTTGTCGATGTCAAAAACGAGCAATCCATGGCCACCGTATTCGAGGTAGTTGCGAATGCCCGGCACGGCCACGTAGAGCCGCCGCTCTGCGCCGGCCAGGGCTGTCGCAGGGCTGCCGAGCGTGCTCAGGAAAGCTCCGAGGAGCGTCAAAGCCGACAGGAGCCGGTGTAAACGCGAACCAGGCTTGTTCATGGTGCGTCTCTCTTATCGCGAAGCGCCGGGCCGCCAGCGTACGCAAAGCCGCCCGGCTGGGCAGTGGACTGGCGAATCTCATCGAGGCACTTGTGCAACGCGATCCTGAGTGCGTCAGAGTGCATCTTCCCTGTGACGATAATCCCAACAGGCGCACTCCACAACGATGATCCGCGTGACCGTCGTCTGGAATCCCCTACCAGTCGGTGCCGGTCCCTGAGAAACTATGGAAACGGAACTCATCGAAGCGA
>Ga0070732_10002049_pt1 | contig 11014 bp, 3 predicted proteins | sample Coa_R1_5_FD_66449 | JGI IMG/M metagenome (GOLD analysis project Ga0070732, IMG submission 66449) | Surface soil microbial communities from Centralia Pennsylvania, which are recovering from an underground coalmine fire - Coalmine... | ecosystem: Environmental > Terrestrial > Soil > Unclassified ...
GCCACCTGCACGGCGTCGAGGGTGCCCAGGTTGGCGAGGCAGAGCACCGACAGCGCGTGCTCGGGGACCCGCACCAGCCCGGCGCGATAGGCCCCCATCGTGCCGCCGTGATAGAGGATGGGATGGCGTCCCAGGCGCCCCAGGAAGAGACCGAAGGCATAGGGAACCGGCTCGCCGCTGTCGAGCCTGCCCGGTGTCGCGAGCCGGCGCAGCAGCTCGGGCCCGCCGTGCTCCAGCCGGTTCTCATGGACGTTGCGCTCCCAGCGGCAGGCATCCTCGGCGGTGGTGCGCAGGCCGCCGTCGCCCGCGAGGTCGCTGCCGCCGCCGGCATCGGCGGTGAAGCCGCCGCCGGACGGCCAGTAGGCGAGCGCGGCGTCGCCGCCGCCGTCACGCCGGCCGTCGCCGGCGAAGGCGGTGCCGCTCATCCCCAGCGGCTCGAAGATCGCGGTCCGGGCGACCTCGGCCAGGGGCCGGCCGGCGGCGCGCTCGACGATGGCCGCGAGCAGCACGTAGCCGGAGTTGCTGTACCGGAACGCCGATCCCGGCTTGAAGTTGAGCCCGCGCTGGCGCCCCAGCAGCTCCAGGACCTGGGCCGGGGAGACCGGCAGGTGGCGCCGGCCGGCGAAGGCCAGCAGCTCGAGGTAGTCGCGCACGCCGCTGGTGTGGTGCACGAGCTGCGCGACGGTGATGCCGTCGCCGTGGCCGCGCATCTCCGGCAGGTAGTCGCGGACGTCGTCGTCCAGCCGCAGCCGGCCCGCCGCCGCCAGCAGGGCGACACATGCCGCGGTGAGCTGTTTGGCGAGAGAGCCGAGCTCGAAGACGGTGCCGGGTTGCAGCGGGACGCGGCGCTCGCGATCGGCCAGGCCATAGCCGCGGCAGTGCAGCACCTCGCCGCCCCGGATGACCGCCACCACGCAGCCGGGAGAGCCGTCCCGGGCCCAGGGCGCGCAGAGCTCGTCGATCGACCGGCCGAGGGACGCGCCGGGGGCCCGGGAGCCGGGGGAGCGCGAGCCGGTGGAGCGGGAGCCGGGGGCGCCGGAGCCGGGGGAGCGGGTCCGCGGGGAGGCGGCACGGCCGGCGGCGGTCACCGCCGGGCCTCGACCACGGGCACCAGCCGCAGGGTGTGGACGGCCGGTCCGGGCAGGAACGCCACCGCGTCGCCACGCGCCCAGCTCGCGAACTGGTCGCGGTAGTGGGGCGAGAGCGGGTCGCCGCTCTGGCCGCCCGGCAGCTGCAGGATCCCCTCGGCCTCTCGCCCCGGCGCCACCACCATCCGCAGCGTCGCGCCGGACGACGGGTCCTGCACGCGCGGCATGTAGTCCGAGCCCGGGAGCGGCGTCCTGGGCATGTCGAGCAGGCCGCCGAGACCCGGCAGGAGCGGGCTCAACAGGTGGCGGATGTCCGCCGTGTTGCGCTCGCCCCAGGTGCGCTCACGCAGCGGCCCCAGCGGCGCGTAGAGCGCGATGACCTCGTCGACCGCGGCCAGCAGCTGATCGCGCCAGGTGCGATACCTGGGATCGAGCAGGTGCGGCGGCTGCCGCGTCACCAGCTGCCAGAGCGGCCCCTCGTACTGATCGAAGCTGTCGAGGAAATCGAAGTCGGGCACCGCCTTCTCGCACTCCGCCGTGAAGGTGTGGAAGACCGCGGTGGCCAGCCTGAGGCGGAAGATCCGAACCAGGCGGTACCCCGCCGAATCGATGCCGGCCCGGCCGCCCCAGGTCTCGACGAGCCGCCGGAGCTCGCCGCGCCGGGGGTCCGCGGCGATCGCCTCACGGTCCAGCAGGCGGAGCAGCAGATCGTGCCAGCGCTCGAGGAACACGGCCCGATCGTCGAGCTGGATCCGCCGCATGTCCTCGACCGTGGCGCGCTCCACGCCGGCGAGGTCGTCGCGGATCTGCCGGGCGCGCGCCCCCAGGATGTAGTGGTTGGCGCCGAGCCGCGCGAGGGCTTCGCCGGAGACCACCCGGTTGTTCGCGGTCCACAGTCTCCCGGCGGGCGGATCGATCACCTCGGGCACCTCGCCGGGAGCGACCAGGGCGTCCCACCGCCGCGTGCCGTCGTCCCAGGTGACCGGCGAGCGGCCGGCGAGGCCGGCCCGCCGCGGCAGCCGCCCCATCACCGTCCAGCCGATGTGACCCGCGGCGTCGGCGGCCACGAAGTTGAGGGCGGGCACGCCGGAGCGGCGGGCAAGATCGAGCGCGGCGGGCACGTCCGGAGCCGTCTCGAGCCCCAGGCTGGTGAAGTCCACCGCCGCGTCGTCGTCCACCACCGCGTGGACCGCGCGCCGGCGGCCCCGCGCGTCGGCGCCGATCACCGGCCCCCAGCGCGTCCAGTCGAACGCCAGCCGCCGATCCTCGCCCCACTTGACCCGCAGCCGCTCCACGTGGTGCTCGAACGGCACGGGCCCGCCGGGCGTCCGGTAGCGGTCGCCGGCGGGCGTGACGTCCAGCGGCACGAGGTCGCTGGTGTCGAGGACGCTGTTGGTGACTCCCCAGGCGACGTGGCCGTTGCTCCCCACCACGATCGCCGGGGCGCCCGGCAGGGTGACGCCGTCGACCCGCCACGGCCGGCCGGCCACCGGCCACGAGAGAGCGGCGCGGTACCAGAGGTCGGGCACGCCGATCTCGAGGTGCAGCTCGTTGGCGAGCAGGGCGTCGCCGGAGGCGGTGCGGGCTCCCGCGACCGCCCAGCCGTTGCTGCCGGCGGCGGCCGCCGCCGGGCGCCGCGCCTCGCTCGGCGCCAGGAGCGCCGCCGGCGCCGCCGGCGCCTCCAGCCGCCAGGCGGCCCGCCGCCGCCGCAGGTCGAAGACCTCCGGGCCCGGGATGGGAGCGCCGGCGAGCGGCCCGCCCTCGATCGGCGCGTCCCACTCCGTGCCGGGCGGCAGCAGGAAGTCGACCACCGGCGGCGGCAGCAGCTCGTGCATCGTGGCTTCCATCGCCTCGACCGACCCGTTGACGTCCTCGAGCTGGGCGAACATCGAGTAGAGGACGAGGTAGCTGTCCTCGGGGGCCCAGGGGCGCGGCCGGGCGCGCAGCACCAGGTACTCGAAGGGGCTGCCGTGCAGCGACGCCAGGCCGGCGTTGACGCCGAGCGCATAGGACTCGAGCAGGTCCCGCACCGCGGGCGGGCTGCGCCGCAGCAGCCGGCGGGCATGAGCGCGGAACAGGTGGATGCGCATGGCCTGGTCGTTCGCCAGGGCGTGCGAGCCGAGCAGCTCGGCGAGCTCGCCCGCCGAGCGGCGGCGCAGCAGGTCCATCTCGAAGAACCGGTCCTGCGCATGGACGAAGCCGGTCGCGAAGGCGACGTCCCGGCGGCTGGAGCCGGTCAGCGTCGGGATGCCCAGCCGGTCGCGCGCCACGGTCACCGGCGCTGCCAGGCCGGCCACCCTCTCGCTGCCCGCGACCTCCGGCAGGCTCGACGTCATCCCGCGCCGCAGCCAGAGGACGGCGCCGCCCGCGGCCAGGGCGGTCAGCGCCGCCAGGCCGGCGAGCACGGCCAGCGACCGGAGCAGCCAGCGGCGTGCCCGCCGCGGGCGACGAGGAGATACGGCCGCTTGCGGATCATTCATGACTCAACGCCTGCTTGGGGTCGAAGCGGGAAGCGCGCCGCGCCGGCACGTAGCTCGACAGCACCGCGATGCCGGCGAGCACCAGCAGGGCGCCCAGCAGCGTCGCCGGGTCCCTGGGATTCACCTCGTACAGCAGCTTGGCCAGGAAGCGGGTCAACCCCAGCGCCACCACGGTGCCCAGCGCGAGGCCGGCGGTGGTGAGCAGGAGAGCGTGCCGGAGCACCATGACCCGGATGTCGCCGGGCCTGGCGCCCAGCGCCGAGCGGATGCCGATCTCCCGCAGGCGCTGGCTGACCGAGAAGGAGAGCACGCCGTAGATGCCGAGCGTCGAGAGGACCAGGCCGAGACCGCCCAGGATGGCATAGAGAACCGTCGTGAACCTCTCCTGCACCGTCCGCTTCTCCAGCCGCTGCTCGAGCGTGGCCACGTCGTAGATCGGCTGGTCCTTGTCGACCGCCTCGACCGCCCGCCGCAGCGGCGCGATCAGGCCCTCGGGCTGGCCCCGGGTCTTGATCACGAAGGTGATGCCGTCGTAGCTCATGGTCGTCTGCGAATACGGCAGGTACCAGGCGTCGACGATGCTCTGCTCGGCGTCCGCCGACTCGGCGAGCGTGCCGACCACCCCCACGACCGTCAGCCACGGGCGCTGCGAGGTATAGGTCCCACGCTTGACGCGCTTGCCGATCGCCACCTGGCCCGGCCAGTAGTGGTCCGCGAAGGACTTGCTGACCACGACCACGTTCTGCGAGCGGTCGTCGTCGTGCTCGGTGAGCGCGCGCCCCGCGAGCAGCGGGATCTTCATCGCCGCGAAGTAGCCGGGCGTGATGTTGCGGGTATGGGCGAGATGGTAGCCGCTCGCTTCGGCCGCCGGGCTCCCTTCGACGTTGAACGCCGCGTAGTTCTGGCCCGGCTCGAGGGGCTGCGTCGTGGTGGCGGCGGCGGCGGCCACGCCGGGGAGCGCCGCGAGGCGTTCGATCACGCCGTGGACGAACAGGTATTTCGGCCGCCAATCCGGGTAGCGGGACGCGGCGAAGGCGACCTTCGCGGTGAGCACGCGGGAGAGCTGAAAGCCGCGGTCGGCCTGCTGCAGCCGCCGGTAGCTCTGCAGCATGAGGCCGGCGCCCACCAGCAGCACCAGCGCCAGGGCCACCTCGGTCACCACGAAGGAGCCGAGGATGCGGCGCCCCGCCACGCCCAGGGTGCGCGAGCGGCCGCCCTCCTTCATCAGGTCGTGCAGGCGGAAGCGGGAGGCGCGCAGCGCCGGGAAGGCGCCGAAGATCACGCCCACCACCAGCGACACGGCCAGGGTGAATCCGAGCGTGGTCAGATCGATGCGCGGCTGGGCGTCGAAATCGCGAATCGAATCGAGCGGGCTGAGCGCGACCAGCGGCTGGACGCTCCAGAAGGTCAGCAGGACGCCCAGCGCGCCGCCGAACAGCGCCAGCAGCACGCTGTAGGCGGCGAACTGCCGGATGAGCCGGCCGCGGGTGGCGCCGAGCGCCACCCGCACCGCCACCTCGGCGCCCCGGGTGACGCTCTGTGCCAGCAGCAGGTTCGAGACGTTGGCGCAGGCGATGAGCAGCACGAAGCCGGCGGCGGCGGAGAGCAGGAAGAAGAGATGACCAAGGTCGTGGACGAGCTCCTCGTGCAGGGGCGTCACGTACGCCGAGACGGGAGCGCCCGCGAGCGGCCGCTCCCTGGCGAGACGGCGGACCAGGCTCGTCATCTCGGTCCCGGCGCGCTCCACGGTGACGCCGGGCCGCAGCCGGGCGATCACGTAGAGGCGCCAGTCCGGCGCGGCCGCCGGGTTGTTTACCGCGGCCAGCGGCATCCAGACGTCGGCGTCGTAGGGATAGCGGAGCCTGGGCGGCATCACGCCGATGACGGTGGTGGGCTGGCCGTCGATCGACACCGTGCGGCCCAGCACGTGCGGGTCGGAGCCGAAGTGGCTGGCCCACAGGCCGTTGCCGAGGATCACCACGCGCCCCTGCCCGGGACGGTCCTCCTCGGCGGCGATGTTGCGCCCGAGCAGCGGCTTGATGCCCAGCACGTCGAAGAAGCTGGCGGTCACCGCGGTCGCGGCGAGGCGCTCCGGATCCCCGGCGCCGGTGAGGTTGGCGTTGCCCTCGGCGGCGGCGCCCATGCCGGTGAACACCGTGTTGTACTGCTGCCAGAGGAAGTAGGTCGCATCCCACAGGTTGCGGGTGTCGGGCGCCTTGCCGGGGCTGGCCGCGTCCTCGCGCAGGCGCACCAGTCGGTCCACGCCGGCGATGGGCAGCGGCCGGAGGAGGAAGGCGTTCACCACGCTGAACACCGCGGTGTTGACGCCGATCGCGAGCCCCAGCGACAGCACCAGGATGATGGTGAGACCGGGGTTCCGCCGCATGGTCTGGAAGGACCAGCCGATATCCTTGCGCAAGTCGTCCATCCGGTCTCCTTGGCGCGCCCGTCAAGCCTCGGCGAGGATGCGCGCGCAGTTGTGCAGGCTGACGCCGCGGGACGTCAGGAAGCCGCTCAGGTTCTGGGCCACCCGCGGCGCCGGCACTCCCAGCTCCGCGACCTCTCGCTCCAGCTCCGAGCGCAGCCGCCGGTACTGCGGCGGCACGTCGCTGCCCATGGCCAGCATCAGCGCGTAGTCGGCCTGGAGCAGGAGCTGGTATTCCTGGTTGTCGATGTAGCTCCGGCCCGCGGCGGCGTGCTTGAAGCTCTTGTAGGTGGAGACGCCGTTGACGTGGATGATCTCGTCGGAGTAGTGCTCCGCGGCGGTGGTGCCGTCGCGCCGCAGGCGGCGCACGCGGTGCAGCCCGTAACCGAGCGCATCGGCGATCAGCTGGTAGAGCTCGAGGACCTCGAAGCAGTCGCCCACCGGATAGGCGGGAAGGTCCGTGGCGCCCAGCAGGGGCGCGGCGCGGCTCGCGGCCAGGCCGCGGAGCAGCTCGAGATGCCGGGCGGTGGGCACCCGGCTGTAGAGCGGGCGCCGGGTGACGGTGCGCCCGGTCGCCGCCCCCTCGTAGTGGTAGGTGCACGGCGAGACCTCGACGCCGCTGCGGCGGATCGCCGCCAGGACGTCGTGGTTGATGGCCACGAAGGCCGAGTGCATGGTCTCGAGCGGGCCGGGATGGGTCCAGATGCAGTTGATGGCCACGCCGGGGCCGAAGCTCATCATCTCGGCGAAGAGCCGCGGCTCGAGGACGAAGCAGTCGATGTGCAGCCAGGCGAAGTTGTGGCGCGCGGTCTTGAAGATGAAGTCGAGGACGGCGTTGTCGTCGAAGCGCTCCGCCATGCAGTGGAACGGCCGGCCGGTCCTCGCCACCCAGGAGCGTTCCGCCGGCGTGAGCTCCGAGCCGATGAGCACGAGGTTCACCTCCGGCGGGACGAACGCGAGGGCGCGGCTCAACCAGTGGAGGAGGTTGCCGGTGAAGAACATGTACACCGCGTCGCGCTGCTCGGCCAGGCCCGCGTGGAAGTCCCGGAACGCGCGCAGATGCGGCCGCTCGTGCACGTCGCTGCGCAGCTGCCGGAGAGCTCCCCGCAGACGGTAGCCGCGATGACGACGCCGCCTGGTCATGCCGCTGGCCACATCCTTCTCCTCGGGCGAGCGGCCGGGAAGGATGAAGTAAGTTCGCGTTCCATCCTAACCTCCCATCGAGTCGTGAGACCAGTGCCCGTCCGCTTGTTGCGCGGTGGCGAGCGGGGAGCCGCGGCCGGCGGTCCGCGGCCGGCCGCCGAGCGCGGCCAGCCTGGCGCGCAGCTCGGCGGCGATGCTCTGGACGGCGGGTGGCTGCATCATCGAGTAATGACTCCCGGGCAACGACTGCCGGACGACGCCGCCCGCCGCCAGCGCGGCCCAGCCGTCTGCCGCATCCTGCCGCGCGTCCCGGCTCTCCTCGGCCGCGAACAGCAGGATCGAGCCGCCGTACCGCCCGGGGCGGTAGCCGGCGAGCGCGGTCATGCTGGTCTCGAACAGCGCGAACAGGCGCTCGATCGACGCCTGGTCGAAGTCGTGCGGCAGCAGGCCCTGCGCGCGGCAACGATGGGCGAGGGCGCGCAGCGCGCAACGCTCGTCCCCGGAAGGATCCGTCCAGGCGATCTCCCGCGAGCCGGCCGGCAGGCCCAGCAGCCCGGCGACGTCCGCCGCGAACAGCCGCAGCAGGCGTGAGCCCGCCGGCGGCGGCGCCGGTTGCGCCGGGGGCGCGACGCTGTCGATCAAGGCCAGCAGCGCGACCTCGAGTCCCTGGCGCTCGAGCTGCCGCGCCATCTCGAAGGCGACGACGCCGCCCAGCGACCAGCCGGCGAGGCAGTAGGGCCCGCGGGCCTGCACGGCCTGCAACGCCCGCAGGTGATGGCGGGCGAGGTCCTCGATGCCGGGACGCCCGGAGCCGGCGGACGCCGCGACGGGGACGTCCCCGGGCTCCGGGAGCTGCAGCCCGTAGACCGCGGCCTCGCCGCCGATGGCGCAGGCGAGGTGCCAGTAGCAGAGGACGTTGCCGCCGGCGGGATGGACCAGGAACAGCGGCGGCCCGCCGCCGCGCCCATGAAGATGGACGAGGGCGGTGCGGCGGGGCGCGGGGGCACCGCGGCGCAGCCTGGCCGCCAGCGACTCGAGCGTCGGGCTCTCGAACAGCGCCGCCACCGGGAGGCGCAGGCCGAAGCGGGACTCGATGCGGCTCATCAGCCGCACGGCGAGCAGCGAGTGTCCCCCCAGGGCGAAGAAGCTGTCGCTCGGGCCGACGGGACCGGCGTGGAGGAGGTCTTCCCAGATGGCGGCGAGCTGCAGCTCGACGAGATCGCGCGGCGCGGCCTTCGCCCACCCGGACGCGGCGGCCTGGGGGCGGGGGAGACGCCGGCGGTCGAGCTTGCCGCCGGGCCCCAGCGGCAACGCCGCGAGAGCGACGAAGGCCGCCGGCAGCATGTGTTCGGGCAGCTGCCGCCGCAGGTGCCCGGCGAGCAGCGCCGGGTCCGGCGCCTGGCCGGGGGCCGCGACGACGTAGGCGACCAGGCGCGGGTCGCCGGGAACGTCCGAGCGCAGCTCCGCGGCCGCCTGCAGCACCGCGGGGTGCGCCAGCAGCGCGGCCTCGATCTCGCCGAGCTCGATGCGCAGGCCGCGCAGCTTGACCTGGCGGTCCGCCCGGCCGAACAGCTCGAGGCAACCGTCGGCGCGGAAGCGGGCGACGTCGCCGGTGCGGTACAGGCGAGCGCCGGGCAGGCCGCCGAACGGGTCGGGCACGAAGCGCTCGGCGGTCAGATCGGGCCGCCGCAGGTAGCCGCGCGCCAGGGCGCTGCCGCCGACGTATAACTCGCCGGCGCCGCCGGCCGGCGCCAGGCGGCCGGTCGCATCCAGCACCAGCAGCTGGACGTTGGCGATCGGGCGGCCGATCGGCACACCCGGTCCGGGCTCCTCCCCGCAGCGCCAGGAGCTGACGTCGACGGCCGCCTCGGTCGGTCCGTAGAGATTGTGCAGGCCGATGCCGAGCGGGCGGCCGAGACCCGCGGCGAAGCGCTGGACGAGCTCGGCCGGCAGCGGTTCGCCGCCGCAGAACACCCGGCGCAGCGTGCCGCACGCCTGCCGCGCTCCTGGCGCCTCGAGAAACGCCGCCAGCAGCGACGGCACCATCTGCATCACCGTCACCCGCTGCTCGTGGATGACGTCGAGCAGCGCGGTGGGGTCGCCGTGCGCTCCCGGCGGCGCCAGCACCAGCCCGGCGCCGTAGAGCAACGGCTGGAAGATCTCCCAGACCGAGGCGTCGAAGCCGAGCGGCGTCCGCTGCAACACGCGGTCCTCGCCGCCGACCGGGAAGGCGCGCTGCAGCCAGTGCATGTGATTGCAGATCGCCGCGTGCGGCACCACGACGCCCTTGGGCCTGCCGGTCGAGCCCGAGGTGTAGAGGACATAGGCGGCTGCCGCCGGGACCCCGCCGTCCGCCGCGAGCTGCGGCCGGGTGTCTCCCGCGGCCGCTTCGCCGGCGCCCCCGGCAAGCTGTTCCGGGCCCGCCGTGAGCGGCAGCCGCAAGACCCCGGGGGCGAGCCCGGGCAGGGTCTCGCCGCGGGAGTCGGCCAGCAGCACGGCGATCCCGGCATCGCCTGCCATGAAGGCCAGGCGCTCCGGCGGATAGCCGGGGTCCAGCGGCAGGTAGGCGCCGCCGGCCTCGAGGATGCCGAGCACCCCGACGATCAGCGCCGGCGAGCGTTGGGCGCAGATGCCGACCGGGACGTCGAGACCGACGCCCAGCGCGCGCAGGCGCCCGGCGAGGCGGCCGGCGCGCCGGTCGAGCTCGCCCCAGGTCAGGCACTCGCCCTGCCCCACCACCGCCACCGCGTCGGGGCTGCGGCGCGCCTGCGCCGCGAAGAGGTGGTGCAGGCTGCCGCCCGGGTCCGGGGCGGGAAGGCCCGCGCCCCATTCGGCCAGCAGCTGCCGGCGCTGGACCTCGCCCAGCAGATCGAGATCGTAGACCGGCCGGCGCGGGGCGGGCGGCACCCCGGTCTCACCGGGCATGGCGGTCTCGCCGCCGGCGCCGAGATCGACCACCGCCGCCTGCAGCAGGCGGACGAAGCCGCTCGCCAAGCGCTCGGCGGTGGCGGGGTCGAAGAGCTCGAGACTGTACTCGAGCGCGCCGGCGAAGCCGTCGGGGACCTCGCTGAGGTCGAGCGTGAGGTCGAACTTGGACCCGATGTCCGGCGACCGAAGGACGGCGACGTCGAGGCCGGCGATGGCCGGCGATGCGCCGGCCGGTTCGTGCAGCAGCAGCATCGCCTGGAACAGCGGCGAGGTCGCGCGGCTGCGCTCGGGCTGCAGCTCCTCGACCAGCTTCTCGAAGGGCAGGTCCTGGTGGGTATAGGCGCCGAGAGTGGCCTCGCGGACCCGCGCCAGCAGCTCGTCCCAGCAGAGCTCCGGGTCGATCCGGGTGCGCAGCACGAGGGTGTTGACGAAGAAGCCGATGAGGTCCTCCGTCTCGCGGCGCGTGCGGTTGGCGATCGGCGTCCCGACCGCCACGTCCTGCTGTCCCGAGTGGCGTGCGAGCAGGAGCTGGTACGCGGCCAGCAGCGTCATGAAGAGGGTGCAGCCGCCGGCGCGGGAGAGCTGCCGCAGGCGGCGCGCGAGCTCGGCGTCGAGCCGCAACGTCCGCGTCGCGCCGCGGTGGCTCGGCACCGGCGGGCGCGGCCGGTCGGTGGGGAGCGCCAGCTGGCCCTCGGCGCCCGCGAGCTGCCGGCGCCAGTAGTCGAGCTGCGTTGCCAGCGCCGGGCCCTGCAGGCACTGGCGCTGCCAGAGCGCGAAGTCGGCGTACTGGACCGGCAGCTCGGCCAGCGGCGAGGGGCGGCCGGCGCGGCAGGCCTCGTACAGGGCGCCCATCTCTCGCACCATCACGCCGAGCGACCAGCCGTCGCCGATCGCATGGTGCAGCGTCGCCAGGAGGATGTGGCACGGGGGCCTCGCCGGCGCGGCGCCGA
>Ga0070732_10002051_pt1 | contig 11008 bp, 8 predicted proteins | sample Coa_R1_5_FD_66449 | JGI IMG/M metagenome (GOLD analysis project Ga0070732, IMG submission 66449) | Surface soil microbial communities from Centralia Pennsylvania, which are recovering from an underground coalmine fire - Coalmine... | ecosystem: Environmental > Terrestrial > Soil > Unclassified ...
GGAGCTTTTTGACTTTCTCCTTCACCGCCGCCACTTCTGCCGCGAAGCGATCGCGTAAGAGCGGCGTCGCGGACACGGTTTTCTCGAATTCCCGCACGGCCGAATCGGCCGCCGTGATGGCCGCATCGAATTCGCGCAACCGCTTCTGCTCGTCCGGGGTGGCCAGCGACAGCACGGGCGCGACATTGCCGCGCGTTTCGGTGTAGACCCCGCGCTCGTTGACGCTGTTGAAGTAAGCGTAGAACTGGTAAAACTCTTTCTGCGAAATTGGGTCGAATTTGTGATCGTGGCAGCGGGCGCACCCCATCGTCAGGCCCAGGAACACGGTGGCTGTCGTCTCCACACGGTCCACCGCATTTTCGACGCGCCATTCCTCGTCGATGGAGCCGGCTTCGGTCACGGTACGGTTGTTGCGGTTGAACCCGGTGGCAATTTTCTGGGCTGGCGTCGCATTGGGTAACAGGTCGCCGGCAATCTGTTCAATCACGAACTGATCGAACGGCATGTTGCGATTGAAAGCATCGATCACCCAGTCGCGCCACGGCCACATGGTCCGGGCGAAGTCGTTTTGAAAGCCGTTGGTATCGGCAAACCGGGCTTCGTCGAGCCAGGTCGCCGCCATCCGCTCGCCGTAGCGCGGCGACGCCAACAGGCGGTCCACCACTTTTTCGTAGGCATCCGGCGAACGGTCGTTCACAAACGCATCAACATCATGCGGTGACGGCGGCAGCCCGGTCAGATCGAACGACACGCGGCGAATGAGGGTGGTGCGATCTGCCTCCGGCGCTGGCGACAATCCCTCTTTTGCCAGGCGGGCCAATACAAATCGGTCAATGCCGTTGCGAACCCAGCCGGGGTCCGGTACGGCTGGCAGCGCCGGTGGAACGGGCAGCTCGTATGCCCAATGCTTGCTCCACACGGCCCCTTCGTCAACCCACCGTCGCAGCAATTCTTTTTGCGCGACCGTGAGTGTCCGCTTCGCCTCCCGCGGCGGCATCCCGCCCTCATCTGTCGCGGCGTGAATCCGCTGGATCAATTTGCTCGCGGCACTATTGCCCGGAACGACGACCGCGCGCGCTCCCGCTTGTGTATCTAAGCGGAGTTTTGCCTTCCGCGATTTTTCGTCCGGTCCGTGGCACTGGAAACAATTCTCAGTGAAGATCGGGAGAATATCGCGGTTGAAATGAATCGACGACGGTTCCGCCGCGCGCGCCAAACCCGCTCCCCTTATCATGAGGGTCATGGCGATGGTGGTGACAGCGCCAAGTCGCGAAGAGTGATACACGTTAGATCCGAGCCACCGAAAAAGGAACCACCCGCCGCTGTCAGGCTTCGTCTCGTTCGCATTCTTCATGCGATTGTTCTACGCTCGCGTGGGATGACGGCTAGAACGGTTGAACCTCGGTCGACGGTCGGGCCGGTGCGGATTACGGTGCGGCCTGGCTTGCGTGCTGATTAACTCCCAGGAAGGCCAGATATTTTTGCTTTTCGACGGTCATCGCTGCCCTGGCTTACTGAACCGAGCCAATTGGCAGCCCCAGTACATTGGCAATGAACAGCTTCACCTGGCCGAAATCCTGCTCCCATCGAACTTCCGACGGTAGCTCTGGGATTTCATCGCGCGAATTCAGAAAAGCAATAATCTGTTTGTTGTAGCGCACCGCCAAGCGGACTTCGCTGGCCGTTCCCGCTGAACCAGGCAAAGCCACCAGCACTGCCGCCGTCAGTACCACGATGTGATTGCGTGAGCGCAGGTCTTCGCCTCGCTGCCCACTCAAATGCAAATGCGTGCGAATGGGCACTTCTACCCATTGGTTCGGGTATCCATCTTTGGCGCTTGCAGGAGCGCTTTCGGATTTGCAGGGAACAATGCCCAGAATAAGCCCTTTGCGATCTGGAGTTTCGGCGAATGCTTTGCTGACCGCCGCCATCGCACCTTGCCCAGCACCCGTTAGAAGATGTACCGGTTGGGTCGCCAGCCAACAGCCCAGCGGAGCGGCCAAGTCTTCGTGCGCTTGAGAGCCGGACGCGATCACGCCAACAATGGGCAAGCGGGTTACCGCAGGCATCTGACTATCACCCCATTTTTTGCGAGCAGCCTTCCTGCTTATCGCCGCTTGTAGCCATACAGCCAGTTCGCGGTCGTCGTGCCAATATTCCGTGCTGAATGGATCGTGCCCGCCGGAATAAGCAGTTCTGCGCCGATCTTCGGATGATGTACTTCGCCGGCAAATTCGAATTCCATTTCGCCGGTCAGCACAACGACCAGTTCGTCCGTCTCATGGCGGAAGTCTTCCCAGCGCCGGCCTGGCGGATCCGTCCAGATTTCGCAGCTAAAGCCGCGCTTGGACCAATCGGCCAGAATCTGGCTGGGGTCTGGCATAGGCATCGAAAGACCTCTTTCGTCTGTCGTTACGCTTTCGCGGCTCTTCATTGCCATGTGATTCGGTTCACTTCGGCAGTAGATCTCGCGTCGCTCACCGATCTTACTAATTCCCGCTCAGATCCTTTCTCGAGGTTTCTGCCAGGAAGTAGACCGAAATGAATGAAATCAGCGCGGTGGCTGCCACATACAGTGCGAGCGGCCAATACTGCCCGGGAAACGCTTTGACCAGCGACGCAGCAATCAGCGGCGCCATCCCGCCGGCCAGGGGAGCGGCCATCTGATAGCCGAGCGAAGCGCCGGTGTAGCGAAGTCGAGTTCCAAACAACTCGGGAATCAGCGACGCCTGCACACTGTAAAGAATGGCGTGGCTGCCGACCAGCGAGATCACTACCGCCACGAACACGAGCGCCGGCTCCCGCGTGTGCAGGAGCCCGTAATAGGGAAAGGCGAACAGCAATAGGGAGATGCATCCCACCATGTACATCGCTCGGCGCGACCAGTAGTCCGAGAGGATCCCGTAGAGCGGCATGGCCGCGAACTCGCATAATGCCGCTGCCAGCACCGCACGCAGAGCCAGACCACTCTGGAGATTTAGCACGTCGCGGGCATAGGCAATCACGTAGGTGCTGAACAGATAGAAGCAGGAGTTTTCCGCAATGCGGGCGCCGGCAGCCAGGAGGATCTCGCGCCAGTGCCTTATCACCGTTTCGCGCAGCGGGGCGTGGGCTACCTGTTTGGTCGCCAGCAACTGCCGAAAAAGCGGCGTTTCGAGTACGCGCGAGCGAATCAACAGACCCACGGCGATCAGCACCCCACTCAAAAGAAACGGAAGCCGCCAGCCCCATCGGAGAAACACTTCCTCCGCAAGCAGCCCTTGCATCGTGCCCATGACGCCGGTGGAAAGCAGCAGGCCGAGCGGGACGCCTGTTTGCGGCCAACTGGCAAAGAAGCCGCGGCGGCCACGGTGACCGTATTCTAAAGCTAAAAGAACCGCGCCGCCCCATTCGCCGCCTACCCCCAGACCCTGAAGGAACCGCAAGCCCGTTAGAAGGATCGGCGCCCAGGGACCGATCCGGCTATAGGTCGGCAGCACGCCGATGATTACGGTGCTGATGCCCATGAGGAGCAGGGTGGCCACAAGCGTCGATTTACGTCCGATGCGGTCGCCCAGGTAGCCGAAAACGATGCCGCCTAGAGGTCGGGCCACGAACCCGACTGTAAAGGTGCCGAACGATAGAATCTGTCCTACGAATGGGTCGAATTCGGGAAAGAACAACTTCGGGAAAACCAGCGCCGCAGCCGTGCCGTACAGAAAAAAGTCATACCATTCGATGGTCGTTCCCACGGTGCTGGCAATGATGGCTTCGATGAGTGCCCGGCGCTCGCTCGGAGGTTTCTCGATCGCTGCCATGAGAATGCTTTCGTTGGGAACCGAAACGGAGGCGGGAAGACCTACCAAAAGAACAGGGCATTACCAACCATTCACGAGCCCGACTGCTTGCGTGGTTCCCTGCCTCACCCGTTCAGGAATTCGCGTCGAATGCGTTCACCGTCGGCATCCAGGTCGGGGGCCACGGTTCGCGTCGGCAGATCGGGGCAGCCGCTGAGCTTGATCGGATTGCCGGTCATGCGCAAGCCGCCGGCGGTCACGATCATGTTGCGAGCCTTGATTTGCGGCATCTCAACTGCGTCACCCACGGTCTGCACCAGCGCGCACGGTATGCCGGCCGCTTCCAAAATGTCTCGCCAGTACGCGGCCGGTTTCGTCTGCAGAACGGCTTCCAGGTCCGTTTTCAATTCCTCGGCCCGCATCACCCTATCACTGTTGGTCAAATAGCGCGGATCGCTCGCGAGGTCCGGCCGGCCAAGCGCCTCGCAAAGCCGCACATACATGGCGTTGTTCCCCACCGCGATGATCAGCGGCCGATCGGCCGTGGCGTACGGTTCGAACGGTGCGATGGACGGGTGCCGGTTGCCAATCGGCCCCGGCACTTCTCCGGTTGCCGCATAGCGCATCACGCCATGTTCGAGCAGCGACAGCAAGCTGTCGAGCATGGCCACGTCCACCCGGCGACCGAGCCCGGTTTTCTCCCGCTCATACAAGGCCGCTCCGATGCCGATGGCCAGGTACATGCCGGCCGCAACGTCAGCGACCGAGGTTCCCGCCTTCATTGGCGGCGAGCCCGGTTCACCCGTTAGGCTCATCAACCCACTCAGCGCCTGAATGATCATGTCGTAGGCCGGCTTGTGCGCCCACGGGCCCGTCTGCCCGAAGCCGGACACCGACGCGTAAATGAGCCGTGAGTTCTCGCTGCGCAGCGCTTCGTAGCCAAAACCGAATTGCTCCAACGTGCCGGGCCGGAAGTTCTCGACCAACAGATCCGCTGCGCGAACCAGGACCAAAAACACTTCCCGATCACGGGGCGACTTCAGGTTTAGTGCGATACTTTCTTTGCCGCGGTTCAGGGATTGGTAGTACGCCGATTTTCCCTGCCATTCGGGAACGAATTGTCGCGCATCGTCGCCGCCGCTGGGATTCTCGACCTTGATGACGCGGGCTCCGAGCTCCGAAAGGATCATGGTGCAAAAGGGACCCGCCAGCACGCGCGTCAGGTCCACGACTAGCAGACCGGAAAACGGACCCGCCGGCATGTTGGCTCCAGGGCTCGACTGCAAACGTGTGGCACTTCGGGCGTCTTGCGGTTCGTATTCTATGTTTTGAACCGCCGGCGAGTATTTGGCGCGCCGTAAGTCGATGTGATCAGTGGGCTGTTAGCCCGAAGCGCAAGCGAGGGCGTTTACTCGCTCTCTCGAGGGCGCTTCGGGCTAACGCACTGCTTTAGCCGGGCCGTTCTACCAGAAGCGGTATCGTAGCGGACCGAAGAACCTTATCAGCTACACTGCCCAGCAACGCCCGAGCCACACCATGCCGGCCATGGGTCTGCATGGCAATCAGGTCCGCCGAGATTCTCTTTGCCGTCTCGACGATGGCCACGGCCGGATGTTCATCTTCGACAACTTCGGTTCGAACGCGCTCCAGCCGCTCCCGCAAACGCTCGGCAACCTCGTCCAGGTATTCGAGCGCCTTTCGCCGACGTTCCGTTCCTAGTGCCGGAGGTTGCTGCGGAAACCCACCCCGGAGAAGGGTCCCGGCCGCAACATCTGGTAGAGGATCATGAGTTGTCAGGACCGGATTGATGACGCGCATCAGGGTGTAATCCGCATCCATGCATTCACCAAATGTCAGTGCGGGTTGAATGATGCCTTCGGCAAGTTTCGTCCCATCCAGCGGCACCAGCACGTGCCGAATAACCCTTTCCGAATCGAATCCTGCAGTCGATTCGCCAGGACGAATTAGCAGCAACGGGATTGGGAGCACTCGAATCAACCGGTCCGCCACGCTGCCCAACCACATACGCACTGCCGGGCCGCGCCCATGCGTGGTCATTACCACCAGATCGATCTTCTTCTCCACAACAATTCGGTGAATTGACTCGGCAACATCGCCCTGATGAATCAACGGCTCCGCAAGCTTGACGCCGGCTGCGCCGAGCCGGCTGGTGATTCCATCGAGATAATCGCGTTGCCGCGTCTTCAATTCGGTCGTCCACCAATCTTCGGACAAGAATTGGTGTTCGGGAACCTCAGGTTCCATCGGTTTATGAACATGCACGAGTTGAAGTGTCGCGCCTGCTTTGTTGGCAATGCTTTGTGCCCAGGGCAAAGCCTGTTCGGCAAACGCAGAACCATCAAGGGGAACCAGTATCGAGCGGAACATTTCGGCTCCAAGGTTAGCCCGGAGGGACAGAACTTGGAGCCTGATTTGGCAAATGCCGTGCCATGTTCTACGGCAGTCGTTTTGCCTTCGTTCGGGACTCGTGTTGTATGAAAGTGCTGCTGCCACCGGTTCGGCTGCTGTAAGTAGCAAGCGCGTGTCAACCAATCATTCGGCCAGTGCGCCGTCGATATGAGTCGAAACCGCACGCGCACTGTGTCGCTCTCGGTACACGTACGTCCGTTGTTAATGCAGTGACACCGAATGCTTGGGAACTGCGTCGTAAGCGTCACACATTTCCCGCAGGGGGGAAATGGTGGCAGTGCATTTTTGATCGCGAAGTGCTTCGAAAAATGAACTGCCATGAAAACTAATCGGGGGGTGGGCAATAAACTCCCCCTCCCCAAGGCAGGGGGCAATTCAGAAGAACCAACCGAGCAACAGCAGCGTAGATGCAACGGGCTGCCGGCGGCGGACGGCGTAAGGGCTGTTAACAGTCTGCCATGCGTGCTCTCGCTTGCGCGAGGCCACAATTTCGGGTTCGTGGCAACCGTCCGGGCCATGCTGACACCAATTATCTGCGTGACACCAATTATCTGCGATGGAATTTGCGAACCGCACGTCAAGGCGGTTCCCACCGCTGGCGCCGAGGGCAAAAAGTCAATACGAGGCCCCATGAACTGCAATCTGGCCAGCCGTAGAAAAACGTTGACCGATTCAGATGTTGTGGAACCTGCCAGCATGGCTCTATATACTTTCACTATCAACTTCTTTTTTGCCGGACGCAGGTCAAGCGCAACCGGCCCCACTCGCTAACAGGGCAGGAGGCTGGACCGAGCCGGAGGAATTGCTGCATGTCGGACACCAATCCGCCTCCTGCCCCGCGAAAGGACACGGCGGTCGCGGACACTGCGCTGGCGGCGCCGCAGGAAGGCGTGGAGCGACCAGGCGGTCCCGATCGGCCCGTGGTCGATCGCATTCCGCGCCAATTCGGCCGCTATCGCATTGGCGACTGCCTTGGCAAAGGCGGCATGGGGGCCGTTTTCAAGGCTTACGATAGCCAGCTCGACCGGCAGGTCGCGCTCAAAGTGCCGTTCCTCGGCGACGATAGCGACGACACGCGCGCGCGTTTTTATCGCGAGGCACGGGCGGCGGCCACACTCCAGCATGCGAACATTTGCCCGGTCTTCGATGTCGGCGAATTTGCCGGCATGCCCTATTTGACGATGGCCTTCATCGAGGGCCGTTCGCTCGCGGACGCCCGGGCTGTGGGGCAGCCGTTTTCATTTGTTCAAATTGCGGTACTCGTCCGCAAGCTGGCGCTCGGAATGCAGGAAGCGCACTCCCACGGCGTGGTGCACCGCGATTTGAAGCCGGCCAACGTCTTGCTGAAGCCGAACAACGAACCGATGATCATGGATTTCGGCCTGGCCCGGCGCCAGGACGACCAGAGGAGCACCGGCCTCACGCAAAAGGGCGACATTCTCGGCACGGTGGACTATATGTCGCCGGAGCAGGTCGAGGGTGATATCGACCGGGTAGGGCCGGCGGCAGATATTTATGCCCTGGGCGTCATCCTCTACGAGCTGCTGACGGATCGCCGTCCCTTCGAAGGTTCCACAACCGCGATTTTGGCACATATCCTGGTGAAGGATCCCATCCCGCCGCGGCAAATTCGGCCGGAAGTTCCCGCCAGGCTGGAAGAAATCTGTTTGAAGGCAATGGCGAAGAAACCTGCGGATCGGTACGCGTCCATGGCGCAATTTGCCGCCGCCTTGGCGGAATTTCTGCGCACTTTTTCGCAAGGCGCGAATAGCACCGTCACGAAGGCGGCAGACGTTTCGCGCGTGGTAACGCCAGCCGTCGCGCCGCCCTCCTCGAAGAAAAAGGCGACCGCTGCGGCCGGCAACAGCAAGCCGCAAGCCGTCAAAGGGGTCGAGACGACGGGGGTGGCCGCAACGGAGCCCAAGTCGGCGGCAAAATCGTCCGCGGCAAGGCGCGCGCACTCCGGCCGCAAGCGACGGGTCAAGAAGCAACAGAATTCAATGGTGCCGCTAGTGCTTGGCGGGATCGCGCTGATCGCGTTGGCGGGCATTGTTTCCGCAGCGGTTATCTTCTGGCCCGGTGCCGAGAAAAAGACCGAACAGGGGAATGCGCCCGGTGCCCCGACCCATCCTGTCCCGCCAATGCAGCAGGCGAAGGGCCCGCTTCCCGCCCCGCCAGCTGCCGGATCGCCCGGTAAGCCGCCCGGCATAAACCCACCTCCCGGGAATCCTTCAACCGGGAATAGCAACAACCCGTCTCCGAAGCCAAAGGAGCCCGGGTTTGCGCTCGCCGTGCACCCGGAATCCGTCCAGCTGGCTGTCGGATCTTCGTCCCAGCTGACCGTCAAAGTGGACCGCAAGGATTACCATGGCGATATCAGCCTCAGTTGGAGCGGCGCCAAGGGCGTGAAAGTTGCGCCGAACAGCCCGATCGTTATTAAGCAGGGCAATGCAGATCCCGTGCTGACGTTGACGAGTCTTTCCGAACCAGCCGATCCCAAACTGGAATTGAGCATTGTCGCCACCGCGACGCAGGATCCGCAACGTCCGCCATTCAAGGCGACGGTGGCGGTGCAGGTTCCGCCGGGACCGTGTGCGCGCGTCTTGGAAATTGGCGACAAGCCACCCGGAAGCATCGAGGCGATGGCCTTCACGCCAGACGGTAGCTTGGCGCTGATCGGCGGCGGGGCTGGTCCGGCGGGTCCTCAAGGCGGACCGAACGCGAATCAGGCCGAGGAACGAAACGCCATTCAAGTCTTCAACCTGGAGCGGGGCGAGCCGCTGAGTTCGCTGGCTGGTCATACCAATAAGGTCTTCGGTCTGGCAGTGTCCGCCGACGGGCGGATTGGGATGTCGGTAAGCGCCGATGAGACTGTGGCCATCTGGGATCTGGTGCAGGGCAAACGGAAGAATGTGATCCCCAAGCAACCGGCCCGAGTCTTGACCGCCGCCATGTCGGCCGACGGAAAACGCGGAATGCTGACCTATCCGCATGCGGGGAACAACCCGGCCGTTGCCGTGAAGTTTAGTCTCGACAATCTGCAGCCGATTCATGCCCCGTTGCACACGGCGGCGCTCCTGGGCAGCAAGATCGACGATGCCGTTCGAGCCACCGCCATCTCGCCGGATCACAAGTTCGCGTTGATTGGCGGCGTGAATGGCAAAGCGGTGTTGATCGATATGATCAAGGCCGATGCCAAGCCGAAAACGCTAACGGACCACACCGAAGCGGTGACCTGCGCTGCCTTCTCGCCGACAGCAGGTTTCGCGGCCACCGGCGGCGGCGGCGTGCTCCAAGTCGGCACCCTGCAACCCGGCAAGGACAACGCGATTCGCTATTGGAACACCACAACGGCCGCGCTCGAGTGGACCGGCGAGGGACACGCCAAGCCCGTCACGTGCCTGGCCTTTTCGCTCGATGGTAAGCTGCTTGCCTCCGGCTCGGTCGACGGGGAAGTCCGCGTGTGGAATGTGGCCGACGGCAAACTGGTGGCCACGTTTACCGGGCACGGCAACCGTGTCCTCGCGCTCGCCTTCACGGCCGATCAAAAGCGCCTCTGGTCCGGCGCCGCCGATCGCACGCTGCGCCAGTGGCGGCTGCCATAACTGGCAGCCGTGCCGCTTCGTATGTCCAAGCGCGAATCAATCCGGTGCCGAACCCATTAACAATTCCGCACTGCGCCGAAATCGGCGCTTTGGCGCCGATGTTCGAGGACCAGGCGCATCTCGTTGGCCGGCATCGCTCTTCCTTTCGCGCTGCGATTCTGTCATCCTCGATCTTCGAATACTCACTGCGCGCAGCTTGATCCATTTTCCTGGAAAATCTTCGCGTGCTTGCCGTCTAATGATTGATATGACCGCCCGGCAACTGGCCGACTTGATCGATGCGCATGCTGCGGCTTTGGTGCTGTTCGCCCGCCAGTGGTGTACCGTGCCCGAAGACGTGGTGCAGGCTTCGTTTTGCAAATTGGCGGCACAAGCCACCGCGCCCGACGACTCCGTGGCCTGGTTGTACCGCGTCGTGCGCAATGCCGCCATCGACGCCGGCAAGGCGGAGCGGCGGCGGCAACGGCGCGAAGCTGCCGCGGCCAGACCGGTGCGCTGGTTTGATAACCAAGTGGTCGACGGACTCGATGCCGCCACGGCGGTGGCCGCGTTGGAAAGCTTGCCAGCGGAGCAGCGGGAAGTGATTGTCGGCCGGCTCTGGGGCGGGCTCACGTTGAAAGAAGTGGCGGCGGTGGTTGGCTGCTCGGTTACTTCCGCCCACCGGCGCTTTGAGGCGGGTCTTGCCGCGCTGCGAGAAAGATTGGGTGTACCATGTCCGAAGAACTGAACCGCGATCCCTTGCTTGGTCAATTGGCTCGCTTTCAACCAAGTTCGCCGGCCATCGACCGTGATGGCTTGTTATTCGCCATGGGCAAGGCGTCGGCGCCGAAGACGCGCTGGTGGAAAGTCGCGGTGGTTGCGCTTGCCGTGTGCCAGGCAGCGACGCTCGGCATTTGGCTGATGGGATTCGGCGAAAGGCCAGCGGCGATTGTGCCCAGCAAATCGAGCGAACCAAAATTGGAGCTGCCGACCACACCATCACCCGCTAGTCCGCCGGAGGCTTCCGGGTCTTATTTGGAAATGGTGCGTCGCTGGGAGCGCAACGGATTTCCGGCACCCGCGCCGGTCAATGATCCCGAGCCGGCCGGCCCCGTGCTTTCGGTTGCTGCAACTCAGCAAGTTCTCGGAACGGATTGATCGTTTTCATTCATTGGGAGCATTCCCGTGCAGTCTCGAAATCTCTTGCTGCCAGCATTA
>Ga0070732_10002052_pt1 | contig 11006 bp, 10 predicted proteins | sample Coa_R1_5_FD_66449 | JGI IMG/M metagenome (GOLD analysis project Ga0070732, IMG submission 66449) | Surface soil microbial communities from Centralia Pennsylvania, which are recovering from an underground coalmine fire - Coalmine... | ecosystem: Environmental > Terrestrial > Soil > Unclassified ...
GGCAGGGAGACGACGGGCGGCGAGCGGTTCTTCGAGGACTCGGCGCGGGCGCTGCTGACCGGGGTGATCCTGCACGTCCTCTACACCGAGAAGCCGCCGTCGCTCGGCGCCTGCCTGCGGCTGCTGAGCTCGCCGAAGCCTGCCGGCGTCTGGACGGCGATGCGGACGGCGGAGCACGACGACGGGGAGCGCCGCGGTTGGCGCGACCGCGAGACGGGCAAGCCGAGCGCCACCCACCCGGCGGTGGCCAACGCGGCGAGCCGGTTGCTCGGCATGGACTTCCGCACGGCGAGCGGCGTCCAGGCGACGGCGCAGTCGAAGCTGGTGCTCTTCGAGGACCCGCTGGTCTGCCGGCACACCGCGGCCAGCGACTTCCGCGGCGAGGACCTGATCGGCGGCCCGCTGCCGGTGTCGGTCTACCTCACCGTCGCGCCGTCGGACCTCGACCGCATGCGGCCGCTGCTGCGGATCGTGCTCAACCAGGTGTCGCGCGAGCTGACCCGGGAGATCCGCCGTGACCGCCGGCCGGTGCTGCTGATGCTCGACGAGCTCACGGCGCTGGGCAAGCTCGACTTCATGCAGCGCGGCATCGGCTACTTCCGCGGCTACCAGGTGCGGGTGTTCCTCTCCATCCAGTCGCTCGAGCAGCTGTTCCAGGTCTACGGCCAGCACCAGAGCATCGGCGCCAACTGCGGCGTCCAGATCGCCTACGGCGCCAACGACGTCGTCACGGCGAAGCTGCTGTCGGAGATGACCGGCCAGCGCACCGTCGAGTACCGGCGCGAGAGCCGCAGCGGCGGGCTCTTCGGGGGGCGGCGGAGCGAGAGCGAGACCGAAGCGGGGCGGCCGCTGCTCACGCCCGACGAGGTGCGGCGCCTGCCCGCCGACGAGGCCCTGATCTACGTCGCCGGTTGCGCGCCGATCCGGGGCGCCCGCGTGCCCTACTGGCGCGATCCCGAGCTCGCGCGGCGGGCGGCGGTGCCGCCGCCGGCGGAGTCGGAGCAGCAGGTGGAGTGACGGGCGGGCACGCCGCGCCCCGGGGCGCGGCTCGGCGGCCGTGGTCCGGGGTGCGCGGCGCGCCCGGGGTGCGTTCGGAGCCGGTGCCTACGGGCTCGGCGACTTCGTCTCGGCGGGCGGCGAGAGCTTCGCCTTGGCGCTGTCGACGCAGGCCTTGGCCTCCGGGTGGTCGGCCTTGAGCGCGAGGGCCTCGGTGCAGCTGGTCATGGCTCCCTGGTTGTCGCCGAGGGCGAGGTCGGCCTGGCCCAGGCCCAGCAGGGCGTCGAAGTTCTGTTGCAGGCCGAGGGACTTGTTGAACTGGGCCTGCGCCTCCTTGTAATGCTTCGTCTTGTCCGCCGCGTCCTTGGCGCTGGCGGCCTTCTTCATCTCGCGAATGCCCCGGTTGTAGGCGGCGGCCGCGCGGTGGGTCGCGTCTTCCTGCATCGTCACGGTCCCCATCTGCGCCGAGGATCCGGCCGACATGTTGCCCTGGGCATGGGCGACGAGCGGCAGCGCGACGGTGACGGCGAGGGCGGCGAAGGCGGTGAGGATTGGCTTCACGATGTCTCCTTGTCTGAGTGCTTGGCCGTGATGGATGGTTCGTCCCGCGCGACGGCCGTCCAGCGGTCGCCGCCGCCAGCTGGCGGCCAGCCAACCAGGACCGGCCGCGAGAGGCTGATGCAGCATCAACGTAATAGTTGCCGGCGGGGTTCAAAACGAGACAGCCGAGGCGTGTGACAAGTCTGTGACAACGCGGCGGAAGGCGCGAACGCCGCGAGGGCCGCCCCGCGCGCGGCGGCAGCTACTGCAAGCCCGGGTCACACGTGGTGATTCTCTCCCATGGTTCTCAGCAGTCGCCGATCCGCTTCTCCTTGATGTGCCAATGGGAAGTCCACCCCGGACTGCTGCTGTTCGCCGGCTGGGAGCTCGTGATCATCTGGTCGCTGCTGGTGGCGGACCAGACGAACTCCCAGGTGCCGCTGGAACCGTCCTCGCACGTGTATCGCCAGAAGAACCTGGCTGGCTCGCGCTGCAAGTCCGTCGACTTGCACCTCGGGGCCAGTGGCGGTAAGAACACCCGCATGTCCTTGAAGTCCCGCTGCTGGTAGCAGTGAAGGGCGGTGTCGGTCTGGGACCGCGACGGGTCGAGCTCGATCACCGAGGTGCTCTCGTACTGGCCGGGTTGACGGGCAACGGTGGCATCGGGGCTTCCGCCGGCTTCCTCCCGGCCGTCCGGCCCAGGCGGTCGAGGCTGCGGCCGCGGCATCGCCGATCCTCGGGTCCCGGTGACGGACTGCGGGCCAGGAGTCTGTGCGCCGCGAAGCGAGAGGGGCCTGAACAGGTCGTCGACGGCATGGCGCACGGGTGGGACGGTGAGGAGCACGGCGGCCGTCAAGGCGCTGGTCGCGACCAGCAATGCCGCCGTGGCCTTCAGCGACAAGGCAGCGCCAAGCGACGTGTCCGCGGATCCGGCGGTACTGAAGCCGAGCCAGTGCCCGATGCTCGTGGTGACCGCCTGGATCTTCGCCGCCAGGTTGCGCAGGAGATCCATCAGGGCGGCGAGAGCGGTGATCGTCTTGAATCTCTCGGCGAGAGTGGACTTCAGCTGGTCGACGTACCCTTGGAGACGGGTTCCCCAGGTGCCGGGAGCTTCGACGCGGCTCGGCGTCCGGCACACGACGCTGCCGAAGCAGTAATCGTGCGGGCATCGATGCTGGCGGTTGAACAGGGCGAGGACGACTCCCACTCCCAGGACGTCGACGACGAGATAACCAAGGCTGGCTCGTCCCAGCGCCCAGAAGAAGGAGAGCTTCCGCTCCGTCACTCGTTCCACTCTGAGACCGAGCAGCGCCTTGCCGGCGGTCCTCTGCGCCAGCCACGTCAGCAGCGTATGGTAGGCAATGAAGAAGCCAAGCAGCAGGGCCAGGCTCGCAGCCGGCGAGGTGAAGGCGACCACCAGCAAGATGATCACGAGGTCGATCGACCAAGCGAGGAGACGTCGCCAGTGCGGCGCCGGCCGCGGCCGCGCGGAGGACTCTGCCGCTGGAGCATCTTCCATCGCGGACCTCTTGGCCGGCCCTTCCCGCCTGGACCTGGCGGAACAGCGCGCCGGCCCCTGCCGCCGTGACGGATGCGGCGGCGGCCCTGGCCGCCTTGCCGCGAGGCGCGTCGCCTGCCGGCGCCCAGCTCGCCACGTTGCTCTTGGAACGCTACGATATCAGTGAAGCAAAGATAATGGGGATCCGGGCTCGACGTGCCGGTCCCTAAAGGCTGGTCTCTATGAGCCCGCCGCTCCGGGCAGCATGCGTCTCAACAAGGCGGCTCGTTCGTCTGCCTCAGCAGACACCGTGGCGACGTGAATATCCAGTCAAGATCACGCTCCTTCGTCTCGCACAGCCATGGGCTGCCTGGCGTCCGCGGGTGCATGTAGAAGGCCCGCCTGATCGTGGGGTGCTGGGGGAAGGTATCCTCCACGCCGAAGCATTCGAGAAAGTCGATGGCTCCCTGGCGAAGGAAAAGCAAGAAGCCAACCGTGTGCTTCAAGCCTTCCAACTCGGCATACACGTCGCCAATGACGAGCCGGTCGACGTCCGGCACCCGCGGCGCCGCCTCGGGGACCGCGAAATTGGTGAAGAAGCCCACGCCGGTGAATTCCCGGTCGCGCACCGTGACCACCTCCCGCTGATGGCGCAGCACCGCCAGGACGGGATGATCGCCCGCCAATAGCATGTGCATGACTTCAGCCTCGAGCCTGTTCATTCGCCTACTTACAGCCCTTGAGTCTGAAGTTCCCTCGTGCCCGCATCAGCTTGTCGACCCCCCACACCTCGACCGTGTAGTCTTCGTTGCCGGCGAGAGCGAAGGTGTCCGACGAGGCGGGCGTCCTCACCTTGTACTCACTGTACTCGGGAATACGCACCTGGTTCCGGCCACAGTGCAGTTCGACCGTGAAGATCTGGGGCAACTTGCCCTGAGCCTCCAGCTCCCAGACGACCCGACGCTGAACGTCGCTTAGCCGGATCCGCGAGATCGAGGTCTGGTACTCGCCCAGCGTCCGCATGTCGACCTCCACGCCCGCAGCGGTCTGCCGTACCCAAAGGGGCGGCGTGATGAGACCGCATGCGGAACCGACCATCGCCGCGAGCAGCAACCAGGCGCGGAGGTCTGTCACGCGCGAGTCTCCTGATCAGTTGGGTGTAGTGAGGGGCACAAATCCTTGCGACCGGCGTCAAGTAGTTATAGACGACGCAGCTTGCCTATTATATCATCTAGGTGTCTCCCGCGAGAGTTAGGTTCGCTGTCATCCATGAGGCCGGTCTCTACGAACTCGTCAGCTAGAGCTTCGCGGAGAGCTTCGCGTTGATCCTCCGTGAGCGGTTGGACGCCGAGAAGGTCAAGTAGAGGAAGTAGTTCGGGCTGCTGCTTCTGAATGGTGGCGCGCAGCAGAACCAGGTCCTCTGGCCTGAGGACTCTGGGGGCGCGAAATGGACTCATCGGAACATTCTCGTGGGGAAGAGCTGGCCGATGCGTGCCGAGGACGCGGCCAAGGCTTTGAGTGCCGGCGCCAGCGCCTTCAAGATTGATCCACAAAACCTCAAGGGTACGGTGTGCCACTCCTGGCCGCCGTTGACGTAGTGCTTGAGCTGGTTGAGCTCGTTCGTAGTCGTAGGTGGCGCCGCGCTGGCGACATGACGCGGGAGCACGCTGTTGATCCAGATCAGGCAAACTATTACGCATAAGCATGCGCCGATCAGGACAATCCATCCGAGCAGCCGCAGCTTCCGGGGGATTGGGGGAAGGCGCCTGACTCGGCTTGCTAAGTGACCTCCGATGAGAGCAACAGAAAAGAAACAGAACCAGTAGAACAGAACATCCAAGCCCAGAAAGATCAACGGGTTTCGGCCTGGACGTATATTTGTCCAAGGCTTACGCGAGAGAGCCCAGTTATGGTAAAGGCCACTCAGGTACGCTCCGGGAGCGAGGGGAAGGGAAAATACCGCGTTTACGCTCCAGCCGACGACCACGCATGTCGTCACGAAGAGGAATGACGCGAGTAGCGCAGCGATCATTTTCAAGACGACGGTTGGCGAAACGCAATGGCGCGAATCCTTGAGCGGGACCGTCGACACCCGACTTTACTGTGAGAAGCCGAAAGCGTTTCCGGGGCCAGGCTTCGGGAGGTCGGCGGTGCCTCGAACGCAGGCGTAATGTGTCGTAAGATATCGCCGGATGAGCCCATCGCCGCCATCTGTGGTGGCGAAAAGCTGGCGTTTAGTGCCGACGAAGTACTTCTCGTAGCGAACCGGACAACGATGAGCTTGGTCGAATAGAACACCAGCCGTTCGCCCGTGAATACCAACCTCGGGATCGTTGCGGTTCTCAGGCGTGTCGGCGATCGAGGCCGCCCAGTATCCCGTGATCCTCTCGCGCCTCCCATCCGCGCCGAGATAGAAGAAGCGCGGCTTGCCCCATCCTTCATTCTCATCGGTGCTGGATCGGAGCACACCTCCAGTCGGGATACGGTAGAGCCGCGACCAGCCCTCGCGGACCATTGGCTCGCCGGCGCCTACACGATGCAGGATGAAGACTTCGCCGCTGTAGCCCTGTGGGATGAGATGGATCTCGGGTTGCGCGATGTCGTCGCAGCCGCTCGCGATGACCCCGATCAGCCCAAGTACCAGCGAGAGTTGGAATCCTTGAAATCCGCTGAATCTGTTGAGAGACATCATAATCATTTGGGAGGGGGTGAGGGCTCCCCATCCTTGAGCACGACCGGTTCTGGTGAGACGTCTTCGAGAACTTGGTAAACAAACGGCGAGGCTGACATTTGTTGCTTGATTCGCTGTCGTTCATTCTCCGGCAGCGCCGGATCGAGTCCCATCACGTACCCCCGGTGATGGCCAACTTCGGTCCAAACCAAGGAACGGAGGCCCCGACGCAGATCAGTCCCGACCCTTCCAGGCCGAGGTAAGTCAAAAACGTTTTCCGCCAAGAAACGGTTTCGATTCTTGAGGTTAGTCCCTTCCTTGAAGAGCACTACCAGGTTCGGCTTGCCAGGCTCGATGCTCACCCAGGGGGCATCTCGATGTCGACATGTCGCGAGCATCACCCCAAGCAGCACAGCGACCAACCACCGACTGGCAGGCAAGAGTCGCTTCATGCTGATCATAGCGGAGGCCAGAAAGGAATGGGGACATTCATCGGACCATTGAGCTTGCTGGGGTCCTGCTCCGGGACGGTGAACAGGGCTTCAATCATGAGTTGGCCCTCGACCATCTTATAGGCATAGCCCTCGGAAGGATAGCCCTTGGTAACGCTGCCTGGATCGCGCAGGACGGTGCCGCTGCCGTTGGTGACCAGGGGCAGGACCGCGGCACCCGCGATCACGGCCTTGGCGGGTGGTGTCGCGCTCACCGCGTTGGTGCCCGTCGCCCCGGGCGTCGGCAGGTCGCCGGGATAGCCCTGCACCGAGGGGTTGGTCGTGGCGTGCACCAGCGCGACGAGATCGTAGCCGGCGTGCCCCATCCGGGTCACGTTGCCGGCGCCGTAATAGGCGTAGGACCCGGTGCTCCACAGCGTGCTCGCGGAGCCCGTCGCCGTGATCGACGCCGGTCGCGGCATGGCCGTGACCAAGGTGCCATCAAGTAGCGTGATGGCTCTCAAGGACACCGTCTTGGCCACGCTTCGCTTTGTCGCCTGCGAGGTAAGCCGCGCCGCCGCCTACTTACAGCCCTCGAGCCTAAAATGCCCTCGTGCCCGCATCAGCTTGTCGACGCCCCACACCTCGACCGTGTAGTCTTCGTTCCCGGCGAGAACGAAGGTGTTCGACGAGGCGGGCGTCTTCACCTTGTACTCGTTGTACTCGGGTAAACGCACCTGGTTCCGGCCGCAGTGCAGTTCGACCGTGAAGATCTGGGGCACCTTGCCTTGAGCCTCCACCTCCCAGACGACCCGACGCTGAGCGTCGCTGAGCCGGATCCGCGAGATGGAGGTCTGGTATTCGCCCAGCGTCCGCATGTCGATCTCCACGCCCGCGGCGGTCTGCCGTACCGAAAGGGGCGGCGTGATGAGGTCGCATGCGGAACCGACCATCGCCACGATCAGCAGCCCAGCGGTCTTCGAAGCTCGCCCGGACATGATCAGAAGTGGAAGTACTTGGCGACTGCGTCGAACAGCGACAGCAGTTCCGATGGTGATTCGCCGGTTGAGGTCGTCTGCACGACGAGCCCGGCAAAGTTGACCTCATCGACCACTTGCTGGTGCACCATCGATCCCCCACCGGTCCCTGCCTGCAGCTGGTCACCGGCGCCGTTCAAGTGCTCGGCGGTCGTAGCAGTTGGCAAGATCCCCGCCTGCTCGAGGGCGTTTCGCAGACCGATACGCAGCTATGCCCTAACACCAAGTACTTCTCGGCTCCCGCTGCATTCGGATTGTGGGTGTCCAGGTACTGTTGGAGGCTCGCCTCCCGCTCGGGGGTCACCCTGAGCGAAGTACGTGGCCTCCGCACCGAAGGGCAAGCACGCATGATACGCGGCTACCGGCGCCGTAGAGGCAGGGGCGAAGTAGCCGCTGACGTCGAGGAGCAGGTCGGTCAGCCCCGAGGTGGCGGTGGCGGGGGGAGCGAGGGTCATCAGGACACCCAGTGTACCGCTGCCAGGCCGGCTTGGCTGACCGTACCGGCGGTCGCCGGCCGCGCCTGACCCGCGGGCCCCGGCGACGAGACGCAGGGCGCCCCGTCGCCGCGCGCGAGATCCACCGGCTGGTGGCCGACAGCTTCGCAAGCCCACTCGTCGTACAATCGCCTCCGGCTCGCCAAACGCCTGAGCCCCGGACGCTGATCCGCCGGCCTATGCGCCAGGGTCCGTCCGCGTCAGGCCGGAGCGCCTGCGCCGCCGAGCCGCCGAAGGAGAGAGAATGCCGACCTTGCTGGTGCTGGCCGCGTGCGCGGCCCTGCTCGGCGGCCCGATGGCCGCGGCACCGGCGGTCGAGGACTTCGCCGTCCGGATCGACCGCCCCTACTTCGTCGGTGAGCAGTATCGCCTGCACGGCCCTTACCTCGTGGTCGACAGCCTCTCCCTGACTCGCGGTCGCGACACGCAGCGCTCCGAGCACCGCCGGCGGATCGACCTGGATCTCGCCGTCAGGGTCCTCGAGCTGGGTCCAAGGGGACACCCTCGCCGGGCCTCGGTCACGGTGCATCTCCTGACGCGAGAAGCAGGGGGAGAGACCACTGCGCTCGTCGCGCCAGGCACGGTGATCGACGCCCACGTCGAGAACGGCAAGAAGGTGTTCTCGATCCAGGACAAGACCCTCGAGGGCGAAGTGGAGCCCGTGCTGGGATCCATCAGCATCCTGGGCCTCGACGACCGGCCGAGCAGTGACGACGCGATGGGCTCGCGCGAGCGACGCCGCTTGAGGGAGACTTGGCCGATGCGTGCCGAGGAGGCTGCCAAGGCCTTGAGTGCCGGTGCCGGCGCCTTCAAGATCGATCCACAGAACCTCAGGGGTACGGTCACGCTCGCCGCGAAGAAAGAGGAGCGGCAGGTCCCCTGCTTCGAGTACCGGTACGAGCTCGAGGTGAAAGCTCAGCGGATCCCTCGCGAAGGGCTTCCCTCCAACATGCCGCCGGGCTTCGACCATGGGACGCTCGCCATGACGTTCCAGGGTACGACCCTCTTGCCGCTCGACGTCTCGCTGCCGTCGCTGCGCGAGGACCAAACCTGGGACAGCCGACTCTCGCTGAGCCGCGCCGTCGACGGCTCGGTGGTGACCATGGAGATGCGGCTGCTCGCCGAATCCCATGTCGAGGCTTCCCTCCTGCCGCAGACGCCTGGACACTGAACCCCGCCTGGCGGCGACCCCAACCGTTTGGCGTTTGCCGGCCCTTGCGGCCCAGGCCAGCGTCACCTTAGTCACTGCTCTCGAGGACCGGGTCATTCTTCGAGATTCGTGCTACGGCGAGCCGCGCTTGCTTGCGCACGGCCGGGTCGGGTGCGGCCCGCGCCAGTTCCTTCAGCACCCGCAGCGCCTCGTCCCGGCGCAGGTCGGCACCGCTGAAATGTACGAACTCCAGAACCGTGATGGCATCTTGGGGCGGGAACATGGCTCCGGCCCCCTTGAGCGAGGACGTCATGGCCTCGGCAGCTTCGTAACCATGACGCGAGATGATCACAAGGAACGCGGTGCTGTTCTCCCTTATACAACCCTTCTCTTTGGCTTGGTCGTACACCGCCATTTGCTCGTGGAGGGCCAAGCGGCGAAACTCGTCGATCCGAATGACCTCGTCGCAACAACCGGACAAGAGCGTCATCGCGATCACCAGCCCTACCATCAATGTACGCATGATTCAGTGCCGACCGTTCGTCGTCAGGACGCCCGTAACGTTGACACCGTCGATCCAGAGCTCCCCACCGAACCCGGAGAGCTGGAACCATCCTCCAAGAAGGCCTCCGAACATCGAACTAGCGTCCGACCAGCAACACACGCCCGGGCTCTGGCTGATTGACACCTGCGAGGGCTGAGTGGCCGGACCTGACATGATGGACTCGAGAAACTCGGGGTCCGTGTCAAGGAACCGGATGATGCTAGTAGCCTGCGCTCTGGCCTCAACTTCAAAGGGATTGTTCTCGTAGCCCACGCGGGTGAGGTCATACAGGTAACGCACAGTCAGCACCGCTAGCCCGTATTGCTCCGATTGAGCCGTGTGAGTGAGCTCGTGAGCAATCAAGCTGATGCCCGCCAAGGCCGTGACCGGATCCCCTGTGTGAATGGACTTGTACTCAGACCAGGAACTCGCGTTGAGAAAGATCTGATGACCAACCGTGAAGGCCTCTACCTCTCCTCTGAAAAGGAATGAGAGAACGCTGGTCAAGCCCCGCGCAAAGAAGCCACCATGAACTTGGACGCCCGAAAAGTCGATTCCGTAGAAGCCCTGAATGCCGCTACGCACGCTGTAGTCGAGCGGCTCCGCGCCGTTGGGGTCGACGAATCTCAGAGGTGCATTCCATGCGTAGGAATATCGGTTCCAGGTCTGGGGTCTCGACGCCGAGCCGGTGTGAGAGTCGATGCCGAGAAATCTCCCAGTCAGGAAACTGTAGTGCCGGGCGTGCATGTAGTCGAGGTCGTCCGCCGGCGAGGAGGAGGCGGAGAGGTCGCGCTCGTGACCGGTGAACTTCATGCGCTCGAAGTCCTGAGCGAAGTACGTGGCCTCCGCACCGAACGGCAGGTACGCATGGTACGCGGCCACCGGCGCCGCGGAGGCAGGGGCGAAGTAGCCGCTGACGTCGAGGAGCAGATCGGTCTGCCCCGAGGTGGCGGGCGGAGCGAGGGTCATCAGGACGCCCAGTGTACCGCTGCCGTTGGTGGCCAGGGGCAGGACCGCGGCGCCTGCGATGACGGCCTTGGCGGGTAGCGTCGCGCTCACGACGTTGGTTCCCGGCGCCCCGGGCGCATCGCCGGGATAGCCCTGCACCGAGAGGTTGGCGGTAGCATTCACCAGCGTGACGTTGAGGGCGACGGCTTGCGCGTTCGACGGCACGCCGCAGGCGCCGGCGATCTGGTAGACCTGCTGCGGGTCGGCCTGCGTCAGCGGGGCGGCGGTCTGCCGCGTGTCGAGGATGCGGCAGGGCGTCAGGGTGTAGAAGCCGCCGGTCTGCCCGGATGCCGGCCCGGTGATCAGGCGCGGGCTGCCGAGGTGATCGACGTCGACGCTGCGCTGGTAGCCGTCGCTGTTGGCGCTGGCCAGCAGCGGGCCGCCGCGGTAGACGTAGTCCTCCCAGAGATTGCTGCCACCCCAGGCGTTGCCCCAAGCGTAGCCGTAGAGCTCGAAGGTGCGCCGCACCTTGGCGTCGAGGCCGCGCAGCGTCCAGCGCTGGAAGTTGGCGAGACCGTTGGTCGCCGGCTGGTACTGCCACACCCGCTCGCCGTCGGCGTCGTACATGTAGTACCACTCCTGGCCGCCGTTCTTGTAATGCTTGAGCAGGTTCAGCTCGTCGTAGTCGTAGCTGGGG
>Ga0070732_10002053_pt1 | contig 11001 bp, 9 predicted proteins | sample Coa_R1_5_FD_66449 | JGI IMG/M metagenome (GOLD analysis project Ga0070732, IMG submission 66449) | Surface soil microbial communities from Centralia Pennsylvania, which are recovering from an underground coalmine fire - Coalmine... | ecosystem: Environmental > Terrestrial > Soil > Unclassified ...
AAGGATAAGAGTTGATTTGTTCTTATCCTTACCAAAACATGGACCGTCTCTACCATCTTTTGAGGTCTAATGATCGCGAATTTGCCCCGCTTTTCTTCCTCTTTCAACAAGCTAAAAGACATGGCGATCATTTCTAGTGCGATGCGCGCTTTTCCATCTGATCCAGAGTGCGCTGAATTGCTATGGAGGCAACTACATTCCTATTTTCGTGGCGTAGGTCTCGAGAATCGTCTGAATTGACGCAAATCAACCAACCGATTCGAAATCCCGCCGTATTGTGAGATTTGGAAGTTGAACCGGCCAGAAACAGGCTTTTCCGCCCTCGGAAGGCGCTATAGAGTCGAGTCAGAAGGGCTCTTGAATCGAGTTTGCGGCAGGGCGGGGTTACATCAAATAATAAGGTAGTTTTTTCCGGGAGCGCCTTTCACAATATCTTCCGGATTGAAGATGGCGCCCGTGGGATTGTTGGCAGGCTCAGATAGACGAGTTCGGGTTTTCCAATCCCAACTTTCCGCAGATCCGACGATGCCCAGTTGAGCGACCGATACCAACGGTGGCGGAAACCCTTTCTTGTGGTAGTTAAGTCTAAATGCGATCCTGGTGGCGGTACGACCTTAGCGGTACTGGCTTCATGGCCACGGTCACACCATAGTCGAGCTACCGGACGTTAACGTCGAAAGCCGCAGTCTGCACTTGTCCTGACCGCTTGATCTGCACAAAGATGCGATAGGCTCCAGGGTGAGGAAATCCATAAGGGAAGCTGAAGGTCGGTGGTAGTAAAGCCGAAGAAACTGGCATATCCATTGACATCCCAGAGGTATGAGCGGAAGAGGAAGCCATGAGTCCAGCTTGAGCTAGGTCAAGGGCTGCCATTGATACCGAGCCGGCGGGGTGAAGGTGGGCAAAGACGCTTAGATCAGAGCAAACTACCTGCGCATGCGCCGCCATTCCCATATAGGGCTCCAATTTGCGGCTTGGCAAACCGTCTTTTTCTTCCACACGGAATTTAAATTCGGTTGGCACATTCGCCAGCAGAGGCCCATCGTCCCGTTCCCATACTATGCGGGCGCCGTCAGGAAGCTGGCCTACCTTGGTTTGAGAGACCGAGGCTGTCAGTCGAGCGCCCTCCCAGCTCGAATCATCGCCAGTAAGAGCTGGGCTCTCTATTTGGGGTGTCTCCAAATTTCCTACCAGCGTCCAGGGAAAGCCGTTCTTGTCCACAATGTCACCAAAGACCTGATATTGGCCCGCAGGCATCGTTGGGAGATTGCTGACAAATGTACCATCAGGCGCGCGATTAGGGTGGAGATGCCACATTCTCTCCATTCCCGGCAGGGCAATCAGAAACAAGTGCATGAGATGGCCGTGGTCGGGAATCAGATCATCCATCTTGATTTCATACGTCAAGTTTTTCTTGCCGGCGACAGGGACCATGAGTTTGCCTGCAGGCCGGATCGCCAGTCGTCTTCCCTCCAAGAGCGTTGTTTCCGCTCTAGGCGGTTTGAGGAGATTTACGCTGCGCTCGTACGTGTCCGCCTCGGCAATCCACCACGCTCGGGTCCAACAGAGACAAGCGACAGCCACGATCAAAGCACTCACTATGGCAGTTCGTGAGCGTCGTTTGTTGGAGGCCTGCGGAGCTTCGCCGGGAGGAACGCTGATTTCGCGGACGACACCACCAACGATCGGCACCATACTGAGAGTAAGAAAGATAAGGACAAAGGCACCCAATCCGCGCAGCCACCGACTCATAGGTAACGGTTGCCTTGGGAAAGAGGCAACCGGCACAGAAAGTTCCGCTTTGCCCTTGGAACCCTCGGCTGTAATGCGAACTTGCAGAGCACCGTATTCCATGAACCACAAGTTGCTTACGAAGAACTGCGGATCGATCTTCGACCTCTGCGCTAGATCAGGGATGGAGGGAAGATTGGATCCTGGCCCAGTCAAGCGGAGAATCACAACGTGGACGGTCTGAACATCCGGCGAGACACTACGGACCTGGATCTCGGAAATGCCCGGGATCACCTGCGGCAGGCGCACCGTCACGAAAAGATGGTAAGGTCCAGCATCGCCCTCATAGTAGACGTCCGCGCTGCCAACGTGCGCAAAGGCCACGGTGGTCGCGAGAATAAGAAAAAGACCCGTCAGTAGGTTTCGCATGCAGGTTTGTCTCGGAAAATTCGCAAAAATGCCATCGCACACCGAGGAAGGCTGAGCACAAAAGCGGCCCAACCCAAATGGACGTGATCCACGACGATCGCTGCTTCAGCCTTTGCAAAACAGCTCTCCGACAAAAGCCGGAACAATCAGCAACAGCGGAAATCCCGGAGAAATGAAATGAGCACGCCGGCCGGAGCTTTCGTTGCGCCGCTGTAACTCGATCGGATCGACACGGATTGCCGAGCACGACAACGACAAATCCCTTTCCTCATTATGGAGTTTCCAGGCGGCTGGTTTCAGTTTCCTCCATGAAATCGAACTTTGCATTTTGGTACTTATCTCTATTAGCAAGATCTTGCATACGTTGCAAATTGTACATAATCTGTGGCCGCTTCCAGTTAAGGAACATATCTGGGATAAAGCCGCCCTCGTTCTGATTGACCACATATTCAATCTCAACTTCGCCGTTCCCTAGCGGAGTAAATTTGAACGAATTGCTCAGTTTCGTAACACGGAAGCAGCAAGGATTGGGAGGAATTCTGTCTGGGACTGCGGATACCAACATGAAAACCGCCTTCGTTTGCGGGTTTTGATGAAACTGTTCCTCTATCACGAATTCCCTCTTCTGAAATGGAGAAACACCGACTTGGAAATAATCATACTGAAGACGGTCGCTCACTCGTTCGAGGGTGCGCGCTCCCGTGCAACCAATGTCAGCGCAAACGGCGGGATCACGCACCATTGCTACGAGGCGGGCTACCGTCGTGTGAACTCGAGTAATGGCCTTTACCTGTCGCAAAGTTGATCCGGGCTCCTTCAACGTATAAACCTTCACTCCATTCTTTTCGCTATGAAATTCCCATTGATTGGACCCCGAGAGCGTCCAGATCAAACGAGCAATAAAGAATAGACCCAGGAGAAATATGGCCCCAAGCCATAGAACCTTCAAAGGTCTTCTTGACAATGTTTTGGTTTTCGCTGCTGTCTCTTGATTTACCATATCTTCCTCCAAGTTAGGCAAAGCACCTCTGTGTTACTGCACCAGTATCGTTGTTGTAGCCTGTCCCACCCGTTGTTCTAAAATTCCATTTCCTTCTATGAAGACGCTTCAGATTTCGTCATGTCACACGACCATTCCCCAAAAGCTTCTAGTCGATGGAGGAGGCTTTCCGCATGATGGTCTCGGCAATCGGAATAGGGATCCTGCCACGGCTGTGGCGATTTGCTCTCGCCAAAGGCGATAGAACAACAATGATTGCTGACCTCACCTGCTCAACATCTCCGGCCGCATCATTTCGATGGAGACGATATCAGGCAATTGGGGGAACTTTCCCGTTTTTCCCACGGGAATATGCCCTGTTCGACGTACCTCGTGATAGCTGCCAGATTGTGCGCATCGGCGAAAACCTCTCGATTGGCGGCTACCGCCGGTGACTTAAGGTCCTGGAGCGGCATGCTGATGTGGTTCACGTAGGCCTTGTAGCGCCCGATCGCGGTCTTGGATAATCGCCGTAATCGCTGTAGATGACGATCTAGCAAAGAATTGCATTGGGGTTCACAGACGTCCACTAAACCCCATTTGCAGGCTTGCATCGCGGAAATGGGCTGCGTCATGAGTGTTAGGTAATGCGCTTTCTGAAAGCCCATGCGGCGTATCAGGAAGGGCAGGACGCAGGCAGGGTACAACCCAAACAGCAACTCTGACAGACTGAACTGCGCGCTTTCATCAGCGAGAACGATATCGCTCGCCGCGACAAAACCTACGCCGCCGGCATTTGCCTTGCCGCGTACGTGCGAGATCGTTACGTATGGACCCGTTGCCAGACGGAGCCACAAGTCATACAGCGGTTCCGGGCCATCATCATGCTGCTGGCAGTTCTTCGATGTGCCGGCGATTGCCTTGAAATCGGCACCAAAGCAAAACACCTCTGGTGAGCCGCTCAGCACTATGACAGTGGTGCACTCCTCAAGCGCAGACAATACATGATTGCACTCAGCCACAAGCTGACTGCTAATGGTGTTGTTGGCCTGGGGTCGATCGAACTGTAAAAAACAAATCGATTCTTGGAATTGAACCTTAATCGTCTCGTAGGTCACGATATCACCTCGACTCCCTCTTCACCCATCGAATATCGAGTCAATTGCATATTCCAGGTTGGAGTCAGATGCAATTGTCCTGTTCGCATCTGTAGCAACATCGCAATCTCTTCGGCGGTGCCCGCCGCACTCAGCCACAGCCAATCAGGAACTTGGTTGCATTTTGGAGAAGGTTGTGTTCAATCCCCACTCGTCCGATGGCCGAGATTGATCCCCTGCCGGTGAGAATGGCAGGTGGCATCAAGTTTCTGAAGGAACAGTTCGGCCAACTCGCCGATGTTCTTAGGCCCGAACAGCTCGACGCGCGCAACCGATAAACCTAGTGATTCCTGAACGAGCATCGCGATTTCGGCGCGATCCACCGAGTTCGCGCCCAGATCGACCAACCGGTCCGTCGGGGCGAACTGATGGGTCTCCAGACCGGGGATTATATCTCGCGCATGTCGCGCGATGAGATCGAGCACTTCCATGGTCGTCATACTAACTCTCAGCTCCTGGCATCGCACAACGATGCGTCTCAATTTGCGGGCTCTGCCTAAGGCAGATCGTGGACTCCCATTGTTATGGTCTTGCCTTGTGTAGCGCGGCGGTCAGCTCATGGATTGGCTGTGCATTCTAGAATCCAAATGGCCGAGGGATCGCTTGCGCGGAAAAATCGTGAGTTTTGCAGCCCGACCAGGGCATGGGCAATCGCGGTACCCTATTGTTGACCGGGTAATTCTGTAGGTAAAGACTTTTGGATCTCAAACATACTCATGTCTCTGGAAATATGTACAGAAAGCGTATGTAAGAACGCGTCGCTTTCATTTTGCGAATCGAAAGAACCTGCAGCCTGCGCCAGTTTAGTCACTTCTCGCGCAGCAGCATCGCAGGATCAACCTTCAGCACACTGCGCGCTGGAATCCACGTACCAATCAGTCCCAGCAACGACATGGTCAGAACAACACCACCCAATACCACCGGATCGCGGGGCGTGGCTTGGTACACGACGAAAGCCAGCACTCGGCTCGCCAGAATGCCGAGAAGCAATCCCGCAGCCGAACCAAAAACTAACAATTTTAACGCCCGCCCCAACGCTTCCTGTAAAACATCCCTACGCCCAGCGCCGAGGGACACGCGAATAGCCAACTCCTGAAGCCGTTTGCTGACGGTGTAAGCGGCTATGCCAAAGATACCAGTGATGGACAGGATCGCACCCATCACGCCCAGCACGCCCAGCGATATGGTGGCCATATGAGAACCAAACTGATAGGCATCCATTTCTTTGGTCCACGATTGGATAAAGACAGGCATTCCTACGTCCAAGTCACGCAGCCTTTTCTTCAGAGCGTCGGCCAGTTGCCGTAGATCGCCGTTCGAACGCACCACCAGCCATGTCTCACTTGATGGCGATTGCAGGATGGGAAGAAACACCGCCGGCTTTGGATCTTCTGTGAGGCTCACATATTTTCCGTCCTCTACAACGCCCACTACTTGTATGCGCGTCCCCTCTTTGCTCTTGTAATATCCGCCCACAGCTTTCGTTACGGAGCCGAAGATCCTGTTAGCAAATTCCCGGTTCACCAGGGCTACCAGTGGAGAGCTGTTGTCGTCATGCCGGGACAAGCCCCTCCCCGCCAACAAGGCTGTGCCGGCCGCATCGAGGTATTCGGGAGAAATGCGGTATAAGAAGGGGTAAGCCGCGATATTCGATGGCTTCAGATCAGTCGTTGTGACGGTATACACAGAGGTGCTTTGAGCGCCTGGGCCAGCTAACGGAGGCCGGCTGGACAATCCCGCAGACTTTATCCCGGGAATCGTCGCCATCTCATCAAGCATGCGCTTTTGCATGGTGGGTATTCTCTCACCGGTGTAGCCAGCCATTGTCAGATCTGTATCTGCCAGGATTACGCTCTCCGGCTCAAAGCCGACTTTGCTGTGCAGCGAGCGAACTAGACCACGCACGGCAACCATCGAGGAAGTGACCAGTACAGCGCAGATCGCTATTTGAGTGACTAGCAACAGGTCTCTGGCCGTAATCCGCCTGCCCGGCCTGCCTGTTGCGCCCGACTTGATAACCTCATACGGATTCGTACGCAGTATCTGCCTCACTGCCACCGCACCAAAAAAGAACCCGCTTGCCACAGTCAAGAGCAACGCTAATCCGTAAATATTTGGCCCTGGGTGTACAGCCAAACGGACGGGAAATCTGGCAAATGGCTGCCACGCGTTCAGCCCGCGCAGCAGAACTAAGCTGGCCAATAGTCCAATCGTTCCTCCCACAATTGAGATCAGCAGGGATTCCGTAAATAGTTGCCGCAGAATGCGTATGCGGGCCGATCCTAGCGCCAGCCGCAATGCAACCTCGGAGGAACGGTCCGCGGCACGCGAAGAAAACAATATGCCCAGATTGGCGCATGCGGCCAGCAGAATCAACCCGGCAAGCATCGTCAGTCCTATCATGAATGCCCGGATAGCGCCGCCAATTTCGTCGCCATAAAGAAATGGACGCGCCAACTTAAAGCTCATGTTGGCGGCAACGCTGGGATAGCTCTTTTCCAGATCGGAACCAATCGCGTTCAGGTCGCTGACCGCCTGTGCCGGTGTCACTCCCTTCTTCAGATGTCCAAATACCATTTGCACCCAACGCTCTCCGCGCGCGTTCAGGTTATTCGTCCCATCCAACTGCTCCCGGTTCACCAGCGGTACAAAGACATCGGGGAAGAAAAATACTAAAGTTCCATGAAAATCAGGAGGCGCTACACCGATGATGGTAAAAGGATACTCGTTGAGTCGGACCGTGCGGCCCACCACGCCAGCATCATCCTGAAAATGCGTGTGCCAATACGAGTAACCGAGAACGATATAAGGAGCGCTGTTGGCGCCATGCTCATCAGAGCGGTGGAAGAAGCGGCCGAGATACGGCTGAACCCCTAATGCGTCGAAGTAGTTCCCGCTCGTTTCATAGGTCCAGACCCGGGATGCTTCTTTGCCTGTGTCCAGCCCTGCCTGAGAGCCGTTATAAGCTACCAAATCATCAAAACTGTGGTTGCGATCTCGCAGATCGAGGTAGTCGGGATAGGACTGTGTCGCCGAGGAAGGGTGCACTCGCCAGAGTGCGTACAGGCTCTCGGTTTCAGGCACATTCAGCGGATGCAGTACTAGCGCATCCATTACGCCAAAGACAACGGAATTGGCGCTGATCCCCATTGCCAGCGTCAGCACCGCAGCAATTGCAAATCCGGGAGACTTACGCAACAAGCGAAGGCTAAAACGAACATCCTGTTTCAGAAAGTTCATACTTCTTCTGGGTTAGCTGACAGACCGAAAACTCGACCAATAGTCCCGCGTTAAGCTATCACGATCGTGTTCTTTCGTCAAACCTGTATTAATCCTGTTGAAATTTGGCCTGCGCCATGCAAAAACTCGGTCAGGCTGCGGAACTCCGTCTTGATGATGGCTCACCAGTCGGTACCTCCAGCTTTTGGCCAGAGTAAGGACACGCTCGCGGCAACGCGCGGAACGCTTCTTCCTGCAAACGCCGCAACCCACGTTTTCTGCTCCCAGATCTCCGAGCTTTCGCCTCACCCGGAATATAGCTTCGCTTTCCTCGCTTGGACAGAAGTCCCACAAGTGAGATTTCGAGCTTCTGGGTCCGGGCCACAATGTGCCGGGTTAGCTTTTAACTAGTCACGAAACAACTGCCGATTTTCGTCGTCGACTCCGATAATAAGAGGCTATAGCTACTCTCTTGGGCTTGCAACTGGCTATTCATACAAACGCGGGCGGCTATCCTGTCCGTATTCGTACAGGATGCAAACCCATTTACGCGATCTGCGCGTCATCGTGAGGTCTGACTTTCTCGGAGAGATCTCTGCCAATGCCAAACACATCCTTCCGCCGTTTCACATTCAGTTTGTGCAAGATATTGCACACATGAAACTTTGCAGTCCTTTCCTTAATTCCCAGTAACATTCCAATCCTTCTGTTTGTGAATCCAAGCATGACCAGGTCCAGGACCTGTTCCTCACGAAAAGAAAGATCGGGGTCGGGCGAGCGGGAGTCCCGGAGCTCGCGTCCACGGCGACATCTATCTGGAGCATCGTCCTTCACATATAGATGACCCGCAGCAACCGTGGCTATCGCATCTCCAAGCCGCTCACCAAATTTTCCTGCAATACGAACGGTTCCACTTACACCCAGGCGCAGGGCACGTAGCTCTGCGCCTATGAAATCCCCGCGTTCGGCCATCAGGAGAATTGTCCTGCATCCTTCCGAAGTCCACCTGGCAACCAGTTCTGGCCATTCTGGTATTGAAGGCACGTCGACAAGCACGATTTGAAGTCCGTGCGAAGTAACAGGCAATGATCCTGTGACAAACCTCATGACACCCCAGCGAAAGGAGCTCTTGGTAAGGAGGTCGCTGATCGCCAAGACAGCTATGGGGTTCCTGCTGCAAATAGAAATGAAGGCATTGGCTGGATGCTGATCGTAATTCATGTGAATTTCCTAATTTTGTGCACTCGATTCTCATCTATCTTCCCGAAATGTCAAGTTAATTTTGACGCGTCAACTTCGGCCCACGCCTAAAAAGCTTTTTACTTTTAATCTCGTTCGTGAAAAAAGGTCCATCCTGCGGGTTGACGCTACCGGTGCTCATGCAACTTCGCTTTCCAAATTTTTCGCCTGCAAGTGCTTTGTTTTCAGCACAGATTTTCGCAACAGTCAAAAAAGTCACAGCCTCTCAGTAACGCCGTCCAACAGACTTCTAATTCGCCGGATTGTTTTAGACCGCTTCATTTATTTCTGGTATTTGTCGTAGAGCTGAAGAGTTTTGCGCTGGATCGGATTGTCCCACTTGAAACCTGACAGTTCTTCGTCCAGTTTCGCCGAGTTCCTCATCTCCTCCGGAAGGTGCTTGTAATTCTTCTTGTACTCGTCGGAGATTTCTAGCTGATCCAGCTTGAAAGCGAAGCTGTAGGGCTCCAAAGACCCATAATGGTGGGTCGAATGTTGGTAGACCTCCATTGACCTTTTTGAGCTTTTCGGGAACACTCCGGGAATATACTGATGACCGAAAATGTCCTTCTGAACCTCGTACGTATAGGCCAGGAATGCCGTTACGGGGTCAAAAAATGCTCCTGGTACCCCGATCGTGAAGCGCAGAAACCCTTCTAAGAAACCATTTTCTCCTACTGCGATCAATCCGGAAGGAATCGCGTCGTGATGGGTCCCGTGAAGGAATACAAACTCAACCTCGGAATTATGCCCCAACCAATGGTCCCGGTAGAACCAGGCGTTAATGGCCTTCGTCCATCTGAAGTAGAGGACAAAATTCAAGATACAGAGAGCGGGAAGAAACACGAGCGAAAACCGGGAATAAGTAATCACCAGATACCATGGAGCGATCAGAATGATGTGCGTCAATACACCAGTGCAATAGGCATGCATGATTTCCAGAGTCATATTGGTGTTATTGTTGATTGCCCTTCTCCACGAGGTCTGCATCAACACTTCCCGAACCAATTCTTTTTTGGACAAATGGTCGACCAGAATAATCGTTCTGAAGACCGTGATTGAGAGGAAATGCACATAGAAAAGATAAAATGCCATTTTGCGCATCAATTGTTCATGATGCGGGAGATTCGGTGTTCCCCTGACCAGGAAGTTCTCGAGCAAGAGCAGGCCGAGAGCGAAAAAGTAAAACGTCTTCAGGTTTTGTATCTTATATAAGAACATGTAGAGCACATCTTGCGGCTTTCTTACGATCACTGGAGTTTTTAGCTCAATGCCGTGCCTGATCATGAACGAGGCAATCATAAAAGCGCACAGAACAAGCCCAGCCATTGACATCGCGCTGCGAAAACCATAGGAAAAACTGACGATCAGCCCACTCACGCCGACCATCAGTACATAGTCAAGAAAATCTCTTGGAAAGTACGTAACCCGCGGCATGCGAGATCCATATAACTTATGAAAGAAACCCGGCTCAGGGTTCTTCATGAATCCTCCCGTGTTATTGCCAACCAAGTGAAAATGCAAGATTATTCCCCGATTCTTTTGTTTATCGCGAAGTCCGGGAGCCGGCCGTCAGCGGCGAGCACGTCGCATTCCTTCGCCCCAGAACAGCCCGAACCAGCAGGTTACGACCGACGCTACCAGCGCAAATGCCATCGTCAGCCAAAAAGCGCTGAGGCTTTTCTCCGCAACAACAAATTGGTAGGGATCGTAAAGAAATCCCGCCGGATCTTTATAGGAAAAATAGGCAGTTCCGAATACCCAGTTCCGCGATGCCGGTGAGATTAGAAAGTTGGCAAAAGGCCACTGAGCGGCCAGGTAGCTGAGCACAAAAGCTGGACCGATCCAAACTGCCTTCATCCAGGAACGCTGCTTCAGCCTTTGCAACAAGAAATCTGCCACAAAAGCCGGCACGATGAGCAGAAGCGGAAAACTCAAGGGAACCAGATGGGTCACTGGGTGGTATACGGGCCCGAGCTTCGGTTGTGCGGGAAACAACGGTAACAGCCATTCTGCCGCCAGACATCCTGCCGTGTACATCGCCCCCATGATGGTACACCCCCATCGGTGAGTCGAACCCCGGCCCCAGGCAATCATCCACCACGGAATCGCCAGAGCAACAGCAAGATAGCAGCTGGCCGAGTGCATATTCGTAAACCACCTTTGTTTGGCGATGATCACTGTAAGTGGCGGCAAGCCAATGGATCCCACGAACAAGAAGAGCACCACAAAACGCCTCCACGAAAG
>Ga0070732_10002054_pt1 | contig 10999 bp, 8 predicted proteins | sample Coa_R1_5_FD_66449 | JGI IMG/M metagenome (GOLD analysis project Ga0070732, IMG submission 66449) | Surface soil microbial communities from Centralia Pennsylvania, which are recovering from an underground coalmine fire - Coalmine... | ecosystem: Environmental > Terrestrial > Soil > Unclassified ...
CAGGACGAGCAGCATGTCTGCGCACTTGTGACTGATCGCTTGGAAGCTGCCGATCGGGCGATCGAACTGCGAGCGCTCGCGCGCGTACGCAACGGCGCGCTCCAACTGCGCGGTGGCGACGCCGACGGCCTCGGCAGCGAGCAGAACAGCGGCGCGATCAAGCGAGCGCGCTACCAGTGGCCATGCGTTCTCCGCAAGCAAAGCGTCGGCGGCAACCTCGACCTTGCCCAGACGCACATCTGCGAGACGGCGCGCGCCATCTAACGACGGCTGCGGTTTCGGCTTGGACTTCAATACCTCGGCCGGCACCAGGAACAACCCCAAACCTTCCTCCGGGTTGCGAGACTTCTCGATGCGCGCCACGACGAGCATGAAGTCCGCGAGATGCGCCTCTGGAACGAGTGAAGCCGTCCCGCTGAACGTCCAGCCGCTCTCCGTTCGAGCGGCCTTCACCGACACCCCGGCGGCGTCGTACCGGCCGTCCTTCTGGCCGAGCGCGGCCGTCGCGCGCGCGCCGCCCGACGCGATCTCGCGCAAGGCCTCGTCGCGGCGCGCCCCCGGCGGGGCCTGCTCGAGCAACTGCCCCGCCAGCGCCACGGTCGAGAAGAACGGAACCGGCGCCAGCGCCCGCCCCGTCTCCTCCATCAAGATGACAAGCTCGATCAGACCGAGGCCCAGGCCTCCATGCTGCTCGTCGATCGCAACGCCTGCCCAACCGAGATCCCCGATCGTCTTCCACAGCGCGTCGTCGGTTCCGGTCTTGGAACCCATCGCTTTGCGGTAGCCCTCTGGGCCTGCTTTGTCCGCTAGCACCTCGCGCGCGGACTGCCGAAGCGCTTCCTGCTCGTCGTTGAATCCGAAGTCCATGTTCGCTCCTACCGGTGACGTGGGAGGCCGAGCACGCGCTCGGCGATGATGTTGCGGAGGATCTCGCTCGTGCCGGCTTCGATCGTGTTGCCGCGCGAACGCAGCGCTGCGAACGCCCAGCGCTTGAGATCGTCGTCGCCTTTCCATTCGGTCGTCAGTCCCGCGGGCCCGTACAGCTCCATCGCGAGATCGGTCAGCCGCTTCATCGACTCGCTCCACAGCAATTTGCCGAGCGAGCCTTCCGGTCCGGGGATCCCGGTCTTGATTACGGTCGAAAGCGCGCGGTACCCGGTCAGCCGCAACGCTTCGATCTCGACGTGCAGCTGTCCGATGCGCTGGCGGATCACGGGGTCTTCGATCGCAGGCTTGCCGTTGCGCTTGAGGACCTTCGCCTTCGCGATGAGCTCATCCAACGCGATGCGCGCTTGCACGCTGAGCGCGAAGCCGAGCGTGCCGCGCTCGTTCATCAGCGTCGTCATCGCGACGCGCCATCCGTCGTTCAGGTCACCGAGGATGTTCTCGCGTGGCACGCGTACATCGGTGAAGAACATCTCGTTGAACTCCGCCGTGCCGGTCATCTGCTTCAACGGCCGCACTTCGACGCCCGGCGACTCCATGTCGACCAGGAAGTACGTGATCCCCTTGTGCTTCGGCGCTTCGGGGTCGGTGCGCGCGAGGAAGATGCACCACTTCGCAACGTGCGCGAGCGTCGTCCAAACCTTCTGCCCGTTGATTACGTAGTGGTCGCCGTCCTGGACGGCGCTCGAGCGCAAAGCGCCGAGGTCGCTCCCGGCGCCCGGCTCGCTGAAGCCCTGACACCAGATCTCTTCCGCCGACAAGATCTTCGACAGGTAGCGCTGCTTCTGATCCTCGCGGCCGTGCACGATGATCGTCGGCCCGGCCATGCCGAGACCGATCACGTTGATCGGCGCTGGGGCTTTCGAGCGTGCCATCTCCTGATAGAAGATCGCTTGTTCCATCAGGCCCGCGCCGCGCCCGCCGTACTCCTTCGGCCAGGACACCCCGGCCCAACCGCCTTCGTGCAGCTTGCCTTGCCACGCGCGCAGGTTGTCGATCCGCTCTTCCGGAGGGCCGACGCTCAGCTGCGTCTGCATCTGCGCGCGATCGAGGTTGGCGTCGAGCCAGTCGCGCACTTCCTTCCGGAACGCTGCTTCTTCGGGGGTGTCGCGGAAGTCCATGGAGCCTCCAGGCCGTGGTTACCCACAGGTAACTTGAGGCCGAGAGTGTAGCGCGCGCGTTATCGCGCGCCCAAACCTACGCGGCGGGTTCGCTTTGGTCGCGCGAGGGTTCGACGCCGACCGCGGCCAGGCGCCGCAGCAACGCAACGGCGCCACGCACGATCGCAAGCGCTTCCCCCGGCATCGTCCCGATCACGTGCCCAACCTCTGTATGGTCGAAGCCGAGCACGCACGCGGTAGCCAACACGGCCCGCTCGCGCAAGGGCAATAGCATCAGCCCTTCCAGCGCAAGGGCCCCACCCCGCTGGGCTTCGTCGGTGATGTCGATCGTTCGTCCGCGCGCGCTTACCGCGGAGTAGACGACGCGGAAGGGTTCCGCGCGATCCCCATTCCATCGCAGCTCTGCGCGCGCGGCGAGCTCTTCGACCCACCGATCGTCGTCGGCCGATAACGGCCAGCCGACCAAGAGGCGCGCGAACGCCTCGAGCGCGTCGCGTGTGTGTGGCCCACCGGGGTAGGAAACCCCACGAAGTGCATCAAGCAAACGGAGCGTAGCGCCGTCCATCCTTCTCCTCTCGAGAAGTTGATTCGGACCTGACGCTTCGCTCCGCTCCCCCCGGGCCAGGGCCGTGGCTGCGAGGTCGGGCTGACGCTAGCAGCGATCTTCTCGGAAGCAAGGAGGCGGGAAGAACCCGGAGGTCAAATCGGGCCATGCGCATATTCCTGCTCGGTTGGCGCATCCTTACGGGTGATGACCGCTACCGACGACGTCGAGCTCGACCTCCTCGAACAGTGCCGGTCCGGCGACCGCACCGCGTTCCGCGCGCTCGTTGCGTTCTGGGGCGACCCGGCCCTGCAGCTCGCGATGACGCTCACCGGCGAGGAGAGCCGCGCGCGCGCGGCTCTTGCCGATGCCTTCGCCACCTGCTGGCGCGATCTCGCGTCGGTCCATTCGGGGACACCGTTCCGTCCCCACTTGTTGAACCTCGTTGCTCGAGCAGCCCTCACCTACGGCACCGCAGGAGGGACCGGCTCGCTCGAACGATGCTTGGACATGCTGGACCAAGACGCGCGCGTCTCCGTCGTGTTGAACGGCCAGGCGAACCTCCAACCACGCGACATCGCGCACGCGCAAGACACTCCGACCGCAGCGACGATGCTTCAGCTTCGCACCGCGATGCGCAGCTTCCAGAGCTGCCTCGGCTCGAAGCCGTTTGACGCGTTGCGCGCGGCATGGAAAGACGTTCACCTCGAGCGCGCGTTCTTCGATGACGTCTTGTCGGCGAAGCTGGGCGATCCGTTCGTCATCGAGGTGCGGCGCATCGTTCAACGCTCGCCGCAGGACTCGTGGGGCGTGCTGACCGATCCCACCGCGATCCCCGCGTGGGTTTCCGCCGACCACGCGCACGTGCGCGGCGGCGGGTCGCTCCGTCCGGGCGGCCACATCGCGGCGCGAGGACGGATCGCGGATCAGCGACGCTCGCTCGATGAGTCGATCATCACCATGGTCGAGCCGCCATCGCTTCTGGCGTGGACGACACGATCGCGCATCCAGCCGGTACACGACCCGATCGAGTTCCGATGGTCGATCTCGATCGCTGAAGTCGAGGGCGGCTCAGAGTTGCATCACCGTCTTCGCGGCGTCGCGTTCCCCCGCGGATTTCCCGGACGGTACCTGCGCGGTGCGTACGAACGCGTCGCAGACGGGATGCAGTCGAGCATGCATCGAGGGTTGGAACGCCTCGCCGCCTTGGTCGAAGCGACCGCTCGGTGACGGCCCTATGATTGGACGGCCATGAGCTCTACTCCAACGTGTGATAAGTGCGGCCGCAAGATGCGCCAGCAAGGCCGGTACGCCGACTGGCGCTGCGAGTGCTGCGACGAAAGCGTCAACTGCCCGCACATCTCCAAGCTCGAGCGGCTCAAGCGGAAGATGTCCGGCCGCCGCGTCTAGATTGGAGCTCGCCGGCCTCTCCGCTCTCGAGCTCGCCTCGCTCCTTGCGTCACGCCACCTCTCTCCCGTCGAGCTGATCGACGCAACCTACGCGCGCATCGACAAGCTGAATCCGGCGGTCAACGCATTCGCGTGGCTCCGGCACGATGCCGCGCTGGAGGACGCGCGCGCGGCGGAGAAACGCTTCGCCGGCGGCGACGCGAGGCCGCTCGAAGGGATCCCATTCACGGCAAAGGACCTTGCCGCGATCGCCGATGGACCCACGAACGAGGGATCGCGCGCGTTCGAGGGCCGGCGTCTCGGGGTGGACGCGGGCGTGATCGCGCGGCTGCGGGCGGCTGGTGCCATCCTGATCGGATCAACGACGGCGTCGGAGTTCGGCAACAGACCCACGACCGAGAGCGCGCTCTTCGGCGCGACGCGGAACCCGTGGAACCTCGAGCGTACGAGCGGCGGTTCCAGCGGCGGCGCCGCGGTGGCCGCGGCTCTTGGGATCGCACCGTTGAACCACGCGTCCGACGGCGGAGGCTCGATCCGCATCCCCGCCGCGTGCTGCGGCGTCTACGGCATCAAGCCGGCGCGCGCGCGCATCACGCTCGGTCCCCTTCTCGGCGAAGACTGGGGCGGCCTCGACGTTGCCGGCCCGATCACACGCACGGTTGCAGACGCGGCGCTCTTCCTCGACGAAACCTCAGGACCAGCGCCGGGCGATCCATATTGGGCCGCTCCCCCGCTGAAGTCGTTCCTGTCGGCGGTGGACGAGCGCGCCCCCTCGACCATCGCGGTCGCGTACGAACGCGATGGCGAAACCGTCGATCCCGAATGCATCGCGAAGGTCGAGGAGACCGCTGCGTTATTGCGCGCGCTTGGTCACACGGTGACGGAAGCACAGCCCGATCTTCTTCCGCTCGAGCAGCCCTACCTCGTCGTTTCGACGATCGGGATCGGCGTGCTCGACCTGACACCCCGGCAGCTCGACCTGCTCGAGCCGCGAACGCGCGTGATCTTCGACGCCGCGCGCGAGATGAAGGCAGTCGAGTATGTGCGCGCGCTCAACGACATGCACCTCCAAGCGCGCACCGTGGCAGCGTTCTTCGAGGAGTACGACGGCCTGCTGACGCCTACGTTCTCGCGCCCGGCGCCGCCCATCGGCGAGATCGGCAAAGACATCCACGGCGCATGGAACGACTATCGCAATTGGCTGTGTTGGACCTGGCCTTTCAACGTCACCGGGCAGCCGGCGGCGTCGGTGCCCGCGGGCTTCTCGAGCGAAGGGCTCCCGATCGGGGTCCAGGTTGTCGGTCGGGCGGCCGACGAGCGAACGGTCCTGTCCCTGAGCGCCCAGCTCGAGCGCGCGCGTCCCTGGATCGATCATCGCCCGCCTATCTGGTAGCAGAATAGACCATGCGATCGGCGAGCCGTTTCAAGTTTGCGTACGTCTTCGTGCCGCTCGCGTTCGCGGCGATCATCGCACTCGCGGCCCTGTCGTATTTCGCCACGCGAGCGACTATCGCCGTCGGGCCGACGTTCGCTGCGCCGGGGACGAGCCAGGCCGGAAAAGCGCTCGTCGTCGAGTGGCGCACCGGCACGGACATCGCGATCATCGCATCGTTTACGCCGTCGCGTTTCGTGCGCGTGCGATCGGTCACCCTAACCGGTCTCGATCCCAAGAACGCGTTCATCGCGTCGTCGCAATACGGCTTCTGGGACGGGCAAACGTCGTTGCCTTCGTTCACATCCGAGGCTGATCCGCTGCCGCCGGAATTCGGTCCGCGCGCGCTCGTTGGCGCCTTCGCTGCACCCGCTCACAGCAGTGTGTTCGTTAAGCTCTTGGTCCGCGCGATCTCGGACGCGAACGTTACGCAAGTCTTAACCGGCATCCGCGTCGATGCCGAGAGCTGGTCGTGGGCTCACACGACGTTCATCCCGTTCCAGCAGCCGGTGAAGCTCGAGCCGCCTCACTAGATACAGGCCTGACACGCTCCTCAAGCGCCGTCGCAGAATCTCAGGGTTCTTCCAGGGTGATACCTGATACCCCTGGGCGCGCCTCAAGGTTATTGTTTCGCCGATGGCGATCATCGAGGTCGAGGCGCTCCACAAAGAGTTCCGCCGGTTGCGCGGCGGCCGCAACATCGCGGTCGACGGCCTGGACCTGACGGTGCCGGACGGCGGCGTGTTCGGGTTCCTCGGCCCGAACGGCGCGGGGAAGACCACGACCATCCGATGCTTGCTCGGCCTCGTGAAGCCGACCGCAGGCCGCACGCGGGTATTGAACGCGGAAGCCAAACGCTTGCATACGGTCATCGATCGTGTCGGCTCCCTTGTGGAGACCCCGACCTTTTTCCCGACCTTCTCCGGCAGACGCAACCTGAGGCTGCTCGCACGCCTGGACGGCATCGGTCCGGCCGCCGTCGATAACGTCCTCGATCGGGTCGGTCTTGGCGATCGCGGCGATGACATCTTCAAGAACTACTCCTTGGGCATGAAGCAGCGTCTCGGCATCGCCGCGGCATTGCTGCGCGAACCCGAGCTGCTGATCCTCGACGAGCCGGCGAACGGCCTCGACCCGGCCGGGATCAAGGAAGTGCGGCAGCTCCTGCGCTCGCTCGCAGACGAGGGCCGGACCGTTTTCATTTCGAGCCACCTCCTCGGCGAAGTGCAGCTGATCTGCGACCGCGTCGCGATCCTCGCGCGCGGGAAGTGCATCGCCCAGGGCGAGGTGGCCGATGTGCTGTCGCGCGGCGAAGCGGCGCAGATGGTGGTGAAGGTCGAGAACCTTCAAGGCGCGTTGGACATCCTGAAGGGGGCTGGGTTCGAAGCGACCCTCGAAGGCGATGAGCTGCTTGTGACTGCGCCCGCGAGCGATGGCGCGCGCATCAGCAGAACGCTCGCACTGAAACGCATCTACGTGTCCGAGCTTCGGCCGCACGCGGTCTCACTCGAAGACGTCTTCCTCCAGCTGACCGAGGGCGGGTTGTGAGGCTGCTCGGCGTTGAATTCCGGCGTGCGTTCGCGCGCCGCATCACGAAGCTCGTGTTCATCCTGTCGATCGCGGGGATCATCGCCGCCGGGCTGTCCGTGTTCTTCACGTCCAAGAACGAGACGATCCAAGTCACGGCGCGTGGTCCGAAGATCGCCGGTTTCGTCGACGCATGCACGAGAGGAGAGCCGCTCCCGGTCGACTCGGTGCCGCCGCTGCCCGCAGTCGGGACCAGCGCGCGCGCGTCGGCCTGTCAGACGTTCGCCGACCAACTGACCACCGACACGATCGACAAGCGATTCCACCTGACCAATCTCCTGGACATCCTCAAGCACGTCAGCGCATTCGCGGCGATCATCGCGTGGCTCATCGGCGCGTCTTTCATCGGCGCAGAGTGGCGATCGGGATCGTTCGGAACGCTGCTGACGTGGGAGCCCAGACGTTTTCGTGTGATGTTGGCCAAAGCGATCGCCGCCATCGTCGTCTCGTTCATCATCGTGATGGTGCTCCAAGCATTGCTTGTCGGCGCTTTGTACCCATCGGCGGTTTACCACGGCAGCACAGCCGTCACCGGATCTGGAGACTTCGTGCATTTCCCGACGGCCGCAGCCTTCTGGCGGTCGCTCAGCTATCTCGGCCTTCGATCGGGAGCCCTCGCCGCCGGAGCAGCCCTGATGGGATTCGCGATCGGGGCGATCGGCCGGAACACGGCCGCCAGCTTGGGAGCCGGCTTCTTCTACATCGCGATCGTCGAAGGCGCGATCATCGGTAACTTCGTCGCCAAGGCGCGCCCATGGCTGCTCGTGCGCAATGCGATCGTCTTCATCAACAACACGCGGATCGACGCGGTGCCGCACAGGACGCCTCTCCAGGCTGGGCTGATCACGTTCGGGTACGCAGTGGCCTTGTTCTTCATCGCCACGCTCGTGACGCGCGCGCGCGACGTGAACTAGGCGCGCGCGCCCTTCAGGGTTCCCTCTTGCTTCTGGCTGATCTTCGCGACGTCCGACTTCGGTGCGACGCGCCAGATGTGACGCAGATTGGCGTCGGCGTCGGCGAGGATCTCCGTCGCCTTGCGCGAGCCCGTCAGGTCCGCGTGGCGCGCGATCAGCGCGTGCACGCGATCGAGCTGTTCGGGCGTCGGGCGGTGCGCTTCGACGAGCTCCGTGTTGACGAAGACCGGCAGGCTCGCGGCCGGGTCATAGACGTAGCACTCGCCGCCGGTCATCCCCGCGCCGAGGTTCTGTCCGACCGGGCCGAGCACGATCACGGTTCCACCGGTCATGTACTCGCAGCAATGCTCGCCCGCGCCCTCGATCACCGCGGTTGCGCCGGAGTTGCGCACGCCGAAGCGCTCGCCCGCGCGCCCTGCGACGAAGAGCATCCCCGCCGTCGCGCCGTAGAGCACGGTGTTGCCGACGAGATACGGCTCGCCCGCGTCGTTGGAGGGCGCGCGCACCGCGATCAAGCCGCCCCCCATGCCCTTGCCGACGTAGTCGTTCGCTTCCCCGGTGAGATGCAGCTCGATGCCGTGCGCGAGGAACGCGCCGAACGACTGCCCCGCCTCGCCTTCGAGCTTCACGATCGCGCGCCCGGGCGGCTCGCCCTCGCCGAACTCGTGGCCGATCGCACCGCCGAGGCGCGCGCCCACCGTGCGGTCGGCGTTCGTAATCTCGTATTCCAATTCCACCGTCGCGCCGTGCCGGATCGCGCTGAACGCGTCGGTCACCAGCCGGTCGCCGAGACCCGACGTCGGCTGCATGATCGGCAGCGTGCGGCGGAAACGGCGCTCGCCTCCGAACGAACGAAGGAGCGGCTTGAGGTCGACGGCGTCGCCCCGCGCGAACGCGACGTGCTGGCGCAGCAGGTCCGCACGCCCGATCGCCTCATCCAAAGACCGCAACCCAAGGGACGCCAGGATCCGCCGCACTTCTTCCGCGACGAACATCAAGTAGTGCACGACCATCTCCGGCGTGCCGGCGAACTTCGCGCGGAGGTCGGGTCGCTGTGTGGCGATGCCGACCGGGCAGGTATCGAGGTGGCACGAGCGCACCATGATGCAGCCTTCGGCGAGCAACGCCGCCGTCCCGAACGAGTACTCGTCCGCACCGAGGAGCGCCGCGATCACGACGTCGCGCCCGGTCTTGAATCCACCGTCTACGCGCAGTCGTGCGCGATCTCGCAGCCCGTTCTCGATCAACGTCTGTTGCGCTTCGGCCAAGCCGATCTCCCACGGCAAGCCCGCGTTCTTTATCGACGAGAGTGGCGACGCGCCGGTTCCGCCATCGGCGCCGGAGATGTGAACAACATCGGCCAAGCCCTTCACCACGCCCGCCGCGATCGTTCCGACGCCGACCTCCGCGACGAGCTTCACCGACACGGCTGCTCGTGGATTGACCTGCTTGAGGTCGAAGATCAGCTGCGCCAAGTCTTCGATCGAATAGATGTCGTGGTGCGGCGGCGGCGAGATCAGTGCGACGCCGGGCTGCGTGTGACGGAGGCGCGCGATCTCGTCGGACACTTTGTGCCCCGGAAGCTGTCCGCCTTCGCCGGGCTTCGAGCCTTGCGCGACCTTGATCTGCAGCTCGTCGGCGAACGAGCAGTACTCCGGCGTGACTCCGAAGCGGCCCGACGCGACCTGTTTGATCGCCGAGTTCTTCTCGGTGTGGTAGCGGGCCGGGTCTTCGCCGCCTTCGCCTGTGTTGGCTTTCCCGCCGACCCGGCGTAACGCGATCGCCAACGTCTCGTGCGCTTCCTTGCTGATCGCGCCGTGGCTGATCGCACCCGTGGAGAACCGCTTCGCGATATCGGCGACGGGCTCGACCTCCGCCAGGGGGATCGGCTCTGCGGCGGGGATCATCTCGAGCAGGTCGCGGATCGCCGCAGGAGGCCGCTCGTTCACCATGCGCGCGAACTTGACGTATTCGTCATAGCTCGGGTCCGCGGTGATCGCGCGCTGCAGTACGTGCGCGGCGTTCTCCCCCGCGTCGGTGTCGGATGCAGCCAGGTCGACCTCTTCGTCCCCAGACTCTTCGTCACCGGCCTTCGTCGACTTCAGGCGCGTGAGGCCCGGGTCGACGGTCTGGTGAAGATGTCGGACAACGTTCGGATTCGTCTGGTGGTACTCACCCTCGCGATGGAACTTGATGAAGCCAGGGTTCGCGAGCTTCGGCGCCTCCCCACCGAACGCATCGGCGTGGCGCGCCAAGACGTCGGCCGCGATCTCCTCGAAGCCGATGCCGCCCACCGGCGAGGGCGTTCCCTCGAAGCACAGATCGATCACGTCTTGCGACAGACCGACCGCGTCGAAGATCTGCGCGCCGCGATAGGAATCGACGCAGCTGATCCCCATCTTCGAAAGGATCTTGAGCACGCCCTCCTCGGCCGCCGTGCGGTAGTTGAGCAAGGCCTGCTCGGGCGATGCGATGTCGCGCGTGCGCCCGCCGGAGGCCAGCTGTGAAACGGTTGCCAACGCGAGGCGCGGGTAGATCGCCTCGGCGCCGTACCCCAGCAAGCACGCGAAGTGGTGCGACTCGCGCGCGTCGTCGGTCTGGACGACGATCGACGTTCGCGTGCGATGCCCGGCCTTTAGCAACGCGGTGTTGACCGCGCCGACCGCGAGCAGCGACGGTACCGGCGCGCGCTCCGTCGAAACGTTCTCGTCGCTGATCACCAGGATCGCACTGCCGGTCGTCGCCGCGCGCTCCGCGCCCTCAGCCAGCGATGCGATCGCCGCGCGCAACCCATCCGCGCCCTCCGACGCAGCGAACGTTGCGTCCAGGAACGTGCCGCCCGGCGGCTTGTACAACAGGAACGTCTCGTACTCGAGGAGCGCGCCGCCTTCGGGCCGCTCCCAGAGGACGGGATCGCGCGGGCCGAGCAGGGTCCGAAGGCTCATCACGTGCCGTTCGCGCAGATGGTCGATGGCCGGGTTTGTGACCTGTGCGAAACGTTGCTTGAAGAAGTTGTAGAGCGGCCGGCGATGCTCGCTGAAAACCG
>Ga0070732_10002055_pt1 | contig 10989 bp, 11 predicted proteins | sample Coa_R1_5_FD_66449 | JGI IMG/M metagenome (GOLD analysis project Ga0070732, IMG submission 66449) | Surface soil microbial communities from Centralia Pennsylvania, which are recovering from an underground coalmine fire - Coalmine... | ecosystem: Environmental > Terrestrial > Soil > Unclassified ...
GGGGGGCTCAGCGGCCCGGGAACCCCGGCGGCATGCCCCCCTTGAGGGCTCCCATGAGGGCCCGCAGGCGACCGCCCTTCATGCTCTTCATGACGCGCTGCATCTCCAGGAACTGCTTGAGCAGGCGGTTCACGTCCTGAACCTGGACGCCGGAGCCGGCGGCGATGCGCCGCCGGCGCGAGCCGTCGATGATTCCGGGGTTGCGCCGCTCCCGCCGCGTCATGGAATTGATGATGGCGATCTGGCGCCGCACCTGCCGGTCGCCCTGATCGGCCGACACCGCACCCTTTTTCACCGCCGCCCCCGGCAGCTTGTCGATGAGCGCCCCGACGCCACCCATCTTCTGCAGCTGTTCGAGCTGGCTGCGCAGGTCGAGCATGTCGAAGCCCTTGCCCTTGACCACCTTCTGCGCCAGGCGCTGCGCCTCGTCGTGATCGACCTGGCGGTGCACCTGTTCGACCAGCGACACCACGTCACCCATGCCGAGGATGCGCGAGGCCATGCGCTCGGGGTCGAACGGCTCGAGGGCCTCGGTTTTCTCGCCCACCCCCATGAACACGATCGGCTGGCCGGTGATCTGCCGCACCGACAGCGCCGCGCCGCCCCGGGCATCGCCGTCCGCCTTGGTGAGGATGATGCCGGTCAGGGCGAGGGCGGCACCGAAGGCGCGCGCGGCGTTGACCGCGTCCTGGCCGGCCATGGCATCCACCACGAACAGCCGCTCGGCGGCGCCGACGGCGGCGTCGATGTCGCGCACCTCCGCCATCAGCTCCGCGTCGACGTGCAGCCGCCCGGCGGTGTCGACGATCAGCACGTCAAACACGCCGCTCCTGGCGCGCTCGAGCGCCGCCCGCGCGATGGCCGCCGGGGCCGTGCTGCTCTCGGCCGGGAAATACTCGGCGCCGATCTGCCCGGCGAGGCGCTCGAGCTGCAGCATCGCCGCCGGGCGCCTGACATCGGTGCTGGCGAGCAGCACGCGCTTCTTGTCGCGCTCCTGCAGCAGCCGCGCCAGCTTGGCCGCGGTCGTGGTCTTGCCTGCGCCCTGCAGGCCCGCGAGCAGCAGGACCACCGGCGGCTGCGCGCGCAGGCGGAAGCTGTGGCCGGCCCCGCCCATGAGCTGCACCAGCTCGGCGTGCAGGATGCCGATGAAGGCCTGTCCGGGCGTGAGGCTCCCCTGCACCTCGGCGCCCAGCGCCTTGACCTTGACAGCCTCGATGAAGCTCTTGACCACCGGCAGGGCCACGTCCGCTTCCAGCAGTGCAATGCGCGCCTCGCGCAGCGCCTCGGCGACGTTGTCCTCGGTGATGCGTCCGCGGCCACGCAGGCCGTCCAGGGTGCGGGAGAGGCGTTCGGTCAGCTGGTCGAACATGATGCAGCGCGATGGCGGGTGGGGGACGGATTATAGGGGCGGAGGCGGCCGTTTCCCGCTCCCCGCCCCGAAGCTTCTATGCTACGCGGGACCGAGTCTGCAGGAACACCACCTTGAATCTCGCCTCGACGACCCCGCTGCTGCTCACGCTCTTCGTGCTGCTCGTCATCGTCGCCTTCTCCTCGGGCACCGAAGTGGCCATGCTGTCGGTCAACCGCTACCGCATCCGCCACCGCGCCGAGGGCGGCTCGGGCACCGCCCGCACCCTCGAGCGGCTGCTGCAGAAGCCCGACGAGTGGCTGGGCGCCAACCTGGTGATTCTCGCCGCCGCGAGCGTGTTCGCCTCCGCGATCGCCACCATCCTCGCGCAGCGCAGCGGCTACCGCTATGCGGTGCCGCTCGCCGGCGCCGCACTCACCATCGTCGTCATCGTGTTCTGCGAGCTGGCGCCGAAGATCTACGCCGCCTCGAACCCCGAAGGCGTGGCGCTGCACGCGGCCGGCATCTACCGCGTGCTGGTGCTGGTGGCGCGCCCGGCGCTGTGGCTCACCAACAGCCTCGCCTACGGCTTCCTGCGGCTGTTCGGGGTCGGGCGCGGCCGCGCCAGCACCCAGGCGCTCAGCGCCGAGGAGCTGCGCACGGTGGTGACCGAGGCCGCGCCGGTGATCCCGGCGCGCCACCGCCAGATGCTGCTGTCGATCCTCGACCTCGGGCGCGTGACGGTGGATGACATCATGATCCCGCGCCAGGAGATCTCCGGCATCGACGTGCGGGAGAGCTGGGAGGACATCCTCGACCAGCTCAGCCAGACGCCGCACACGCGACTGCCGGTGTACGACGGTGAGCTCGACAACCTCATCGGGCTGCTGCACATGAAGCGCGTGGCCAACGAGCTGGTGCGCGGCACGCTGACGCGCGAGCGCCTGATCGAGCTGGCGCGTGGCCGCGAACCGTACTTCGTGCCCGAGGGCACCGCGCTCAACGTGCAGCTGGCCTACTTCCAGCGCAACCGGCGACGCCTGGCATTCGTCGTCAACGAATACGGCGACATCGAGGGCCTGGTGACGCTCGAGGATCTGCTGGAGGAGATCGTCGGCGAATTCACCACCGATCCTGCCACCGTGACCCACAAGGACGTGCACGCCGAGCGTGCCGGCGTGTTCATCGTCAACGCCAGCGCCACCATCCGGGCGCTCAACCGCGCCCTCGGCTGGGCGCTGCCGACCGGCGGGCCGAAGACCGTGAACGGCCTGCTGCTCGAGCACCTGGAGACCATCCCCGAGACCGGCACCATGCTGCGGGTCGGTAACTACGAGTTCGAGGTGCTGCAGATCGGGGACAATGCCATCCGCACCGTGCGGGTGCGCGCGCCCGAGACGCCCAAGCCGGCCTGAGCTCAGCTGCGCGGGCCGAGCGCCGCCTCGAGCGCCTCGGCGATACGCGACACGCCGACCACGCGCAGCTCGGCCCCGGGCTTGCGCGGCGCGTTGCCCTGCGGCACCACCGCGAGCCTGAAGCCCTGCGCCTGCGCTTCGCGCAGCCGCTCATCGCCATAGGCCACCGGCCGCACCTCGCCGGTGAGGCCGATCTCGCCGAACGCCACCAGCTCCGCCGGCAGCGCGCGCCCGTGCAGGCTCGAGGCGAGCGCGATCACGACCGGCAGGTCCCAGGACGTCTCCGCGATCTCGATGCCGCCGACGACGTTGACGAACACGTCGTGCTCCTGCAGCGAGATACCGGCATGGCGGTTCACGGCTGCGAGCAGCATGGCGAGGCGGTTGGCATCGAGACCCTGGGCGATGCGCCGCGGCGCACCAAAGCGCATGCGGTCGACGAGCGCCTGCACCTCGATGAGCAGCGGCCGGCCGCCATCGCGCGTGACCGTGACGATGCTCCCGGGCGCGGGCTCGGGCGCGCGCGCCAGGAAGATCGCCGCCGGATTCTTCACTTCCTTGAGGCCGGACGCGGTCATGGCGAAGAAGCCCAGCTCGTTCACGGCGCCGAAGCGGTTCTTGGTGGCGCGTACGATGCGATAGCGGCTGCCCGCCTCGCTCTCGAAGTACAACACGGTGTCGACCAGGTGTTCGAGCAGGCGCGGGCCGGCGATGGCGCCCTCCTTCGTGACGTGGCCGACGATCACCACCGCCGTACCGGTCGACTTCGCATGGCGCACGAGCTCCGCGGTGCACTCGCGCAGCTGTGATACCGCACCGGCGGCGGTCTGGGCGGCCGCCGACTGCACCGTCTGGATGGAGTCGATCACCAGAAGCGCCGCGCGCCGTTCGGCGCTCAGCGCCAGGATCGCCGCCAGCTCGGTCTCCGCGACCAGCCCGAGCGCAGCCGCGCTCAGATTCAGCCGCCCGGCGCGCAGGTTCACCTGCGCCACGGACTCCTCGCCGCTGGCATAGATCACGGCCCGCGTGGCGGCGATGTGCGCGGCCACCTGCAGCAGCAGGGTCGACTTGCCGATGCCCGGGTCACCTCCCAGGAGGATCACCGACCCGGGCACGATCCCGCCCCCCAGGACGCGGTCGAGCTCGGCCGCCCCGCTGCCGAGGCGCGCGCTGGCGGGTGCCGCCCCGGAGGCTGACCCGAGCGCGACCGCCGCGGCCGGCGCCGTCGCCCGGGCACGGGCGCCGGTACGCTGCTCGAGCGAATTCCACTCACCGCACAGCGGGCATTGCCCCTGCCATTTGAGGGTTTCACCCCCGCAGGACGCGCACACGAATATCGGATTCAGGCGTGCCATCGATGCGCCTTCGGTCGACTTTCAGCTAGGATTCGCCGCCGGGACGTCCGAAAGCCCTCTTTTGTGAACACGGGCAACGGGGGTCCCCGCCAGCGATGCTAGCTTATGGCGGCTCGAATCGGGGACGGGAAAGTGACGCGTATCACAATCGGTGGGCCGCAGGTGGGTCAGGGCGCAGCATGAGCTTGCGAAACAAGCTGCGCTTCGTGGGACTGTCTGACACCGGTAAGGTCCGTGAGCATAACGAGGACACGATCGCGGTGGACCCTGATATCGGGCTGCTGGTGCTGGCCGACGGCATGGGCGGCTACAACGCCGGCGAGGTCGCTAGCGGCATCGCGGTGAAGACCATCGTCAACCTCGTGCGCGAGCACGTGGAGCGCGAGGATCTCGCCATCCCGGACCGCGAGTCCGGCCTGTCGCGCCCCAATATCATCCTGCGCGACGCCATCAGCCGCGCCAACAAGATCATCTATCAGACCGCGCGCACCCAGCCGCAGTGCGAAGGCATGGGCACCACGGTGGTGGCGGCGCTGTTTTTCGACAACAAGGTCACCATCGCGCACGTGGGCGACTCGCGCCTCTATCGCCAGCGCAGCGACAAGCTTGAGCAGGTCACTATGGACCACTCGCTGCTGCAGGAGCTGGTGGACCGCGGCTTCTACTCGGCCGAGGAAGCACAGCGTGCGGCAAACAAGAACTACGTCACACGCGCGCTCGGCGTCGAGCCCAATGTGGACGTGGAAATTCAGGAAGTTCCGGTGAACAAGGGCGAGGTGTTCATCCTGTGCTCGGACGGGCTGTCCGACATGGTCGAGGACGAAGATATTCATTTAACCATAAACACCTTTAGTGCTAATCTGGATACGGTCGCCAAGCAATTGATTCAACTGGCCAACGACAATGGGGGGCGCGACAACGTCTCGGTCGTCATGGCGCACATCATGGATGCTTTCCCGGCTCGCACTAAGATTTTCGACAAGATCCTGGGTTGGTTCGGCTGACACGCGATAGAGGCAAAAGCACATGGCAAGGTTGGTCTTGAGCCTGGATGGCCAGGTGATGGCGGAATACAACATGAACAAGGAGCGCTACACCATCGGGCGCCTCCCTGACAATGACATCCGCATCGACAATGCCGCTGTCAGCGGTCACCACTCGCTGATCATCAACATCCTCAACGACTCGTTCCTCGAGGATCTGAACAGCACCAACGGCACCTACGTCAACGGCAAGCTCATCAAGAAGCATGCGCTGCAGCATGGCGACGTGGTGACGGTCGGTCATCACCAGCTGCGCTTCGTCGAGGACGACGAGCAGCAGGACGAGTTCGAGAAGACCATGGTGATCCAGCCCTCCGCCCGCCCGGTGGAGAAGGTGCGCGCCGCCGCCTCGGCTGCCGATGCAGCCGGTGCCGGACCGTCCGCGACCGGGCGCTCGCGCGCGCTTGCCGACGGTGCCGCCGCTCTCAAGAAGGCGAAGCTGCAGGTCCTGTCCGGCGCCTTCGCCGGCCGCGAGGTCGAGCTCAGCAAGGCGCTGACGACGCTCGGGCGTCCGGGCGTGCAGGTGGCGGCGATCACGCGCCGCAACGAGGCCTACTACATCGTGCACGTCGACAGTGGCAAGGCCGACGACTTCCCGCTGCTCAACGGCACGCCGATCGGCGCCAACGCCACCAAGCTCAACGACAACGACGTGATCCAGCTTGCCGGCGTCAAGATGGGGTTCTTCGTCAACTAGAGCGCGGCGAAGGCCCGCACCGGGAATGTCCCCATCCCCTTCACCGGCGGCGGCACGGCGCTGAAGCGGAAGCCGGCCGGCGGCAGCTGTGCGAGCCCGCACAGGTGCTCGACGATGGGAATCCCTGCACCCAGCAGCACCGTATGCACCGGGCGATGGCCGCCGGCGGTGTCGTCGATGTTGAACGAGTCGATCCCCACCAGCGCCGCCCCCTGCTCCTTGAGATACAGCGCCGCCGCTTCCGTCAGGTAGGGATGCCCCTCGAAGTACTGGTCGGTGCGCCAGTGGCGCGCCCAGTCCGTCTGCACCAGCACCGCCTTGCCGGCGACGGCGACGGCGGCGAAGGCCAGCGCATCGATGGCGCGCGCAGGGCTGCCGGCAATGCGCACCAGCACAGCGTCCAGATCCGCCAGGCGCGGCAGCGCCAGCTGCGAGATGTCCAGGCCGTCTCCGTAACGGTGGAACGGCGCATCCAGGTAGGTGCCGGTGTTGGCAACCATGTCGATGCGGCCGATGTGGAAGGTCGTGCCCTCGGCGTAGCGTGACTTGGACGCCTCGCGGCTCAGGAAATCGCACACGTGCGGGGCGGGCAGACCCTTGTAGGTGATCATGCCGTCCTCGATGGTGTGGCTCAGGTCCACAAGACGCGCCTCGGTTCCCGGCGCGAGTGCCGCGCCACCGGCGGCGGGGCGCTTGTGCGGCTCGTCGATGAGGCGCTTGTTGCGGATGTGGACCTGCTTGACCATCAGCAGGCGCAGGTCCGCGACCAGGGCACGCGCGACACTCTCGTCCGAGGCGTCATCGCCGTGCATATCCAGGCGGAAGTCCTGGCCCTGCACGCCGCCGCCGTTGAGAAACTCCACCTGGAAGTCGAAGACGACGCGGCGCTCGCCGCTGCGTTTACCCGTCATGGCGGAAGACTAAGCCGGCGGCGCTCAGGCGGCCAGCCGCTTTCGGCCGCCTGTCGGTCATCAGCGTGGCTCGAGCGGCACCCGCTGGCTGACGCTGCACAGCAGCTCGTAGGCGATGGTGCCGGCACGACGTGCGACCTCCTCCACCGGCAGGCCCTCGCCCCACAGCACCGCGGGGCTGCCAACCTGAACCGCGGCGAATCCGGTGACGTCCACCGCCAGCATGTCCATGGAGATCCGCCCGGCCAGCGCGGCGCGCTGGCCGTTGACCAGCACCGGGCTGCCGGCGCCGAGGCTGCGGTGCACGCCGTCACCGTAGCCGGCGGCGACGATGGCGACCTGTGAGTCGCGCGCGGCGGTCCAGTCGCTGCCGTAACCGACGCACTCTCCGCGCGGCACGCGCCGCACCGCGATCACCGAACTGGTGAGGGTCATCACCGGCTTCAGGCCCAGCTGCGCGGCGCTCACGTCCTCGAACGGCGAGGCGCCGTACAGCGCCAGCCCCGGCCGCACCCACTGGCAGCCCGGCGCAAAATTACCAAACACGCCGGCGGAGTTCGCGATGCTGGTCTCGTAGTCGAGGCCGCGCGTCGCATCCCGAAAGCGCAGCAGCTGTTCGCCCGTGATGCGCTCGTTGCGCTCGTTGGCGCACGCGAGGTGCGTCATCAGGCGCAGCTCGCGCGGCGCCGGGCTGAGCGCCCTGATGCGCGCCAGCGCTGCGGCGAACTCGCGCGGCGCAAATCCCAGCCGGTGCATGCCGGTGTCGAGCTTGAGCCACAGCGCGAAACGGTCCGCGTTGCCGGCGCGCTCCAGCAGCTCGATCTGGCAGGCATCGTGCACCACCAGATCGAGGCGCTCGTCGGCTGCGTCCTCGAGCTGCGCTGCCGTGAACACCCCCTCGAGCAGCACGATGCGCTTGCTCAGCCCCGCGGCGCGCAGCGCCAGGCCCTCCTCGAGCCGCGCCACGGCGTAGGCGTCGGCGCCGCGCAGCGACAGCGCCGCGCCCACCAGCCCGTGCCCGTAGGCGTTGGCCTTGACGACCGCGATGACCTTGGCCCGTCCGGCGCGGGCGCGGATGACGTTCAGGTTGTGACGCAGGGCTTGGATGTCGATGACGGCCCGTATCAGCCGGCTCACCGCAAGATGCCCTCTGCGTAGGAATCGGGTACGTAGTTGGCGAAGCGCGTGTACTGACCCTGGAAGGTGAGCAGGAAGGTGCCGATCTCGCCGTTGCGGTGCTTCACCAGATCGATCTCCGCGATGCCCTTCTTGGTGGTGTTGCGGTCGTAGACTTCCTCGCGGTAGATCAACAGGATCATGTCAGCATCCTGCTCAATGGCGCCACTCTCGCGAAGGTCAGACATAACCGGTTTCTTGTGCTCGCGCTGCTCCACACCACGGTTGAGCTGCGACAGCGCGATCACCGGCACCGACAGCTCCTTGGCGAGCGCCTTGAGGCTGCGCGAGATCTCGGCGATCTCGGTGGCGCGGTTCTCCTGCGTGCCCGGCACCTGCATCAGCTGCAGGTAGTCGACGACGATGAGATTCAGGCCGTGCTCGCGCTTCACGCGCCGCGCGCGGGCGCGCAACTCAGTGGGGTTGAGAGCGGGGGTTTCGTCCACGAAGATCTTGGCTTCCGACAGCTGGCTGGTGGCGCCGGTGATGCGGACCCAGTCGTCATCGGAGATCTTGCCGCTGCGCAGGCTGTTGAGCGGTACGCCGCCGATCGAGGCCAGCATGCGGGTTATCACCTGCTCGGACGGCATTTCCATGGTGAAGATGGCGACCGAGGCGCGCGTGCCGGGATGCACTGCGGCGTACTCGGCCATGTTGACCGCGAGCGTCGACTTGCCCATCGAGGGGCGGCCGGCGACGATTACCAGGTCCCCGGGGCGCAGTCCGCCGGTGAGCTTGTCGAAGTCGGTGAAGCCCGTCGGCAGGCCGCGCAGCTTGTCGGGATTGTTGTGCCACTCGTCGATCTGGTCGATGACGGCCGGCAACAGATGGCGCACCGCCACCGCGCCCTCGCGCCCGCGGAAGCTGCCTTCGGCTATCTCGAACACCTTCTGCTCGGCGCGGTCGACCAGGTCGCGGGCAGTCTGGCCGTCATTCTTGAACACCGACGCGGCGATATCGGTGCCGGCGCGGATCAGCTGCCGCAGCAGCGAGCGCTCGCGCACGATGTCGGCGTAGGCACGCACGTTGGCGGCGGTCGGGGTATCGCGGGCGATGGAACTCAGGTAAGCGAGGCCGCCTGCGCCTTCCAGCGTGCCGGTGCGCTCGAGGTGCTGCGACACCGTAACGACGTCGCAGGGCTTGGCGTCACCGGCCAGAGCGCCGATGGCGTCGAAGATCAGCTGATGGTCGGGGCGATAGAAGTCTTGGCGCGTAACCGCGTCGGCGACGTTGTCCCAGGCCTGCGCATCGAGCAGCAGGCCGCCCAGCACGGCCTGCTCGGCCTCGATCGAGTGCGGCGGCGTCGGCGCATCAAGCAGCGCGACCGAGCCCGAGTCTCCGCGCGTCTTGGCAGAACCGGCCATGGTCCTGGGCCTGTGCTGCCGGGACTATTCTTCCGCGATGATCGTCACGTGCAGCGGCACGTCGATATCGGCGTGCAGGTGCAAGTGGACGGTGTGCTCGCCCACCGCGCGCAGCGGGCCGCTCGGCAGACGCACCTCGCTGCGCTCCACCTTGAAGCCGGCGCGCGTGCTGGCTTCGGCGATGTCGCTGGTGCCGATCGAGCCGAACAGCTTACCCTCGGTCCCGGCCTTGGCCGGGATGGTGAGCTTGAAATCCTTCATGGCGGCGGCACGCTCTTCGGCCGACGACAGGTGCTCGCGCGCCAGGCGCTCGAGCTCCGTGCGGCGTGCCTCGAAGCGCGCAATGTTGTCTGCGGTGGCGAGCGTCGCCTTGCCCTGCGGCAGGAGAAAGTTGCGGCCGAAGCCGGAGCGCACCTTGACGCGGTCGCCGATGTTGCCGAGGTTGGCGACTTTCTGCAGGAGAATGACTTCCATCGCGGTACGCCTTTAGTGCTGGTCGGTGTAGGGCAACAGCGCCAGGAAGCGTGCCCGCTTGATCGCAACCGCGAGCTGCCGCTGATAGAAGGACTTGGTCCCGGTGATGCGGCTCGGCACGATCTTGCCGGTCTCGGTGACGTAGCCCTTGAGCGTCGCCAGGTCCTTGTAGTCGATCTGCTTGACGCCCTCGGCGGTGAAACGACAGAACTTCTTGCGGCGCGAGAAACGGCTGCCGCCGCCTCCGCTGCGTCCTTCTCTCTGCATGGCCATGGTACTGATCCTCGAATTCGTGGTGGAGCCGGCGCCTCAGGCGCTCTCGGCGGCGTTGTCGTCGTCGTCGGAGCCGACCGGCGCCTCATCGCGCACGCGCTCGCGCCGCCGGCCGCCGCCCTCGCCCTCCTCGTCCGCTGCCTTGGCCATCGGCGAGGGGTCGGTTACGGCCGCGTCCATGTTCACGACCAGGTGCCGCAGCACCGCGTCGCTGAAACGGAATGCGCCGGTGAGCTCATCGAGCGTCTTCTGGTCGGTCTCGACGTTCATGAGGACGTAGTGCGCCTTGTGCACCTTGGCGAGTGGATAGGCGAGCTGGCGCCGGCCCCAGTCCTCGAGGCGGTGCACGTGACCGCCGCCGGCGGCAATCATGCCCTTGTAGCGCTCGATCATCGCGGGCACCTGCTCGCTCTGATCCGGATGCACCAGGAAAACGATTTCGTAATGCCTCATGGAATGCTCCTTACGGTTATAGCCGCCCGGCTTTAAGGCTTTACCCGGTGCGGCAAGGAGATACGGGGACTTCGGGTCCCGCCCTGTGCGAAGGGCGGCGAAGGATACTCAAAGCGCTTGCCCTTCGCAATGGCGCTTGCGGGATGACCCCTTGTGGAACAAGGGCTTGGCGCTTTCAGCGCATCGCAGCCGCGCAGGCAGCCGCCCCGCTCGCCGCCACCCGCCGGGCGATCTCCACCGGTGCCAGCGCGCGCAGCTGCTCGCTAAACACCTCGACGCCGATGGCGCTGAGCCGCCGCTGGCGCCGAAGCAGCACGGAGAGCCAGGCGGTGAGGGGCAACTCGCCCTCTCCGGGCAGCAGCCGCCCGCTCATCGGTGCGTAGGCTGTGCCCGGCGGCGGGGCGATGCGGTCACTGATCTGCAGCCCGCCGATCGCCTCCTCCGGCAGCGTGGTAAGCGCCTCGAGCGTGCCGCCGCTGC
>Ga0070732_10002056_pt1 | contig 10981 bp, 6 predicted proteins | sample Coa_R1_5_FD_66449 | JGI IMG/M metagenome (GOLD analysis project Ga0070732, IMG submission 66449) | Surface soil microbial communities from Centralia Pennsylvania, which are recovering from an underground coalmine fire - Coalmine... | ecosystem: Environmental > Terrestrial > Soil > Unclassified ...
TCAGCCGCGGCCGAGGCCTTCGACGTGGCCGGTCTTCGTGCTGAGGTACGACGGGAGTCCCCTGGCGCAGCCGACTAAGTCGATGCGCCGGGAAATGTTGAGACACGTTTGGTGCGGGGGTTGCGACAACACGTGTCGATCCCATAGGTCCCGCACGGTCTCTGACACGCTCGCACGTTTCGACCTGGCTTCTGCCTCCAATTCTTGATTGATGCTCATCCGCTCAACGGTGTTTCGTTTCAGAGGGTTCTCGTCCACAACAAGAATGCACGATAGTTAGTGTTTCAGACACATGACCGCAACGGCCTGACAAAGCCGAGCGACTCTCTGTCCTCGGCTGCCCATCCCGTTGCCTCTCGCCGCCAGGGGTGCTAACCTCGCGATCGTTCCGGTATCGGCCCAACTGTTCCGCCGCGAGACGACCCATGAAATACAATTCCGTGCCATGGATCGCGCTATTCGCGCTCGCCCTCATCACATCCGAAGCGCTTGCCGGCGAGCCTCCGGTCCCAATCGGGGTGGCGACTGTCGACATCACGCCCGGCGAGCCGATCCGGCTGGTGGGTTACGGCAGCCGCACGACTGAGTCAGAGGGAATCGAGCAAAGGCTCAAGGCGAATGCGCTGGCCATCGGCGGCGATGCGGAGTGGCCGGCGGTGCTGCTGGCGATCGACAACCTCGGCGTGCCTGCCCATGTGACCGATGAGGTTGCGGCGCGTTTGAAGACACGCGCGGGGCTGCCGCGCGAACGGCTCGTCTTCTGCTCGACGCACACGCACTGCGGCCCGGCCCTGAGCGGCACGCTCGGCTTCATCTTCGGCGCTCCGATCCCGGAGGACCAGCAGGGTCGAATCGACCGCTATACCCGTGACCTCACCGATGCGCTCGAGAAGGTCGCGCTCGAGGCCCTGGCCGACCGCAAGCCCGGCCAGCTTGCGTGGGCACGCGGGCAAGTCGCCTTCGCCGCCAACCGGCGCGTGCTGAAGGACGGGCGCTGGGTCGGATTCGGAGTGAACCCCGACGGGCCTGTTGACCACAGCCTGCCTGTCCTCCGCGTCACTGATCCCGACGGCAAGCTCCGGGCGGTACTGGTCGGCTACGCCTGCCACTGCACGACTCTGGGGGGCGAGTTCAACAAGGTCTGCGGCGACTGGGCCGGCTATGCCTGCGAGGCCATCGAGCGCGCGCACCCCGGCGCCGTGGCGCTGGTGGCGATCGGCTGCGGGGCCGACGCCAACCCTGACCCGCGTCGCGATCTCGATGATGCCAAGCAGCACGGTGCCGCGGTCGCGCGCGAGGTCGAACGGCTCTTGGAAACGCGCATGGCTCCGCTATCCACGCGAATCGTTGCGCAGTATCGCCGCATCGAGCTTCCCTTCGGCCCGCTGCCCAACCGTGAGCAACTGGCCGACCAGACGAAGCGCCGCGGGGCCGAGGGCTATTTCGCGCGGATCATGCTCGAGCGGCTCGACCGGGGCGAGCGTCTGTCCGAGACTCTGACATACCCCGTGCAGACGTGGTGCTTCGGCGATGCGCTCGCGATGGTGTTCCTGGGCGGCGAGGTCGTCGTCGACTACGCGTTGCGGCTGAACCGCGAATGCGACGCCGAGCGGCTCTGGGTCTCCGCCTACAGCAACGACGTCCCGTGTTACATCGCGTCGAAGCGGCTGATGGGCGAGGGCGGCTACGAGGTGGACGCCTCGATGGTCTACTATGGCCGCCCCACCCGTCTGGCGCCCGAGGCTGAAGACCGAATCGTTGCGGCGGTCCACGACCTGCTGCCCGACTCGTTCGACCAGGCCGCGAGCCAGAAGAGCAAGGGCGCTTCTCGAGACACCCCGAGCCGGGAGCAGCTACCCAAACAGGCAGACGGCGCGCGCGGCCGAAAAGCCATGATGCGCATCGGCGCGGCACAGCCTCGGTCACGATTGATTGACTACTCAATCACAAACCCCGCTGAAGTGCTGACTCTAGTTGATCGCTCGCTCGGTGAGCTGGAACAACTCGTGCACAAGGCGGGTTCTGCAAAATGCGACGCGATCGCGTTTCCGGAGGATACTCTAGGGCTGGGCAAGTGGGAGGCGGCACACAAGTCCGCCCTGAGGGAGGTGCTGCCGGGAGCCATCGAGCACATGCTCGAGCGCCTGGGCCGAGCCGCGGCATCGCATCGTATATACCTCATATGCTGCAATGACACAGTCGAACCCGATGGATCGGTGCACAACACCGCGTTCTTTCTCGGACGCGATGGCCGGGAAATCGGCCACTACCACAAAGTGAACATGCCCATTCATGAGCTGGATCGGAAGCGCGGCAACAGCTTTCCCGTCTTCAGCACCCCCGACCTCGGCGGTGTTGGAATGCTTATCTGTTATGACATGGTGTTCCCCGAAGCGCCCCGGTGCCTGGCTCTGGGCGGCGCGGACATCATTTTTCACCCCACGCTCGGCGGCGCGGCCATCGGCGATGACGACATCAGCCGAGCGGCATTTCGCACGCGGGCGGCGGAGAACTTCGTCTACCTGGTCGTGTCCCAGCGCGGCGGCGGCTCCATGATCATCTCGCCGCAAGGCAAAATCGTCGCCGAAGGACACGGGCCTGACGACATCGCCATCGCCCAGATCGATCCGAGCGGCGGGCGCGAAGGTGGCGACGCCATGAACTCACAGTCTGACATGCGCGCTCGTCTTTTTCGTGAACGATCGCCTGCTGCTTTCAGCATCCTGACCGATACGAACCCGCCGGTGCTGGCGAAGGTGCCCGAAACGATCACAGTCGAGGAAGCCGTGGCGATCAGCTCCAAGGTTCTCACAGTGGGCGATGCGCGGTTCCAGGAGGCCGATGCGCTGGTGCGCCAGGGTAAGACCAACGAAGCGATAGCGGCGTTTGAAAAGTTGCGGAGCGAGTTCCGTGATTCCTGGATCGATCGCGTCGCGCAAGAGCGCCTCATCAAGCTCCACTCGGACCGGTCTAACAGTAAGGAAGAGCAATCTGACGACACCAAAGGCCTGGCCGCGAAGTATCCCGGTGATGCTGGCATTGAACGCGACTCGCACGTGCTGTTCGCCGAGAATTTCGAAACCGGTAGCATCCAAGAAGTCGGCAAACGCTGGGGCTCGATCAGCAACGAGGGCGGCAAGGTGATGGCCTTCAGCAGCGATAGTCCCTCCGCCAGCGCAGGCGCACGATCGCTGCAAATGACGGCGACTCTCGGTGAGAACACCGGGGGGCATCTGTACACGCGCTTGCCGCGTGGAGAGGAAAAAGTCTTCGCGCGGTTCTATGTGAAGTTCGCGGCCGACGCGGGATACATCCATCACTTTGTCACCTTGGGCGGCTACAACCCGCCCACGTCCTGGCCGCAAGGAGGCGCGGGTGAGCGACCGCGCGGCGACGATCGTTTCACTGCCGGCATTGAACCTTATGGGAGCTACGGGAAGTATGCCGCTCCAGGCGCGTGGAACTTTTATGCGTATTGGCCAGAGATGAAAGTGTCGGCGGACGGAAAGTATTGGGGACAGAGTTTGACAGCATTGCAACCCGCCCTGGTGCCGCGCGATCGCTGGCAATGTGTCGAGGTGATGCTACAGTGCAATTCAGCACCCGACAAGTCCGACGGCGCGCTCGCCCTTTGGCTCGACGGGCAACCGGTGGCGCGTTTTTCACCAGGAGCCCGGCGCAGCCCTTGGACCGGAATGGGCTTTTCCCTGACCGAACAGGAGGGCGAGCCGTTCGAAGGATTTCGCTGGCGCACGAGCCCCGATTTGAAGATCAACTTCTTCTGGCTGCTCCACTACGTGACCGACCACGCCGCTCGGACCAACAATGTGGCCAGCCCGAACTCGATCAACCGAGTCTCGTTCGACGACATTGTGATCAGCACCGCCTATGTCGGCCCTATCCAGGAACGAGAATAGACAAAGCCGAAAGCTCGCCCGCCTCATTCTTTCCGGACTTTCTCCACCATGTCGTGCGCTGCTTTGACGACGATCGACTCAATATCGTCGGCGAATGGCGCGGGGAAAGTGCTGCCGTAGAACGATTCGCCGGCCTCGTAACCGCCTTCCCTGAGAACGCGGACCGAGGGAATGTAGCCGACCACGTCATTGGCGTACGCGGCCACCCAGAGGGCTCTTCCCTCGCCTCCGAGTTCCTTCTGGAGACGGATCGCGTAGTCGACCACCACTTCGCCGGAGAGGGCGACCATGGTCAGCTTGTCGCCCAGCGCGAAGGCTTGCGCGGCATAGGGATACTCAGTGCGGATGGGCTTGCCCTGGTCAATGGTCTCGATCATGTGCTGGGCGTGCTGCTTTCGGTTGGTGTTGGGGTCGTTCAATAGCTTCTCATATGAGTCGCGATCTGTCGGGCCGGCGAAGTGGATGGTGGTCTCGGTGAACGCTGACCGCAGGGGGCCAGTCAGCGTGATCATCATCATGGGGCGAGCCAGTGCGAACTTGACGGCCTCGCCCAGCTCCTGGCCGTGATCTTTGGCCATGTCGAGAGTGCCGAACGGGTGGGGGTCGGCGTCGCCCGCGCAGCCGGTCACGAACAGAGCAACGGTGCCGGGGTTGTCAGCCTCGATGCGGTCCTGGGCGTAGCCCGCGTAGTCGGGGTCGATGCGCAGCATGTCGGGTCGGTGCGTGGTGTTGTGGCATGCGTAGCCAAAGATGATCGCCAGCGGCTTGCCGCTCGCGCTCTGGACGCGCACGATCGGCACGCTCTCATCGGTGGGGCCGGCGGGGTTCTTGCCAAGCTTGATCCCCTTGTCGGTCTTCTCGCGGCGGTTCAACGCGAAATGGGCGCGACCGACGCAGTAGTCCAGGCTGGCCGGCTCCATCTTGCCGAGCGCATCGCCGACCACGTCAACGATCTTGTTCTCCAGGTCTCGCGTGTAGTCAACGTTGTTCTGGGCCTGCTCGCGCACGGCGCCATTCGACTTCAGACGATCAGTGCTGTCGGCGGGCGTGGGCCCGGAGTGGCAGTGAGACGCGAACAGGACGAGGTTCTCGCGCGGCAGGCCGTACTTGTCCCTGACGCGCTCGGCCACGCGGCCTGTAAAGTCGCGGCTGAAGCCGATGATGTCGCAGGTGACAATGACAACCTTGTTGTCGCGCGCGTCGGCCAGGGCGAGTGCTTTGGCGAAGAGCGGATGTGCCACGCCCTGCGACGGCGACGATCTTGAAGCGTATCCCGACATCCAGACGGGCGCTGTGGGCGTCGTATCCACGCGCGCGACGCCGGCCTTCCAATCAGTGGCCGGCTCGGCGGCTTGCAGCCACCCGAGCCCGAGTATGAAGACGCACGCGCCAAAGGTTCCGATCGACCTGATCGCCCTCGCCATCGCCGTGCCCCCGAAATGAGAGGTCCGCGCCGTGTCCCGATCCGCCAGAGGCCGCGCGTCTTGGCCTCGACTCTCACGATGGCCGATTGCGCGACGTGACGCCACCAAAAACTCTCAACGCCCGGTGATCGACGCCGAGCGAGCGCAATTCGAAGGACCTGAATCATGAATAGGGCCGCGACCGTGCCCGAGCGGTGTTTGGGGTGATTCTCCAGGTGGACGATGATGGCGCCGCGGGTCTTCGCTCGGTAGCGACAAGAAAGAACGCATCCCCTCTTGCCTGAGATGAAAAACCACTTCCTGCACATCAGCGCCAGTCGGGCATGTCATGTACCCGCAATTCGGGCAAGGGATGCAAGACGCGATGTTCCGAATCGACGTCGATCACCTCGATCCGGCTGAGATCTTGACCATTTGACTGTCCGTTGGAGTCTCTGATCAGGACTGCGATGCGCTTGCCGTCGGGTGACCAGCAAGCTGAAAGGCTTACTTCACTCGCGCCGATGAACCGGTTACTTTGCTCGCCATCGAGATTGGCCACCCAGATGCCGCCCCGCCCTTCGGCACCTCCGTCGGTGTAAAGAATGCGGCGGCCATCGGGTGAGAAGCGAGCGTAGAAGAGGTTCCCACCTGGCGTGTCCCGGTTCCATCGACGCGCATAACGTAGAGATGCCAACCGATCTCGGCGTTCGGGGAAGAAACAGTCAGGAGCCGCTCCCCGTCCGATGACCAGTCGTGGACGCCGTCTGCCTCGGGAATCTCGAGTCGGGTGCGGCCCGAACCGTCGGCATTAGTCCGCAGTGTCGTGAACGTCCATCGCTTATCCTCCTCGTCGCGTGGGCCCGCGCTAATGACGATCTCCTTGCCATTCGACGACCACACCGGCGGGCTTCCACTCGAGGCTCCGTTCAGCTCGATGATCCGTTTAGGTGGGGTGTTTCCGCCTAGATCCCCGATCCAGATCGCGTTCTCTTTTTCGTAGGCCACGGTCCGTCCGTCAGGCGAAACCCTGGCCCTCAGCCGACAGCCCAAAAACACCTCTGTCCGATCGCCTGTCTCCGGGTCGATCGCGACCAGAGAAGAGCTTTGCCTTTCGTCAGCGTCTTTGGGCTTTATCATCGCGGTCGTGTAGATCTTGCCCACGCGATTGGGCGAATGCGGCTCTCCCAGGACACGGGCCGACCGCCAGGTCGGCAGGGCGAATGCACGAGGGCCAGATGTCCCTTGGGTCGCTGTGTCCGGCCTGGGCGATCGGGCTGGAGCCGCTGGGCATCCGCTCGCTCACGCAAGACCACCAGGCGGGAGAGATGTCGGTGCGACTTGATTTCGACCCCTACCGCCGCTCGTTTTCAGAATGTGAGTACGCATGTTCGCGCAACCGAGCTGACTGACTCTGCCATCCGCGCCGCTTTACGCGAAGGCCACGCTTACGTGGACTCGATTCAGCCTGGATCACATCGAGACCGAGCAAATCGAGTGGAGCAGCCGAACGATGGCCAGGTTTTCGGTTGCGCGCAGGGCTTGTGCTGGGCCCGTTCGAGAAGCAAGAGAAATGCATCGGAGTCGAGGACCGCACCCAGAGAGAGCAAACCTGCCGACGAACGACCTTGACGAAAAGGGCGGCTTTTCCTAGCCTGTTCCGCGCCGATGATCTGACGTTCTGAAGGGTTGTACCGCAACCGCCCACTCCGCATCGCACCTCGCTCTTCCGACGTCTTGATTCCCCAATAGCCCTGCCGCGAGCACGGGTTCGTCGCGCCTGTCCGTGTCGAGCCCGCACTCCTCACGCCAAGCGCGCGCGCACACCGAAACAACGAGGCGCACACGACCTGGGCAGCAGACGCAGGGAGAGGAGAGCGATTGTGTTCTGGACCTTGCGGCGCGTGGCGATCTCGATGTTCGTGATCGCCCACCTCTGTGCGGTGACCCTCTGGATTGTACCGCCCTGTGCGCTCAAGCAGCGATCCGTGCTGTACCTGGCCTACTATATGATGCCGCTTGGGCTGTGGCAGTACTGGGGGATGTTCGCTCCGAACCCGATGCTCCACACCGTCGCGGTCGAGGCCAGCGTGATCGATTCGCGGGGGCTGATGCATAGATTCGAATTCCCGAAAGAGGCGGCCATGTCGCTCTGGGAGGCAGCGTGGCGTTATCGGCACTCGAAATATGCGGCGAACTTCTCGCTGAAGGAGGAGTTCAAAGCGCACCGTGAGTACGCGGCCCGCCACGTGCTCAGGCAACTGCACTTGTCGCCCGAGGCTTTCCCGGTCGACGTTCAGCTTTACTATCAGATATGGACCACTCCGCCGCCGGGAGCCCCCTTACCCGACCCTCTGGCTCAGCCGACGGTCTCACAGATAGATGCCTATCGGTTCCCGACCATGCAGGAGGCACTGCCGTGAACCCGATCCGCGCCTGGAATGCCTTCTGGTTCGGTCCCATCTCGGCGCGGCCGCTGGCCGCCTTCCGGATCATCTTCGGACTGGTTACGCTTTTGAACCTTGCGCTGCTATCGCTCGAGCTCGATTACTGGTTCACAAACGCCGGCCTGCTTCAAGGCACCGAGGCGCGCGAAGCCGCTGGCGCCTGGCGACCCTCAGTGCTCCAGTACGTGCAGGACCCCGTGTCGGTCCGAATCTTCTTCGCGGCGATGGCGGTGGTGATCGTGCTGTTCACGCTCGGCTGGCGGACCAGGCTGATGAGCGTCTTGCTGTACCTCGGAATGCTATCGATCCATCATCGTAACATCTCGACTGCCAACGGGGCCGATGTCCTCGTGATGGTCATGGCCTTCTACTTGATGCTTAGCCCGTGCGGGGCCGCCTATTCCCTTGACGCTCGCCGCGCGGCTCGCAAACGAGGAACGTTGGCCGAGCCGCTGATCATTCCCTGGGCACAGCGACTCATCCAGGTTCAACTCACTCTCATCTATCTCAACACCGCACTCTTGAAAGCCGGCGGCTCAGCATGGCAAGACGGCACCGCGCTGCACTATGTGTTGTTCAATGCCGAGGTGCGCCGCTTCAACCTTGTCTTCCTGACGCAATACCCCATGCTGATCAACCTGATGACCTACGGCGCGCTCATGGTCGAACTCGCGATTCCTGTCTTGCTCTGGATTCGCCCCGCGCGGCCGCTCGCGATTCTGGCGGGTCTCGCGTTGCACGGAACGATCTGGGTGACCGTCAACATCCCGATCTTCGGCGAACTCACGACGGCCTGCTATCTCACATTTCTATGTCCGCAGGAGCTCGACGCTCTGCTGTACCGCCTCAACCCGCGCAACTGGTGGACCCGCGCGCGTCTGCCCGTCGAGCGAGCCGCAGTTTCGCTTTCCGTCCGCATCGATGGCCCCGAGGGCCTGCCCGATCCCCCTCTGCCCGAAGTGGCCGTGCCCCGTACCGTCGAAGCTGGCGCATAGTGGTCGAATTTTCGGCCTATGCCGGCATTCAGTATTGTTCCGAGCCTGACGCAGCCTCTCTCGCTCCTGACGAGCCTCTCCGTTTCGCCCGCCCTGACTGGCTCCTGACTACTGCCTGCTGCTCCTGGAGATTCTTGATATCGCGTCCGATTCAAGGACGGTGCAGACGTGACGAGTCGTGTTGCTGGAGGTCGCAGGGATCCTGATGATCGGACGATGCGGGCGCACGCTCAGGGGGATGGCAGCCTGCAAAGCACGTTGGGCGGTGGCCCTTCTGGGTATAGCGATTCTTCTGTGGTCGCGGTCTCGCGATCGGCCCGCACCGGTACCGATCGGCCGGGGACTGGGGCAGCCGGTGGCCAGCTTTGCGCTGCGCGAGCCAACGACCGGGAAGTTTGTCGCGCTCTCCGACTTTAGGGGCAAGCGTGCCGTCGTCGTGGTATTCACCGGCATTGACTGCCCGATCGGCAACCTCTACATACCGCGGCTTTCGGAACTGGCCGGGATCTACGAGAAGCAAGGGGTCACTTTCCTGGCCATCAACTCCAATGCACACGAGACTGCCGACGAGGTCGCCGCTCATGCCCGGTCTCTCGGCGTGGTGTATCCCGTTCTCAAAGATCAAGACAATGTGGTTGCCGACCAGCTCGAGGCCGAGCGCACGTGCGAGGTCCTGGTCATCGACGGCCGTGGCAGGCTGCGTTACCGCGGTGCGATTGACGACCAGTACGCGCTTGGTACCCGCAAAGTCGCTCCTGCGAGAGCGTACCTGGTCGACGCTCTCGAGGCGGTGCTCGCGGGCCGCCCGGTCACTGTGCCGGAGACGCCCGTGATTGGCTGCTTCATTGATCGGGTCGAGCCGAAGCCTGTCTCGAAGGCGCGCCCGCGCGTGCGGCCCGCGGCTGCTCAGATTGTCTCTGCCCTCGCGGATACAGCGGCCCCCGATCTTGACGTGGGACACGTGACGTTTGCCGCCGATGTCGCCGCGATCCTTCAGAACCGATGCCAGGCGTGCCACCGGCCTGGGCAAGTCGGGCCTTTCTCGCTTCTCAACTACGACCAGGCCCGGCGCTGGTCGGCCTCGATCCGCGAAGTGGTGGAAGACGGCCGCATGCCCCCCTGGCACGCTGACCCGCGGTACGGCCGGTTCTCGAACGACCGCCGTCTCACCGCCCGCGAACGGGCCATTCTGCTCGCATGGGTCGATCAGGGCTCTGTCCTGGGAGATCCGAGCGCTCTGCCCGCTCCCAGGACATTCCCACAGGGATGGTCGATCGGCACACCCGACGCGATCTTCGAGATGCCCCAGCTCTACACCGTGAAAGCCGAGGGAGTGTTGCCCTACCAACACTTCCGGGTGCCGACCCGTTTCTCCGTGGACAAGTGGGTGCAGGCGGCGGAAGTGCGTCCGGGAGACAGATCTGTTATACATCATATATTTATTCGTGTAGATCAACATAATTCTGATCCATTTAATGGAAGACTGATGGAGCCCTATTTCGTCGGCTACGTGCCCGGAGACATGCCCTCGGTGTTCCCTCTCGGAACAGCCAAGCGAATCCCGGCCGGATCCGACTTGACCTTCGAAGTCCACTACACGCCAAATGGCCGCGTCAGAGTCGATCGCACTTCGGTCGGTCTCATCTTCGCCAAGAAACCGCCCGAGCACCGAGTGCGCACCAAGGGGATCAAGAACGAAGGCTTTGTCATACCCCCAGGCGCTGCCAACCATGCGGTCGCATCCACCTACACGTTCACAAGAAACTCCCTGCTGTTGAGCTTCGTGCCGCACATGCATGTGCGCGGAAAAGATTTCCTTTACACGGCCACTTACCCCGACGGCCGCGCCGAGATCCTGCTTTGGGTACCCGCCTACGACTTCGGCTGGCAGAGCGTGTATCGACTTGTCGAACCGAAGGCCATGCCCAAGGGAACGCGCATCGATTGCCTGGCTCACTTCGACAACTCGAGCAACAACCCGGCCAACCCCGACCCGGCCCAGTCGGTCAGGTGGGGCGAGCAAACGTACGATGAGATGATGGTTGGTTATATTGATTATTGCGAGAATGAGTAGGTGCGGCCTCGGTACGCTTGATCCCGCCGCTTACGGTACATGAAGCCAGAATTCTGGACAGAGGCGGGGCCCCGATGGATCGAACCGGCGCGACGATACGACGTTCGCAAAAGCGCTGGATGCGGCACTCGGGGCCCGCCGCGTC
>Ga0070732_10002057_pt1 | contig 10977 bp, 7 predicted proteins | sample Coa_R1_5_FD_66449 | JGI IMG/M metagenome (GOLD analysis project Ga0070732, IMG submission 66449) | Surface soil microbial communities from Centralia Pennsylvania, which are recovering from an underground coalmine fire - Coalmine... | ecosystem: Environmental > Terrestrial > Soil > Unclassified ...
GGGCGATTCTTCTCCAACCATGTATAACAGGTGTTTCGCACAATTTGCAAAAGCCAGGCGCGCGCGTCTCCTCCATGGAATCCGCGGAAAAAACGATAGGCGCGGAGCATGGCTTCCTGCGCAACGTCTTCTGAGTCCTCGCGGCTCCTTAACAGCCAGCGCGCAAGGTTAAAGGCGGCATCGAGGTGGGGCAAAACGAGCTGCTCGAAGCGCGCCCGCTCATCCACATCCAACACGTCCGAGCCTCTCCCCTGGACAGAGCCACTCATGGGCACAAACCGCCTCTAGGCTGATTTTATTCCCCTTTTTTACCCTTAGATTGACGAATCTGCCAAATGGTTGGTAAGCGCCAAAAACTGCCAAATCGGCACCGGGAATAACTCGCGCCCCCTGGCGGTCTGCACAAACGAAACACGTCCCATACGCGGCGCGGGCTCCCTGGACTCTCTCACCCGCGCCGCCCTCCAAGAAAATTGGCGGGGATCGGTGACGGGAAATAGCGCAGGAAACGGGTGTGCCCGAAAGTCGAGGAGAAGCGATGCTTGGAAAGAGAACTAACGACGAGCTGTTGCATGACCACAACCACGACGGGATCGACCGGCGTGGATTCCTGAAGTGTATGGCCTGGGCGGGTACTGGAGTCTTCTGCGTGATTCGCGGGGGTGTGCTCCGTTCCTACAGCATGAGCCGCCTGGCGGAGATGGACCCCAAGGAAATGGCTGGCGAACTGAGCTTCGCGCAAATTAGTGACAGCCACATGGGTTTCAACAAGGCCGCAAATCCGGACGTGGCCGGCACCCTGAAGATTGCTGTGGACAAAATCAACGGAATGGCAGTTGAGCCGGAATTCCTCTTGCACACCGGAGATATCAGCCACCTTTCGAAGCCCGAAGAGTTCGATAGCGTCGAGCAAATCCTAAAGAGCGCAAAACCGAAGGACGTGTTTTACGTTCCTGGCGAGCATGACGTCCTCAACGACGACGGAAAGCAGTTTCTGGAGCGCTTTGCAAAAGGCAGCAAGGGTGCAGGCTGGTACAGCTTCGACAAGAAGGGCGTGCATTTCATTGGGTTGGTAAATGTCATGAACCTGAAAGCCGGAGGCCTGGGAACACTGGGCCATGACCAATTGGAGTGGCTGGAAGATGACGTAAAGCATTTGAAGCACAGCACTCCGATCGTGGTATTTGCGCACATTCCGCTGTGGTCCGTGTATCCGGAGTGGGGCTGGGGCACGGAGGATAGCTCGCAAGCTCTTTCCTACTTGAAAAAATTCGGCTCGGTCACGGTATTGAACGGGCACATTCACCAGACCATGCAAAAAGTCGAGGGAAACGTCACGTTTCACACCGCCGCCTCCACGGCGTTTCCGCAGCCCCAGCCGGGGAAAGCAGATTCACCCGGGCCGATGAAAGTTCCGGCGGAGCAACTGAAAAGCCTTCTGGGAATCACGGACGTGAACTTCGTTCGGGGGAAGCAGGCGCTGGGGGTGGTGGACTCGACGCTGGAATGATCAGGCGCTTTAAGTTGGGAAGTCCAAACTTTTCGAAATAAATAAACTAATAAGGAGAAGAAGAAAAATCATGAGGAGAAGTGTGTCTGTAGCAGTTTTTATTGCGGTAGCAATTTTGGGAATCGGCGGGTGGGGTGCCGGCGCAAAAGGCTTTGGCGCAGCCATGCAACAAAAAACGGACGCTCCTGAGGTGAAGATCGACAATTTCAGCTTTGGCCCGTCAACCTTGACTGTTTCCGTGGGAACCACGGTCACCTGGACGAATCGCGACGACATTCCGCACACCGTAGTCAGTTCGGACGATCCAAAGGCGTTCAAGTCCAAAGTGCTGGATACGGATGAGAAGTTTTCCTTCAAGTTCGATAAAGCGGGAACCTATCCATACTTTTGTTCGATTCACCCCAAGATGACCGCCAAGGTCATTGTGCAATAACCCCAGAGCCGGGACGGAATGAGCGCTGAGAATGCTGAATCCCTTTGATTTGAAAGCCGCGCTTGCTGCGAAGCATGCGCAGCACGTTGTGTTGATCCACTTTCCGATTGCACTTTTCATCGCAGGCGCCGCGTTTGATTTTCTGGCGCACTGGACAAAACGGCAGGGCTTGTCCGCTGCTGCCTATGGCAATTTCCTGGTCGCCGCGGTGGCAACCTTGCCGACGATGATTACCGGGCTGCTCGCCTGGCAGTGGCAACTGGAGGGGCAGCGTCTGAGGGGCACGCTCCTCCTTCATCTCATTTTCGGGATTGCCTCCAGTGCATTGATCTGCGTTGTCTGGCTGATTCACTGGAAAGCCAGACGAAGCGGGAACGAGAGCCTGCGGGCCTTTTGCCTTCCGTTAGAAGCCCTGACAGCGGTGCTTGTTGCGCTTACAGGGCATCTCGGCGGGTTCCTCAGCGGCGTGAACGTGCCGGGATAGAACAGCGGAGGCAATTCGTGCGCGAAGGGTTTCTTGGAACTGCCGCCCCGCTGGCAGCCGACGTGGTCCTGCTACTGGAAATTGCGATGGGCCTCGGGCTGCTCGTGGGTGCCTGGCTTGCCCGCACCAAGCGCTTTCGCGCACACGCTTGGTGCCAAGCAGTCATCGTGATTCTCAACGTCGCCGTGATCGTTCTGGCGATGGTTCCTTCTTTTCGCGACCAAGTGCTTCCCCGGATTCCGGCGAAACTCGGCAAGACTTATGTAGTGCTGGCTACAGCTCACGGGGCGCTGGGCAGCATCGCGGAACTGTTGGCGTTGTATATCCTCCTGGCGGCTGGCACGCGAGTCTTGCCGGAGAAGCTCCGCATCAGTCGGTACAAAGCCTGGATGCGCAGCGTCCTAGGGCTTTGGTGGCTCGTGCTATTGCTGGGGTTCGCAACGTACGCCCGCTGGTATGTTCCCAATTGGTTTCGCTAAACGGGCCGAGCCAAGAATTGCGGGTCAAGGGCAGTACTATCGTGCCGTTCTCAATTTTCCAAGCTCGCAGTTAGCTCTGTATGTTACTGATGTTAAAAGCCCTTAGCAAAGGAGTCTCCAAATGGAAATTCTGCCAAGGCAGGCTCTTCGTACTACGACCGGCGTACCCTGTACGCTGGCTCCCGCGACCCATTGAGCGCTGTAGAATGCCCGCGTAACGTGCTAAGAACGGGTTGGGGGCCGCGCGGGGACAGCGGCCCCGAAAGGGACCGTGTGCGAGCTACCCAACCCGCTATTTCACCTGCCCACTTTCCCATCGAGCGATGTTCCCTTCCTGGCAAACTGTCGAACGGCGCACGTATACCATCAGCACCTGAGAACGGATTTCCGATCGCCCCCGTTTTCAATTCGCTGTTTTGTTGTTTGCCATGCGGCTTTGCACGGCTTTTCGCGTAGCCACCAGAGTTGCTGTTAGCGTTTCTTTGGGGATGCTGGTGACAAACGGCTTAATCATCCAGCTCAGGACCACGGGGATGTCGCGCGTAAGAGAGGCGACTTCGCTTTGCACGTAAACGCCGCCGTCCCGCTCTTCCATTCTCCACCAGGTTTCCATGCGCCACAGGAATCCGCCGTCGTCCTCGGGCGGCCTTTCGCGCTCGTCGCTTTTGCCTGTATTCTCTACTTCCGCGATGCGTACGGCAGAACTGCGGCTGTGGGCTCGCTCTGGATTATCACGGAAATAATCAATCTCATGCTCGGTGTTCAGCACGACGGTGATTACTTTGTGGCGGCGAAAACGAAGGAACACACGGAAGTGATCGCCGCTCCGCGATTCAATCTTGGACCGCTCCACATCTGGCCCGTAATAGATGGAATGCCTGTCATAATCTTCCAGCATGTTGAGGACATCGTCGAGTCTGGCTCCCGGAATGAACACCACCCCAGTCCAGTGGTGAATGAGGCCGCCGGGACATGCGATCGGTTTGCCGCCTTCAAGCATCTCCAGCCTCTTCATTTGCACTTCGCCCCGCTTCAGAGCTGCGTAAGCTTCCGTGCGCTCTTGCGGGGGCAATTCATCAATCCACAGCAGATTCGTCCCGCGCTTCAGTTCTTGCTCGTTCCGTGTTTCGGTGAGCCTTACGTAGCGGTCGAACGCTTCCAATGTGTTCGCGTGCAATTTAGCGGGTTCGGGCTCCGCGCCTTGCGCGAAGCTCCTGACCGGTGGATACAAGCTCACTATGGCCAAAAGAATGGCCCGGACCATAACCCTGTTGTAAGCCATGCCCTTCACCTGTCGCACGCTCCTGTCATTGTCGGCCACCGGCTCAGTTCGCAAGGCGCTGATTTCGCGGCGTTACCACCTTAACGTCTTACCCGCGACTGTCTAGGATGCAAGCGAAACACCGATTTGAGCAATCCCCAGCCGAAATCGAGAAATGTTGAAAATCGAGACGCTAGAGCAACAAAAAGGGCGGCTCGGTGAGGAGCCGCCCTTTGCTTCCATCCCCACGGGAGGGACGGGCCGCGATTGCCTGGCTTTCGTCCAAGGGGGACTAAGGCAGGTAATAGCGGAAAGAGGTCCAAACCATGTTGTTAACGGCCTTGGGCTGAATGCTACCCGCGCCGGACCAGGTATTTCTGCTGAAGTAAGAGTATTGAATGCTCCAGCGGAAGCCGCCGTGGGGGCCCTGGTAGATCTTGTGCCAGAAGCCGAGGGTCCCTTCGTAGATGAAGCGAGTATCCCCAGCGCAGGTTCCTCCGCCGGACGGAGCCGACGTGCCAGCAGGGACGCCTTCTGTACTGCAACCAGAGTTGTTGGCTGCGATATTTCCGTAGCCTCCGATTTTATTGTTCGCAGTGTTGTGGGTGGTGATGGTGGTAGCGGTGGTCTGGAAACCGCTCGCCGGGCAGCCGGGAGTGCCGGTGCAATTCACTGTAGTGTAGGTCGTGCTGGTGGTGATGTTGTCGAGCAAGTATCCGGCGTAGCCAGCGCGCCAAGCGTATTCACCACCGTAATAGGCAAAGATGTCGAGTTTGGGGGTGGCGTGAAACTCGAAGGTAGCCAGTCCATGGGCCGTGCGGATCAAGGCTTGAGTGCCGTCGGGCCGGAAGGTGAGGTCGGCAAGCTGAGCGGAGCCATAGCGGCCTACACCGTCGCCGGCAAGACCCTGTACAGCAAATTCCAGTTTCTTGTGCAACAGCGGCAACCGCGCGCCTGCGCCGACACCACCGCCGGTGCGCGTGTCATTGAAGGCGCCAACGGAGGATGGAGATGTGTTGGTGCAAGTTCCGGAGGTTCCGGCGAGGGCCGGGCCATTCAGCACCACAGTTCCGCTGGCGTTGGTTGCTGCAGGGCTTACTACGTCGCAAGGATAGATGCGATTGCGGAAAGTGCTCAAAATCCCGAACAATTCGTAGTGGCCAAAGCCAGGATCCGCAGCGGCCTTGAAAATCACGTCGGGGGCTTTATTGACGGTGTAGCCGGTTGGATCGAAGGCGTTCAATAAGCCGCCGGCATTGCCCGGCGCATTGATAAAGAAGTTTTGCGACGTGGTCACGCCTGCTGCCTGCATGGTGGAGAATCCGCGACCACCGACGGTGGCCTGGGGACCTTCAACCGAAACGCCCACGGCAAACTTTCCGCCGAAGTCCTTCACCACGCGGAGGCCGTACTGACGCGCCCAGGTGAAGCCGACATTGTACTGGGGGTCGGTGGTCATCGGTGGCAATTCGGTGCGGACCTGGAGACCCTGCTTGGTTTCGGTGGCGAGGCTCCACATCTGGCCGCCGGTGACACTCAAACCGTTATCGAGGGCCACCTGGCCCCAAAACTGACGCTGGCGGAGCGAATAGCTGTTGCTCTGGCGGTTGTTGGAAGTGACGGCGGCGGAGAGGAAGTCCGTTTCGTAATAGCCGGAGAGCTTAGCGCGGTCAACCTTGCCTTCGAAGAGCATGGCGATGCGGGACTGCCTGGCGGAGGCGTTGAATTCGGTGACTTTGCTCAGCGAGTTTCCTGGAAACGGAATGCTGTTGAACGGCGTATTAATGTCTCCACTGACTGCGTGCTGGCGAAAAACGGACTCAGCCGCGAAGAAGCCCATTGGCGTCAGCGTGATGCCCTTGAATCTAAGGGAGTTGGGTCCAGTCTCTTCCGCCTTTTTTGCTTCCTCCTGCTCTTTGGCCACCGTGGTTTTGATGGCTTCGTTGCTAGCCTTCAAGTCGCTGACTGCCGTGTTCAGCGTTGCCGCGGTGGTCTTCACTTCTGTGGAAGAATTGGCAGCTTCGACCGCTTTGCTGCTGGCTTCGGCCGCGCGAGCATTCGCGGCTGCAGCAGCCTCACGAGCCTCGTCGATCTGAAGGTCGCGCTTGGCGAGTTCTTCCTTCAGCAACTGAAGCTGTTCTTGCTGAGATTGAATCGCCTGACGGAGTTCCTCGATCTCGGCAGCGATCGCCGAATCGGACTTCTCCGCCTTCGTGGCTGCTTTTGCCTTTGCCGCCGTGGCGGGCTTGGCCGGTTTCGGATCGGCGTCCTTTGGTGTACCAGCGAACGCTATTCCCGTTGTAAGGAACAGCGACAGTATGAGTCCTGCTAGTTTTTTCATTTCATCTCTCTCTTGAACAAAAATCGAAGTGCTACCGAAAAAGCGCGTGCCACCCCAGCGGCAAAAGGTAAAGAGGCCGTCTTACAGTGGCGTCAACCGATTGTGAATATCCTGTAACAGAGAAGCGGAATTCACAGGAAACCATTGACACAAAAGGGGTTGCGAATTGTTATGGGATCAACAAACAACAGGCAAGGGCCAAAACGAGCGGAAGCATAGCAGTCCGGGAAAAGTTTCGGCCGTGCGTCAGTTGCAAGAACCCAACCATCCGCAAACTCCTTAAGACGACCTTCCTTTTGTTCCGCGGGGTGAGAGGCTTATTTCGGCGCTGCAATGGTAAAGGGAACCACTAACTGCGTCAAGCCGCAGATTTTGAATGCGCTCGATTCGTTTTCCTGGGGAGCTATTCAGGACGTCTTGAAAAGCAGACAAGCTGTTCCGTTGGCGGGCAGGCTATTTCGGTGCGGCGATGGTAAAGGCCAGGACCATTTGGGTCAAGCGGTATTGATAGGTGGCATCCGTATCGGCAATGTCCGCCTCGGTTTTCTGGAGTTCGGCCTGCGTGAACTCGACGATGGAACCGAGACCCAGGTTGTAGCGAGCCTGGGCGAGGTCGAGAGCGAGGTCCGCCTGCTGGCGAAGCTGCTGGGTGACGGAGAGGCGCTCGTAAGCGCGGTTGGTGTCTTGCCAGGAGATGCGCACATCGCGAGAGACGGTATTCTGAAGATCGGCGAGCTTTTGACGATTGACATCCGTTTGCAGGTCGGCGGCTTTGGCTCTGGCGTTGTAAAGGAAGCCGTTGAAAACGGGGATGTTGACGTTGACGCCGACGGCGCCGTACCAGTTGGGAATGTGATTGTCTCGGACGGGAGCTTCGCCTACGACGCCGAGAGCATTCACGGTTGGACGCCAGAGGTCGTGTTCGGCGCTGCTAAATTTCTGCGCCGATTCTACTTCGAATTGCAGGGCTTGAATTTCCGGCCGTTGTTGCATGGCCTGCTGGATGAGCGGCTGGACATCGGGAGTAGGAGGAACCAGAGGAGCTGTTTCCTCAACAAGCTGGAAATTTTGCTCGTTGGGATAACCGAGGATCGCGGAAAGCGCGGCAAGCGACGTCTGATAATTGTTGCGAGCTTCGAGCATGAGCAGCTTGGCGCGCGCCAGCTCGACTTTGGAGAAGCTGAGGTCGAGTTGGGATTTGAGTTTGGCGTCGGTCAGGGCCTGCACTTTGTCAACCAGAGTCTGCCGGGCATTTACGGTTTCCTCCGCGACACGGACCAGCGCCTTGGTGTCCAAAGAATTGTAGAAGGCCTGATCGACGGCCAAAAGGATATCCGCGCGGGTAGCTGCGGCATTCTGGTCTTCGGCTTTGGCACCGAATTCGGAGCTGGAAAGCAGGTTGGTGGTGCGGCCAAAATCGGTGACCAGTTGGCTTACGGCGGCGCCTCCGGCGGCGCGCGGGAAAAGAGTGGGATTGTTCAGGAAACCGGCGGCGAGGCGGCTCCCCGGATTCGCGTCCACGGCGGTGAGACTCAGATACGCATTGGGCAAGAGGGCGGAGCGAGCTTCGCGTACGTACTGCTGAGCCACAAGTGCTCGCAATCTCCCGATGCTAATCTGTGGATTACTTTTCAGTGCGATGGCTTCGGCTTCCTTGAGGGAGAGACTCAGCGTTGCCGGAGGCGCCTGGCCCAAGCAGTACAGAGGGGTGAGCAAGAAGATTATTGCCCACCGTTGCGAATTCCGAATCACGCCACCACCTCCTGCGCTGGTTCTTCTTTGCGCCCATAGAAAAGGACATAAGCCGCCGGCACGAGGAAGATGGTGAGAGCCACGGAAACAGTGAGGCCGCCGATAATTGCACGCGCCAACGGAGCATATTGTTCGCTGCCCGTTCCGAATTTCAAGGCCATGGGAATCAAACCGATGATTGTCGCAAGCGAGGTCATGAGGATGGGCCGCAAACGAATGCGGCAGGAGGAAACGATGGCATCCCGGACCGACATGCCGTCTTCCTCCAGCCGGTGTGCAAATTCCACGATCAAGATGCTGTTGGACACCACAATTCCGACCATCATGATGACGCCCATCAGCGACATCACGTTCAAGGTAGTGCCGGTAAGCAGAAGCGTGAGCAGCACTCCCATCACTCCAGTAGGAACTGCCAGGAGAATGAGGACGGGATCGAGGAACGAGCGGAACTGAGCGACCAGGATGAGGTAGAGCAGAACCAGCGAAAGCAGGAGGCCCAGGCCGAAACTTCGGAAGGACGCTTGCATTCCCTGAACCATCCCCCGAATGTTCACGCGAATCCCGTCAGGGAGTTTCGTTTTCTCCACGATGCCGCGGACCGACGCGGCCACGCGGCCAAGGTCCTCGGTGGACGGACTAACGTAAACGTCGAACACACGTTGGATCTGGTAGTGATCGATCTCCGTGGGGGCGCTGAAGCGCGACACCTTGCTGACGGCGTCGAGAAACGCGGGAGATTTCGCTTCAGGCGAGCGCAGCGGAATTCCTTTCAGGTCGGAGAGGCTTTGAATGTTCTGCTCGGGATATTGCACGGTCAGCATGTAGTCGTTCCCGGTCTTTGGATCGATCCAGTAGCTCGGAGCGATCATTCCATTGGAAGTCAGTGCGGTAATGACATTGTCTACCACTTCTTTCTGGCTAAGCCCCAGTTCGCCAGCCCGCAGGCGGTCCACATCTAAGTGAAGCGAGGGATAGTCAATGTCCTGCGGAATGTAGACCTCACTCACCCCTGAGGTCCTGCGAATTTCACTCGCCAATTGTGTTGCAGTCCGATAAGCGGCTTCCAGATTCGACCCGCTCACTTGAACATCAATCGGAGCAGGTAATCCTTGGTTCAGGACCGCGTCTACGATGCCACCGGACTGGAAGTAGGTGGTCAACTCGGGCAGATCTTCCTGGATTTTGCGGCGAACGGCGTCCATGTACTCAAAACTGCTGACTTGGTGCCCCTCGTTCAATGCCACCTGGACTGTCGCGGTGTGGGGTCCCGCATTACTGGTGTAGATGGAGGAAAATCCGGGAATTACCCCAACATTGGACACGATCAGGTGCAAATCTTTGGGCGGTACGGTTTGGCGGATGAGGTTCTCGACACGGGCAACTTCATCATCGGTGATCTCTACACGCGTTCCTGAGGGGGTCTTCACGTTGATCACAAACTGTCCGGCATCCGTTCGCGGGAAAAACGCTTCACCCAGGAATGGAAAGAGCAAGAGACTGACGACGCAGGTTGCCAGAATCCCGCCGCCAATCGCTTTAGGCCGCGAGAGCGCATTCCGGACATGCGATTCGTAGAATGCGAGCAGACGGTTGAAATGGGCGGCAAACCAGTCATTGAACCGGTCTCCCCAGCGCTCCTGGCCGCTACCATGCTCTTCCGAAGACCCATGGTCGGCGGGCGCGTCGGTGGAGTGTCCGTGAGCTGGAGCTTTGATGTACCGAGCGCAGAACAAAGGCACCACAGTCATGGCGATGACGTAAGAGGCAAACAACGCCAGTACGACCGCCAAGGCCAAGGCAGAGAAGAGAAACCGGCTAACGCCGTACAGAAACGTGACAGGAAAAAATACGACCGCGCTCGTCAGCGTCGCAGCCAGGACGGCCAGGGCTACTTCTTGACCGCCTTTCTCAGCGGCCACCTCCGGCTTCTCGCCGAGTTCCAGGTGGCGGAAGATATTTTCGAGAACGATGACCGCGTTGTCGATTAAACGCGAGAAGACGAGCGCTAGCCCGGCGAGAATCATGGAATTGATCGAACTGCCGCCGAAGTACAGGGCAATGATGGCGGCCAATGCAGAGAGTGGAATGGAAAGGAACACCGCGACAGTGGCCCTAAGACTGCCCAGGAAAATCAGCACCATCAAAGCAGTCAACAGCAATCCCGCTCCCCCTTCGTGGAGGAGCGTCTCAATGGCGCGCTTGACGAACAAGGACTGGTCGAACACAAGGCGGGGCACCAACTCCTTCGGGATGTCGGTGAGACGGGAAAGCACCTCCTTGACTCCGTCTACGACTTGAATCGTGTTGGTATCACCACCTTGCTTTAGGATTGGCAAGTAAACGGAATGCTGCCCATCCACGCGGACTACGTTCGTCTGGATCTGATGCCCATCTTCCGCGTGGCCCACATCGGCAACGGTGACTGTGGACTGACCGACAGTCTTGAGCGGGAGGCTATTGATGCCCTTAACGTCACGGAACTGACTATTCGAGTAGATGTTGTAGTCATAGGGACCAATTTTTGCGTCCCCAGCGGGGAGAATCAGATTTGCGTTATCCACCGCGCGAACGACGTCCATGGGACTCAGCTGGTAGGCTTGCAGCTTTGCTGGGTCGACATACACCATGATTTGGCGGTATTTGCCGCCGAAAGGCGGCGGCACGGAAGCGCCAGCCACGGTGGCGAGTTGGTTGCGAACCTGAAATTGGCCGAGGTC
>Ga0070732_10002058_pt1 | contig 10977 bp, 12 predicted proteins | sample Coa_R1_5_FD_66449 | JGI IMG/M metagenome (GOLD analysis project Ga0070732, IMG submission 66449) | Surface soil microbial communities from Centralia Pennsylvania, which are recovering from an underground coalmine fire - Coalmine... | ecosystem: Environmental > Terrestrial > Soil > Unclassified ...
TGTCCGCTGACGCTGCCTCGGTTAGCAGCTCCGACACCAGCCGCGTGCCAATGCCAAGACCCCGGTAAGCGGGAAGCAGGGCGATGTCCACGAGCAGGATTTCCTCATCGGCGCGATTGACGTACAACCGCCCGATTGGTTCGTCGCCCAGCTGGACGATCGAGAAGTCGGCGTGCGCATAGACGGCGTGGTACTGCGCGTGCTGCGCCGCGAATTGCATGCTCAGGAATGCCGTTTTCTGTTCGTCGGTCCAGGGCAACGGCGCCAACTCATCAGCGCGCGTGCTCGCGTATACCGAATAGAGAAATGGTTCGTCGTCGTGCTGCGCCGGACGCAGCGTGATGACCCGCTTGGTTGCTCTTGCGTCGCGAATCTCGGACTTCCCCCTGTTCGAAGTCTTCGACGCAGCTCCCCAGACGCGGGTGAGGAACATACCTCGACGCGTTCCGTTCTATGCTCGCCGCGTGGCCGACTCGTTGGGGTAACGTTGAATTCGGGTTACGTTCTCACGAACAACCGCGCGCATGGGCTGGTCGCGAAACCCGATACGCTAGGGCGTATGCCGGAAGTCATCATTGAGATCGCCCAGGGGCGGACACAGGATCAGAAGCGAGCGCTGATCAAGGAGATCACCGAGGCCGTCGTCCGCACCTGCTCGGTGCCCGCCGACGCAGTCACGGTGATCATTCACGAAAACCCGCTCACCGACAAAGGTAAGGGCGGCGTACCGTTCAGCGAGCGCTAGGTTGCAAGCCTTCAGTCTGCACGCTGAGCAGGAGTTCAACCCTCAGCGGCATGTCGAAAAGGTTCTTGGTCGGGTGGCCGAGGGTGACGTGACCGTCGCATGCTGGGAACCCGGGCAGATCAGTCCGTATCACAGCCACCCCGAGGCAACCGAGATCTATTTTTGCTTCGAGGGTGGTGGCCTCATGCGGACGCCCGAGGCGAGCGTGCCGGTGACGCCGGGCTCGTTCGTGGTCCACCCGCCCGGCGAGTTTCACGAGTACGAGAACGGCCCGCAACGCACGCTCCTGTTTCGTGTCCGCTACGGGCCTGATATGCGGTCGGAGTCACGCGGCTGGCGCCAACCGGGAGTCACCGCGAGCCTGACCTGAGCCGACGGGTACCCGCTTCGACGGGTAAGCTCGATGCGCATTTCCGGCTCCCGTCAGCCGTCAGGTGTGGCGCAACGCCCAGTACCGACCGAACTCCAACAAGGCGATCGCCAGCGCCAGCGGAACCACAAACAGTTCGATGGCAATAGGCGAGGTGAACGCAAAGCCCGCATCGACCCTGGGAAAGCGTCCACCCTCCAGCATGTAGATCGCCAGCGACATGCAGCCGAGCGCAAACGCCGCGACAGTGCTGACCAGCGCCATGAGCGGCTCGTAGCGGTGCTCCGCCCCAATCGGACTGGCCAGGCGTCGGCGGAGCACCTCCACGGCGGTCACAACCAGCGCGGTTCCTGCCAGGAGCTCGGTCCACATCGCCAGCAGCGCAATGAAGCCAGTGTTCGGCGCGACAAACAGCTGGATCAGTCCTGAAAGTGGCCCATCGACCGCGCCCGGACTGGCAGTAACGAACGTCCTGAACTGGAGTGGGAAATCTGGGTCTACAACTTTGCTGAGCCCAGCCAGCACAAACTCCACACCCAACGCCAGCTGGATGAGCGCGCCCGACGCGAGCGCCACGTTGCCACTGCGAGGGAGCCGCTCGCTTGCGATTGCACGACCTGTCATGACCAACACCTCCTGAGCTATTACCTGTGTCGGATGTTTCGGTCTTGTCCGAAGCAGTTATGGATAACCCTCAAGAGGCGCATGGGATTGTCTTTGCCTACCTGTTTACGGCCATTCACGTGTCGGCTCGGTACGCAAGCATCGTCTGAAGGTATGGGGTTGACGGTATGGTGGGCGGTCCCAAAAGTCGACAGCGCTGTCAGAAGGGGGAAAGTGCGATGCCGAGCACGCTCGAGGACGTGGCCAGGCAAGCGGGCGTCTCGATGAAGACGGTCTCGCGAGTCGTCAACAACGAACACTACGTTGCCGACGACACGCGGCGCCAGGTGCTGCGTGTCATCGCCGAGATTGGCTATGTGCCGCATCTGCAGGCCCAACGGTTGGCCTCGGGCAGGACTCGCTCCATCGCGCTCCATTACCCACTGTTGGATCCGAGTCTGATCTCAAATGAGATCGAGATGAACTTCATCACCGGCATCGCCTCCGGCGCCGCCGAGCACGAGTACTTCTTCAATCTCATGACCGGCGAGTTCACACGGGGCGCGCTGCTCAAGTTGTGCCGCCGCGCCCGAACAGGTCCTGGTAAGTCCAAAGCTGCAAGTTCGTCGAAGTACAACGCGCGTCAGATCCAGCTGAATCGAGACAGGTCAGCGGAAAGCGAAGTGACGCTGCTCCGCCGCTTCCTTGACGTATTTGATGGCTGCCAATGCCTGTTCGGCCGGCAAATGTTCCACGATGACAGCGGTATCTTCGCCCAGGCCGTGCACCACTTCAAAGAAGCTGTCCAGGTCGAGCATACCCTGCCCGGGTGGCGCCTCCGAAATGTGCACCACGAGCTCGGGGTCGGCACGTACGTCCTTGATGTGCGCCGAACGGGCGTAGCATGTGCCAACGATCTGCCACATCTCGCGCATGGCATGGCCGTTGTGCCACAGCATGTCAAAGTTGCCGATGAGGTTGACTGGATCGAAGTTGGCGCGCACCCACGGGGAATCCACCGACTCGATCACCTGACGGATGTGCTGAGGCGTGTCCAGCGCAGTCGTGACGTGACACTCGAGCGCCAGCGTGACGCCGGTATCTTCAGCCCACGGGACTACCCGACGCAGGCTGGCGATCAGACGTTCGCGGGTAGCGGGCGTATGGTTGTCCGGATGAGGTCCGTAGAAGAAGTCGGGATGATGTGAACCACAACCACTGATGATCATTTCGGCGCCGAGCAAACGCGCCGTTTCGAACGCCGCTCGCAAGCGCTCCAGTTCGCACTCGACTGGGCCTGATGCCCGCCTGATCAACCTGGTCCACCGCGCCGGCGCGGACCTGATCGTTGCTCGCTGAAGGACGTTCAAAGCGAATGCAAACAATCAGGCGCCGCCGAGCGTGTAACTCGTTGACCATGCACCCCAGCCCGCCGCGTCGTGCGCTCTCACCTGGACACTCCAGTCGGGACCGTCACTTACAGCAAACGTTGCGGTAAGGCTCGAGCCCGATAGGGTCTGTGTGAACGTGCCACCACCGTCACTACCGGTGATCGTGATCTGGTACTGGTCAGTTGGACTGTCTCCCGCTGGCGCCGCGTTCCAGGTGGCGACCAGCGTGTCAGTGGGTGAGCCAGGCGCGGTCCAGCGAGCCTGCACGCCCGTTGGCGCCCCAGGCGCAAGCACACTCGCGCCCGTGGTAACTGTCACCGGACCACCGGCTGAACTCGAGCCGGCCGGGTCGGTGCTGACCACGGTGATCTGATACGTGGTCTGGGGTTGAAGTGGGCCGATGAGCGCGGACGAAGAGTTGCCGCTGACCGTGGTCGTGACCGCTGAGACCGCCGTCGTGCCGACGGGTGTTGCCGTTACTGTCGAGGACGTGATCAGCGAAGACGGTGCAGTTGGATCTGGCGTCCATGAAACCTGAAATTGTCCGCCCGATGGCGAAACGGTCACATTCGATGGAGCCGCTGGAACCAGAACGACCAGGTAGGCCTGATTGTTCTGGTTGTAGATTTCGTCGCCGTGGGCGTCGAAAGCAGAAAAGGCCGGATTGACCGCGGGAATCGGCGCCGCTGTCGAGTACGCAAGCGTCGCTCCTGAAAAGCTCCAGGTCACCTTCGCCGAGGCTGAATATGTCGTTGTGTGGTAACCACCGCCCCGTCCGCTGCCGCCACATCTGGTGGACATGTTTACTACGCCGAGCGGGTCCCCAGTCGACGGATCAAATCCGGTAGCGAAGACCTGCTCCTGGATCCCGCCACAGGAGTGCCCGAGGATCGAAAAGGCGGCCGACTGGGAAAGCACCAGCTGTATTGGCGCAGCCTCGGACGGCATGACGAAACCAAAAACGCCGACCAGCAACGCGACGAAAACCGCTGAGGTCTTTCGAAACATAGCCCGTCCCTTGTGTAGTTTCTTTGCAGATTCTCCGAATGCGGAACGGATTGTAAGCGCGGTCTGTGATGGTCCGCCGCGGGTGCCGGCACATTCGAGCACGGACGGCCATGCGGCCAGGATTCAGTCTTCGGGCGTCGCCTGAAGTGCCCGCGTCATGGTCAGGCGCAAACCCGTGCGCAAGACGTGACCAGACGCCGGACCTGGAAACTACTATTTAGACGTCAACGCCCGCCCGGTCGGCCTTGCTTCTCGAAGTACTGAACCGTTCCACTCGCCAGCACCTGGGCTTCTTCCTGAAGTTCGTCGACAATCAAATTGCCCGTACGGGTGTCGATTTCGACGTTGGCCGCCGTCGCTCCATTCAGGGGTGCCGACAGGTCTTCAGTAAGCAGGTTGTTGGACATCTTCCGTCTCCTTCTTGGGCTGGGCGCCGACAGGCATTGGCGCGCGCTCGGGGGTAATGCGGACCACCACGACACCGTGCAGCGCCTGCGCGAGCTGCTGCTGAGTTGGCGGCGGTGCCACATCCAACGCCATATACAGCTGCCGACTGGCCTCCTTGGCCCCGAGTCGCGCGATGAGCCGCTGCACCTCGGCGGCCACAGCCTCGGGGTTCTCGATCAGATCGGCGCGAGCACTCACCTGCTGCCCGCCGAGGAGCAGCGTGACGGGCGCACCATCGCGCAGGTTACGCCACCAATGCTTCAGCTCCGAATGCTGGGACACCACGAGCAACGCATCAGCGTCGCGTATGAAGCCCACCGGAAGCGTGTACCGGCGACCGGATTTGCGTCCGGTGTAGGTGAGCAGCAGGATCTGTCCACTCAGGAGGCCGTGGAACGGTGAGCGCAGCAGTGCGCGGATGACCGGGTTGAAAAGCCGCATCACACGGAGATCCGGTGCACGAGAGGCGATCACGACAGGATCTTTAGCCACAACGGAGCTCATGCGAGCGTCCTCCACGTACCGAGTTTTGCACCACCGTGCTTGCTTCCCGGAGTCGAGTGTCCCGCGTGCGCGTATCAGGCACCGTTGCCTTCCCTAAACGCATCGTTACTGCGCATGCGCCCCAATGCGCCCCAAGCGCGCTCTCTCGATCCACACGCGTTCGTTTCCTTCCGCAACCTGGGTAGCAACCATCTGGTGGGAATATCGCCTCAGATGTTCAAAAGGATTCTTGTTCCCCTCGACGGCACCGCGGAGTCGAATGTTGCGCTGCCCCTGGTGCGCGCGATTGCCAAGACGACTGGGGGATCGATCTGGTTGCTGCGTGTGGCGCGCGAGTCAGCGATACCCGACGACCACGGCTCTACCCATGCCGCGGCGATCAGCATCGAGCGCATCGCCGAAGAGTTGGCCAGCAGCGGGATCGATGTCCACCCCGTCACCCGCGAGGGCTACCCAAGTCAGGAGATCCTCCACCTCAGCAGCGAGATCGCGGCGGACGTGATTGTGATGCGCACGCACGGTCGGGCAGGTCTGGAACGGGCCGTGTTCGGCAGCGTGGCCGAAGACGTCTTCAAGACGAGCAGAATTCCGCTCCTGGTCCTGCGGCCAGGCGGTCGTCGGGTGTCGAGCATCCAGAAACTACTGGTGCCGGTCGATGGCTCGCCGGGTGGTTCGATGGCGCTGCAAACGGCGCTACAGGTTGCTCGCGCGACAGGCGCCTCGATTGACGTCCTGGAGGTTGTGGTGCCAGTCCCGATGCTCGCCTTTGCGGCGCCGTATGACTACAGCGGCGCCCCGTTTTACGACCCGGTGTGGGATGACGATGCGCTGCTCGCCGCGAGAACATACGTCGATGCCGTAGCCGAGCGATTGCGGGGAGTCGGCCTGGCTGTAGACGCTTACGCCCGCATGGCACCGGACGTCGTTCGCGCAATCGTCGATACCGCTGAACACGCGAGCGCGGATATGATCGTGATGAGTACGCACGCTTTGACAGGGCCGGCGCGTGCGCTGCTTGGCAGCGTTGCTGACGCGGTTGTGCGCACTTCGCATTGTCCGGTGCTCCTTGTCAAGCGCGCACACGGAAGTGCACCCGAGTCGGACCTGGAGATGCCGCCTCAATGAAGTTGAGTCTGCTTGTGGCTGTTCCGCTCTTGCTGGGCTGCCTGCGGACTGCGCGCCACGGCTCCGTGCAGCTCGTCGTCTGGCCGCTCGACCTGATCGTCGCCTTCCCAGCGTTGTTCTGGGGCGGAGTGTACCTGTGGCGCCGGCAGCCCCTTGGCTATGTTGTCGGCGGCGTGGTGCTGCTCAAGGCCGCGGCGGAGGGCCTGACACTGGTCGTTCAGACTGTCGCGACTGTCATGATGGGCGGACCAGGCGACCCGCTGGTGCCCGTGTACGGCATCCTCGGCCTCGGTGGATTAGCACTGCTCATCGCATTCTTGCGAAGCACAACTGAGCGCACAGCGGACGCCTCACCTGCGATAACCCGCCATTTACCGTCGACAGCGTAACTCGCAACCTTTGCATGCAACCCTGGTCTGGAAATGGAGGTGGACTGATGCGTTCGTGGTTCCTTCGAATTGTTGCGGCTCTTGTCGCACTTGGCTTCGGCATCCTTGCTATCCGTACCGTCGGCTCCGGTACGATCGTGCGACAGTTCAACAAGCACATTCTGAATCCGTTCGCGCTATGGGTGGTTGGCCGACGGCCGATGTACTACGGCGTGATTCATCACGTCGGACGCCGCTCCGGACGCGCGTATTCGACGCCGGTCGTGGCGAAGCTGACGACCGACGGGATCATCATCCCTTTGCCCTACGGGTCTGACACCGACTGGTGCCGCAATCTGTCGGCGGCCGGACGTGCCGAACTGACACTGCAGGGAACCGAGTACGAAGTCGAACATCCGCTGATCGTTGACGAGGCAACAGCCGCGCCGCTGGTGCCTGCTGCCACAGCGCGCGTGTGGCACCGGATGGGCATTCATAACTATCTGCGGCTCGAGGTCCGAGAAGCTGCAGCTTCGGAACTGACCACGGCAGCCTGACGGAACGTAACAGTGGCAGCTATGGCAACGCCCGTGCTTGTCCGGCCAGCAGAGGAACATGCACGCGCGTCCCCAGGAGGTCTGACGTCAGCAGAAGTCGAACGCCGCCGGCGTGCCGGCGGTAAGCAGTCGCCCACCCCTCCCACAAGCCGAAGCTACGCCAAGATTGTTCGAGACAATCTCCTCACCTTCATCAACGCCGTACTGTTCGGTCTGGCGATTGCGCTCATTGCGCTGGGGCGGACCTCAGACGCACTCATCTCGGTCGGCGTGGTGGCGGTCAACATCGCTGTCGGACTGGTGCAGGAGATACGTGCCAAACGTGTGCTGGATCGCATCGCCGTGCTTACCCGCCCGCGTGTAACGGTTGTACGCGACGGCTTGCAACAGATGATTGATCCGTGGGAAGTCGTCTCCGGAGATCTTCTCGTCGCCACTGCTGGTGACCAGATCGTCGCCGACGGCGTTGTGGTCGGCAATCGGGTGGCCGACGTGGATGAATCACTGCTCACGGGCGAGTCCGACAGAGCACCGAAAGGAAACGGCGACCGGGTGTTCGCGGGAACGTTCTGTGCCGGCGGGACGCTCGAGTACGTCGCTGACCACATCGGCCCGGAAAGCACGGCCAACAAGCTCGCGGCCAGCGCGCGAGCATTTCGCCGTGTGCTGACGCCACTGCAGCACGAGATCAACCGCGTCGTTCGCGTCAGCCTGGCAGTGGTCATGCTGTTCGAAGTACTCGTGGCCCTCGCAAACGCGCTCGACCGCACGTCGCTCGTCGACAGTGTGCGTATGGCCGTTGTGATAGCCGGTCTCATTCCGAACGGGCTCTTTCTCGCAATCGCGGTCGCATACGCAATGAGCGCGGTGAGGATTGTCGGACGAGGAGCCCTGGTTCAACAGGCGAATGCCATCGAATCGCTCAGCCACGTCGACGTGCTGTGCCTCGACAAGACGGGTACCCTCACGACGAACCGATTCACGGGTGCACAGACGCTCCCGTCAAGTGGGTCGGATGCGGAGTTCCGCAGAGTGCTTGGCACGTATGCCGCGAGCAGCTCAGATTCGAACCGAACGATGACTGCGCTACGCACGGCGTTCCCAGAGCCCCCGCTGCCTGTCGAAGACGAAATTTTGTTCTCGTCGGCGCGCAAGTGGAGTGCTGTCACTCTCGCGGAGCCGGCTGGAGCGCGTCACTACATTCTTGGCGCGCCCGACGTGCTGAAACCGCACCTGCGGAGCGGCGCTTTGCTGCCCGAAGAGGCCGAACAATGGGCATCAACGGGGCTGCGCGTACTCCTGCTGACGCGTGCCCCGGGCCAACCTCAATCGGATGGTGATGCTGATGCTGATGCCTCCCTTCCTTACGTGCTCGAACCGCTTGGCCTGGTGGCACTGTGTGAAGAGCTCCGGCCGGATGCTGCGCAGACCCTCGCCGAATTCGCAGCGGTCGGCGTGCAGCTCAGCTTGCTCTCAGGCGACGATCCGCAAACCGTTGCCGCGGTCGCGCGTCAGGCGGGAATGTCTTGTGGCAGACTCATCTCAGGATGCGAGTCGACGCAACTTGACGCCGATGAGCTGAGCGAAACTGCCCTGAACGGGGGCGTTTTCGGCCGACTCGCACCCGATCAGAAGGAGAAAATCATCAGCGCGCTGCGCGCGCGTGGTCACTATGTGGCGATGATCGGCGACGGTGTCAACGACGTGCCCGCACTCAAAGCCGCCAACCTTGCCATTGCCATGGAAAGTGGTACCGCGGTGTCGCGAGCCGTCTCAGATATCGTACTTCTCCACGACAACTTCGGGTCACTCCCGTTCGCATTGCGCGAAGGCCAACGCATCCGTGGCGGTATGCATGCCATTTTGAAGCTTTTTCTCACGCGCGTGCTGTATATGGCCATGCTGATTGTCATGACGGCGGTCGTGGATATCGGGTTTCCGTTCGCGCCCAGGCAGAACGCCCTGCTGACCCTGCTCACGGTCGGCATTCCGACGCTGGCGCTCGCAGCATGGGCCAGACCGATGGAGCCACGTCAGCAATCAGCCTCAGTTTTTGGATTCGTGCTTCCGGCCGCCTGCGCTCTGGCTGTGATGGGAATGAGCGTTTACATGGGTTATCTGTTGCTGGTGCCACTGCTCCACGGTCAATCCGCCATAGAGGCGATCAGTTCGACTGACTTGCGCTCTGTTGCCCAGACCGCACTCACCACAGCTTCAATCCTGTGTGGCCTGCTGTTGATCCTCTTCGTGCAGCCGCACGGCGAGTCGATTTCCAGTTGGCGGGATATGCATTGGAAACACGCGGCGCTGGCGCTGGTGCTGACGGCAGGGTTTACCATCATCGCACTCGTTCCGAGGCTGCGAGCGATGTTCGAACTGCAACCGCTCACCTCCGCCGATTTCATCCTGCTCGCGCTTGTTGCGATGGTCTGGGCGGCAGGTTTGCAACAGTTATGGCGCTGGGACCTGTTGGCCAGGCTCCTGGGAACTTCGACCCGAGTACAACGAGTCGGCACATGAAAGGGCCGGCGCTGGGCACGTTGACAACGACATCATCGAAAAGTGAAAAAGGAGAGTGTGTGCATGAAATCCCAGACGAAGCACGAGATGCGTAAGCACGAGGCACGCCGCCTGATGGGACTGCGGTTGCTGGCCAACGGCATCGGTATGGTCCTGGCGATTGCCAGTATCGTGCACGAGCTACGGCTACCGGCTGAACGACGGACGTGGCATGGCGCCCTGTTCGGTCGCGTCCCGTACGACTGGCGACTGCCGACGCCGTCGCGAGTGCGCGAGGCGTTCTGGCGGCCAGACAGCCGGAGCCTCTTCCAGCCAACCGTGTTTGGCGTTGGCTGGAGCATCAACCTCGCTGCACTCGCGCAATCATTCGGACATACCACATAGGCTGAGATCCCGAGCGCCACAATCGGTGACGGTGCAGGCAGTCCTGCCTGCCTGGACTCCTTGCACGCGATCAGTTCGCTCGTGGCATCGGTGTTGGCGCAGCGCCGACGTGGATTGGCACGCCGACCATCGTCTCCGCCCCAGACGCTGCAATCTCTGCCCACCGCAGCAGTCATACGGCACGAATCCAGATGGTGGTCGCGGAGGCACCGAAGAACCGCGCGAGTTTTGCTCGCTATCAATATGCGACTGGCCTGACGTACGGTCGCGGGAAGCCGGCCTCACGAACTCTGGCGGCATGCGCCAGCGCCGCCTCACGCGTCGCAAATGTTCCTGACTTCACCACAACAAACCCAGGAATCAGCGAGTGCACCTGGGATGTCGTAATCAGGCTGCCGGGCAGCCCGTGCGTGTTGAGCATTCGCATTGCGCGTTGGGCAAGATCCTGACCGGCACTCGAATCGGCGTACGTTTCAGCCCAGACTGTCCATGCCAGTCGCGGCGCGGTGACGGGTGAGGGTGTCGGACTGGGCACCAACGGTTGCGCGGATGACCGGTTCGCCGGACCTGAAGATGCCTGGATGCCTTCAAACAGACCCTGCGCGATCGCGTTCAGTACTCTCGGATCGCGCAGGGAGGCGGCGTCAGCCGGGTTCGTCAAGAACAGTGGTTCGGCGATGACCGCTGGCATACGACTCGGACGCGCAACAATATTCGAGGCCGGACCCAGCAAATAGAAAGAGTCGCCGCCCAGTAGCGAGGCATCGGTCCGCGCGCCCCGATCGCGACTGACATAGCCTGCCGCGGCGAGCTGCGTCACGAGCCCGCGCTGGATGCTAGCGGCCAGGCGTTGGTTGGCTCCCGCGAAGGATCGTTTCGGATTCCAGAAGGTCTCCGATCCATTGACAGTGGGGTCGCTCGAGCCGTTGAAGCAGATCGAGACGAAGAGATCGCT
>Ga0070732_10002059_pt1 | contig 10975 bp, 7 predicted proteins | sample Coa_R1_5_FD_66449 | JGI IMG/M metagenome (GOLD analysis project Ga0070732, IMG submission 66449) | Surface soil microbial communities from Centralia Pennsylvania, which are recovering from an underground coalmine fire - Coalmine... | ecosystem: Environmental > Terrestrial > Soil > Unclassified ...
GGGGCGAAGCAGTACACGCCGTCGGCGTAGGGAACGCTCACCGGCGCTCGCAATGACGCCACGGTTTCGGGGGAAGAGAGCGGCAGCATCAGTTGCTTGACGCCGATGTCGGTGATCGCCGGCCTAAGTGCGGTGCCCCGTCCACCGATCGCTGCGGCGTCGAAGCCGACAGTGCTCTCGGAGATGCGCAACAGAGAAAGCGTCTCGGCGACGTCGTCCAGGTCGCCGCCGTCCGTACCGGAGCGTTCCAGCCATACCCGGTCGCCGTCGATCGAGACGGTCGTCTCCCCCGCCGCGGAGCGTTGCGTGATTTCCTCGCTTTCGAGCACGCGTACATGCCGGCGCAGGACCCACGCAGTTCCGAGCGTTGGGTGACCGGCGAACGGCAGCTCGTCCGATGGGGTGAAGATCCGGACGTCGTACCCCTTCGCGTCCACGCCGGTCACGAAGGTCGTTTCGGACAGGTTCATCTCGCGCGCGATCTTCTGCATCTGCGAAGGGTCGACAGAGCCCGGATCCGGGAACACTGCGAGGCCGTTGCCTTCGAGCGGTGCGCGCGCGAACACGTCGACCACCACGTAGCGCGTAAACATGAGCCGACTCTACCCACATGCTCCCTTCGTCGTCGTCGGGAAAACACTGTGGGGGTACGCTGGCGATCGTGCAGGACGCCGCAACAGTCGGAGAGAAGGGGCGCAACGTGCTCCTCGTCGCGGCCATGGAGGCTGCGGTGATCGGCGCGGTCTACTTCGTGGCGGCGAAGCTAAGCCTCCACGCTGCGCTCGTCGGAACAAGCGTGACGCCGGTGTGGCCACCCTCGGGGATCGCGCTCGTCGGGCTGCTCGTCTTCGGACGCCGTGTATCGCCGGGGATCTACCTGGGTGCGTTCTTGGTCAATGCGACCCTGAGCCCGCCTGTCTGGACGGCGCCGCTGATCGCGCTCGGGAACACGCTGGCGCCGCTCGCGGCGTACGAGGCTTTGCGCGCGGCGCATTTCGATCTACGCCTCGAGCGCCTGCGCGACGCCATCTCGCTCGTTTTCCTGGGGGCGCTCGGTGCGATGGCGATCAGCGCCAGCATCGGTACGACGACACTTTGGATGGCCGAGACGCTCAAAGGTCACTCTTATGCCGCCACGTGGTCGGTGTGGTGGACGGGCGACGTGATGGGCGTGCTCGTGTTCACGCCGTTCCTGCTGTTGTTGTTGCGCGCGCGGCCACAACCGTTGCGTGCTGCGAGACTCGTCGAAGTACTCCTTTTGTTCGGCGGGAGCGGTGTCGTCGCCGTCGCTGTGTTCCGGAGCCATCTCGAGCTGCTGTTCTTGGTGTTCCCATTCCTGATCTGGGCCGCGTGGCGTTTCCAGCAAGCCGGTGCGGCCCCCGTGACGCTGATCGTCACGGTCGTCGCCGTCTGGGCCGCCGTCAACGGCGAGGGGATCTTCGCGCACAGGACGATCTTCGACCGCATGGTCGTCCTGCAGACGTTCAACGGATGCATCGCGCTGACCGCGTTCTTCCTCGGCGCGACGACTGCCGAGCGCAACCGAGCGCAGTCGGACGAGATCGCCCATCGTGCGCGTGAAGCCGAGCTGAACCGCAAGCGCGCGCTGGAGCTCAACGACGAGGTCGTCCAGGGCTTATCGGTTGCGAAATACGCGTTGGAGAGCGGCGAGACACGGACCGGCAAACGCGCGATCGATCACACGCTCGAGGCTGCTCGTCAGATCGTGCGCGACCTGCTGGGTGCCTCGGGAGACGGCAAGCCGATCGGGCCGGGAGACCTCGTCCGCGAGCACGCTGCCTTGTTGGGCAAAGATGCTCGCGGACGAAGCCCGTACGACTAGATCCCCAACGCAGAAGTGATCGGCGGAGCGGGCCACGCACCCTTGCCGCGCGCAACCGCACACCCACCGGTGCCGCCGTTCGCCTCGTTGCTCCAGAGCGGTTGGACTGCGAAGTAGTAGGCCCCGATCTTGATGTTCTGCAAGTGGAAGTACGCGCACTTATCGCCGTTCTCGCTCGTCTGGTAGTCGTTCCAACCGTCCTGGAACGGGAACGAGTCCGGGTCGGTCTCCGCCTCGGCGAACTCGTGGCCGGCGACGATCGAGTACGGGTCGAAGAAGCCGTGGCCGAACGCATCGGGCTTCTTGTTCACGCCGTACTGCGCGCAGCCCGCACCTTGCTCCATCACGTACGGGATGAACGCGTACCGGATGCCGTGACCGCCGGGGTTCGTGACTTCGCTGTGGTACGCGCAGTAGACGCTGCCGTACGCGGTCGCCGTGTGGTTCGGCGGCGTCATGACGAAGTACGTCGCGTCGGGATGCGTCCCACCGAAGTGCGCAGCAGCCTTCACGGCTTCGGCTGCGATCGGGTCCTGGGTGATGTTCTCGGCGAGGCCGCTCGTCACGATCGTGCTGGGTGCGGCCGATCCGTCGATCCAGACGCCCTTCAGCAGGCTTCGCGGGTTAGTGATGAAGCGCGCGCCCGCAACGCCTTCGCACGACGTGCTCCCGATCGGCGCACCGTCGCAGAACTGCGTCTGGGTGCCGTTCCACTTGCTTCCACCGACGTTCCCGAAGAACTTGGTGATGTAGTTGATAGCTTGCGCGCTCGTGTAGCTGTGCTTGCCGGGAACCGCGGTGCCGAACGGAAGACCGAGGGTTTGCGCCGCCGTCCCGTCGTCGGTGCGGAAGCCCTTCTTCCACTCCGTTCCCCAGAAGATCAGGTACACGGATGGGACATGCTCGATCACTCCGCCGTGAAAGAGGAGGTCGTTGTAGTCGGACGGGTTCGGGACGGCGACCGGCGCAGCCGCGCGCACGGCAGCCGGCGCGCCCGCCCGGGTCCAGAAGAAAGACTTGATGCCGCTGACGGCGACCGGCTTGGCTGAGGCGAGGCCGCTCGCAGCGACCGCGGCCAAACCGACGGCAAGCAGAAGGGCGGTTCGACGAACTGATCTCATGTGATGGACTCCTCTACGTTGATCGTTATGAGACCGATTCGACGCAGCAGTTCGAAGTCCTGTACTCGGCGCGCGCGCGTTGCCGTCCAGTTATGCCGGTTTGCAGGGGAAAATGCCGGCGTTCCGACCAGGCTTAACGCTCGCCGAACACTCGCGGTGCGCGGTTCACGCTCCCCTTCCTCGCCGCACGGGAAAGACACTGGCCAATAAGGTGTAGCGATGGCTGCTCGTGGGAAGGAATCGCTGCCGCGCGAGCGGCACCCCGAGTGGATCCCGCCGATGCTGGCGACACTCACGGAGAACCGCCTCTCGGACCGACATTGGATCTTCGAGCGCAAGCTGGACGGCATCCGTCTGCTCGCGTTCCGCGACGGCGAACGGCTGCGGCTCCTTACGCGCAACAAGCTCGATCGCAAAACGTCGTTCCCGCATGTCGCGGAAGCCTTGCTCGCGCAGCCCTCGCGCGACTTCGTCGTCGACGGCGAGGTCGTTGCGATGAAAGGCGGCAAGGACAGCTTCTCGCTCCTTCAGCACGGAACGGGCAGCATCGTCTACTACGTCTTCGACATCGTGCACCTCGACGGTCGCAACCTGAGAGGACTGCCGGTATTGGAGCGCAAGCGCGTGCTGCAAGACGCGTTCGATTTCTCACCGCGCTCGCTTCGCATGACCACCCACCGGACGACGTTCGGCGAGCGGTACCTCGACGAGGCGTGCTCGAAGGGATGGGAAGGCCTCATCGCCAAAGAGATCTCGTCGACCTACGAGACGAAGCGGTCCCGCGCGTGGCTGAAGCTGAAGTGCGTTAACGAGCAGGAGCTCGTCATCGGTGGATTCACGGATCCGCGCGGTACCCGCACCGGCTTCGGCGCGCTGCTCGTCGGCTACTACGACGACGGTGTCCTGCGCTACGCCGGCGCAGTCGGAACCGGCTTCGATCGCAAGCTGTTGACGACGTTGCACGCGAAGCTCGTGAAGCTCGAGCAGCCTTCGCCTCCGTTCGCCGCCGACGAAGAGCTGCCGAAGAAGGGCGCGCATTGGGTGAAGCCCAAGCTTGTTGCGCAGGCTGGTTTCGCGGAGTGGACGCCGACCGGCAAGCTACGCCACCCACGGTTCCTCGGATTGCGCACGGATAAGTCGCCGTCGGACGTCGTACGGGAGCGGCCGGCGTGAAGGTCACGATCTCGAACCCGGACAAGGTCCTGTTCCCCGAAGACGGGATCACGAAAGCCGATCTCGCCGCCTACTACGAAGCCGTCGCGCCGGCCATGCTCCCCCACGTGAAGAACCGGCCGCTCATGTTGCAGCGTTACCCGAACGGCATCGAGGAGGAGGGGTGGGTCCAGCAAGAGATCGGCAAGCACTTCCCGGATTGGATCGCGCGCGTGAAGGCGCCCAAGGCCAAGGGGGAGGTGACGCACCCGATGGCGAATGACGCACCCTCGCTGCTGTACCTGGCGAACCAAGCGGCGATCACGATCCACGAATGGCTGAGCCGCGCGGACAAGCTCTTCTATCCCGATCTGTTCATCGTCGACCTCGACCCGAGCCCGGGGAATACCTTCGCCGACGTGAAGAAGATCGCGCGCGCGGTTCGCGCGCTCCTTGAAGAGGCAAGCCTCCCGTCGTTCCTGAAGACGAGCGGCAGCAAGGGACTCCACATCGCGGTTCCGCTGAAGCGTACCGATACGTTCGAAGAAGTCGGCGAGTTCGGTGGAGCCTTCGCGGAGGTATTGAACGCTCGCGAGCCGGCGCTGACCACGCTCGAGTTCTATAAAGCCAAGCGCGGCGATCGCATCTTCATCGACGTGCACCGGAACCAGTACGCGCAGCACGTCGTGGCGCCGTATGCGGTGCGCGCGATCACGGGCGCGCCCATATCGTGCCCGATCGAGTGGGACGAGCTCGCGTCTCCGAAGCTGGACGCGCGCACATACACGCTCAAGAATGCGCCCGCGAGAGTAGATCGCGACGGCGACCCCTGGAAGGACATCAAGAAGAGCGCGGTGACGCTGGCGCGCGCGCGGAAGGCTATCGAGAAGTTGCGCTAGCGCGCGCCCTGCGGATCTGGTCCGCGTGATCGTGTCCGTGCGCGGCGTAGATCTGGAGCCACGTCTCGACGCTGTACGCCCCGCTCTCGGTGTGCGTTCCCGACCGCGCCCAATCGCCGTCCGATAGCGTTGCCAGAAGGCTCGCCGTGCTCTCGCGCGCGCCTTTGAATGCAACAAGCGATCCTTCGAACGGCCGGTCGTAGTGCAAGCGGCGCGCGAACTCCGGTTCGTTGTATCCCTGGATCGTCGGGTTGTCTTCGGCGAGCAGCTTCCGCAGCCGGATCGCGGAGGTCATCTCGGAATCGGCGAGGTGGTGGACGATCTCGCGCGCGCTCCACTCATCGGGACCTGGGCGTGCGTCAAGCTCAGCTCCCGTCATGCCGGCCAACGCAGACTCCACTTCCGCGTACCCAACCCCGTACCGCTCGATCAGCTGCGCCCGCTCGACGCCGTCCATCAAGGATTCCCCCTTCGTTCGTTCGAGCCTATTTGAGGGACCACCTCGGGCGCAGCCGGATTTATCGCCGCGCCGAACATTGGTCGTTTCGGCCTCATATCCCTTGATTCCAAGGGGGTCCGACGATATGACAAGGGCTGCCCCGGAACGGGAGGTTGTGGACCGAGTGACGAAGCGCTCCGCGCGACTGGCCGCAACAGCCTCCTCGATCACCGTTGCCTGCCTCTCCGTCGGCCAAACGGTCCTTTTCATTCTCGACCGTACTGCGCGGATACACGTCTACGGCATCCGCGGCTTTCAGATGTTCCTCGCACTCTCGCTCGTGATCATGGGCGCTCTCATCCTGCGACGCCGCCCCGAGAATCCGATCGGCTGGCTCTTCTGCGCTGGGGCCATCTTCGGCTCCCTCCAGGGGATCATCTCCGAATACGCCGTCTTCTCTATCGTGCGCCACCACGCGTCGTTGCCGTTGACGACGTTCGGGGCGTGGTTGCAGAACTGGATCTGGATCCTGTTCGTCGCGGCGGCGGGGATCATCTCGTTCCAGCTATTCCCGACCGGCAGCACGCTCTCTCCCCGGTGGCGCAAAGCGATGATCGGGAGCGGCGTTGGGGTCGCACTTTTCTGCATCGCCTTCTCTATCCAACCCGGGCAGGTGCAGCAGGTCACGGTCGGGTTCCAGAACCCGTATCAGGTCGGAAAGCCGCTTGCGAGCGCCTTGATGGCTATCGGTGGGATCCTCTTCATCGCCTCCATCGCCGTCGCGCTCGCGTCGGTGATCGTTCGCTTCCGGCGGTCACACGGTGACGAGCGGGAACAGCTCAAATGGCTCGCCTTTGCGGCCGGATTCCTCCTCGTCGCGTTCGTCGGAAACGGGGTCACCGCCAGCTTGAATCGCACCAGCTCACCGGCGAGAGGCGTTGCGATCTTCACCTTGTTCACACTCGCGATCATCATCGTTACGACCGGCCTCGCGATCATCAAGTATCGCCTCTACGACATCGACATCGTCATCAGCCGCGCCCTCGTGTTCTCGGCGATCGTCCTTTTCATCACTGCGGTTTACGTCGCCTTGGTGGCCGGCATCGGAGCCGCCCTCCGTGGCACGAGTCGATCTACGCTATGGCTGTCGATTCTCGCCACGGCGATCGTGGCTACCGCGTTGCAGCCGCTTCGCGAGCGCGCCAAACGGCTCGCGAACCGGATCGTGTACGGGCAGCGGGCGACGCCCTACGAGGCTTTGTCGGGGTTCGCTTCGCGGATCTCCGATGCGTATTCGATGGAAGAGGTGCTCCCGCGTCTCGCGCGACTGATGACGGAGGCGACGGCGGCAACGCAAGGTGTGGTGTGGCTTGCGGGAGGACCGGGGCTTCATGCCGCAGCGGTGTGGCCCGAAGGCGAGCTCCCCTCCTCGCGCTCGTTGGCCGATGGTGGCCATGGGATCGAGGCCTCGTTTCCCGTCCGTCATCAAGGAGAGCTGCTCGGCGAGCTGACCGTGGCAACGAGACCGGGAGAGCCGCTGAATCCGACCGACTCAAAGGTGCTCTCCGATCTCGCGGCTCAGGCAGGGCTCGTCTTACGCAACGTACGGCTCATCACCGACCTTCAAGCGTCGAGACAGCGTCTCGTCACCGCCCAGGATCAAGAAAGACGCAGGATCGAGCGGAACCTTCACGATGGTGCTCAGCAACAGCTCGTGGCACTGTCGGTCAAGCTGAAGCTCGCACGCACGCTTCTGGAGCGTGACGTGACGCAAGTGGACGGCATGCTTGAGCAGCTTCAGCTCGAAGCACGTGACGCCCTTGAGAACCTGCGCGCGCTGGCTCACGGGATCTATCCGCCGCTGCTCGCCGAGCGGGGGCTCGCGCAAGCCCTCGCCGCACAGGCGGAGAAAGCGGCCGTGCCGGTATCCGTCGACGCGAACGGGCTCGGACGGTACGCCCAGGAGGCAGAAGCCGCGATCTACTTCTGCGTGCTCGAGTGCATGCAGAACGCGGCGAAGTACAGCCGCGCGCACAACGTCCAGATCCGCCTCACGAGCGGCGATGGACGACTCGGTTTCGTCGTCGCCGACGATGGCAGCGGGTTCGATGTGGAAACGACGTCGCGCGGCGCCGGTCTTACGAACATGACGGACCGTCTCGAGGCTTTGGGCGGTGCGCTCGAGGTCCGGTCTTCTCCCGGCGAAGGAACTCAGATCGAGGGTTGGGTTTCGACCGCGACCCAAGACGGTTCGGCTGGGTCCGCGCCGGCCGCCTCATCGGCACCGTCGGCTCGCTAGGTCAGGCGTCGCGCGGGTCGATCTTGTTCGGGTTCAGCCCGAACCGTTTGATCGCCGCCGCCACTTCCTCGTGCTTCGCTTCGCCCGTCTGGGCCAGGCCTTGCAGCACCGCGACGACCACGTTCTCCGCATCGACCTCGAAGTGCGCGCGCAGCGCCGCGCGCGTGTCCGACCGCCCGAACCCGTCGGTCCCCAAGGGAATGAACGGCTGGGGCACCCATCGCGAGACCATATCGGGCACCGCTTTCATGAAGTCCGAGACGGCGACCACCGGCGCGCTCGACGAAGAGAGCGCTTCCGTCACGAAGGGCACCCGCGGCTCTTCGCCCGGGTTCAGCCTGTTCCATCGCTCCGCGGATAGCGCATCCTCGCGCAGGCACTTGTACGAGGTTGCGCTCCAGCAGTCGGCCGCAACGTCGTAGTCGGCGGCCAGGATGTCGCGCGCGCTCAGCGCTGCTTGCCACGTCACGCCGCTGAACAAGATCGTCGCGCGCCGCGACGGCCCTTCGGGCCCGGCCGCGTAGCGGTAGAGCCCGCGCAAGATGTCCTCGTCCACGCCGTCCGGCTTCGGCGGCTGTACGTAATTCTCGTTGTACAGCGTCAGGTAATAGAAGATGTCCTCCGGGTTCGGCCCGTACATGCGCGCGATCCCGTCCCGAACGATCGTCGCGATCTCGTACGCGAACGCCGGGTCGTACGCCTTGACGTTCGGCACCGACGAGGCCAGCACGAGCGAGTGCCCGTCCTCGTGCTGCAGCCCTTCGCCGTTGAGGGTCGTGCGGCCCGCGGTCCCCCCGAGCATGAACCCACGCCCGCGTGCATCGCCGAACTGCCATACAAGATCGCCGACCCGCTGGAACCCGAACATCGAATAGAAGATGAAGAACGGGATCGTCGGTTCGGCCCACGTCGCATAGCTGATGCCGGCCGCTTGCATCGACGCCATCGAACCGGCTTCGGTGATCCCCTCTTCGAGGATCTGCCCGCTCTTCGTCTCCTTGTACGTCAGGAGCATCCCCGAGTCGACCGGCTCGTACTTCTGACCCATAGACGCGTAGATCCCGAACTCGGTGAACAAAGGGTCCATACCGAACGTGCGCGCCTCGTCGGGGATGATCGGCACGATGCGCTTCCCGATCTGCTTGTCCCGCATCAAGCCCCGCAGCAAACCGGTGAACGCCATCGTCGTCGACGCCGCGCGCTTGCCCGACCCTTTGAACAGCTCGTCGAACGCCTCCGGCCCCGGAGCACCGATGTCCTTCTTGCGAACGGTGCGGCGAGGAACGAATCCGCCGAGCGCGTGACGCCGCTCGAGCAAGTACTTCATCTCCGGCGAGTCCTTCGACGGCCGGTAGTACGGCGGCATCTTCTCTTCGAGCGCCTCTTCGGGGATCTCCTCTTGCAGGTAGAGGCGCTCGCGCAGCTCGAGCAGCTGCTGCTTCGACATCTTCTTGATCTGGTGCGTCACGTTGCGCGCCTCGATGTCGGGTCCCAGCGTCCACCCCTTGATCGTCTTCGCGAGGATCACCGTCGGCGCGGCGTCGTGGTCGTACGCCGCGCGATACGCGGCGTACACCTTGCGGTAGTCGTGGCCGCCGCGCCCGAGCTTGCGGAGGTCGTCGTCCGAAAGGTGCTCGACCATCTTCTGCAGACGCGGATCGGGCCCGAAGAAGTGCTCGCGGATGTACGCGCCGGATTCGGTCGCGTACTTCTGGAACTCGCCGTCGACGGTCGTATCCATCTTGTTGACGAGCACCCCGTCGACGTCTTTCGCGAGCAGCTCGTCCCACTTGCGGTCCCATATGACCTTGATCACGTTCCAACCGGCGCCGCGGAAGATCGCTTCGAGCTCTTGGATGATCTTGCCGTTGCCGCGAACCGGACCGTCCAGCCGTTGCAGGTTGCAGTTCACGACCCAGATCAAGTTGTCGAGGTGCTCGCGCGCAGCCAGCGAGATCGACCCGAGCGTTTCCGGCTCGTCCGTTTCGCCGTCGCCGACGAAGCACCACACCTTCGCGTCTTCCGTTTCCGTGAGCCCGCGGTGATGCAGGTATCGGTTGAAGCGTGCTTGATAGATGCTCGCGAGCGGCCCGAGCCCCATCGACACCGTTGGGAACGACCAGAGGTCGGGCATCAGGCGCGGATGTGGATACGACGACAGGCCGTTGCCGCCCGTCTCGCGACGGAAGTTGTCCATCTGCTCTTCGGAGAACCGGCCTTCGAGGAAACCGCGCGCATAGATCCCCGGCGTCGCATGCCCTTGGTAGAAGACCATGTCGCCCGGATGGTCGTCGGTCGCGCGCCGGAAGAAGTGGTTGAAGCCGACCTCGTACAAGCTTGCGCTGGACGCGTAGGTCGCGAGGTGCCCGCCGATCCCTTCGGACATGATGTTCGCCCGCGTCACCATCACGGCGGCGTTCCAGCGGATGTACGCGCGGATGCGGCGCTCGCTGTATTCGTCTCCGGGGAACTCGGGCTCCTTGTCGGACGGGATCGAGTTGACGTAGTGCGTGGAGACCTGGACGGGGAAGCCGACTTTCTCCAAGTTGGCCCGTTCGAGCAGCCGGTTCAGCAGGTAGCGCGCGCGCGTCTTGCCCCTCTGCTGGACGACCTGGTCGAAGGCCTCGATCCAGTCGGTCGTCTCCTGTGGGTCGATGTCGGGGACCTGCGACGCGAACCCGTCGAAGATGCCCATGCGCTGCCTCCCTTTAGCGTCCCAACCAGGCTACTCCCGGCACGGAGGCCCGACAGGGCCATGGCAGATACGGCCCTCCCCGGCTCGGGTGGTTGAAAAATGCCCGCGGGGGTATCTTCCAGCCACCATGGCGGCCATCCTCATCGCACAGGCACAGACCGACGAGCGTGCTCGGCTGCTCATGGCCCTCCAGATGGCCGGCCACGAGGCCGCGGAAGCCTCCGACGGGGCGACCGCGGTTGCGATGCTCGAGGACAAGCCGTTCGACGTCGCGGTGATCGACGATGAGCTGGCCGACATGTTCGGCAGTGAGCTCGTGCTCGCGCTCCGCGCCGTCGGTGGATACGGGGTGCTCCCCGCGGTGCTGCTCCTTCCCGCGTGCGCCGCCGATGCGCGGCAAGCGGATAGCGAGTCACCGACGCCCGAGGTTGCGGCCGTTTACCGCGTTTTCAAGCCTGCGTCGTGCGGCGAGATCCAAGCTGCCGTCGAAGAGGCGCTGGCGGAGATCGGCGCCGAGCCCGACCGTC
>Ga0070732_10002061_pt1 | contig 10972 bp, 6 predicted proteins | sample Coa_R1_5_FD_66449 | JGI IMG/M metagenome (GOLD analysis project Ga0070732, IMG submission 66449) | Surface soil microbial communities from Centralia Pennsylvania, which are recovering from an underground coalmine fire - Coalmine... | ecosystem: Environmental > Terrestrial > Soil > Unclassified ...
TGTACCGGCGATTGTCTAAGGTAATCGTTCGTCCCACCACGGAAGGATCTCCTCCGAAGTGTGCTTGCCAGAACCGGTGCGTCAAGACCACGATGGGCGCTGCGCCGGGCTTGTCCTCCTCGGGGAAGAATAAGCGCCCTTGTGCGGCTCGTACGCCCAGCATGGGAAACAGCCCGGCCGCACCATACGCCGCCTGCACCCGCGCGGGCTCGCCTTCGCCGGTCAGATTAAATCCTTGCGAAAGCTCGCGGTACGCGGCCATTTCCGAAAAGCTCGTGTTTTGTCGTGCCCAGTCCGCATAATCTCCAGGAGATAAACCCGCTTTCGGTACTTGCGGCAGATAGGTGTTCCAGACTTCCACGAGGGACTGCGGCCCAGGGTAGGGAAGCGGCCTTAGCAAGACGTTTTCCACCACGCTGAAAATCGCGGTGTTCGCTCCAATGCCGAGCGCCAACGTGAGCACGGCGACAACCACGAAACTGGGACTGTGCGCCAGGTTCCTTACCCCATAACGCAGGTCTTGCTTCAGATTATCCAGCACAACAACGCCTCCTGGACGCAAAGCGACGCCGTAATTCCTGTTCTCCAATGGTTCTTATTACGGTTGGACCCACAATCTCGCCGAGCGGATTCCTGAACCTGAGGCTAGCGCTCCACTTCCAATCCTCAATGCCTTTCTTTTCACTCGTACCGCAGCGCCACGACCGGTTCCACACGCATCGCCCGTCGCGCCGGAATGACCGCAGCCACAATGGAAGATGCAAGAAGGGCCAGAACTGCCGTTCCAAGCACAAAGGAATCGTAATTCTTCACCCCATAGAGCTGGCTGGCAATGGCCCGGCCGCCAGCCAGAGCCAGCGGCAAACCCAGGAGAAGCCCTAGGGCGACGGGATACATGGCTATGCGCAGCGTCATCGTCATGATGCTGGCGCGAGGCGCTCCCAATGCCATGCGAATGCCGATTTCGCCTGTGCGCCGGGTCACCGTGTAAGCCGTTACTCCATATAGCCCAACACACGCCAGAGCGAGCGCTAGCAATCCATAAATTGTCGTTAGGCGCGCCACCAACCGGTCGCTGTTGAAATTCCAGGCTACCTGTTCATCAAAGCGCGTCGCTCGAATTACGGTTAGATTTGGGTCCACGCCCGCGAGCGTTTGCCGAATTACCGGCACCATATTCTGAGCGGAACCCGCCACCAGCAGTTGAATGTCGTGGAAAATATTGGCATTGTTTTCTCGCGCCTGCACCAGCGCCAGGAACGCCGTCACATAAGCGGGCTCCCGGGCATCAAGATACTTCGCATCCTCCACGATGCCTACAATCTCGTAATCTCCGGCGTGGCTTGCGTCTCCGATCCCAAAGTGCTGCCCCAGCGCCTCCTCGTTCGGAAAATATTTCCGCGCAAAAGCCTCATTGATCACCGCAACGTGCCGCGTCGTCGGCGTGTCTCGTTCGTCGATGAGTCGTCCCCGCAGCAGCCGCGTGCCAATCGTCTCGAAATAATGAGCGCTCACGGAGTTCAGCGAGCTCGCAAAAACATCGCCTGGCGGCGTCGGGTGTCCCGCAATGCTGATGGGGTCGGCCCAATTCGATCTTTCCATCGGGCTGTACATCGAGAGGCTAGCGCTTTGAACTCCGGGAATTTCCGTCAAACGCTCCTGCAATTCCTGGTAAAGGCTCGGGAGCCGCTCCGGCGCATAGCCCGCCAAATCCGAATCCACTCTCACAATCAGCCGCCCAGACGTCTGGAAGCCAAACCTCTGGTTTTCGAGGTGCGTGAGGCTCTCCGTGGCTAGTCCTGCTCCTACGAGCAAAACCAGCGAGAGGGCGCCTTGCAAGACCAACAGCGCCTTCTGTGGCAATCGGGAATGATCTGTCGTGGAACGCCCCGCGCCCCGTAGCGATTCTGCGGGCTGCGTGCGCGAGTCCACCCAGGCCGGTGCCATGCTGAAGATCACGCCCGTCAGCAAGGTCAGCACAAACGCGAACACCAGAACCGGCATCGAAGGGCTCGCGTCGATCGGAAGGTACTCTGCTCCCCGGAACGCCAGCAACAAAATTCCTCGCGTTCCCAGGAACGCCAGCGCCACGCCTGCCGCGCCGCCAAGCAATGCCAGGAGTACGCCTTCCGTAACCACCTGCTGCACTAGCCTTGCGCGCGAAGCCCCCAGCGCCACGCGCACTGCAATTTGGCCCCTGCTAGCAGTGCCCCGCGCGAGCAGCAGGTTCGCGATGTTCGCGCACGCAATCAGCAGAACAAACGCGGACACCACCATGAGAAACTGCAGCGTATCCGAATAATCCACCTGTAAATTCCTGACTCCGCCGCTCGCGGGAGTCAGCTTCAAAATCATCTTGTCCAGTTCCTCCCGCTTATAGCCGGACATTCTTGGCCGTTCTGCAATCCACTGCTGAATCTCGGATTTCAACCGCGCCTGCGCTTGCTCGAGCCGGATTCCGGGTCGCAGCCTGCCAATCGCGTAAAGCCAGTAGTCGTCGGCGTCATTCAAGTGCGATCCGATGGGCATCAGGTTCGGCTCCGAGGCAAGAGGAACCCACAATTCAGCTGGGTCGCCGCGCAAGGTCTCCCCGAAGAAGCTCTGCGCCGCGATGCCGATCACCGTCACCGGTTGGCGGTCCATGATCAGCACGCTGCCGATCACCGATGGATTCGCCGCAAAACGGATTTGCCAGGTCCGGTAGCTCATCACCGCTACCACCGGCGCTCCAGGTTGATCGTCTGCCGGCGCCAGGGTGCGCCCGGCAAACGCGCCTACGCCAAACATCGCAAAGTAATTCCCCGAAACGAACTGTGACCGGAAAGGCTCTGCGAAACCGTCGCTGCGGCTGCGGCGCACGCTCAGCATTGGCACATGGGACCGGAAAGCGGCAATTTCCGAGAATTCGGGCGTGTGGTCGCGAATGACCTTGTAGAGCGGATAGGAAAACAGCGTGAAACTCTCCTGGCTTCCGCCCAGCGAGCAGCAATTTTGGTCATCGCCCAGGTTGTACAGTTGTTCGGGATGCGCAACCGGCAGGGGCTTCAGCAAAACGGCGTTGACCAGGGTAAAAATCGCGGTGTTTGCCGCAATACCCAGCGCTAGCGTGAAGACCGCAACGCACGTGAACGCTGGGGAGTTTCGCAGCGTGCGCATCCCGTATCGCACGTCTTGGAAAAGCGTCTCCAGAAGCGGCAGCGTGCGCATCTCGCGGCGTCTTTCGCGAATTTGTGACATCCCGCCAAGTCGCACGTGCGCGGCTCGGCGCGCCTCTTCTGGCGCCATGCCCCGTCGGATGTTCTCCGCGGTGAGCATTTCCAGATGCGACTCAAGTTCCTGCGTGAACTCTCCATCCGCTCGCCTTGGCAACAGCCATCCAAAAACTCGCGACACCATCATCCTCACCCAGCCCACCATGACCTCACCTCATGCTTCCGACTCTTAAACGCTTCTTCTCCCTCTAAAAACTAACCACTAATCCCTAACCACCGTCTTTCTTTATCCTCGCTCCGCGCCCCTCAGCACACGGCCGATCACGCCCGAAATCCGCGCCCAGCTCTGCGCTTCGCGCGTAAGCTGTTTCCGGCCGGATTTTGTAATGGAATAGAACCTGGCCTTGCGGTTGTTCTCCGACGTGCCCCACTCCGCGGAAATCCACTTTTTTTGCAGCAGGCGAGTCAGTGACGGATAGATCGTCCCCTGATTGAGCTGCAAAGTGTCATCGCTGATCTGCTCGATGCGCCGCGCGATGCCGTAGCCGTGTAGCGGCCCTAGGGTGTCCAGTGTCTTGAGAACCATCAGGTCCAGCGTGCCCTGCAGAATGTCGGACTTGCTCTCTGCCATGCGCCCTCCTGTGGATCGCCAACAGGAGTATGCCGACGGACCTGTGGAATGTCAACAGGAGACATCATTTTCTTAGGTCATCGGTCTTACGAAAGAGCTTTCGGTGTCATGCCGAACCCGCGAAGCGCGCTTTTTGCGCCACGGCTGCTTCTACGGAGTGAGGAATCTGTTTTTCCTAGCTATTAGTGCAGTGCGGCGGCGAGCGTCTTGACGAGCAACGGTTCTTGCTCCGGGAAAACGGTGCGCAAATCGAGGATCAGACGGTCTTCTTCTACGCGGGCGATCACCGAGATGCCAGCTGGGGCGCGCCGCAGCCGTTGCTCGAGCTTCGCGGCGGAGTAGCGCACGCTGGCGATACGAATCACTTTGCTGGGCAGCGATTGCGTCGGCGTCGAGCCGCCCCCCGCGAGCGAAGCCCCATCCACGATATCAATCTCCACCTCGTCGAGAGGCAATTCCGGGCGCAATTCCCGGATAAAATTCTCCGCGCGGCGCTTTAGCTCCTGCGGGGTCGTGCGAATCATGCGCATCACCGGAATTTCGTCCCACGCCGCCCGCAAGTAAGCGCCAAGCGTGACTTCCAGCGCCGCGATCGTCAGTTTGTCCACGCGCAGCGCTCGAAACAGAGGATGCCGCCGCACCCGCGCAATCAAATCCTTTTTCCCTGCGATAATGCCCGCCTGCGGCCCGCCCAGCAGCTTGTCTCCGCTGAACGTCACGATGCCCACGCCAGCCGCAACGCTTTGCCGCACCGTCGGCTCGCTGATGCCGTGCTCGGTCAAATCCGCCAGACAGCCCGAGCCTAGATCTTCCACCAGTGGGGCTCCGGTGCGTTGGCTGAGCGCCACAAGCTCTTCAAGCGAAGGTTTATCGGTGAAGCCGGTCACTTTGAAATTGGAAGGATGCACGCGCAGCAGCAGTCGCGTTTTCTCGTTGATCGCGCTCTCGTAATCGGCAAGCCGCGTGCGGTTCGTCGTTCCCACTTCCCGCAGCGCCGCACCACTCTGCTCCATGATTTCGGGAATGCGGAAGCCGTCGCCAATCTCAATCAGTTCGCCGCGCGAGACAATCACTTCGCCGCCGCGCGCCAGCGCCGCGAGCGTCACCAGCACGGCCGCTGCGCAGTTGTTCACCACAATCGCTGCTTCCGCTCCTGTCAGCCGCGTCAACAATTCCGCCGTGTGCACGTCGCGCTTCCCGCGCGCTCCGGCTTCCAAATCGTATTCGAGGTTTGAGTATTGCGTGGCGGCGCGGCGGAATTCCTCCACCACACTTTCCGGCAGCGGAGCGCGCCCCAAATTCGTGTGCAAAATCACACCCGTGGCGTTGATCACTGGCAGAAGCGAGCTTGCAAGAATCCGTTCGACCATCGCGGTGATGCGTTCTTCCAGGGAAGCGGGATCGCAAAAGACGGGAGAGACTTCCGCGAGGATCGCAGACGCCGCTTGCCCGGTGATGCGTGCGCGCAGATCTTCAAGGACGGCGCGGGCAACCTCAACCACAAGATTGCGGTCCACGCGCTGCGCCAGCGCCGCCAGCCGCGGCTGCGCGAGCAATTCATCCACAGAGGGGATTTGCCGCAGCATCTCGGATTGTTCTGCGGAAATCGCGCGTTTCGTGCGAGCGGGCATGCGAACATTTCAGCACAGAGCCGCCCGGGCGGCAATCCCCGCCCAAGCCGTGTCGCATTCGATGCACACTCTCGACCCTCCCGTTGACCCTCCCGCCCAGTACACATAGCATGGAGGTTTGGGAGATTTCTGCGCGCATGGCGACAATTGACGAAGATCTGGCCCAGATTGAAAAAGATATTCGCCAGCTCAAAGTCGAATACGATCAGTATTTCGGGGGCGGCCGGAAGAAACCGCCTACGGAAATCGAATGGCGTATCGATACTCTGATTAAGCGCTACAACGAGCGCGGCGGGGACAAGAAGTCTCACCAGCGTTTCCGCTTCAACAATCTCAACCAGACTTACGCCAAATACAAAGACATCTTCCGCAAGAAGATGAAGCAGAAGGAAGAAGGCACCATTCAGCGGCATTTCGGCGCGGCCGCGAAGGCCATCGAAGCGACACGTGCCCAGGAGCATGCCAAAGAGGAATCTGCGGCCGCAGCGGCAGGCAACGCCAAAGCCTTTCGTATGACCTGTTCGCGGCCCGAGAGCGAACCGGAGAAAGTCGAGAAGCTGTACGAGGCGTTTCTGCAGGCCAAGCAATTGGCTGGTGAGCACACGGGAAGACTGTCGCGCTCCAGCTTCAATCAATTCGTGTTGAAAAAGACCAAGGAATTGCAGACGCAGAAAAACTGCAAAGACGTGGAATACGTCGTCGAGACCGTGGACGGCCAGGTCAAGCTAAAAGCCCTCGTGAAGTCCTGACAGTCGACAGTAAAAGTTCGAAGTCAAAATTCAAGGTCAAGAGCCCCAAAACGGTGGCGTCACGTTCGGTCGCAAATCCCGATTCTAACCTTTTTAACCTTCAACTTCTTTCGGGATTTCCACATCGCCGCACTTTCGCAATCCACCCCGAGGCGCTTACACTGTTGTGCTTTTCTGTTTGCGGAGGGATTCATGGCCGTGGAGCGCGCGCTCATCAGCGTCTTTGACAAAACAGGAATCGTGGAATTCGCGAAGCGCCTCGCGGCTCGGAAAATCGAGATCTTGTCGACCGGAGGAACGTCCAGGCTGTTGCGCGAAAACGGCGTCGCGGTGCGCGACGTTTCCGACTTTACCGGCTGGCCAGAAATGCTTGGCGGACGGGTGAAGACGCTGCACCCAAAGGTTCACGGTGGCCTGCTTTTTCGGCGTAAGCATGCGGAAGATCAGAAGCAAGCGAAGGAACACGGCATCGCGCCTATCGATTTGGTTGTTGTGAACCTATATCCCTTTGAGGCTACGGCCGCGAAAACCGGACTCACGGCTGAAGAGCTCATCGAAAACATTGATATAGGCGGGCCAACGATGCTGCGCTCTGCAGCCAAAAACTTCGAAAGCGTGACTGTGGTCTGCGATCCCGCCGATTTCGAGAGCGTCGTGAAACAGATCGAAATCGCAGGCGACACTACCCTTGAGACGCGGCTGGAACTGGCGCGCAAAGTTTTTGCGACAACTTCGCGTTATGACGGGTTGATTACCATGGAATTGGAGCGCCTTTCGGCAGCCGAAGGACAGGTGACGCTACAAACGAAACCGACCCTGCCCGAACGCGTGCACCTTGCGTTGCGGCGCCAGCAGGAATTGCGCTACGGCGAAAATCCGCACCAGGCCGCAGCGCTGTACACTCCCGCGGGCCACGCGCCGCAAGGCTTGGCTGCAGCGAAGCAACTCCAAGGCAAAGAGCTCTCGTACAACAATTTCGTGGACCTGGAAGCAGCACGCAGCCTCGCCGCGGAATTCAAGAATCCCGCAGCGGTGATCATCAAGCACAACAATCCTTGTGGCACGGCGGAGCAAGCCTCGTTGCGCGAGGCGTATTTGAAGGCGCTGGCGTGCGATCCGGTCTCGGCGTTTGGCGGCGTGCTGGCGTTTAACCGCGAAGTGGATGCCGCGACGGCGGAAGAAGTGGCTAAGCTGTTCGTGGAATGTATTGCCGCGCCAGGCTTCGCGGCCCGCGCAAGAGAAATCTTCTCCGCGAAGAAGAATTTGCGCTTGCTCGAGCTGCCGCCAAGCGGGCTGGAGCAGGAACGCGAACTACAATTAAAACGGATTCTTGGCGGGATGCTGGTGCAGCAGCCGGACTGCGGCGAGCTCAACGACGGCGAACTCCGCACCGTAACAAAGCGCGTGCCGACAGCGGAGGAGATGTCCACGATGCGCTTCGCGTGGAGAGTGGCGAAGCACGTGAAGTCCAACGCTATTGTGTTTGCGAAAGACGGCGCGACTGTGGGCGTCGGCGCGGGGCAGATGAGCCGCGTGGACTCTGTGAAAATCGCGGTGATGAAAGCGCAATCGCCGCTCGCAGGAACGGTCGTTGCTTCCGATGCGTTTTTCCCGTTTCCTGACGGCGTCGAAGAAGCAGCCAAAGCCGGCGCGACCGCCGTGATCCAACCCGGCGGCTCGATGCGCGACCAGGAAGTGATTGCCGCGGCGGACCGCCTTGGGCTCGCAATGGTCTTTACCGGCATGCGCCACTTTCTTCACTAGCATCTGCTCGTAACTCGACGATTTCTCATAAATAGCTTGGCGAAGGTTCAAGGATTCTTCAGGGCTGAAGCCCGCACTCCTAGAGCTCCTACGTCGGGGCTGAAGTCTACATTCCTAAAGAGTATTCCCGCGATGGTCCCTTAACTGGTGGGGAAAAAGCGCAGGAGTTGGCCGTGCCAATATGGAGCGGCGGTTGCGTTAGCGACATGCTGGCCTAACGAACCAGAGCAACTACAATCTTAGTTTAGATGGTTGCTGACGATCGCAATCCGAATGCCTTTCGACTGTGACCTGTCGACTCCTGACTTCTTCCATTGAGGATCACGATGCAACACAACTTGCAGGACACGATATCGCTTCTATCTCGCACTCCAACTGCACTCACCGCGCTTCTGCGGGATTTGCCGGAAATGTGGACGCAGCGCAACGAAGGGAAAAACACCTGGAGCGCGCTCGATGTTGTTGCTCATTTGATCTACGGCGAGCGCACCGACTGGATCCCGCGGACGAAGATCCTGCTGCAATTTGGCGAGAGCAAGGCTTTTGAGCCGTTTGACCGCGCGGGGCACGTGCAAGAAAGCCAAGGCAAGTCGCTTGAGCAGCTTTTAGATGAATTCGCGCGGATGCGTGCAGAGAGCCTCGCCGAACTTCGTGCATTGAATCTGCGGCCTGAGGACCTCACGCGCCGCGGACGGCATCCCGCCTTCGGACCAGTCACGTTGTCACAGTTGCTAGCGGCCTGGGTTGGTCATGATCTAACGCATCTGCACCAAATCTCGCGCATCATGGCCCACCAATACCGCGAAGCCGTCGGTCCGTTTAGCGCTTACCTTGGCGTGCTGCACTGCGCCGGCCACAGCGTTCCGGCATGATTCCGTGGTGGTGACGCAGACATTCTCCGCCACTCTTTACTCAAGGCTGCTTCGTCTCCGTCCTCTTGGAAGGTAGTTTTATCATGAGCGCCTGGGCTTCTGGGAGCGGAATGGTTACCACGCATACGGCGATCCTTGGAAAGAGCAGAGGTATTCGGGAAGTTAGACATTGCCGCATCCCCTCTAACGTGACCATTGCTGTTGTGGAACGTCTTAGCTCATAGCTAGCTTGGGCGGGGAACAAAGAGCGGGAATTCGCGTATTCACCCTTTGGCGGCAGTCCAACCCCGGTAACGCGCAGGATCGTAGGCCTTCGGAAGCGGTCGGCAAACCTTAAAAATGGGGGCGCTTGATGAGGTTTAATGACTGGGCAGTGACGGTAATTGGGGACTTCAAGTATGCGCTGCGCACGTTGCGGCGGAGCCCGGGCTATGTGGCCATCGCGGTGTTGACTCTGGCCCTGGGAATCGGAGCGAATACGGCCATTTTTTCCCTCCTGGATCAAATTCTGCTGCGGCTGCTGCCGGTGAAAAATCCTAGCGAACTGGTTCTGCTGACCATGCGCGGGCACCATTACGGAAACAATTCGGGCGGCAACGCCATTTCGCATCCCATGTTCCGCGACTTCCAGCAGCACAACGAAGTGTTCTCCGGAATGTTTTGCCGTTTCCCCGAACCGGTGAGCCTGACGTTTGGCGGGCAGTCGGAGCGCGTGAATTCGGAACTGGTTTCGGGGACGTACTTCAGTGTTCTTGGAGTGAAGACGATCCTGGGGCGCGCGTTCACACCGGAGGACGATCGCGTTCCTCTAGGGCATCCGCTGGTGATGCTGACTTACAACTATTGGAGGCAGCGGTTCGGGGGAGACCCTGGAATTGTGGGGAAAAACCTGGTTGTGAACGGCCACAACATGACGGTGGTCGGCGTGGCGCAACCGGGATTCGACGGCGTGGAGCTTGGGTATACCACGAAGATTTTCATTCCCATCATGATGCAAGACTGGATCGTGGTGCAAAATCCGAAAATGCTCACCGATCGGCGGACGCGCTGGGTTAACGCTTTCGGGCGGCTGAAGCCCGGCGTGTCCATGACGCAGGCCAAGGCTTCGTTGCAGCCTTTCATGCATTCGATGCTCGAATTGGAAGTGAAGGAAGCAGCGTTCAACCATGCTTCTGCCTACGATCGCGAACAATTTTTGAAGTGCTGGATGGACGTTTTGCCCGGATCGCAGGGCCGTTCGTACACGCGGCGGGAACTCTCGACGCCCCTTTGGGTGCTGATGGCGACAACCGGTATGGTCTTGCTGATTGCCTGCGCGAACCTGGCAAACTTGCTGCTGGCACGCGCTGTTGGCAGGCAGAAGGAGATTGCAGTCAGGCTGGCGATCGGCGCAAGCCGCGGGCGCATTGTTTTGCAGCTTCTGACGGAAACGCTTTCCCTCGCGGCCCTGGGCGGACTTGTAGGACTGTCCATTGCGTTTTGGGCGGACAAGGCTCTTTTGCGGATCTATTTGCCTTCAGATTCTACGGGCCTGAACATCACGACGCTTCCTGACCTGCGAATTCTTGTCTTCACGCTGGGAGTGACCATTGTGACCGGAGTCGTGTTCGGGCTGGTGCCGGCGTTGCAGACGACGCGGCCGGACGTAGGACGTGTGCTGAAAGATGAAGCGGGGGCGGTAGTGGGCGGCGGTCACACGGGGCTAAGGAAAACGCTGGTGATCGCCCAGGTTGCGCTTTCGCTGCTGTTGCTGATTGGCGCAGGTTTGTTTCTGCGCAGCCTGGAAAACCTAAGCAACCTCGGGCCAGGTTTCCCGGCGGAGAGGCTAGTGGGATTCAATATCGATCCTTCGCTGGGCGGCTACACTCCCGAACGCGCGAAAATCTATTACCAGCAGTTGACGAACGCGCTCAGCTCGATCCCAGGGGTGCAATCCGTCGGTCTGGCAGGCGTGCGCATTCTTGAAGACAACGAGTGGGACAGCAGTATGACGGTGGAAGGGTATACGCCTGCAAAGCCGGAGGATCGCGCCGAGCCGTATATGAATCAGATTAGTCCGGGCTATTTCGCGACGCTCGGCGTACCGATTGTTGCGGGACGCGATTTCCGGTTG
>Ga0070732_10002062_pt1 | contig 10964 bp, 9 predicted proteins | sample Coa_R1_5_FD_66449 | JGI IMG/M metagenome (GOLD analysis project Ga0070732, IMG submission 66449) | Surface soil microbial communities from Centralia Pennsylvania, which are recovering from an underground coalmine fire - Coalmine... | ecosystem: Environmental > Terrestrial > Soil > Unclassified ...
GGCTCGGCCGGCGCTTCGTTCGGCGGCTACATGATGAATTGGTTTGCGGTGAACACCGGCCGCTTCCAGTGCCTGATTTGCCACTGTGGCGTTTGGGACTTCGACAGCATGTACGGCACCACCGATGAAGTTTGGTTCGACGAATACGAACATGGCGGCCCGCCGTGGGGCGGCCATCGAGCCAGCTATGAAAAATACTCGCCGGTTCGGTTCGCCGCGAATCTGGGCAAGTTCAGAACCCCGTTCCTCCTGATTCAGAACGATCTCGATTTCCGCTGCCCTATTGGTCAGGGGCATGAGTTGTTCACCGCCTTGCAGCGCCAGGGCGTAACGTCGAAGATGATCAACTTCCCGGACGAAGGTCACTGGGTCCTGAAGCCGGCCAACAGCAAGTTTTGGCACGAGGAAGTGTTTGCCTGGCTGAAGAAATACGTGCCGCCAGGGGGAAAGTGACAAGGTGAGGGGGTGACCGGGTGGCCCAATGCTGTCACCCCCTCACCTTGTCAGGCATAACGGAGCGAAGTGTTGTTCACTGAAAACGACTGGCTCTGGATCATTCTCGGATTGCTGGCGGTGCCGGCCTTGGTGGCCCTCAACGGCTTCTTTGTGGCGGCTGAATTCTCGCTCGTCGCAGTACGGCGGACGCGCGTGGAAGAGTTGTTGCACAAGGGCATCCGAAACGCAAAGGCGGTTCTGCATGCGATCGACCATTTAGATCGGAGCATCGCCGCCACGCAACTCGGAATCACTCTGGCGAGCATTGCCCTGGGGTTGGTCGGCGAGCCGGCGCTGGCGAAATTAATCGAACCGCTCTTCTCGTCGGTGCCGGCGCCCTATCGAGCCATGGCCATGCACACTGTTGCCGCCGCGATCGCATTCTTGCTCATTACCTACATGCACGTGGTCTTCGGGGAACTCATCCCGAAATCGCTCGCCCTGCAAGTCCCCGACCGCACGGCGATCCTGGTGGCGCGGCCACTCAACATGTTCGCCAAACTCACTCGCCCGCTAACGATTCCTATTTATTTCACGGCCAACCGGCTTTTGAGGCTCTTCGGCTTTCGCCCGGCCAGTGGCGAAGAGGCGGTGCATTCCATCGAGGAGCTGCTGCTATTGATCGAAGACACCGAGGAGGCAGGGATTCTCGAGCCAGAGCAGGCCGACATCGTGGAGAACGTCTTTCACCTCTCCGACAAAAAGGTGAAGGACTGCATGATCCCGCGCGAGCGCATGGGCGCGCTGGAACTCAGCACGCCGCCAGAGCAAATCCTGGAAGCAGTGCGCTCCGGCGCCCACACAAGGATGCCAGTCTACGAAGGCGATCTCGACAAGATTGTGGGCATTGTGAACACCAAGAACCTGTTCCACATCTTCAGCCTGCGCGGCATCGTGGTGCTCGAAGACGCCATCTACCCGGCCACGTTTCTCGCCCCCGAAGAATCGATTGCCACGGCGTTGCAACTCTTCCGCAAATCGCGCCGACCCATGGCGCTGGTACGTAACGAGCAAGGTAAAATTTTGGGCTTGTTGACGCTCGAAGACGTGCTGGAAGAAATCGTTGGTGAACTCGAAGACGAACATGACCGGCCGATCCCGAGAGTGCGACTCCGACGACGCTTGCGAAAGCCAGGCGGCGGACTGGTGCATCGCGCCGAGGTGCTGGGAAGCGGGCAGGAAAGAAAGCCGGCGGGTAAGGAAACTAAAAAGCCGGGAGAAGCGGGCGGTCCACCCGTTCCCCGATAAACTCATCACGTTTTGCCCAGGTCACCGCCGCACCAGCCGCCAGCAGAGCGTTACCGCAATTACCACGAACACCATGTCCGCCACCCAGATGGCGGGGCCGATGGGCATGCGGCCTTCTTTGGCCAGGTTCGTCGTGCAAATCAGAATGGGATAGTACAGCATGATGGTCGGCAGGAAGCCGATGATGAAGGAACTCAAGAAGTCAGCGCGATTCGTCCAAATGCCAATGGGCCCGCCGATGAGAGCGAAGCACAGGCAACTGAGGGCGAGGGCCGGTCGAAGGTGGCGCTCGGCCAAGAAGGAGCGGAATTCGCGAGCCCGGTATTTCAGCAAGTTGGTGTAATGTTCGAGCGCTTTGTTATCGTTCTCCGTGCGCACGGGCTTGGCATTGATCATGCGCGCAAAGCTTTCGCTCTGAGCCAGAATCTCGGCATCTTTGCGGCGCATGATCTCGATGCGGACGGGCAACTTGCTCCAGGACACGTCGCGCGAGGCCGGCGAGTCGCGGTCGCCGAAGACTTCCGGCGGCAATGGCTCGCGGAATTCGCGATTCTGGAACATCAACGCCGGCTTCACTCCGTCCTTGTAATCCCCGCACAGCACGCACTGCTTCATTTCCACCACAATCTCTTGCACCGATTTGCCATTTTCGGGGTCGATTCGGCTTTCCACGTGCAGTTTCGCTTCGCGGGCCCGGGCCACGGTGTCGTAGCTCTGGCTGTTCGGCAGCCGCCGTTTGAAAACGGCGTCGAAGAGTTTGTCGCCGTGCACTTCGCGCACGAAGATCACGTACGGCACCTTGGGATGCCGGAAGCAGCCCTGGCGTTTCAGAAGCGTGTACATCATTTCGTTGGTATCGCCGAGCAGGTGATCCTGCATCGAGCGGAAGGACCACGGGATCACGTCGAGAAACAACGTGAACGTGATCGCGCTCATCGCGACGCCCAACAGGATGCCGGGTTTCAAAACCTGGAATAGGTTGATTCCGGCCGCTCGCAGCGCGGTGATCTCGTTATCTTTTGCCAGCCGCCCATACACATTGCAGGTGGCGAACAGCGTGGTCGCGGGAATGGTATACGGCAAGGTGCCCGGGATCATGAGCGGGATGATGGAAATAATCTGTGCCGGCGCCAGGCCGCGCTGCGACGCTTCCGCTACCAACCCACCCATTAAGAACAGGCCGGTGAGGCTGACCAGCGTGACCGAGAAGATACGGATCAGATCCCAGAGGATCATGCGTTGTAGGCGATTTCCGAACATGGCGATTGCTCCAAGCACAAATCTCATTGGGTCTGCGGTCACCTGTAGGTAGCGGAATTCGCAAGAATTCCGACAGCCGCCGAGCCGGAATTCTTGCGAATTCCGCTACCAAGATCAGCCGCCGGGTAGTGTCTCAGTTTGGGAGGGCGAGGCTCCTGCCGAGCCTTGCGGTGGCTCGGCAGGAGCCTCGCCCTCCCAATTATCGGCAAACTAAGACAATGCCCGAATTCCGCTACCAAATTCAGCCGCCGAGTCGGAATTCTCGCGAATTCTGCTACCAGAACAGGATGGCCGCCCATCCGATCTCAATACCGCGGCCCGGCTTGCGGTTGCGCCATGCCGGCGGGCATCGCACTGGCCGGCGGCCGCGTGCGCTCGATCAAGGACCGCACCGGATCCACCAAAATCGGCACAGCTTCCTGGCGGAAATCCAGTGGTCCGTCAATCGATCCGCGCATTTCGATCTTGTACAGATTGCGGCTAATGGTCGTGGTCACATCGCGGGCTGGGCCCTGCACCGCCAGGAGCAAACGCGACCAGACCGGGTATACATCCAGCGCCAGGTTCGTGCCGTTGAGTTGCATGCTGCCTTCGCCGGTAAGGCACATCAGGTTGCCGAGTAATTCGATCTGATCCACGCGAATCCGCTGACCCTGGATGCGGAATTTTGCATGGCCCTCTTCGAAGGCGGTGCCGTCCGGAGCGCGAAGTTTCAAAAACTTTAGCAAATCGAGCAGCAGCGGTAGATCATAAATGCGGCCTTGCGGCACATCGATCGTGCCGCCGCCGCGTAGCGTGTCGATATCGTCATCGCGGCAGGAGACGAAGATTTGACCATTGGCCAGGCCGCTAATTTGAGCATCGGGCCCGAGCCGGTTGTGGCGCGCCAGGTCCTCCAGGCGAAGCTGGATCGCCTTTAGCGACAGGTTGTACTCCAGCTGGGGCTTAATGGAGATGCGCCCTTCGCCAGCAATGACTCCCCCGAATAGTTGGCCTTGAATATCGCGCACCTGGAGCACTTCCGGCGCGCGCCCCGGGTCCATGACGAGATGGGCAAATACTTTGCGCAATGGCTGGCGGAAAACGGTGGCCTGCTCCATGGCGACGTTGCCCAGCACCGCCCCCAGCTGTCCATGCCGATATTCTCCGCGCGTGACAAATTCGCCATACACGTTGTGCCAGCGCGGGCCAAGATTCAGGTCGGCCCCGGTGAACTTCAATTCTGCGTCGTCCCAAAAAATCCACGGCGAAGGCGCGTTCGATTCGGCCGGCGAACGCGTGCTGCGCCGGGAAGCGTCCTTTTGTCCACGGGCAATTAGCCGCGAGGGAGGTTCCAGTTTCGTTGCAGTTTCAACCACCAACTGCTTGGTGCTAAACGACATGGGCCCGGTCGGCTGCAAGGCGCTGGCCACCACGCGCAACGGCGGCGGAAGCGCCTGAATGAATTCGTCATCAGGAATGAACGGGACCAACTGCACGTCGTTGAACTGGCCCCATACGCCGCCTTCGGGCTTCACGATCATCTGGCTGGGGCCCACGCGCAAGCGCGATGCCCGGTGCACTCCTTGCGCGCCTTTGAACGTCAGAACGCGATCGACATATTGAAACGCGCAAGACACATCGTTCAGTTCATACGGCATGAAGGAAGGAGTAATCGAATCGACGCGAAGCGTGGGAACGGTAACTTCAAACTCATTGCGTGGCGCGGCTCTACCGGGCGCGACATTCCGCGTAACGTGCGTCACATGAGCGGTGAAGCCCGCCCGGCCACGCGGACCCAGCACCCGCCAGGCAGGGTCGAGATCCATTTTTGCGAGGGCCTTGCGAAGATCGTCGTCGAGCGGCACGCCGGCGCCTTCCACGCGCAATTGCAGCAGGTCGCCCGAGGGCTCGACATCCAATTTGCCGCTCAGCATCACCTCGCCGCCATGATGTTGGCCGCGAAAATTGCGCAGTTCCCAGTGCGTCCGATCCGTCGACGTGATGTCCACGATGCCGGTTACATTTTCCAGCGGATACGGAAAAGCATCGTAATTGAGATTCGTGTTCTTCAGATCCAGATGATAGCATCGTGTCAGCCGTGGCTCGCCGAAGCGCTTTTGTATGGTCACCCGCAGATCGGCCCGGCCGCGCAGATGAAACGATTCTGCCAACGCCCGATGCGGCCCCAGCGCTGCCTCAGCCCGAGGATCCAGCGGCAAATCGTTGCCTTGAATGGTCAAATCGATCTTCTGCTCGTCGCCCTGCCCTTGGGCCTGGCCCCTGATGGTGAAGGGCTTGTCGGAAGCAACTCCCTTGAGATCGACTTTCAACCGATCGGTGCCGTCGCTGGCTGTGAATTGATCGAGCATGCCGGTCACGTTTTGCAGCGGATAGCGAAAATCTTCGTGCATGGCCGTCATCCCTTCCGGATGCACGATGCAGTGCCGGCGCCACGAAGATTCGTCACGGTCGAAGGTGAATTTCAGGCTCAACGGGCCGGCCGGCTGAAATTCGCGCTGTAGCTCCTGCAAGCTCTTGGGCAGGCGGGCAAATAACTCCGGGGTCAGTGCCAATTGCTGAATTGTCAGGTCGGCGTGTTCCAGAAAATCGTCATAACTATCGACCGCCCCGCGCATCCCTTTGGCAGCGGCAACTAGATTAAGAGCGATCGCGGTCGAGCCCGAGCGGGCCCGGCAATGCTCCAACCGGATGTTGCCGCCGGAGTAATGCACGGAGCCTTGCAGTGACTCCAGCGGCAGTGGCAAACGCGGGTGTCGCAGCGTGGCATCGTGCAATTGCAGCCGTAGTTCCGGCTGCCATTCCGGTTGGGCGCCCGGCTGAAAGCGCACGTCGAAATGAGCTTCGCCTTTGCCTTGCAGATCGCGCAGATGTTCCGTCCAGTCCGGCAGATGACCGCCGAGTTCGACGACTGTACGATGTCCGAACGAGAATTCCGGCAGATCGACCTGCGCGCACAGCGTGCCATCCTTCCGTTGTGCAGTCGCCTGGCACTTGATTGGGCCGAGCGAGCATTCGGCCTGACCCTGAAACGTCAACACGGGCGCGGGATCGTTGATGAGTGTCCAGTTGCAGTGCTTCAATTCCAGTACCGCTCGGGAAAGACCACCCGTACGGTCGTCGTAAGAAATGGTTCCTTGCCGCACGACGACGGTCGGCACGGCTTCATTCGCTTTGCCGGCCGAGCGCGCGAACCGGGCCACGTTCCACTGGCCTTGCTCGTCGCGGCGCAATCGTAACGTTGGGCTCTGCAATTCGATCTTGCGAATGGCCAGCCGGCCATGCGTTAGCTGTTCCTTGTCGTGGTAGATGGTGGCAGCGGGCACTTCCAGCAATGGCGGACCGGCTTCGCCCTTGCGGCAGATCTTCAAATCACGGACCGAGATGCCGCCCAATGGCCGCAAATAAGCCGAGCCCACTTCCACATCCACATCTTGCAACTGGCTTTCGAGCAACTCGATCAATTGCCGGCGAATGGCGTGCGAGTTGATGCGCAAGTACGCCAGATAGCCGGCCACACCGGCGCCGGCCAGGCCCATGCACACCAGGGAATGCAACAGCAGTCTTCGCCAACCCATGCAGTCTTCCGTGCTTGCCCAAACTTGCGCGGCGAACTTTCAGCCACATGCCCTATAGGGAAGGCGGCGGGTTTGGTCAACGGGAAGGGGATCGCATCGACCCGGGGAATGTGGCCGAAGTTTCTGCTGGCTTTGCCGGGCACTGTGATTGCGTGGGGCGAGAAGCGGTCATCATTCAATGAGTTTGTTACTAACCGTTGGCTGTTGCGCGCGATCCGTAGTGTACGATCCGAACAGTGGAAGGTCATCCAAAAAAGCGTTTGATTTCACGAGAAAGCGCTTCGTTTCAGGGGGGATGTCTTTCTTTCTGCGAAATGGAAACGAAACGCTCCGCCTCCTAACTGCCCAATGGGCGCTTGGCCTTCCCATAACAGGCACGCCATTGAGCCCAGAAGTGCTACTCCGACCGCCTTGCCTGGATCGCCGCAAGCGGCAACCGTCACGGCTTCTTTTCTTCTGTAAAATCGAACGGCTTGATGCTCGCCGGAACGCGGAAAGTCTGATGGCAGTTGTTGCAAGTGTTAGAGAGGAGCACGAGCGACGTGCGGCTCTGGAGACGGTTCTGCGTCGAAACCACGCGGGCCAGCTCCGTGGCCGATGTGCGCAATTCCATGGCGTCTTTCATCCAGCTATCCTGGCCGGCGTTGTTCGGCGGCCGCAACATGAGCAGATTACCGGCTTCAGCAATCAACAATGACTGCCCGCGGGCAAACGTCCACGACTCCTTGTCAATGTCGTTACCCTTCAAGGTCTTTTCCAGCGCTTGAAAATTCGGGTGCACCATTCCTTCCATCAGCAACCTGGTTTCCGCCACAGGCTCGAGCTTGGGCGTGAAGCGCTGCGTCTTCTTGGTGGCAGGCGGCGTTTGGCCGACGCCGGGCATGGTAAGCAGAATGGCGGCCAGCGCCGTTAAAGCGAGCAAGCGAACGCGCGACATGATGAGACCCCTCACGAAGGAGACGATGGGACGTGGTTCGGGATTTCTATCTGCACCTCGGTCCCGGAGATTCGCACCGCGTAGCGGCCGATGCCGAGCCGCGGATTGTCGGCCCATTTGCCGTCTTCCAGGCGAAAGCGCCAGAAGTGCCATGGGCACGTTACGGTTCCGCTCTCGACAAACCCGCTGCCCAGCGAGGCTCCCATATGCGGGCAGGTGTCGTCGATGGCGTAATACTTTCCCTCGACTAGAAAGATGGCAACCGGCCGCTCATCGACGTATACCGTGTGGCCAAACCCTTCGACCAGATCGCTCACCTGGCAAACCGTGCGAAACTCCGCCATTCGCCACTCTTCCCCTGGAATTCCGAAATCACACCTGCCATGATTCTACAATAAGTTCGAGCGATTTTGCAGTGCTCCATTCGCCCAGGGACTTCCGTCCCCGGGCTTTCCTGCGCAACCGGTGAGCCACCAATGCTCGAAATCGAAATCAAATTCCGCGTTCATGATTTCGCGCCGCTGGAAGCAAAGCTCCGCGAATGGAAAACCGAGCAGCGCGAAGAGCGCGACGATATCGACGAGTATTTCCGCGCGCCGCACCGCGATTTCGCCAAAACGGATGAAGCCTTTCGGCTCCGGCGCATCGGAGAGAAGAATTTCATTACCTACAAGGGCCCGCGCACCGATGTCGCGACCAAAACGCGGCTGGAAATCGAGGTTCCCCTGGGCGACGGAGTGGAGCCGGCGACCGATCTAGAAAGACTTGTTCATGCCCTCGGATTCCAGCCGGTGGCTGTTGTCCATAAGCTCCGGCGCGTGTTCAAGCTGAAGCGACAAGAATTCGATGTCGAAGTCTGTCTCGATATCGTCGAGAGCGTCGGTCACTACGCGGAACTCGAGATTGTGGCGCCCGAGGAGCAATTGGAAAAGGCGCGCTCGCTGCTGCTGCAAATGGCCAAGGAGCTAGACTTAACGGAAATGGAGCGCCGGTCGTATTTGGAATTGCTCTTGGAAAAGAAGTCCAAATCGTCGCCATGAGTCCACTCGCCGTTTATCGCACTATTCCCGAAATGCGCCAGGCAATTGCTGCCGCCCGACAAGCCGGCCAACGCATTGGCCTTGTGCCCACCATGGGCGCGCTGCATGCCGGGCATGCTCGGCTCATCGAAGTAGCCCTGAGTGAATGCGACTTCGTTGTCGTGTCGATCTTTGTCAATCCCACGCAATTCGGGCCGAACGAGGATTTTGATCGTTATCCGCGATCCTTCGCTCCCGATCGGGAGCTTTGTGCACGCAGCGGGGCTGCGGCCATCTTCGCTCCAGATATCGCGACCATGTATCGAGCCAGTTTTCGCACGTTTGTTGAAGTAGAGGGCTTGCAAGACTTGCTCTGCGGCGCTGCGCGGCCCGGCCATTTTCGTGGTGTTTGCACGGTCGTACTCAAACTTTTCAACATCGTGCAGCCCGATGTCGCTTATTTTGGCCAAAAGGACGCCCAACAGGCGTTGATCCTGACCCGCATGGTGCACGACCTGGATTTGCCCATCGAAATGCGCACAGTGCCCACGGTTCGCGAAGCCGACGGCCTGGCGCTCAGCTCACGAAATCAGTACTTGGACCCGGCGCAACGAAAAAATGCCCCGGCACTTTGGCAAACGCTGCACGAAGCGCAGCGGCAAATTGAAAGCGGAGAGCGCGATCCAAACCTGATCGAACGAATGATGATGGACCGGCTCTCCAAAGTCCCCGGTGCACGGGTGGATTATGCACGCGTCGTGAGCGCGGAAACGCTTCAACGGCTGTGGCGCTTGCAGGGGCAGATTCTGATTGCCCTGGCCGTGTTCTTCGGCCAGACACGCTTAATCGACAATGTGCAGATGGATGTAAAAGATTGATCATGGGATGTTGGGTGGCCGGGGCTGAGTCTTCGAAGCCCCGGTCGCTACCGCCGGCCAATTTCGCCCATCGTGCCAGTCCTGCCGGTTGTTCCGACCAGTCCATCAAGTCCTTTTTGCACCATGAAAATCGCTTCACAATGGAGAAAGTGCGTGGCCCGGAGAAAACGATTCCATCGGTGGAGATCACTGCATCCGCCGTGGAGGATCGGTCATGGGCGTATGGGCGTGGCTGAAAGGGCTCTTTTCGGGGCGAGACGCGGCCCATGGCCGGCCAGAGGAAAAGCCATTGATCGCACTGGTGTTGCTGCTGAGCGAGCCGCGCGACCTCGACTCGACACAACTCGCCGAACTCGCCACCGTAGCCCTTGGCAACGACTTCTGTAACGACGACCCTGAGGCCACCGATTACTTCGTCACCGGTGACAATCCTTCGTTCATTCTCAGGAACGGTTCGCAGACATTTCTCATCAACAATTTCCCCCGGCCGTATATGGATGATCCGCATAAGGCGGCCGAATCCATTGCGGAATTGCGGCTACGGAAAGCGGTGCGCGAGCACTCCGCCTGGCTGTCGGTAGATCTGCTCGGCGAATGGACGGCCGACGAAATCGACGACGTTTACCGCACCATCGGCAAACTCACCGCCGCGCTGGCGGAAGAAGATTGCCTGGCCATCTTCGCCCCGGCCACTGGCCAGGCCAATATCTTCGATCTCGAAATGCGGGAGCGCCTTTGCAGCGAAAATCCCCTGGAACTCTTCACGTTTTCGCCCCACCCGCCGGTGGTCCCGGTATCCGGCGACGATCCAAGGCTGAAGGCAGCGGTCTCGCAGGCTCGTCGCTCCTGGTCGGAATTCGTCTCGGCCTTCGAAGAACGTCACCCCGAACAGCATTTCGCCGTGAAAGCACGGATCGGCAATGAAGAAACCTTCGAATTCATGTGGCTGACTGTTACCGGATTGGAAAACGGCTATATCTACGGTCGGCTCGACAATGACCCGATTGAACTTACCAGCATCCGCTGCGGCGACCGCGTGCGCGTGCCGCTCAAGGACCTCAACGATTGGCTTTATACCAGCGGCGAGCAGATGATCGGCGGCTATACGATCGAGGTTTTGCGTAAGATTCAAGAAGAGATGCAAAACGGTTGAAAATAAACGAATCCTTGAGCTGAACTGCTTGTCGTTCCTAGAACTCATGAACGGCAAGCTTTTTTTTTGCATTGAAATGTAAAAAGCAAAAATTCACAAGGAAAATGGAATAAATAAATTTGGTTGACTGGATGGATTTGGTAATATAGGCAATCTAAATGGACTATGCGTACCTGTTTGAGGTATCGCTTTTGCAGTTTCAGACCTTGTGGAAAGAGGCCTCGCTGTTGCGGAGTCGCACATGGACGCGGTGCGGGATTTCTTGACCGAAATGCTGCAAAAAGGCCGCGTGAGCGGGCACTTTTTGGGCTTGCTCCATATCCTGATCGGGCGGCGCGTTAGCCGAGCCGACGGCACAGTGCTTTCTACCGGGGTCACCTGGCGGGCCGTGGCTAA
>Ga0070732_10002064_pt1 | contig 10961 bp, 14 predicted proteins | sample Coa_R1_5_FD_66449 | JGI IMG/M metagenome (GOLD analysis project Ga0070732, IMG submission 66449) | Surface soil microbial communities from Centralia Pennsylvania, which are recovering from an underground coalmine fire - Coalmine... | ecosystem: Environmental > Terrestrial > Soil > Unclassified ...
GTAGCTTACGAGAGGATATTTTATGGGTACTCCCGCCAAGAAGCTTCCGCTGAACTTCAATACGATGGCGCAGATCGATGTTCCGCAAGGTCGGAACGGGAAGCACAAACAGATTGTCACCAAGATTCTCTCGGACCTGGATCAACTGAAGGAAGGCAATGCGCTCAAAGTCCCACTGTCGGAACTGGCGGACAGCAAGGAGAATGTGCGTTCCGCGCTGAATCGCGCAACTCGAAAAGCAGGACGTGATGTGGCCACGGCCACCGATGCCGACTTCTTATATGTCTGGAACCAGAGCCAGCGGACTTGAATGCATAGTCGCTGTTCCCTGACAGAGATTCTTCCCTGGTCTGTTTTTGTCGTCGGAGGTGCGTATGCTGGATCGCTCGGGCAGTAATGAAGAATGGAAAAAGATCGCGGAACAAATCACCAAGGAAACGGATTCCGCAAAATTGACGATGCTGGTAAAGCAGTTGTGCGAGGCCTTCGACGGCAGCTGCGCGAAACAGAAGAAACCGATTGACGGGCGTGACTAGACGGCCCCGGCACACACAGCAAATGCCGTCGCATCAAAATCTCGCATGTGTTACCGCAACCGGTTCGGTCCGAGGACTGCCTGCTCCTCACGTTGTTAAAACGTGGCCCGTTCTTCCACGGATGGTCATTCGGCAGCGCTTATTTTTGCTGCACCACCAATTCCCCATTCTCGACTTTTAAGCCGCCGATGAAGTCGGGGAGTTTCATGCGGTCGCGTTGCTCGTCCAACTTCTTCTGCAGGGTAGGATTGACTAGCGATACCGGCACGCTGAGATCCCCGACCTTGAATTCGGTGGGATCGAAGGTCGCGTAGCCGTCCTTTTCCCCAATATGGCCTGAGACCGTGACCCACACGTCCTTGCCGGCGATCTCCGTCAGGAATTGACCGTGCACGAGATCGCCTTCAAAGCTGACTTGCTGATCTTTGATGCTAGGAGCTCCGCTGCCCACATTGGAGTCGGGAGTCAGTGCGGCCGGGCTGGCCGTAGCCGTTCCGAGCGATTGCGCAATCACGGCCGTGACTTCGTCGGAGTTGATGCGAACTTCGGCCTTCGGCCCCTGCGATCCGATCGAGGACTCGGCGAGGGGCGCCGCAGCATAGGTGGTGGGCGGCGATTGCTGTGCCGCCTGCTCCAATTGCGCGATCTTCTGGTCGAACGATTGAGCGTTGGCGGCGACGGCTGCTGGCGCTTGTGGATGCGCCACCGGCGACGGCTGCTTGAGAAGCAGGAACACCGCGACCAACGATGCCACCAACGATGTAATGCTCACCACACGATTGAGCCAGCGCTTCATACGGCCTCTCTAGCGGCCATTCGGGAACCAGGCCAGCCAAGGCAACATACTAGACGCCAGCCGGAGGCTGGGTTACATAACCGAAGTCACAGATGCGATTTTGTTCGGCGTCGATCGAGGCTCGGAAAAAAGCTTATAAGCGCAGACCCTAAAGTTACTCTAGTTACCATCGGCATCGGGGTAGCCTACAGTATGATTGCGATAAAGGTTGTGGTTTCGCCGATGAAAAAGTTGCGCTTTGTAGTTTCCCTGACCAACAACGACAACGACTACCAACAGGAACAGGCTGCGGCAGCCGAGAAAACGGCGCGGCGCCTGGGTGTAGATCTGAAGGTTGTTCACGCCAATAATGACGCTGTTCTGCAGAGCCAGCAACTGCTGGAGTTCGTTCAGTGCCCGGCGGCATCGCGCCCCGATGCGATTATCTTCGAGCCGGCTGGTGGAACGGGATTCCCCCAGGTGGCGCGGGCGGCGGCGGCCGCAGGAATCGGATGGGTCGTATTGAACCATGACGTGGACTACGTCGCTCCACTGCGGCGTGACTACAAGGTTCCGATTTTCGCGATCACTTCGGACCATCAAGAGGTGGGAAGAATCCAGGGAAAACAGTTTGCCGCACTCCTGCCGCAGGGCGGCTCCATGCTCTATATCGAAGGGCCGGCCAATAGCTCTGCCGCGAAAGACCGCACCTCGGGAATGAACGAGACCAAGCCCGTGAACATTCAGGTCAAGAGCATGCGGGCCCATTGGACCGAGGACAGTTCCTATCGCGCCGTGAGTTCGTGGTTGCGCCTGAGCACGTCGCAGATGGCACGAATCGATCTGGTAGGAGCACAAGATGACAGCATGGCCGCGGGCGCGCGAAAAGCATTCGGCGAGATTGAGGGAAACCGGGACCGCTGGATGAAGATTCCGTTCACCGGGTGCGATGGCATGCCCATGACCGGCGGGGCCTGGGTCCGTACCGGATTGCTGGCCGCCACGATTTACATTCCTCCAAATACAGACTTGGCACTGGAGATGTTGACGAATGCCGCACGCGGAGGAACTCCTCTCCCTGAGAGAAAGCTTACCGTGCCGGAGTCGATTCCGTCCCTGGAAGAGCTCGCAGCTCATGGACCGTCCTCGAAGCCGCAGAATCGTCCTCACGCCGCCGGCAAGTGAAAAGATGTAGTAGGCATTCTGGCAATCGATCCCTGCACTCGCCCATCCTCGCATTGCGTCCAACGAACTACCGATAAACCGAATATGCTAGGCTGAATCTGCCGGGCCCATAGCTCAACGGTTAGAGCAGCAGACTCATAATCTGTTGGTTCCAGGTTCGAATCCTGGTGGGCCCACCACGTTGTAATCATCGAAGGCCCCCATCCGACGGACATTGACTAACTTGAGCCGCCATGCCCGTCCCGGCGTTGACCACCGCGAACGCCGGGAGTAGCGTGGCATCAAAGTTCGAGCACAATTCCAACCAAGCTTGTTCGGAGGATGGCATGCCGTCGAAGCTGCTCTGGGCCTGGGGGTTTGCGTTTGTGCTTTTGGCCTCCAGCGCGGCCCAGGATCCCATCAAAATTGAAGCCAGGCATTACAAGTTGGACTTTGAGAACGATCACGTGCAGGTGGTCTCGGTGCATTACGGGCCGCACGAGAAATCCTCGCTGCACTCACATCCAGGTGGCGTCGTGGTGAGCGTAACCGAGGGACATCTGCGTTTTACCGACGAAAACGGAAAGACCCGCGAGGTCTATGCCAAGCCGGGTGAGGCGCGCTGGTATCCTCCCTTCAAGCACAAGGTTGAGAACCTGGGCGACGCTCCTTATGACGCGGTCTACATCGGGGTCAAAAGTAAATTGTCGATGGCTTCTTCAGGCTCGAACCAGCCGACCGCGGACGAGCCGTCAAAAATCCGGAAAGTGCTCTCGGAAATCGCGGCGGAGCGATAATCCATCCATCCTAGAGCAGGGCAACCCTGCGCGGCCTTCGCCGCTCTCCGTGTAAGATGTTTCTTGAACTTTCAGGAGGGGCGAGGGATTTATCATGCCGCATACCGTCTTCTGCGTGAAGCTGCAAAAGCAGTTGCCTGGGTTAGACGAGCCTCCGTTCGACAATGAACTGGGACGCAAAGTGTATGAGAACGTTTCCCAGGAAGCGTGGAGAATGTGGATGGAGCATTGTAAAATGCTGCTCAATGAATATCGTCTGAACCCCGCCCGCCGCGAAGATCAGGAGGTCATCGTGCGACAGATGGAGCAATACTTCTTTGGGGAAGGTTCGGCGCTGCCGAAGGAGTACGTGCCCCCGGCTCAGAAATGAGGCTTCCGCCCAGCCGCTCTCGCTCTATTAACATGCCTGCAACATTCAGCTTACCCAGGTCCTGGAGCCCGCGCTCTAAATCGCTGTTGCTTCATGGGTTACTGTTGCACTAATTTTGGTGCAAATTTCATCGCCCCGTAACATTGCCTTGCTAGAACATAAGCATGGATCCGCCGATCTCCGACACGCTGATCCTGTCCGACCTGCACCTGGGTGCAGAGACCAGTCATGCCCGCGAAGCCACGCGCGTGCTCAAGGAAAATCGCTTCCGCCGATTAATCCTGCTGGGCGATATCTTTGCTGACCTCAATTTTGCCCGCCTGAGCAAAGAGCACTGGAAGTTTCTCGGCTACATCCGCAAGCTCTCCAATCCCAAGCGCAATGTGGAGGTTATATGGGTGGAGGGTAACCACGATCACGGGCTGGCCAACATCATGTCGCACCTGGTCGGCGTCCGCGTTTATCGGGAATATAGCTGGCAATATGATGGCCGGCATCATCTGGCAATTCACGGCCACCAGTTTGACGGCTTCCAGGTTAACAACCTGCGCTTGAGCCGCGTGGGCACGGATCTTTACCTTTTGCTCCAGAAGCTCGACTTCAGGAGCAAGCCGATTACCCGGCTCATTGATCGTGTGAATACGCGCTGGCTGCGCATGTCTTCGAAAGTTGCCAGCGGAGCACTGCATCATGCGCGGCAGCACGGCGCCAATCGCATTTTCTGCGGACACACGCACGAGGCCATTCACATTGAACAGGACGGCATCCACTACTACAACTCAGGAGGGTGGGTCGACTCGCGTCTCACCTACCTGACCATCGACGAAGAAGGAGTACGCATCCATGAATACCGCGAACGAGCTGACGATCGTGATTCCGGCCAAGAACGAGGCGAAACTGATCCCGCGTTTGCTGACTTCGCTGACGACGCAGGATTACTCGAAGATGCCGAATACGAAAGTGTTGGTTGCTGATGCCAACTCGAGCGACGGCACTCCTGAGATTGTCCTCAGCTTCCGCGATCGCCTCAATGTGAGCGTGATCCCGGGGGGAATGCCTTCGGTGGGGCGCAATCACGGCGCCGCACAGGCGGACACGCCTTACGTTCTCTTTCTCGATGCAGATATCGAGCTGGCTCATCCGTCGGTCGTGCGCCGCGCGGTTGAACTGGCGCAGCGCAAGCGGCTACATTGTGTCACTACCAACGTTCTCTGCCGCGACGGAAGCTGGCTAGACAAATTACTCTACGCCAGCAATGACCTCTTTCAGTATCTCTCGCAATTCCATCGGCCCTTCGCGACTGGGATGTTCATGCTCTTCGACACCGGGAAGTTCCGCGAACTGGGCGGCTTTCATGAACAAGTTTTATTTGCCGAGGACTACATGCTCAGCCAGCAGGTTGCGCGCAGCCGTTTTGGCATCGTGCGTGGCGGCGTTTACACGACCAATCGCCGCTTTCAGAAGATGGGACATTTCCGCGTGGCGCGCCTGTTCCTGAAGACGGCAATCAACTACTGGAACCCAAATTTCTTTCTGCGCGATCACAAATATTGGCCAACCTAGTCTCGGCGCAAGCCTCAGTCTTTCTTGGCGGCCAGAAAAGAAGACGTCGTCAGAAACGAACTACGATTCCAGTAGAGAGCCGCACATTATTCTGCGCCGAATCGAAGAAACGAGTGTGCACGTAGTCGCCTTGGAAACGCCACGCAACCAGGGGAATCAGCTTGTAATCCAGGCCTCCGCCAATCGCTGTTGCAAATGAGGTATCGGAGTTGACGCCCTTAACATTGATGTGGCCGGCTCCGATCAGAAACTCGGCAAACGGGCGAATCTTTGCCACGGAAACGGAAACGCGCGGGCCGAACAGATAATTTCGTTCCGTGAAATCCGCGTTGAATGTGCAGTTAACCCCTGGGCAAAGTCCTAGGAAACTCTGTGAGCCGTAGTGAGCGTCGAAGTCGCCCACGATTCCGACCCAGGGAAGGAACTTGCCCTCGATCGATCCCTCCCAGCCGTTCGTATTGGTGCGATTCCCGGGCGTAACATCGGCGCTGTAGAAGGAATAGCCGAAAAAAACATTCCCGGCCGTTGGCACCTGAGCGTTCGCCAGGCTGGCGAACACCAGCAACAGGAAAGCGGCCATCGATATTTTGCGCATAGTAGAAGACTCTCCGCTGCAAAACTCCTGACATTGTGGCGCCAGCGTTTTGGATGCTGCAAGACAATCAAGAGGCTGCACGGTTCTGCGGAGGAAATGGACGGCAGCGCAGCTAGAAGCGCCACACCAGGCCGGTCGAGGCGCGGAAATCACTTTCCGCCGCGCTTAATAAACGCGTGCGCATGTAATCTCCCTGGAAGCGCCAGGAAAAATTCTTGAAGAAGAGTTTGTAGTCGGCGCCGCCGCCGAAATCCGCCACTGGAGATTGATACTTATTGCCAGCAGAAGAAAAGCGCTGGATGCCGCCCAGGACATGCACGAAAGGTCGCCACCTTCCAAAAGAGTACGCAACCCTGGCCCCTCCCAGGAAGTTGTATTCGGTGATGCCGGAGCGATACAGTCCGCTGGTGTCAATCACCAGCCCGAGGTGGGAAAATCGCTGAAGTGGAATGGCCTCTGCTGATGCATTCCAGCCCCTGAAACTGTAGCGATTGATGACGAAGTCCGACTTGCCGTAGGAAGCCCCAACATACACATTACCGTGCGGGATCAGTTGTGCCGATACCGGTAGAGAAAAAAGCGTTAAACAGACGAAGGCCAGCACTGCGGCTGCAATTTTCGACACGAAGTATTCCTCCCCGGCCCGTTCTGGGCGGCAGAAAATTCTACTCGATGAAGAAATCCTTTAGATGCAGTGTACCGGAGGGGCAAGATGTCCTGCCCGACAAATTTGTATGGCTCCCGGGACTCCGACTTCTGATTCCCTGCTTACAAAAATTTACCAGCTTTTTATGCTGCCGAAACGGCCCCGCCTGCGTCTATCTACTAACATGCAAACTATGGATACGGATTGTCAGACATGGCCGCAGCCGCTGAGTGTGGCTGCCTTTCGAAAATCCAAGGAGTTGACGTTGAAGCTCAGTCTTGAAGCGCGAAACCGCGGTGACGCAATGGTGATTCATTGCCAGGGCCGCATTGTCTACCGCGATGAAGCGGCTGCCCTGTCGCGGCTGGTGAATGATGTTCTGGGACACGCGAACAAAATTGTCCTCGATCTCAGCGGCGTCAGCTCGATTGACAGCGCCGGCATCGGGGAGCTCGCCCTGCTGCACACTTCTGCCCAGGACAAGAGCGTCAGTTTGAAGTGTGCCAGCCCCACTCCGATGGTGCGCAGGATTCTCGAGCTCACGAATCTCGATTCCGTGCTCGAACTGCATGCGTCGGTGGAAGACGCGCTACGGTCGGGCCGCGAAGATGAAGTCTGCGCCGATTGCTGAAGAGTTTTGGTAGAGACGTAGCTTGCTACGTCTCTTTTTTCGGTCCGCAGGAAGCTTTTGCAGGCGATGGCCTCCGCAGCGCGTCAGGTTTCCCGCTGAAACCGGTACGGTCCTTTGCGTTCTCGGGCAACCGCCTCGGCGACTTGCAGGAATGCGCGTCCCGCGTGGGAGGGGCTCGCTCCTTTGCGATAAATCAGTCGTAATTTCCGCTTCAACTGCAGTTCTCGGACCCGAATCCGGACCAGTTCGCCACGCGCCAGTTCAGTTTCTACGCTGATCTCCGGAATCAGCGCCACCCCATTCCCCATCGCCACAAATTGCTTGATGGCCTGCAAGGTGGGCAACTCGAGATCCATGTGCAGCGGCGTCTTGTGAATCTTGAACAATTGCAGCACTTTCTCGCGGTAGGGAGACGACACAATGTGCGCCACAAACGATTCGGCGCCCAGTTGCCGGATGCTTACCTGCGAGGCGCCAGCCAGCGGATGATTGGGCGGAACGACGAACACCAGTTCGTCGAGATATACCACCAGCGAGTGCAAACTGGGTTCCTGCGGCCGGTACGAGAGTACGCCGATTTCCGCGCTGTAGCGCAGCACATCATCCGGGATGTGGCTTCCCAGCGACCGTTGCACCGTGATCTTGATCATGGGATGCAGCCGGCGAAATTCCGCCAGCACCGGCAAGAGATAGAGGGACGTGAACTCATTGGCGGCGATCACCAGCTTGCCTTTCTGCAATTCGCGCAATTCGGCCAAGGATTCCGAAGCCTCAGTGCGCAGGTTTAGCAACTTCTCGGCATAGTCGTAAAGCACCTGCCCGGCATCGGTTAGAACTCCCTCGCGCGAGGACCGATCCAGCAGCGCTTCTCCCAGTTCGTCCTCGAGCTTGCGGATCGTCTGGCTTACCGCCGACTGGGTGCGAAAAAGTTTTTCTGCCGCCCGGGAAAACCGGCGTTCGCGAGCAACGGTCACAAATACTTCAAGCTGTGAAAGTTCCATGGCGGTGTGGTCAGACTGGAGGCGCTACGCCGGCCCTGAAGCAGGCAAATCCCGATCTGGCCTTCCCCATTATATTTATAGGAATCAGATGAATCATTAGACATTCTTATAGTATCAAATATTCTACTACATACGTAAGAATTATAAGTTTTGCTTCTCGGTTTCCACCTCGTAGCATAAGAGACTCCATCAGAACCAATTATCCAGGATATTCATGACCTCAAGTCGACCTCAGATTACGATTTTCGATACCACCCTCCGCGACGGAGAGCAGTCTCCGGGCTGCAGCATGAATCACCAGGAGAAGTTGCGCCTGGCGCACCAGCTTGATCGCTTGGGCGTCGACGTCATCGAGGCTGGATTTCCGATTTCCTCGGACGGCGATTTTGAAGCGGTGCGAGCGATCGCTGAGGTTATTCGCCGGCCCATTATTGCGGGTCTGGCGCGCGCCTGCCGCCCGGATATTGAACGTTCCTGGGAGGCATTGCAGAACGCGGCTCGTCCGCGCATTCATGTGTTTCTTGCCACGTCAGATATTCATCTTCAATACAAGCTGCGCATGTCCCGCGAGGAGTGCCTGGCCCAGGCGCGCGATGCCGTCGGCTACGCCCGATCGCTCTGCCATGACGTTGAATTTTCTCCCGAGGACGCCACGCGTACCGATCCCGATTTTCTGTGCCGGGTGGTGGAGGCGGTGATCGAAGCCGGCGCCACGACCTTGAATATTCCAGACACGGTGGGCTACAGCGTGCCTTCGGAGTTCGGCGACCTGATCACGACCATTCGCCAGCGCGTCAAAGGGGTCGAGAAGGTAACCATTTCAGCTCACTGTCATAACGATCTCGGTCTCGCCGTCGCTAACGCGATGGCAGCGGTTGCGGCAGGCGCCCGGCAGGTGGAGTGCACGATCAATGGCATCGGCGAACGCGCCGGAAATGCCTCCTTGGAAGAGATTGTAATGACCATGCGGGTCCGGCCCGATCGCTATCCCTACGACACGGGCGTGGTCAGCGAGCAGCTCTTCCCGGCCAGTCAGATGCTGAGCGAGATCACTGGAGTGCCGGTGCAGCCCAACAAGGCCATTACTGGACGCAATGCCTTCGCGCACGAAGCTGGCATCCATCAGGACGGCGTGTTGAAGAATCCTCTGACCTACGAAATCATGACGCCGAAATCGGTAGGTGTGCCCGACTCCAAGCTTGTGCTCGGAAAGCACTCCGGCCGCCACGCGCTCAGCATGCGCTGCGAGCAACTGGGATACCCGTTCGAGCGCCGTGCTCTGGACGACATCTACCGCCGTTTCGTGCGCCTGGCCGACAAGATCAAGCATGTGGAGGATCATCACCTGCTCGAACTGATTCGCGAGACCCACAAGCCTGCCACTTCCGCGACTCCGTTGGTCGAGCCGCTGCCCTTGGCCGTGGCTACCATCGCTCAGGAGTCGCACAAGCAGGCCTCCGCCGCGAGCCAAACCAATCCTTTTGGCGTGCCGTTGCCGCTGGCCGTCGAGCAGCATCCGGAGCAGGAAGATTACCTCTGGGGCGTGTGACTGAAACTCTTCAGGAACTCTTCAGGGCACACCGATTGCCCAAACGGATCGATTGCATTACCTTATCCAATCGATTGGATTAAAGGTGAAAGGCTCTGAACTGTCCCACGTGGATTCGCCGTCGTGCAGAACATCTGAGTCGAGGAGTCGTTTTTCCACGTCGTCTTCCTCCGCGGTTTGGCAGTCTTCCAATCTATGTCACGCCTGAGGCCGGACTCCGCTACTGGTTTTCCATGCCGCAAGTCGATCCCGTGCTCTACAGCATGGCTGAAGAACTTGTGGAGCCCGGCTCGATCGTCTGGGACGTGGGAGCCAATGCGGGCTATTCAGTTTCTGCGCTGCTGCCATCGCCGGTCGATCCGGTTCCATATTGTCCATTGAACCGGACTCCTGGTTGGCGTACCTGATTTCCCGTTCGATTCAGGAATGGCGCGCGGGCAAGTACGCTTCTTCCAATGTACAGGTCTTGTGCGCTTCCATCTCGGACTCGAACCGGGTCTCCCAGCTGACAATAGCCGAGCGGGCCAGAGCGGCAAACTACCTGGTGGACGCAGCTGGATCGACCGAAGCCCAAGGCACGCGATACATCCAGCCAACCGTCACACTAACGTTGGATTTCCTTCTGGAGTATTTCCCGCATCCTTCTGTTTTGAAAATTGACGTGGAAACTCACGAGACGAGCGTGTTGATGGGAGCCAAGCGACTGCTGAACGAGGTTCGACCGACAATCTGGTGCGAAGTGTCGCCTCAGAACTCCGAGGATGTTACAAAGATATTGCATGCGGCGGGATACGATCTTTCTGGAGCCCAAACACGCCCCCACCAACGAACGAACCGGGCTTGGTTCCACACCCTGGCGGTGCCCCGCGCGTCTTAAAGCGATCGTTCGGGCACCAGCTATATCTACGTTTGCGCTACGAGACCATTTTCACGCTAGACTACTTTCCGCATGCTTCTCAACCTCACAGTCCTTCCCGGTGACGGCATTGGCCCGGAAGTTACCGAACAGGCCGTTCTCACGCTGCAAGCCGTGGCCGACGCCTTCGGCCACGACCTCAAACTCCAGCGCAAGAACATTGGCGGCGCGGCGCTCACCGCATCGAACGATCCTTTGCCCGCGGACACGATCGAGGCTTGTTTAGCTTCATCGGCGGTTTTGCTTGGTGCAGTGGGAAGTCCTGCTTTCGATCGCAATCCCGGCCATCTTCGTCCCGAAGCTGGGCTTCTGCGGATCCGCCGGGAGTTGGGAGCGTATGCCAACCTGCGCCCGGCCGTATGTTTCCCCGCGCTGGTTGATTCTTCGCCGCTGCGTCCGGAACTGGTTCGCGGCACCG
>Ga0070732_10002065_pt1 | contig 10960 bp, 9 predicted proteins | sample Coa_R1_5_FD_66449 | JGI IMG/M metagenome (GOLD analysis project Ga0070732, IMG submission 66449) | Surface soil microbial communities from Centralia Pennsylvania, which are recovering from an underground coalmine fire - Coalmine... | ecosystem: Environmental > Terrestrial > Soil > Unclassified ...
ACCGCCGACCATGCCGAACAATTGTTCGCGGTCCACCCGCGTTTTTCGGTTCTTCGTCGAAAGTCGGGCCGCGGTTACGGGCGTAGCCTGCTCGACGGTTATCGAATGGCGGTGGACCGCGACTACGGGCGACTAGTCCAACTCGATGCCGACTTCTCGCACGATCCCGTTATCGTGCCCCAATTGATTCAGGGTACGGTTCGGGCGGATGCCGTCATCGGCTCGCGTTACTGCGCTGGCGGCAGCGTTGCTAACTGGCCGTTGCGGCGTCGATTACTGAGCCGATTTGCCAATCAATATGTTCGCACGATTACAGGCCTAAAAGTGCGCGACAGCACCAGCGGATTCCGGTGTTACACTCGGCGCGCATTACAGGTCCTTCTGGAAATGCCAATTGCAGCCGAAGGCTACGCGTTCCTGGTTGAAACGACCTTTCGAGCACAACGCGCCGGTCTCAAAATCGCTGAAGTACCGATCACGTTTGTCGATCGCCGCCAAGGCCAATCCAAAATGTCGCGCAAGATCATCTTCGAGTCCGTACTTCGGCCGTGGCGCTTGCGTTTTGGGCGTTGAGGCCACATCGTCAAAACGTTGAAAGACGTCGCGTATTCCATTAGAATTCGTCTCTCGCCAAATGCGCGCGGCCTTCTACCAATCCGGAACCGAACACCCTCACCTGGGCCGGGCCCGGGCGCTGCTTAAGGCCCATCCCGAGATTCGCCAGTTAATGGTGCGCAATCCCTGGACCGCTTGGCTCGGGTTATCGATTGTGGTCTTTCAAACCGGGATCGCTTTCGGAATGGGCAAGCTCGGGATCCATTACTGGTGGCTTAGCCTGATCATCGGATATTTTGTCGGCGCCTTCGCCAATCACGCCAACTACGTCATCATCCACGATGCGACGCATAACCTTATCTTTCGGCGAAAAGCCTGGAACATTTTCGTCGCGATATTGGCCGATCTGCCGAATCTCGCGCCCGGAGCGATGGGGTTCCGTGTTTATCATCTAAAACATCACTCGCACCAGGGGGACTACGAGCACGATGCCGATCTCGCCAACCATTGGGAGGCGCGGTTGGTTGGCAACGTTTGGTACCGAAAAGCGCTTTGGCTGATGCTCTTTCCCTTTTTTCAGCTCACCCGGCCTCCCCGCCTGAAGGCGATTACCATGCGCGACCGGTGGTTCGTTCTTAATCTTGTCTGCGCGGCGGCTTACGATGTCGCTGTCGTATATTTCTGCGGCTGGGCAGGATTTCTCTATCTCGCGTTTTCGTTTTTCTTTTCGATCGGTCTGCACCCAGTCGGCGCGCGCTGGATCCAGGAGCATTATACGAACGACTTGGACCAGGAGACTTACAGCTACTACGGCCCGATCAACCGGCTGTGCCTGAACATGGGTTACCACAACGAGCACCACGATCTGCCTTCCATTCCGTGGAATAATTTGCCGAGGCTGCACGCAATGGCTCCGGAATTTTACGATACCCTAAAGTCGCACTCGTCGTGGACGCGGTTGCTTTTTCAATTCATTTTCGATAAGCGATACAGTCTCTTCTCGCGAATCGAGCGGCTGAAGCAGCCGAACGTCGAACTCAGCCGCTCGCAGGATGCGGCTCCCAATTCTGCAAGCGCCCTGGTCGCCGCGCGGCACTGACTCTGACTTGGTATGGAACAACTCTACGTTTCCAAGCAAAACGAAAGCGCGCGGATGTTCAAAAGCGATTTCATGGAATTTTTTTCCCATGTCCACCCGTCGATACCGCTGGTGCTTTACGTTCCCGCGATTGCTTACATGCTTTACTCATCGATTTGGCGACATCAATTACCGATCCTGCTGGTTGTCGCGTTGTTTTTTGTCGGGGTCCTGATTTGGACGCTGCTTGAATACGTTATCCATCGCCAGATCTTTCATTACCAGCCAACAACGCCGGTCGGAAAAAAACTCCACTTCATCGTCCACGGCGTTCACCACGATTATCCAAATGATGCGAAAAGGCTGGTGATGCCGCCGGTAATCAGCATTCCCCTGGCGATTATCTTTTACGTGCTGTTCCTCCTTCTTTTCGGAAAGGGCGCGCCGGCAATCTGGGCCGGTCTGGTGGCCGGTTACGTTTGCTACGATTCCATTCATTATGCGATTCATCATTTCCCAATGCAGAGCCGCCTTCTAAATCGGCTGAAACAACATCATCTCCGCCATCATTTTCACAACGATCAGGCTGGCTACGGAGTCAGCTCGCCGTTTTGGGACTACGTTTTCCGCACTAACGGGCGCTAAGGCGTCAGTTTGGCGGTTACATTTAAGCCTTGTCGACAGGGGGAGCCGAACGTAAACTAGCTGCCCCGATATGGAACCCGTCAAAGGCGACGGTTCCCATAAGGAAATGAACCAAGACCCTGCAAAACTCAGTTTGAGCAATTTTATCGCTGGCGAAAGCCGCGATCCACTGGAAGCTCCGCCAACTTTTACCCGCTGGATGCAGGCCGGCGCATGGGCGGTTGAACTTTACGAGCCCGAATTGCTCGCCAGTGCGGACGCTCGCACAACAATCGATTACAACGGCAGGCCGCGTTCAGTAATCAATCTTTGTTCCTACAATTATCTTGGCCTCGCCAATCATCCCGAGGTCGTCGCCGCCGCCCACGGAGCGCTCAAAACCCACGGGCTCGGCGCCTGCGGTTCACCGATGCTCTCAGGAATGACTGATTTGCACCGGGAACTCGAACAGCGCGTCGCAGAATTTCTCGGTCGTGAGGATGCGATGCTTTTCAACAGCGGATTCGGCGGTGCCTTGGGCACGATTTCCGGCCTCCTTCGCAAAAATGATGTCGCGGTTCTCGATAACCGATCTCACTTGAGCCTGCGCGACGGCGCGGTGCTTTCGCGATGCCGGACCGAGAAGTTCGAGCACAACGATCCAGCTTCGCTCGATGCTGCTTTAAGACGCCACGCCGGGCGGCGCCAGCTCGTCATCGTGGAAGGAATCTATTCGATGGACGGTGACTTCGGACATCTGGATGAATTAATAGATGTCGCCGACGCCCATGGCGCCCGCATTTTCGTCGACGAAGCGCACTCGATGTTAGCGTGCGGCGAGAAAGGGCGCGGCGCGGCCGAAAAATTTGGAGTCGAAGACCGGGTGCCTCTCATTTACGGCACATTTTCAAAGGCATTCGGCGCGCTGGGCGGATTTGTGGCGGGTTCAAAGGAAACATTGCGTTATCTCCGATTTTACGCCCACCCCTACGTCTACTCCTGCGCTCTGCCGCCGGTCGTGGTGGCGGGTATCCTCAAGGCGCTTGAAATTGGGCGGCGGGAGCCCGAGTTGCGGACCCGGCTGTGGGAGAATGCGAATTATTTCCACCAAAAACTGCGCGAGCTTGGGATCGATACCGGAAAATCGACGACCTACATTATGCCGATTGTGATCGGGGACCGCGAACGAATGTACCGATTGTGCCACGAATTGCGGCGCCGAGGCCTCTGGGTTGCGCCGGTCGATTACCCCGCCGTTCCGCAAAATAAAATCTGTTTCCGTGCTTGCGTGACGGCCAAGCACACCCGGGCGGATCTCGATGAAGCGCTCAACATTCTCGGTGACACGCTGAAGGGAGATTCCAAAGTTAAATCAGCGGCATTTCGTTTGCGCTGCAAGATGTCTGAGTTGGCGCTCAGAATGAGTTCTTAATGGCTGCGCCGGCCGCGCAACCTTCTGTCCTCGAAACCACTTACAAGGTGCGCGAGGCCGAAGGGATCCTCGATCTTTACTTTTACCGCCGGGTCGGATTCCAACTCGCCAAGCTCTTTGCGAAAGTCGGAATCTCTCCCGTGGGAGTCACGCTTCTCGGCGGCTTGGTCGGAATTGTTGCCAGTCACCTCTATTTTTATCGGGATTTGGGAACGAACATCGTCGGGATGGCGCTTCATGTCTGTGCCAACGCGTTGGACAATGCGGACGGGCAGCTCGCGCGCCTTACCGGCCGGCAAAGCAAGGAAGGCCGGATCCTGGATAGCGTGGTCGATCACCTGATCTTCACCAGCATTTATGCGCACCTGGCCCTGCGGGCTTTTTTTGCGGGAGCTTCGCCCGCGGTTTTCCTTCTCGCTTTGATTGCCGGTATCTGCCACGCGGTCCAAGGCGGCGCAGCCGATTATTATCGCAACGCTTATCTTTACTTTACGAGTGGAAGGTCGCGCGGCGATTTTGATTCGTCCGCGGTTCTCCGCTCCGATTACGAAGCCCTCACCTGGCGGGCCCAACCGTGGAAAAAGTTCTTATCCGCGTTATATCTGAATTTCACGCGCCAACAGGAGTTGATCGCTCCGGCGTTAGGAAATTTGCGAGAAGCCGTCGACCAGTTTTTTAGTGACCAAATTCCAGATTGGTTGAAGCGGAGATATGGCGATGCCGCGCGGCCAATGTTCAGATTCTGGAGTGGATTGATGACCAACACCCGGATGCTTCTTCTTTTCGTCTTTCTGATTTTGGATCGGCCAACCTGGTTTTTTTGGTCCGAAATCACGGCGCTTAATTTACTTTTGGTATATCTGGTTTACCGGCAGTCGGCCATGTGCTCTTCACTGCTTGAAATGGTAACGCAATCGCGTCGGCAGCAGCTGGATTAAGGCGTGTCACAGATACAGATTTCGCGAGTCAGGAGCAATCGCGACCGGGACGCCTTCATTGGATTCCCGTGGCAAGTTTATCGGGACGATCCGGCCTGGGTCCCGCCGCTGATTATCGAGCGCAAGGAGTTTCTCGATCGCGAGAAACATCCGTTTTACCGCCACGGCGACGCCGCGCTTTTCCTGGCGAGACGAAATGGCGAAATCGTTGGCCGGATCATGGCGAGCGACGATCCCAACTACAACGCGTTGCACAAGTCGAACGTGGGCTGCTTTGGGTTGTTCGATTCAATCGACGATGTTGACGTTGCCAGCTCACTGTTTGATGCGGCAACGAATTGGCTGCGCGACCGTGGGCGCACCGAAGTCATGGGCCCCGTTGATTATTCGACCAACTATGTTTGCGGATTGCTGGTCGATGGATTCGAACATCCGCCAACCCTGTTGACTGCGCATAACCCGCCATATTACGTGCGATTAATCGAAGCCAACGGTTTCAAGAAGGAGGTCGACTGGTTTGCGTGGTGGTTCGATCCGAAAAACGCGCCGGTTTCGAGATTGCGCCGTCTGGTCGACGCACGCACACGAAAAACACAGGCAAAAGTTCGCCCGATAAACCTTCGGGATCTCGCCGGCGATAGCCAGCGTCTCGCTGCAGTCTTCAACAAGGCGTGGGAAAACAACTGGGGTTTTGTGCCTTTCACTCCCATAGAGGCAGAGCACATGGCAAAGGAAATGCGGCCAATCATCGATCCATCCATGACCTTAATCGCCGAAATCGATAACGCTCCGGTCGGGTTCGTCATTTGCGTTCCCGATATCAACGTTGCTTTGAAACAAATTAATGGCCGGCTGACGCGCTTCGGGCTGCCGATCGGACTGATTCGGCTACTATGGTTGCGGCGAAAAATCCGCAAGGCGCGCTTTGTTGCCCTTGGCGTTCTCGAGAAATTTCGCCGCGCGGGAATTGCAGAAATGCTGGTACTCCGGGTGTTGGAGGAAGGCGCGGGCCGCGGTTTCACCGCCGAACTGAGTATGACACTTGAAGACAATGTGATGGTGAATCGCTTTATCGAAGCGGTAGGCGCGACCCGTTACAAAACTTATCGAATTTATCGCCGGCCAATTTCATGATTCCGAGTTTTGATCGCGTCGTAATTCTGGCCGACGAATCGGCGAATTGGGAAATCGCGGGCTTGCGCCAACTCGATCGTTTAGCGTTGGCGATGGATGAGTTCGCGCACTCGATTTCGAGCCAGCGAAAAATTGAGATCGTGATTTTTTGGCGACCCGATATCGATCCCTCACAACGCTGGCGGCCGGAACATCCGCGACTGAGTCGCTGCCAATTTGTTGAAGGCCTGAGCGTCGGGGCCAGCCAACGCTTGCTGAACACTCGCTTGTTGGTAAAGCGAACCGGGGTAGAGCGGTTACTGCGTGACGCGGTGTCGCTCGAATTCGATCCCGGACTCGGCGATGAATCCGCGGTTTGGAAAAAACTCCGGGAGCAAATGCAGGAACAACGGGCCAGTTTCGGCGATTTATCCGGAGGCGACGATTGGCGTTATGTGGCGAGTTCGGCCGAAATTCCAAGAGCTGAACGCTGGTTGCTCCGGAGAAGCGGCAAGTCGCGTGATGGTTTTGTTTCGCGTTATTTGAATCGGCCGATTTCGTGCGCCGTTAGCCAGTTTCTTCTCAAAACGCCGATGACCCCAAACCTCTGGACAATTTTGATCACCATTTTTCCAGTGATCGGTTTTCTTTTTCTGATCCGCGGCACCTACGCGGGCTTCGTTATCGGCGCCGTCCTCTTCAACCTGCACAGCATTCTCGACGGCTGTGATGGCGAAATCGCGCGCGCGAAGTATTTGGATTCTGAAAAAGGCCCCGGTATCGATGCGATAGGAGATTTGATCGCGCTCCTGTTATTTTCGATCGGACTTGGATTTGGTCTGTTTCGCAGCCCTGAGCAAAGCGCGGTCGGCCGGTGGATTTTTCTCACCGAAGGGCTCCTCGCATCTGTGTTGATCGCTTTGCGTCTTGTGCCGGACCACGTTCTCGATCTTCTTCGCCGCGGACCGGCCGCGGTGGTGTTTACAAAGGACGACGAACGGTTACGGCGATCAGGCGGACGCTTTTTCGGCAACCAATTGACCTCGTTGGGCTTCGAATTAGGAAAACGCGACGTCGCGTTTTTCCTTTTTCTGATTGTGATTGCGCTGGGAGGAGCGCGTTGGATCTTGCATCTCCTCTTTATTTACGCCGTCGCGACGTGGACGCTTTCATGGCGCGGCCGGGCCGGGCGTGAGAAGATTGCTTGAATCGCCCAGGATTTTTTCAGCAGCTGCCAACATTTCCGGCGTGTCGATGTCCTGCCACCACCCGTCGCCAATATCGATGGCGCGAACTTTTTCGTCCTTAGCCATCGCACTTACGCCATCGGCCAAACTGCAATCGCTCCCGGCGTGGCGGGATTTGGCTTGTTCAAGGTAATCGAAGAAGCTGAGGGGACATACGAACGCACCGGTGTCGATCGCATCGTAACCAGGCAAATCTTTTCCGATTCTTACAACGCGGTCCCCGTGCGTTTGCACTTTCATCGCATCGTCCAGATCGAAAATGGAATCTAGTTTCCGGTCGATCGCTACATTGAGCTCAGTCGGTTTTGCTTCGCGCAAAAGGAGGTCGACAATCGATGGTTGGAACAAATGGTCGCCCATGGTCAAAAAAAACGGCGCTGTCACGTGCGATCTCGCGGCCAAAACAGAAATCCCATTTTGCTTATGCCATTCCGGATTATGAATCGGGTGAAGCTTCATTTCGCCTGGAACCAACGGCTCGAGTCCTTTCAAAAGCTCGTCGCGGTTGCGTCCGGTGACTATGTGCACGGTTTCGATCCCGGCTCGTTGGAGGGCATCGATCAGGTAGGAAAAAACTGGGCGTCCGGCGATTTGAATTAACGGTTTCGGTAAAACATGACCGCCTGCGACGAGGCGCGAACCGGACCCGGCCATAAGAATGACTGCCTCGGAAATCGGCTTTTCCATATTTACGGTATAGTTCCAGTAGTGATGCGCCGCTTCATACGGAAATCGGAGGAAATGGTGAGTGGGACAGCCGAGATTGTCTACTCGCTACTTTTTGGGCGGCAGCAAGCACGATTCATTCGGCGGCAGTTGTCGACTTCGTCCTCAACGCGCGACGGGCGCGTCATCGCTTCTCTTTCAACGTTGCCGGACCGGATCGAGAACCTTGAACCAACCCTTCGCTGCCTGCTGGAACAAACGCGGATGCCTGACGAAATCGTCGTCGCGGTCCCGCCGTTTTCGAATAGGCAGCAAAAGGAATACGTTATCCCTGGCTATCTCGAGAAAATTCCGCGCGTTCGCATATTGCGCTGCCAGCAGGACTGGGGACCGGCAACGAAATTCATTCCAGTGATCCGGGAGGAATTGGCCGCCGGTCGCGGCAACACATTGATTATGACTGTTGACGACGACCGCACTTACCCGCGCGATGCGTTGGAAACGTATCTGCATTACCACGCGCAACTACCGGACGCCGCGCTTTGTTTCCGTGGTGCATTAATCCCGCACAGCCTCGTCTGGTTCTGGCCAAAAATTATTCGCGCCAATCAAATTCGCGAGCCCAAAACGGTCGCCGTCATTACCGGCACTGCAAGTTATCTTGTTCAGCCGCGGTTCTTCGATTCCGCGCTGTGGGATTACACCGACGCGCCAAAGAGTGCGTTCTATATGGACGACATCTGGATTAGTGGTTGTCTGGATCGACGTGGCGTCAAAAAGTACGTCGTGCCAGCATCAGCGATGATGCGAGCCGTTCCAGCACAACGAGGAACAATGATGCTGAGCGATGTGCCAAACGGCGCGGTCCGCAGCAATACCGAAGTAATAAACTTCTTTCGCGATAGCTGGACCGTATTCTTTTCGCGATGGATCCTCTCCTTGCCGATCATTCGGGTCTGGGTCAGGTCGTTCCTGCCGAATCAGACCGAAATTAAATCCCGTAATACAGCTTCAGGCCCCAAACCCGAAGCCGCTGCGGCAGAAACCGGAAAATAAACGGCGCGACTTTGGATTGAAACGCGTCGCCCACCGTGATGCGCGGCGGGGGATTGAGCGAATCGATTAATCGGAGCGCATGTTCGGCCACGAGTTCCGGCGGCGGCGCATTCTTCATGTTTCGATCGACCGCGGTCCACGTTTTCGCCACCCGCTCTTGATAACGTCGGTCCTGTTCGATTTTTTTTGGAACAGCATCATTGAAAGCTGTCGAAATATCGGCCGGTTGAAGGTCGACGATCCGCACTGTCGAGTCCGGCAACTCGAGCTGGACCGACATCGTATAGGAAGCCATCGCGGCCTTCGCTGCGTTGTAGGCGGCCATGAAGGGAACCGGTAACCGCGACGCCAGCGACGTGACATTGATGATCAAACCGTGTCCCTGCGCGCGCATCGCGGTCATGGCAAGGCGCATCAACTGCAGTTGGCCGAAGACCAGGATTCGAAATTGGTTTTCGATTTCCGCGTCGCTGAGATGTTCCGCGGCGCCAAAGTGACCGCTTCCGGCATTATTGATTACAACGTCAAAGTACCCCGCCTCACCAAGCGCAGTGTTGAAGGCTCGCTCGGCGGAATCTGCCTCCTTCAAATCGAGCTCAACCGGGTGCAGGTGCGGCAACGATGGTATGCGAGCAGGTTCTCGCGACGTTCCCCAGACTTCGTCACCGCGCGCGCTCAACGCTTTGGCGATGGCCAGGCCAATGCCTGAGCTGGCCCCGGTCAGGAAGACCTTTTTCATTTCATTTGGAGGTTAAAGTTCGTTAGCGTCAGTTGCACGGATTGTTTACGGGATGTCGATCTTGGCAATGGAAATTGATCTGCACAAACAGCGCCGGCGAGCGGTCGCCGCGGCCGGTCTGATCGTTTTCGGGTTCGTGCTCTGGCTGGGGTTAAGGGCACCAGTTGGAACCATGTGGGATACCGACGAGCTGCTCACAGCCGAGCGCAGTCGTGAAATGTTGGTCACCGGACAGCGATTCGTTGTTCATTACAATTTTCATCGCTCGTTCGAAAAACCGCCACTTCAGTACTGGCTGACCAGTTTCAGTCTCCCTCGATTTAAGAATCACGCTGTGGCTGTTCGCATCTGGCCGCTTTTTTACGCCGTGCTGACGGCTGCCGCTCTCGGCTGGCTCATTTTCTTGATCAAACCCGAAGAGCCGTGGCTGATTCCGCTCAGCGTTGGGATTTTAGTTTCATCTCCGCTTTTCTCGACTGAATCTGCCCGCGGACTCCTCGATATCGGTCTCGCATTTTACTCGATCCTCACGATCGTTTTCGCCGAACTTGCGCGAAAAAAACCGGCTTGGTGGCTGGCAGTCGCAATTGCGTGCTGGCTGGGGAGCTTACAGAAAATACCGGTGCCGTTTCTGATTTGGGTGCTTATTCTGATCACTCGCCTAACGAATCGCGAGGAACGCTCCAATCTTCGACGCGGACTGAGCTGGCTTGTGCCGAGTCTGTTGTTGTCGATCGGCCTGATGTCGATATGGCCATTGCTGCAGATATTTAAGTACGAAATGCCAGTTTGGAGAGAGTATCAGGTCGAAGTCGTCCAGTGGCTTGGTCCAACCGAGCTCGGCCGGCGGCCGTATTTTGAAATTCTGATATCAATGAGTCTGCACCCCGGAGGGCTCTGCGGCTTTCTGTCATTGATCGCACTCATTGTGGTTTTGTTTTCAAGAAAGGAGCGGCCTTCACGGCAGGTAATGGAAATCGCGCTGGTGACTTTGGGGTTTCTCGTCCTGATGATCGTTTCAAATTTTCGCCTTACTCGTTACGTAATCCCGATTGTTCCGTTGCTCTGTTTCTTATTGGCGCTTGTGTTTTATCGTTTTCTGAAGCGACCCGCTCCGAATCGGACGATCGCCTTCGTCGTTCTAATCGGTTTATTAACTGCCGGTTTCGTTCACGCCAGCATTCACCTTGCGAAGCGGCGCCGAGACGCGAGCGACGAACAGGCCATTGCCGAGAAGTTGGGCGAGTTGCAGCAGCCTGAAACGCCCAGCATTCTGATTAAGGCTGTGATTCCCGGACACGATCTGCTGTGGGATTCGTTTTATCTCTTCCACGGGAACTTCAGGTTTCCGGTAACGAAGCTGACTGTAGAGGAGCTTCGACGCACTCCTCCAACGCCTCCCTTGGCCGGCGTATGCGTCGCTCGCGATTTTCCGGTCGTGGAGGAGCTGTATCCGAACGCGCGCGTTGTCCTGGCCCGGGCGCAGTTCATTTGCTGGCAGGTTCCCGGACC
>Ga0070732_10002066_pt1 | contig 10960 bp, 6 predicted proteins | sample Coa_R1_5_FD_66449 | JGI IMG/M metagenome (GOLD analysis project Ga0070732, IMG submission 66449) | Surface soil microbial communities from Centralia Pennsylvania, which are recovering from an underground coalmine fire - Coalmine... | ecosystem: Environmental > Terrestrial > Soil > Unclassified ...
CTATATGTATAAAGCCGAATGGAATAAAACACAAGTAACAATTTTCAAGATCAAAAAGCATAGTACTCAATCGAAGACATTCCGCGCGCAAGTTTGTATACAGCATAGGACGCCGACATTGTAGGTATCTCTAGATCCTATATTTATAGTCATTTCAAATCAAAAAGGAATAAGACACCAATTATTTTCCCTTCCGGAAATGGTCACGATACGTACCACGGGTACTAAGATAATTCGGCTGGATGGCCGTAGCCGTCTTTCCGCTACTCCCTATTCTTAATCAGCAGATGGATGAATTAATGCGGCAAAGGCCTGCGATTCACTTGATACTTATTCTGATCGGGTGTCTTCACAAAGTTACATCAATGCGTAACCATTTGCTTTGCTAAGTGATCCCTCGCGCCGGGACTAAATATCAAACCACATGCTAGAGGCGAGCCTGCAAGAGCTGGCCATATCGTTTTGCTATTCCCGAAAGTCCGCCGTCTGGCACGCAAAGTGCTCCCTTTCTCACGGAGAATAATTAAGAATCTCGAGCGACGATGCGATCTCCACGTCATTTTGAAATTTTGTGGGAATCCCGCTACGGAGAGTGGGCCAAGGATATTGGCGTCCTTTTCTCTCAAGCGCCCGGTATCTCGTCTAGTGCGTGGCCGTTCCGCTCTTTGGGAAAAGACGCTGCGCTCAAACCGGTGCGTGGGTTCCTGCTCTCCGTCTTCTTACATGTTTCGGCGTTCGCACTCATCACGCAATTGAACTTCACCCCCGGATATGAGCCGCCCCAAACCTTACAAGCCTCTGACCCCACTCCTATTTACCTCGATATGCAGGCCCTTAAGGACTTGAAAATCCTGCGGGAGCTTCCCATCGTGAAGCCAGCCGGCCCGGGAGGCAAGCCTGGAACTGCCAAACAACCTGCTGTGCGCGTTGTCCTCAAGGCGAGTACGGTGCAACATCCCAAGTTTACGATTGTCCTGAACCCGCTGAAGCCGGACAACAAGCGCCAGGCAATCAATCAAAAACTCGCTCCCCCGGATCTCAAGATTCAGGTCGAGCAGAAGTTGCCGGACATTGTTCTTGCCGAAGGACCTGCTGTCTCCAGACCCAAAGTGGACATGACTCTGAAACCTGCGAATAACCGGCAGACAATCAATCAAAAAATCTCCCCTCCAGAACTCAAAATGCAAGTCGAACAGAAGTTGCCGGACATTGTTATCGCCGAAGGACCTGCAGTCTCCAGACCCCAAGTGGACATGAGTCTGCACCAACCGCTAGCTCCGGAGAACGCGCAGGACCATCAGGCCGAGCCCGCTCCTACTGTTTCTTCGAACGCTCCAGCGTTGTCATTTAAGATCGTGCCGACCGTTCAGCAACCACAATTGCCTGTATCGTATTTTGCTTCCGGATCGTTACAAGCCCCGCATGCGGGCAGCTCTTCCCCTGGCCGGCCGGGCGGCACGAGTGCCAATTCTTCCGGAGATCCCTCTGGCGGCGACGTGGTCATATCAGTTGATCCGGGAACGTTTTCCCAGCTCGCCTCCTTGGCTCAGGGCAATCGCTATGGAGCACTTGCGATTGCCCCGAGCAAGGTAGGTCTCGGGTCACCAGGCGGCAGCCCGACGGGGACAGGCGCGGGAGGTTCAGGCGGACCTGGCAAAGGGGGAGACGCAAGCGCTGGTGTCGGACCCGGTCATTCTGGAGGGGGCGGTGGAGGCACTGAAGTCCCTGGAAACGCTACTTTTAGTGCCGTAGGCGGGGCTGGAAGAACCGGTGGCGTGGATACGAACAAACTAATCGGGTCGGTACTCCCTTCCACGGTATACGCGGTCACTTCCCCCACGAAACTTCGCCGCGCGCCCTTGGTTGTTTCCACAGGGCCCATGGGCGGCGGTGGGCTCGATGCATACGGGGCCTTGCACTGCGGGAAAGTGTATACAATTTTTTTGCCTATGCCTGGCAAAAGATGGGTTCTGCAGTATTGCGCGCACCAGGGCGCCCCCGGAAACCCCGAACCGGCAAAGACCAGCGTAGTCGAAATGGAGGCGGGACTTGTTCCGCCCACAGCCGACCAACAATTTGATTTTCGCCGCTTGGCAGTGCCTGAAAAAGACGCCGACAAGATGATCGTGCTTCAAGGCATGATTGACAACGATGGCTCCACCAGCGGGGTGCACGTTTATCAAGGCGTACTGCCCGAAATGGATGCAGAGGCGGCCCTTGCGTTCAGCCATTGGAAGTTCAAGCCGGCAACTCGGGCCAGCCTTCCGATCAGTGTGGACGTCCTGGTAGGCATTCCGGCACGGCTGCCGGAAAAACTGAATGAAACATCCAGCGGGGTGCTGGGCCATCAGAATCAGTGACGTAATTGAAGTTCAAAAATTTGGGCGGTGTGACGCGCAAATCGCATGTTTGCGGCATTACAGAGTGAAGTGTCTCTAATTGAGGACAGCCGAAACGCTCACATGTTTTATTTCGGGTACTCCTGCGCCCCGGGCTGCTTCCGTGACTGAATTTGTCAGCCCTAGCCTATTGTTCCAATTGGAATTAGTGCGCAAGATTCAAAATTAATCCCGCCGCAGATATTTGGGCCTTAGTTTGCTCTCCCCATTCACATGAAGGAAACCATCGGCCCACGCGATTCAGGCGACGAATCCTTTGGCCTCCTGCCTTGGATTACACTGTTGCTGATTGCCCTCGTTGTGCTGATTGCCTGCCTAGTCGCTATTCGTTGACGCCATCTCACAACCAGCGGGCAGCATCGCCATTAAGAAATATTGCTGTCTCCACAAACCACACAGAAAATATTTGAAGCAGACTTCAGATAAAGCCGAGCGTGTCCGCGCCACTGAAACTTTCTGAACGATTGACTGACTTAAGAGTCCACGGAACAGGAACTGATTGCCAATTGGCTGCAATCAGTTGCACACGTGAGAACCGTTCTGCTCATCCAGCATGGTCTTACTCATCTCTAAACACATGAAACAAGGGTTGGATTTGATGGATTGGAATATCCATTTGGATACATTTTTGCGTTTATTGGTGTATCCGATCGTTTACCGATCTGTATCTCTTTGTCTCGGGGAATTCGTAAGTCTCACAAACATCACGGGTCTAATCCTGGAAGAATTGGCTGTCGAAGTGCTCCTCACCACCAGATCATGTGCGCGATCGCCTGTGCGCGATTTCTCGCAAGGGCAGGCGTGGGCTTCAGCAAAATACTTCTGGATGCTGAGGTTCAAATGGTGAAGGCTGCCCATTCGTCGCGCGGTTCCAAGCGGATAGAGGGGACATAAATATATGAGAAGGTTGCGAATTTCAGGACGGGTCGTGGTTCGCTGCTTTACCTGCTGCACTGCAGCAATTCTCATGATCGGTTTGGCGGCGCTGGGGAACGGGGTCGCTGGCGGGTTCCTACCTGTGACGCGGGCTTCGAACGGTTCTCCTAATCAACTTCTTCTACAGGCGAAAGCCGCGCCGGCTTCTGGAATCAGCGCTTCGAAATCCCAGAACGTGATCGAACGCTATAAGCAATTTCCTCTGTCCTTTGAGCCAAATCGGGAGCAAACCAACGCGGCAGTAAAATTTCTAGCTCGAGGAGAAGGGTACGTCCTTTTCCTGACCGATAAGGACGCCGTCCTCAGACTGGGCAAGGGTTACCGCAACTCATCGGTATTGCGCATGAATCTTCAAGGGGCGAACTCGAAACCTAGCTTTACGGGAATGGAGGAGTTGCCGGGCAAGAGCAATTATTTCATTGGCAATGAGCCTGGCCAATGGCACACAAATATTCCGAACTATCGCAAAGTCGCGGAACACAACATTTATCCGGGCATCGATCTGGTCTACTACGGCACGCAACGCCAACTCGAATATGATTTCGTGATCGCGCCGGGCGCCAGCCCAAGCAAGATTCAGATCGCATTCAAGGGCGCATCAAATCTCCACACGGACGCGGATGGCGACCTCGTTCTAAGCGTTGCCGGTGACAACGACGTACGCCTTCACAAACCAATCGCCTATCAGCAGACGGGTGCCGAGAAACAATTGGTCGCCGCGAATTATATTTTGAAGGGAAAAGACAGCGTTGAATTTGGAGTCGGGGACTACGACGCGAGCCGCCCACTGATCGTCGATCCGATCCTTTCCTATTCCACCTATCTCGGAGGAAGCGGTATTGACAGTTCGAATTCCATTGCGGTGGCGCCGGACAATACGGCTTTCATCGCAGGCTCAACCTTCTCTTCAGACTTCCCAACGGCGCATCCCCTGCAAGCCAATGCGGGCGGCAATCCGGACTTCCCGCGAGACGCATTTGTAGCCAAGATCAGCGCCGATGGTTCGACGCTGCTGTACTCCACCTACCTTGGCGGAGAGAATAGAGACGCTGCGAACGGGATTGCCGTCGATAACTTTGGCGCTGCCTATGTGACGGGCACGACGCTTTCTCCACACTTTCCGGTATCCACAGGCTCATTCAATACAGAATGCGGCGGCGATGGAAAATGTGGCGCATCTTTTAACACAGGGGGCCTGATTGTCACAAATGCCTTTGTGACTAAATTGAATCCCGCTGGATCTGCGCTCGTTTACTCCGGGTTTCTCGGAGAGTACGAAAACGTGAATGGGCAGGCGATCGCTGTGGACGCGAATGGGAATGCCTACGTGACTGGCCAAACCGGACCGAACGGGTTTTCATCCATTCCAATCCCGCCACCGCCGGCGCCACCGCCGCCGGAACCCCCACCATTCCCAATTGTCGGCGCTTTTCAACCCGTCTTCCGCGGCGGCTCCACCAACGCCTTTGTAACTAAGATCGATGCGACAGGGACCACAATTTTATATTCCAGTTATCTCGGTGGAGATACTGAGGATGTTGGCTATGGCATTGTTGTGGACAGTAGTTCAAATGCTTACATAACAGGACTGACCTATTCGACGAATCTCTCCACGACTGCCGGAGCACTCCAAAGCGTCTATGGCGGGGCCGGCGACGCATTTGTGGCGAAAGTGAGCGTGAATGCGTTCGGAGTGACCTCTCTCGACTACCTAACTTACATTGGCGGAAGCGGGTTGGACCAAGGCAATGGAATCGCGGTCGATAGCAGTGGAAGCGCCTACGTTGCGGGTGTCACGAACTCTGCGAGGTTTGGGTTCACGCCGAGCGGCTTTCAACCGGCCTACCGTGGTGAAGGCGATGCTTTCGTCGCGAAGTTGAACCCGGCTGGCGCGCTCTCCTACTTTACGTATCTGGGCGGCACGAAGGCGGACGCTGGCACAGGAGTCGCTGTGGACTCCAGCGGGGATGCGTATGTCACTGGAACCACGGTATCTACCGACTTCCCCACCGCTGGCGCCGTATTTCAGCCCGACTATGGCGGCGGCAATGCTGATAGCTTTGTGGCAAAACTCGATCCCGCTGGCGCAACCTTGGTGTACTCCAGCTTCCTCGGCGGCACGAACACGGAACTGGCAACAGGGATTGCTGTAGATACAGCCGGCTCCGCTTACGTCACCGGGCAGACATGTTCCGAAGATTTTCCTCTCGCGAACCCTTTGCAGGGAGTGCCCGGCGGCAATTGCGATGCGTACGTGGCAAAGGTCACCATTCTGGCCGGTTTTGCCTTCAATCCGGCCGGCCTGGTCTTCCCGGCGCAAAGCCTCAATACGACGAGCCAATCACAAACCGTAACTGTCACCAATGGTGACACTAAACAGAACATTTCAAGTATCGTCATTTCCGGAGTCAACTCGAGCGACTTCACGGATACGACTACCTGCGGTCCCGCGTTGGCCGTGGGAGCCACTTGCACGATCACTGTATCCTTCACTCCTACTGCATCAGGAATTCGAAAAGCGTCGGTCGTAATCACGGATAGTGCTCCTGGCAGTCCCCACGTAGTGAACTTGACTGGCAACACTTCCACCGTGACCCTGTCTTCCTCAAGCCTCGCGTTTGGGTTCCAGGACGTCGGCACCCCGAGCAGCCCTCAACAAGTGACGGTGACAAATAGCGGCACGACTCCACTCACGATTTCAAACATTGCCGCGAGCGGAGATTTCTCGGAGACGGACACTTGCACCAAAGCCGCGCTCCAGCCAGCGACAAATTGCGTGATTGAAGTCACCTTTACACCTTCCGCTGCAGTTGCAAGCATCGGCGCCGTTACGATTACCGACACCGGGGCGGGGAGTCCTCAAGTTATTTTGACGACTGGAACCGGAGTTCTGCTCCCCCCGTTCCAGGTTTCTTCCCTTACGCCGACCACCGCCGTTCCGGCCGGGAAGGCTGCCAATTATGCAATCAGCGTAATGTCGGGTAGCGGTTTTAGCCAGCCAGTGCTGCTGAGTTGCAGCGCGCCAGCGACGATTAGTTGCTTGGTCTCACCTTCCACCGTTACTCCGAGCCCATCGCCATCGCAGGCTGCCACCCTCACGGTTGGCACTGCGCTGCGAACGATTGCACCTCCAAACTCAAATATGAAAATAGATCCATTCTCGATCCTTCGGCATTTTGGCGGGACGTGGCTAATGTGGCTGATTGTCCTCTTCATGGTCCTTACCGTGGCTGTCCTTCGGCGACGCCCCTTTACGGCATCTTTTGGATTTGCTGTGGTCATATTATTGGTGTCAGTGGCCTGTAGCGGGGGTAGCTCATCCGGCGTACCCGTGGGAACACCTGCTGGCAACTATCAGATCACTGTAACCGGCACGTCAGGCTCAGTGACTAACTCAACCTCGCTTACTTTGCAGGTTAAATAGGCGCAGCGATTAACGACAAGTTGCCGCCACGATTCTAAGCGGCAGCCACGGGAAGAAACGTTCATCAGAAACGCGGTGGAAAGACGAGACCACGCGCGAGGAGACAACGAAATGAAGCAACTTTTTTGGATCATCCCGGCTATTCTTCTGTTTTCTTTCCCGGCGCGGGCTCAGGAAACCCCGGCCTGGGAGATCTCCGGCGGGTACACCTATCTGAAAGCGGATCTGGGCGGCTCAAACTTTAGTCTGAACGGCGCGTCGGCTTCCGCGACCCAAAATCTGAATAGTTGGTTTGGAGGGAGGGTGGAGGTCAGCGGGTATCACGGAAAGGAGTCGGGAGCAACCGTGTCGGCCCAAACAGTCACGTACGGGCCGGTCTTTTCCTATCGCCGGTTCAAGACCGTCAATCCTTATGCGCATGTCCAACTCGGAGCGATTCACGCCAGCACCGGTTATCTCGGAATTTCGCAATCGGCAATCAAATTCGCGATGGTTGGCGGCGGCGGCGTGGATGTTCAGATCAACAAAATGGCTTCTGTCCGGCTTCAAGCCGATTATATGATGTCGCGTTTTCTAGGCCTCAACCAGAACAACCTGCAAGGCACGGTCGGCCTGGTCTTTCGCTTCGGAAAGAAATAAATATTCCTGGGACCGCCAATCTCCCGATTGGCGGCCTTCGTCGCGCCATTCAGGAGAATGGCGTTCCCGGGCGATAATACCGGCTAAATCTTCGCTCATCCCGATTGAACAACTTCACAGTGACAGCGTCTTGTCATGGGGCTACGAGTCTGTCGTCTCATCTGGTGAGAAATGCGGATTCGCGTCGAAATCTTACAATCTGTTTATCGTGCTGGCGACATAGCCGCCGCCGAATCCGTTGTCGATATTGACGACGCACACGTTGGAAGCGCAACTATTCAACATCGCCAGCAGCGCGGCCAGCCCGCCGAAACTTGCTCCGTAGCCCACGCTGGTCGGCACGGCGATCACCGGCACAGCGACCAAACCGGCGACGACGCTCGGCAGCGCTCCTTCCATTCCCGCGACACACACGATGACGCGCGCCGCCGCGATTTTTTCGTGGTGCTGCAACAGCCGATGCAGGCCGGCGACGCCAACGTCGTACACGCTTTCAACCTTGTTCCCCATGGTCTCCGCCGTAAGCGCTGCCTCCTCCGCCACGGGAATGTCGCTCGTGCCCGCCGCGACGACAAGGATCGTGCCTTTGCCAACGATCTCCCGGTTGCGGCGAATGCTGATGACTCCGGAAAGTGGGTGAAATTTGGTTTGTCGATTCAGTCGCCGGACAGCGCGGTAGATGGCCGCATCGGCGCGTGTGATCAAAATGTTGTGCGCCGTCCGCGGGCGCAGCATTCCGCGCACGATCGCGACGACTTGCTGAGGTGTTTTCCCCTTGGCATAAACCACCTCGGCAAAACCTTGACGCAGTCCGCGGTGGTGATCGATCTTGGCGAACCCAAGGTCCTCGAACGGCATGTGCCGCAGCCGCTCGACACCCCGCGTGACGGACAATTTCCCTGCCCGCACATCTTCCAAGAGCCGTTGAATGTCTTGTTTGTCCATCTTTCCTGAGCGCGGGAGAATTATTTCTTTTTCAAGGCAGCGTTCAACGATCCTTGCCGGTATCCTTCCGGATCCAAAGTGACGTACTTGAAGCCGGTTTCCCGAATGCGTGCGGCGAGCGCTTCCGCCATATCTGCTTGCACTGCGCGCGGCAGTTCTTCCGGCGCGATTTCAATTCGGGCGAGTTCCCCGTGCGAGCGCACCCGAATTTGGCGGAAGCCGAATTCACGCACCGCGTTTTCCGCTCGTTCGATTCGCGCCAGATTTTCCACCGTCACCGGCATCCCGTACGGAACGCGCGACGACAGGCACGCCGACGCCGGCCGATCCCACGTCCCGAGGCCCGCGCGCCGCGACAGTTCGCGGATTTCCGCCTTCGTTAGTCCCGCATCGAGGAGCGGCGCAACCACGCCAAACTCGGATGCAGCGCGGTGGCCTGGGCGAAAATCCTTCATGTCATCTGCATTCACGCCGTAGGCCACGGCACCAAGACCGCGCTCTGCGCGCAACGTAGCAAGCATGCCGAAAAGCTCCGTCTTGCAGTGGTAACAACGGTCGGCCTGATTCATGACGTAAAGTGGATTTTCAAATTCATGCGTTTCGACAAAATCATGTTGTAGGTGTTCCTGGCGCGCGAACGTTTCCGCTTGCTGCCGGTCGTACGCGGAAAAGCTTGGCGAGAGCGCCGTAATCGCCAGGGCGTGATCGCCCAGCGTTCGGTGGGCCATCCAGGCGAGGAAAGCCGAATCGGCGCCGCCGGAAAATGCCACCACCACAGAGCCAAGTTCTCGCAGGCGTGCAACCAACTTTTCATGCTTTTCAGTTGGATCATTCGGCATGGAGATCCGATTCCCGCTTTCCTGGCCTTGCATTCCGCTCTCCGTCTACTTCATGGCCCCGTTCAATTTCTGGAATTGAAATGTCGCTTCGCCCAGCACCTGCTTCAGAGGAACGCCGCGTTCCGCCGCGATCTTCTGACAATCCTCATATTCGGGCGCAGCGTTCAGGATATGCCCATTGAGACGCGCGACCTTCATGCGGATCGATCCAAGAGAAGTTTCCACGGCGATGATTTCGCGCTGCAACGTTCGCCGCTTGACGTTCGATTCCCTCACGCCCAGCGTCGTCGTCTCGCGAAACAGCAAGTCCGAAAGCTTTTCACGGTCCGCAGGTTTGCAGAGCACCGTCACAAGTTGTCCCGGCCGGTTTTTTTTCATTTGCACGGGGATCGAGAAAACATCCAGCGCCCCGGCTTCGAGCGCGCGCTCGGCGAAGTAGCCATAGACCTGCGGGCTCATGTCATCCAAATTGGCTTCGAGCACGAGGAGGTCTTCATCGAGCGTGGCGTCATCCCGGCGCACCGCATTTTCGCCCACAAATAGCCGAAGTACGTTCGGTTGCTCGGCGAGCTCGGCGCTGCCGGCGCCTAGCCCGATGGCTGCAACCGTCATCTCCGGCTGCGGACCGAATTGTGACGCCAGAGTGGCAACAATCGCCGCCCCGGTCGGCGTCACCAGCTCGCGCTGAATTCCATTGGAATACGTCGGCGCGCCGCGCAACAGTTCCGCGGTCGCGGGAGCCGGCACCGGCAAATTGCCATGTTGAGTATTCACGCGCCCGCCGCCGAGATTCAGCGCCGAGCAGAAAAACTCCTCGATGCCAAGCTGCTCGAACCCGGCCGCCGCGCCAACAATGTCCACGATGGCGTCGACCGCGCCAACTTCGTGAAAGTGCACCTTCTCAATCGGCACGCCGTGGACAAGCGCTTCAGCTTCCCCCAGCCGCCGGAAAATGCGCGATGCCCTCTCGGCAATCGGCACTGGCAGCCCTGCTCGCTCAATCAACTGAAGAATGTCGGAAAGTGACCGATGCCGCTGCAAATCGGAAGATTCCACTTTCACATGCGTCGCCCTGAATCCCCGCCGGACAACTTTTTCGGAGGAAATTTTCCAGCCCGGCACCGGCAGCCGCCGCAGCTGGATTTCCATTTCCGCAAGGTTGCACCCTGCATCCACCAGCGCTCCGAGGGTCATGTCACCGCTGATTCCGGAGAAGCAATCAAAATAGGCAATTTTCATGTGGCTGAACTGATGAGGCGCGGCTCTGCGTAGCGTGAAGAACGCGCTCTTTCAGCGATGATACTAGCCTCGCGGTCCAGCACCGTCAAGGTCGTCCAATCATTGTCGAATAGCCTTGACAGATGTGTTTCATGGGGTGTTTCATTCTGTTAACAAGTAACGGGGAGGTTCAGGCGATGAAGCGCGGAATTGGCAGTCTATTAGCTGTTGTCGGCTTGCTGATCGCGGGGATACCCGCCTCGGCACATCATTCGGTGCAGGCGCAGTTCGACCTGAACAAGCCGTTCACGGTAACGGGTGTCGTGACGAAAGTGGAATGGATCAATCCCCACTCTTACCTGTATCTCGACGTGAAGGACGATAGTGGGACATCGAAGCGTTGGGCCTTCGAGATGGCGGGTCCGGGCGCGCTCCGCAGAGCGGGGCTGAGCCGGGCGGACCGCGGAGGGCTGAAGGTCGGGGACACCATCACTGTGAATGGAGTGCGCGCCAAAGACGGAACCGATTCAGGGCTTATCAAGGACTTGACACTTCCCGAT
>Ga0070732_10002068_pt1 | contig 10950 bp, 9 predicted proteins | sample Coa_R1_5_FD_66449 | JGI IMG/M metagenome (GOLD analysis project Ga0070732, IMG submission 66449) | Surface soil microbial communities from Centralia Pennsylvania, which are recovering from an underground coalmine fire - Coalmine... | ecosystem: Environmental > Terrestrial > Soil > Unclassified ...
CAGTCCAACGCCCGCCTCGGCATGACCCCCGGCACCTTCCGCCGCGGCGGCCGCGGCGCGCACATCCGTTTTGCCTTCGCCGCCGCGCCGCTCGGCCGGCTGCTGGTCGCCGCCACCGAGCGCGGCATCTGTGCCGTCCGCCTCGGCGACGACGAGGAGGCGCTGGCCGCCGGGCTTCGCCGCGACTATCCCCAGGCCACCCTCGAGCGCGCCGGCGCCGGCGATCCCCTTGCGGCCTGGGTGGACGCCATCCTCGCATCGCTGGCCCCGGCACCGGGCGCCGCGCCGCCGCCGCTGGCCAGCCTGCCCCTCGACGTGCGCGCCACCGCTTTCGAGTGGCGGGTGTGGCGCGAGCTGCAGCGCATCCCGCGCGGCGCGACGCGCTCTTACGGCGAGGTGGCCGCGGCCCTGGGACAGCCCCGCGCGGCGCGCGCCGTCGCCCGCGCCTGCGCCGCCAACCGCGTCGCGCTCGTCGTGCCGTGCCATCGCGTGGTCCGCGCCGACGGCGACCCCGGCGGCTACCGCTGGGGCGCCGAGCGCAAGCGCCAGCTGCTCGCCGGCGAGGACGCCACCCCCGCTCCCGGCGCCGCCGCCACCGACACCGCGCGCCGGTGACGCCGCCGGCAGGGAAGCACCGTCTGAATCCGCAGCCGCCGGGCCTGCCTCACGTGGACCCGGCGGCTGCGGGCCAGCCTCTTCCAGAGCCGGCGCCGGGTCTCACGGCATGGTCCCTGCGGATGCGCTTGCGGCTGCCGGAGCCTTACGACCTTGGCTGGATGATCGGCTTCCTGGCCGGCCGCGCCGCCCCCGCGCTCGAGCGCGTCGAGCCGGGCCTGCTGGTGCGGGTGATCCGCCTGGCAGACGTGCCGGCGGTGCTGACCGTGCGGCACGCGCTCGACCCCGCGCAGGCGCGCTGGCTCGCGGTCGAGGCCACCGCAGGCGCGGCCACCGCGGGCGCGCCCACCGCGGGCGAGGCCATCGCGGCCGCGCCCGGTGCCGGCCTCGCTGCTTCTCCAGCCGCCGGCCCGGCCACCGCCCCCCTGCGCCGCCTGCTGCGGCGGATGTTCGACCTGGACACCGCTCTCGGCCCCTTCCTCGAGCTGGCGCGGCGCGACCGGCTGCTCGGTCCTCTCGTCGCGCGCCATCCGGGACTGCGCCTGCCGCAGCTGCCGGATCCCTTCGAGGGCGCGGTGCGGGCGATCGTCGGCCAGCAGGTCAGCGTCGCGGCAGCCCGCACCGTGGTCGATCGCCTGATCCGCCAGCTGGGCGAGCCCGTCGACGCGGCCGGCCGCGGCCTCATCGCCTTCCCGCACCCCGCGGCAATGGCCGCCGCCTCTCCCGAGCGCCTGGCCGCCCTCGGCCTCACCCGCGCCAAGGCCGCCGCCCTGATCGCCGTCGCGGCCGCCACCGCCGGCGGCGCCGTGGACTGGGAAGGCCTGCGCGGCGCCGCGCCGGAAGCCGCGCAGGCCGCCCTGCTGGCACTGCCGGGCATCGGGCCATGGACCGCCTCCTACATCCGCATGCGAGCGCTGGGCGACCGGGACGCCTTCCCCGCCTCCGACCTCGGCGTGATCAAGGCCCTGGCCTCCCTGGCGCCCCGGACCGCCGTCGCCGGCATCGCCGGCCTCGCCGAGCGCTGGCGCCCCTTCCGCGCCTATGCCGCACTGCATCTCTGGCGCTCGCTGTCTCCCTGACGCGGCTGACGCGGCCGGGACATCGGATTCGCGCAGCGTTGAACTAGAATACTGGCGGACTCTGTCCCGCCCGCTGCGCGCGCGAGCTGCGCACGCAGGCACACTCTGCGCACCGCGGGCACCTGCCCACCGACCTCCGGCCGCGATGCTCCAATCAGGACCTTCCTCGATCGGCGACACCGCGCGGGAGCCGCGCCCCGGCGCGAGCGTGCTCCACGTCCTCAACGGCGACTCCGTCACCGCCGGCCTGCGCGCCGCCGGCATCGCGGGCGAGGTGACGCTTGCCGCCGACGTGCTCTACGAGGGACCTGCCGTCCCCGCCAGCCCCGAGCGCTGGCGCCGCGAGCGGGCCCGCTTCCTCGCCGCGAGCGGCTACGACGGCTACGACGAGTGCCTCGCGCAGCTCTGCTCCTGGGATCGAGCCCTGGAAGGCTTCCATGGCCACGACGAGGTGGTGCTCTGGTTCGAGCACGACCTCTTCGACCAGCTCCATCTCTGCCGCCTGCTGGCCTGGTTCGCCGCGCGCGACACCGGCCTCACCGACCTCAGCCTCGTGCAGGCCGGCGACTACCTCGGCCGCATGCCGCCCGAGCGGCTCGCGCCCCTCTTCGACGCCCGGCAGCCGGTCAGCGACGCCCAGCTGCGTCTCGCGAGCCTCGCCTGGCAGGCCTTCTGCGCACCCGACCCGGCGGGCCTCGAGTCGCTGCTGCACGCCGACACCGCCGCCCTGCCCCACCTCGCCGCGGCCTTGCGCCGCCACCTCGAGGAGTTCCCGGGGACCCGCGACGGCCTGTCCCGCTCCGAGCGCCAGGCACTGGCGGCCGTGGCCGCCGGGCCCCTTCCCTTCACCGCCCTGTTCGCCGCCGTCCAGAGCCAGGAGGAGCGCGTCTTCATGACCGACCTCTCCCTGCTGCGGCGCCTCCGCGACCTCGCCGCCGGGCCGCGGCCGCTACTGCGCCTCGACTCCCCCTCCATGCCCTGGTCCAGCGCCGTGCTCAACCCCCTGGCCGCCATCACCGCCGCCGGTCTCGGCGTGCTTGCCGGCCAGGAGGATTGGATCGCCATCCGCGGCGGCATCGATCTCTGGCTGGGCGGCGTCCATCTCCAGGGCCCGCAACCAGCCTGGCGATGGGACCCCGAGTCCGCCCGCCTGCGCCCCTGGCAGCCATGAGCCCCGCAGAGGACTCTCCAGGCATCCCCCAGACATCCCGATGACCGCCGCGACGCAGTCTCCAGACATCCCTCCCGCCGGTGGCGCCCCGCCGGAAGACCCGTGGCCGGCACCCGCCGAAGCCGCGGCCATGACCCGCGCCGTTCGCCTGGCCCTCGTCGGCGCCGTCCTCCTCTGCTCGGTCGGCTGCGACCAGGTCGCCAAGACCCTCGCCCGCGCCTCCCTCGCCGCCTCGCCGCCGGTCTCGCTGCTCGCCGACTGCGTGCGCCTCGAGCTGGCGCTGAACCGCGGCGCCTTCCTGAGCCTCGGCGAGGGCCTCCCGGCCATCGCCCGTTACATGCTCTTCGTCGTCCTCGTGGGCAGCGCGCTCACCCTCACCCTGGCCTTCACCCTCCGCCTCCGCAGCGCCAACCCCGTCCAGCTCGTAGCCCTCTCCCTCCTCACCGGCGGCGGCCTCGGCAACCTCATCGACCGCCTGATCCACGACGGCGCCGTCGTCGACTTCGTCAGCATCGGCGTCGGCCCCCTCCGCACCGGCATCTTCAACATCGCTGACGCCGCCATCACCCTCGGCGTCCTCCTCCTCCTCATCCCCTGGCGCCGCTCCTCGATCTTCTCCAGCCTCTGACCGCACCGGGCCGCACCCGATCGCCTCCGGCCGGGATCTCCTGGGCAGCACCTCGGTCGAAAGAAGCACCCACGGTTTACTAGACCAGGAGACCCGTCGTCCCGTGGTGTCCAGGTTGTCCCCCAGCGGCCGCGCCACCCGACCCGTCCTGCTTGGCCCTCGAACTCCGCCCCAGCGAAATACCGCCCTCGGCCACCCCCCACCCTCGACCGCTCGCCGGCACCCGGCGCCACACCGATGCCGCCTGCGGAAATGCCATGCCCCGCCGAGGAAGGCGGGTCAGCCTCGGGAAGCCCCTCATACACGAGAACAACTCCTCGTTGGGCTGGCTTGTGACCCTCAGCCACCTTCAGACCCCATCGGCTGGGCTGGCTTCTCCAACGTCGATGAAAGGGGAGAGAGCTGCTTAAGCCTGACGCGCTTCCGGAGGGCGCCCGACGCATCAAGAGTCAGGGAGCCGCCCGACGATTGCCGGCATTCGGGTCAGCGATCGCAAGCTCGCCGTTCACCCGGAGCGGCCTTGCGACCCGCGTCGACTCCGGACGGCCCGGTATACAAGACCAAGTCCTTGCCCGAGTCGGCTGTAGGCGCCGTCGGCGGCAGCAGGCGCCGCCTCGCGCGCGCAGGCAAGCCGAAACCCCTTCGGCTAATCAGCCACCCGGCCGCCGACAACGCTGAACCTCGCTCGCGCGAAGTCGAGAAGTGGGTTTCAGACAGCGGTGGCATGATCCCGCCCAACCACCAACTCGCTGACTGGCGCTGCCACCACCTGCCTGCATCTGTACGCCGCCCATGTCACCAACCGCAGCAACCCGCCCTTTCCGCCCCGCCAACCATCCCCCGGCCCATGAGAGTCATCGGCGTCACCAACCAGAACGGCGGCAGCGGCAAGATCAGCACCGCCGTCAACCTCGCCGCCGCCGTGGCGCAGCTCGGCTGCAGCGCCCTCGTCCTCCATCTCGATCCCCATACCGCCGCCCCGCGATCGACTTCCTGGGCAGCGCGACGCCCTCCGAAGGTGACTGGGGAGGGGTAAGTAGCCCGGACCGGTGGCGGCGTGGAGCCTCCGGAGTCCCCAGAGTTCCGGAGTCCTCCGAGCCAGCCGGAACGGCCCCTCGGCATCGAGGCGAAGCAGGGTTGACTCTCGCTGCTAGGAGACTCGGGTCCGCTGATAAACTTCCTGGGCTCGCATAGGCCTCAGGCTTCCTCGGGATGCTGTTGTTGCTGCGGTAGCCGAAGTTGATTCGCTGCCATAACATAGATCGGCCATGGGTTACGGGAAGATGGACGGCCTTGATAGGGTGGGCACCTCTCGGCGTACCTGGATGTGCGGTGCGGGGCCTGCTATGGCATAATCAGTTGGTCAGCAGTTGCTTGTCGAAGCAGTAAGGGGTCCTTGGCAGCTGGTAAATGGCGCTAACGCTGCCGCTCTGACAATGCCGGTCACACCGGGTTCGAGGCAGTAACGCGGAGGAACCGATGAAGACCTGGGACGTCTTTCTGAGTCACAACAGCGAGGACAAGCCCGTAGTTCGAGAGCTAGCGTTGAAGTTGAAGGAGCGCGGCCTGCGGGTGTGGCTTGACGAATGGGAGTTGATCCCAGGCCGACCTTGGCAAGAGGCTCTGGAGGTGATGGTCGAGCAGGCGAGTACGGTCGCGGTGCTCGTAGGTAGCGAAGGTATCGGTCCTTGGCAGATTGCCGAAACGCGGGCGTTCCTGGCTGAGTTTGTCAACAGAGGTTCGCCGGTAATCCCTGTCCTGTTGCCAGGTGCGCCCTCACGCGTTGATCTGCCTATCTTCCTCCGAGCCTTCACTTGGGTCGACTTCCGGGACGGCATTTCGAGCGATGCTCTTGAGCTCCTTGCGTGGGGGATCACCGGGTCGCGGGGGATCACTAGATCGCGGCTTACAGAAGCCGATGGCGCGGCTCCTCATGAGGAGTCAAACTATAAGCCGAGAACCGTTGCCCTGAAGCTTGACGACGTCTTCAGAACGGTGGGCCTACCACGATACACCTACGTCGAGCCTACCATATATAGGCGCTTCGCGCATGCACTAGAAACGCCTGGAAAGCACGTCGTCCTTGAAGGTCCTGCCGGAGTCGGCAAGACGTGCATGGTGTATCGTGCGCTGCAGGAACTCGGCTACAGTCCCGATGCCGACTACGAATATATATCGGCGAGAGACCAGCAAGGAACTGATCTGATCATTTCGCTATGCAACGTCAAAGCTGTCGCGCTTGACCAGAAACTAATAGTAGTTGATGACGTCCACTTACTCCATCACGTGGTACGATCTCAGCTCGCGAATCGCCTGAAGGTGCTCTCGGACGCGGTGTTTCTTGATACCTCTCCAACAAAGTTCGTTTTGGTCGGCATTCCCACGGCCTCCGCGGCGCTTCTGTTCGACGCGATTGATCTAGGCCCGCGCCTCAGTACGTATAGGCTGGGTCGGGCCACCGACAGGCAGCTCCATCAGCTGCTCGAGGATGGACAAGAACGCTTGTCGGTACGGTTCCGCGATCCAGAAATCATAGTCACTGAGGCCAGCGGAAGTTTCCATCTGTGTCAGCACATCTGTCATGAGGTGTGTTTCAACGAAGGAATCCTCGAGACTCAGGTCGATGTGAAAGTGCTCCGCTTTCGCCTGAACGACATCCGCCGAGTGCTGCTTGACGAGTTGCAAGATCGCTTTGGTCAGCAGGTACTCGCGTTTTGCAGGGGCCGTGAGTGGAAATTGAACGATGTCTCAGGTTTCATGGCAATACTGGCATCTCTCTCGCGGCGAGAAAAGTCCGTAGTCAGCTTGAACGAACTCCTTGTAGACGCCGGTCCGTATGCTGGCCTGGTGCGGACGGCGGTCGAGGCTCTAGTGAATCCAGGTGACGAATCTGCATCGTCGGTGCTTGGACGCCTACTGCATTATGACTCGGTGATTGAGACTTTTGCTATCGAAGATCCGGTGTTCAGATACTATCTGAGCCATCTCGATATTCGCTCTGTGCTTTCAGATCTAGGAATAGCTAACCTAGACTTTGCACATTACTACACAGGCCCCACGGGTAGCCGTTCAAAAGCAGAGGACGCTGCAGCTCAGGTCGGAGAAGAAATGCCCCGTGATTCTGTTTTTATTTCCTACAGCCATGCCGATTCAGAATGGATGCAGCGACTGCGCCTGCAGTTGGCTCCGCTGGTCGGGGATGGGGTTGTTTCGTTTTGGTCGGATGCCCAAATTCGTGCCGGTGCAGATTGGTTGGCGGAAATCGACGAAGCGCTTGATGCGGCTCGGGTGGCGATCATGCTTGTCAGCGCAAGCTATTTGGCGTCGCCCTTTATCGCTTCAAAGGAGCTACCGGCCCTCCTAGAGCGGGCAAAGTCACGTAGGCTGAGAATTATTTGGGTTCCCATCAGTCCATGCGCGTGGAGACGAACTCCAATTGCTAGTTACCAATGTGTAATCAATCCGGAGAAGACTTTGGTCGAGTTGCCATGGCCCAAGCAGGAGCACGCGTTGATGACGATAGGCGAGAGGATCATGGACGAGCTATCGCGGGAAATGACCGAGCACGAAGTGCTTGTACCGCTAATACCGCTAGAGTCGGCGGCTCACCCTTCCACTGCGAACCTGCCGCCGCAACTCAACCGAGGTACTGCCGACAATGACTACAGCACCGGCGGGCCACCACAGCTCAAGTAGCCCCTGACTATCAAGATTCTCCAAGATGACCCAAACGACCGGCTTTTTAATACCCAGCCTCTGGCCTAGAGCGTCACTTGGTTGGTCTAGGTTGACAGCTTCCGATGCCACCTTTTCTAGTTGCGATTGAAAGTTAGGTTCCGTAGAGGCGACAAACTCAAAGAGTGCGCTAAGTGCTACAAAGTAAAACGGCTGAATTGCCGAGGCAATGCCAGGTTCTCGTAGAAAATGTGCCTCACTGAGAGAGGCCAGCGATTCAAGGAACCCGTCGCGCGAAACGCCCTGGCCCTCCACCGCCAGCCAGATGGCTTCCGTGTCGGCTCTATCTACTCCCGCCTTCAGTGCTGCATCAGCGAACAGATTTAGAACGATAGAGTCTAGCAGTCCGTGGTGAAAGTGCCTGATTCCATTGATGTCGTGGTCCTTGCCCGGTAGAATTGGGGGTAGGTCAAGAAGGAGCTCCCGGCATGGCGATGGGCAAGCGCAAGCGGCACCGGCAAGCGTCCTTGTGGGTGGAGACGGCGCGGTTGACCAAGGGTCCAGCGCATCCGTTCTACCGCCGGCTGAACCAGATCCTGGGCCAACACGGGTTCGATGGGTACGTCGAGCGCGCCTGTCAGGAGTTCTACGCCGACAAGCTCGGTCGGCCGTCTTTGCCGCCGGCTGTGTACTTTCGCCTGCTGCTGATCGGCTACTTCGAGGGGATCGACTCGGAGCGCGGGATTGCCTGGCGAGTCACCGACTCGATCGCGCTGCGCGACTTCTTGGGCTACTCGTTGGCCGATGCGACGCCAGACCACTCGACGGTCTCTCGCAACCGGCGACTGATCGACCTGCAAACCCATCAAGAGGTGTTCACGTGGGTGTTGCAGGTGCTGGCCAAAAGCGGGCTGCTGCGAGGCGAGACGCTCGGCGTCGATGCGACGACGTTGGAGGCCAACGCGGCGCTGCGCAGCATCGTCCGGCGGGACACCGGCGAGAGCTACAAGGAGTTCCTCACCCGCTTGGCCCAGGCGTCGGGCATTGAGACGCCGACGCGCGCCGAGCTGGCTCGCCTCGACCGCGAACGACCGAAGAAGGGCTCCAACGACGACTGGCAGCATCCGCAGGACCCGGACGCCAGAATCACCAAGATGAAAGACGGCCGGACGCACCTGGCCCATAAGGCCGAGCATGCGATCGACATGGAGACCGGCGCCGTCGTCGCGGTGACGGTGCAACCGGCGGATCGCGGCGATCCAGCCAGCCTCGAGGAGACGGTCGCCGAGGCGATGGACACTTTGGCCGACGTTTCGGAGGACGACCAGGCTGCCGAAGGTCTTGGCAACGAGGTGCTGTCGGAACTCGTCGCCGACAAGGGCTATCACAGCAATGCGGTGCTCACCGGCCGCCAAGAGCTGGGCATTCGGACCTACATCTCCGAGCCGGATCGGGGCCGGCGCCGCTGGCGCCGCAAGCGTGCGGAGCAGCGGGCCACCTACGCCAACCGGCGCCGCATTCGCGGCGAGCGAGGCAAGAGACTCTTGCGCCGCCGCGGCGAGCTGCTCGAGCGCAGCTTTGCTCATTGCTACGACACCGGCGGCATGCGCCGGGTCCACTTGCGCGGCCGGCTGAACATCGCCAAACGCCTGCTGGTGCAGGCCGCAGCTTTCAACCTCGGTCTGCTGTTGCGCCGACATTTGGGCACCGGAAAGCCTCGTGGCCTCCGCAGGGCGGGGGTGTCGTCGCTCTGGGCTCATTTCTTCGCCTGGATAGTCGCCTGGAAGGCTCGCTCGCGCTCTTGGGTCCGCAAACTGGTCACATCAACGCCGGTTTGCTCGCTCTCCATCTCCTCCTGGTCGCCCTCGCTCCTGGTCCAGGTGTTCGTTGACACCAGGTCCCGGGCGCCGGCGGCGGCAGCGGAGGCCGGGTGGTCGGGTTGCAAGAGCGGCGGCCCGCCGCTCGCGGCCCTCCACGTCAACGATCGCTGGGCGCGCACCGGCAAGGACCCATGAGTGCTGTCGGGGCCGTCCTGCGTCTCGGCGCCGGACGCGAGAAGCGCACCGCCAGGGCCGAGGTGTGGAAGCGGGGGGCGCTCGCGATGAGCTTGCAGCGCCGCGGCTCGGGAGTGCCCTCGATCGTCGCCCTCCTTCACTTGCTTGCACCATGAAGATATGATGTAGGTGATAAGTTTTTCCGCGCATGCGGAAAGGAACGTACGTCCCGGCTCTGGTGGCCGGAGATCGGAGACCTGATGTCCAAGCTTCGCCTGCTGCTGCCGCTCGCCGCCATCATCGGTCTGGCTCCCGTCTTCACCGCTTCGGCCGAGCCGATTCATGCCTGCTTCCAGCAAGACTCGCTAAAGGAGTTCTTTCTCGCTTCGTCCCTCGCCGGGAAGGTGGCGCCCAAGTGTGGCGCCTATTGCGACCTGGCAGGAGGCGGAACGACGCCGACGGTGCCCGCCGCCGGAGACACCTGCGCGACCGCCAGCACTGACCTGAGCCAGCAGCTCCACTCCTATGCCTCGTCGTACTGCGGCAACTTGGCCTGCCAGGTCACCATCTTCACGACCATCGCCTGCCATTCATTGCCGACCGGTGGTTACGGGGTCTCGGGCTACGCCACCTTCGGCTGCCCCGACAGCACCTGCTGAAGCGAACCCGCTCGTGAGGAGGCGGGACCGGCGCGGCCAGGGGGCGATCCCGCTTCCCACGAACCTCACGGGCTCGGTTCCCGTCTCCATCCAGTACGCTCGTCAGTCGCCGGCAGACGACCCCAACATCTACACCGAGCTCCCCGAGATCCAGTTCGGCCCGGCGCCGGACCCCAATCTCATCCTGGCGACTCTGGAGGTCGAGAGCGGCAAGATCGTCTCCGTGACAGGTGCTCCGGTCCCGGTGACGCTCAAGCTCCAGCCGGTCGCCCCGCCCGCGCCATCCCTCACCGGCAATCCCCTGGTGGGGTCGGCCGAAGTGGCGGCCGGCACGAAGGGCGCCGTGGAGCTCGACGTGCTCTTCGCGGCCGACGGCCGCGCGGTCTTCAGCGCCCCACCCCTGGTCCACGTCACCGTCCAGGCGGACCGCGGCCTGGTGATCGCCGCCACGGTGAGCGCGGTGACCGGCCAGGGGTTCACCGTATCCCTGGCGCGCGTCTGGCCGCACGGAGATAGCGACGGCTGGGGATCCGGCAAGATCCAGGTGAGCTGGTCAGCCGCGCCGCACGAGAAGTAGGCCACGGGCTCCCACACATTCGTCCACGATTAGACGGGGCGGACCAGGGGCCAGTCGAGCCGTGTCAGCAGAAGGGCGTGGCCTCCCCTCACCCACCCACTCTCCGCCTCGGGGCCGGCGCGCCGCGGGTCGCCGGCCTGTTCGCTCTCGCGCTGTCCGCTAGCGTCCAGAGTGCCGCGCCGGCAGAGGAGAGGTCCCCACGGGGTAGTTGCCCACCGGAGCGCCATCGCTGGCGTTGATCTCGGTCACCGTCTCATTGTAATTGGCTACCCAGACCTGGCCGCCTCCAAAGGCGAGTCCAATGGGGCCGTAGAACTTGTAGGGACTGCCTGACAGACTCCGCACGAAGCTGCCATCGCTGGCGTTGACCTCGGTAACCGTGTTGTTCGCGGGATTGGCGACCCAGATGTGGGCACCGTCGAAGGCGAGAGTCATGAGGCCGGAGAAGTTGTAGGGTCCGCCTGACAGATTCCGCACGAAGCTGCCATCGCTGGCGTTGATCTCGGTCACCGTGCTGTTCAGAGAATTGGCGACCCAGATGTGGGCACCGTC
>Ga0070732_10002069_pt1 | contig 10948 bp, 9 predicted proteins | sample Coa_R1_5_FD_66449 | JGI IMG/M metagenome (GOLD analysis project Ga0070732, IMG submission 66449) | Surface soil microbial communities from Centralia Pennsylvania, which are recovering from an underground coalmine fire - Coalmine... | ecosystem: Environmental > Terrestrial > Soil > Unclassified ...
TAGCCGTCCTGGTGCCAGGAGACGAAGCTCGGGTCGTGCGCCCGCTTGGCGAAGATCGAGGCCGAGTGGACGAGCAGGTCCGGGCCCAGCAGCGACTCGACGGCGTCGAGGACGGAAGGGTGGGTGGCGAGGTCGTAGGCCCAGCGGTAGTGCAGCTGCGGCTGGCTCATCTCCGCCGCTTTCGGGCTGCCGCCCAGCCGGGTGCGGAGCCGCTCGAAGGCGGCGCGATGGCGCGCCACCTCCGCCCCGGAGAGCGCGGGCAGGGGGAAGAGCACTCCCTCGCGCGCGAAGGAATCGACCTGCTCGGCAGTGAGTGCGGCAGCCATGGCTCGATCCCCACCGATCCTACTATTCGTCCAGGCGGCCCGGAGGCACGAGCGCCCCGGCCCCGGCCCTGGCCTCCGCCTGGCGGCAGAGGGCGAGGAAGCGGCGCACGACGGCGTCGCCGGCGAACTCCTCCTCGCGGAGATGCGCGGCCGCCGCCCGTCCCAGCCTGGCCAGCTCTTCCGGATCGCGGCGCAGGGCGGTCACGGCCGCCGCCCAGGCCGCGGGATCGAGGTGGTCCGCCACCACCCGGCCGCCGTCGCCGATCATCTCCGGCAGGCCGCCGCGCGGGCTGACCAGGGCGGGGATGGCGCTGGCCTGCGCCTCGAGGACGACGCGGCCGGCGCCCTCCTCGCCGACGGAAGGCGCGAGCAGCAGGCCGGCCTGGCGGTAGACGTCGCGCACGTCCGGCCGGCGCCGCAGCAGGGTGGCGTTCGGGTGCCGGGCGAGGTCCTGCCGGACCTCCTCCAGGCGATCGCCGAGGAACCATGCCTCGACCACCAGGAAGCGCTCTTCGGGAAGCAGCGGCAGCAGCCCGAGGAGGGTCTCGTAGCCCTTGAACGGCACCGGGTTGAACATCGCCAGGCAGCCCGGGCCCGGCGCACGCTCGACGCGGTACTCCGCTTCGCGGACCAGCGGGTAGAGGACCGTCGCCGGCAGCCCCAGCTCCTCGCGCAGCCGGCGCGCCACGAAGCGCGAGCAACAGACCAGCTCGACCGGCAGCTCGGCGGCCGCCGCCACGCCCGCCGCCGCGAGGTTGGCTGCCGAGTGCAGGTACCACAGGGCGCCGAGGCCGCGGGCCGCCGCGCGGCGCGCCATCGCCAGCGCCCCGTCGCCCTGGACGACGCAGACGGTCGGCCGGAAGGCGTCGGCCACCTCGTCGAAGGCCTCGCCGGGCCGATCGACGGCCAGCACCGGGTAGTCCAGGTCGATCTCCCAGCGGCCCGGCGAGCAGCGCAGGGCGCGGATGCCGGTGGCCGTGAAATCGATCAGGTTGGGATAGCGGTCGACGGCCGAGCGGTCGTCGCCGTCCGCCCCGGCTCCCCTGCTCATCAGGGCCGCGCAGGCGCAGCCCGGCTCGCGGGCGGCGGCGCGGAGCAGGTCGTGCGCGACGCGCGGCCCGCCGTTGTAGGACAGCGGGTAGGCGCTGCCATGCAGCGCCAGCAGGATCCTGGTCATCTCCCGGCCGCCTCGCAGAGTGAGCCGTAAAGCCCCTCGAGGGAGCGCACCATGGGCACCAGCTCGAACGCCGGGGCGACGCTCGCCTGGCCGGCGCGGGCGAGGGACGCACGCAGCTCGGGCGCGGCGAGGAGGCGGAGCATGCCGGCAAGGATCTCCTGCGAGCTGCGGAAGCCGACCACCCAGGCGTTGCGGCCGTGCTCGAGCAGCTCGCCGGCGACCCCCGAAGCGGTGACCACCGCGGGGACCCCCGCCGCGAGCGCCTCGACGTAGACCTGGCCGAAACCCTCGGCCCAGGGATCGACGGGCGCGTGCACGAAGAGGTCGAAGAGCGGGTAGAGAGAGGCGATGTCGTCCTCGAACGGGATCTCGACGTAGCTGGCCGGCGGCAGCCCGGCCAGCTGGCGCGCGATCACCGGGTAGTCGCCGCGGGCGTTGGCCAGCACCAGCTTGGCCCCGGGGTACTGCCGGAGCAGCTCCGCGAACGCGGGGACGATGTAGTGGACTCCCTTGTGCTCCACGTAGCGCGCCACCACCCCGATCACCGGCCAGGCTCCCGCGAGGCCGTACTTGGCGGCCAGCGCCTGCACCGCGGCGGCGGGCGGGCGGCGGAAGCGCTCGAGATCGAAGCCGTGGTGGATCAGCCGCACCTTGGCGGGAGCGACCTTCTCCCATTCGACGAGGACCGTGCGGACCATGCGGTCCGGGGCGACGATCGCGGTGGCCAGGGCGTTGAACAGGCGGTCGTAGGCGACGCGGTGAGGGAAGAAGCCGTGGTTCGTGACGCTGTGCCGGGTGTAGACCCGCACCGGCACGCCGGCCAGCAGGGCGCCCCAGAGGCCCGCCATGCAGCCGGGGAAGAAATGCGTGTGCACGACGTCGATCCGATGCTCCCGGCAGTGGCGGCGGACGGCGGCGATGGCGGCCGGCAGGCTGCGCATGCCGCGGTACCGGAGGTGGCGGTGGGGGATCCCGCGCTGCCGCAGGAAGGGGGCGAGCGCGGGCTCCCCGGCGGTGACCAGCAGGAACGAGAGGTCGAAGCGTTCGCGGTCGAGCTCCTCGCAGAGCCACTCGAAGCAGAGCCAGCGCACCTGCATGGCGACGACGTGGAGAACGCGCAGCCGCCGCCCGCCGCTCACGCTCGCGCCTCCGGGTCGCGCCGCGGCCTGCCGTCGACGCAGGCGACCCAGCTGCCGTCGGCCAGGGGGTGAGCGTCGAGATGATGCATGCTGCGGCCGTTCCAGGGGCTCTCTCCGGGGGAGAGCACCGGGCTCTCCGGCAGCTCCTCCTCGCGGTAGCTCTCCGGCGTCAGGTCGGTGACCCGGAAGGCCCGCACGCGGGTGCCGTAGTCCGGGTAGCAGTCCTGGGCGAAGCGCACGATGCGGCCGCCCCAGAGCCCCACCCGGCCGGCGGGCCGGGCGCGGCGGGCGTCCCCGGCGACGATCGGGCTCGCGGGATGCTCGCGCCAGGGCCCGGCGAGGCGCTCCGCCTGGTAGAGGCGGAGAGTGTCGTTGCGGGATTCGAGAGGGCAGACGAAGAGCCACCAGGACCCCGCCCAGCGGAACGGGGAGGGGTCGGCGCCGGCGCCGGGGAGCAGCTCGGCGACGTGCTCCCACTCGGCCGGGAAGCGGCGCGCGCGGTACAGGCGGATGCAGCCGGCGTCGAGGGTCTCGGGGGTCATGTAGCACTGTCCGCGCCAGCGGAAGACGTACGGGTACGAGAGATGGAACGGCTCGCGCAGCACGACGCCGCGGTAGTCCCAGCGCAGCGCGTCGCGGCTCACCGCGTGCGCGAGCTCGCCGCGGTCCGCTTCGCGGTTCCACACCTCGAAGAACATGTGCCAGGTCGCGCCCTCGCGGATCATGAACGGGTCGGCGACGAAGGCGGCGGGCACGTCGCGCACGTCGTGGTGGCTGAGCACCGGGTTGGCCGCTCCCGGGGCGGGGGCGAGGGAGAGCGGCGAGGCGCCGGCATAGATACCGATCGCCCATTGCGCCGAGAGCGGAGGGGTCGTCGCCGGCACGCGAGAGAGTGTCCTCGAGGATATCGGCGACTAAGATAACACAGCCCTTCGTCTATCCCAGGCGGAAGTGACGGGCCAGCGCCGTTGCCGTCTCCTGTTCGCCGGCGGAGCCGTCGACGATCCGGCAGGTCAGGGCGTGCCTGGCGGCCTGGGCGGCCAGGCGGCGCGCCACCTCGTCGTCGCGGGCCATCCAGCCGGCGACGGCGCCCGCCGGATCGGCGCTGCCGGCGAGCAGCTCCGGCAGCCAGGCCGTGCGCCGCGGACCATGAAGCCGGCGGAAGGCGGGGGTGGCGATCAGCCAGCAGGCCTGGTGTGGAGCGGAGATGGCGGCCGCCACCCGCGCCGGCAGCAGGCCGACCCCCTCGGCCAGCACCGGGCCCGGCAGGCCGCGCAGGTCCTCGATCACCATCTCGAGCTCGTCCTGGTAGAAGAGCAACAGCTCGCGCGCCTGCCGCCTGGGCGGCAGCCGCCACTGCTCGGCGACCGGCAGGTCCATCAGGCGATGGAAGTGGGGGTGGATCTCCGGCACGGCCCGGCGCCGGTGCTCCTCGAACCGGTCGTCGCAGCCGTAGAGGGTGAGACCGTGAGCGGCGGCGAGCGTCCGCGCGGCGGAGCTCTTGCCGGCGCAGGCCGAGCCGCCGAGCCAGAGCACGTGCGCCAGGTCCTCGCGCAGGCGGATCGACACGCCGGCAGTCTATCGAGGTCGCGGCCGGCGCGGCGTACCATAGTGCGGCATGCGCCCGCGCGACCTCGATGCGGCCCGCCATCCCCCGGTGTCGCTGTCCGGGGGGCGCTTCGGGCCGCCGCCGGAGAATGGCCGGCCCGCGCCGCTGTCGGAGCCGTTCGCGAGCTTCCCCGAGCGGTTGGAGAGCGGGCGGGTCGACGTCCTCTGCCTGCGCCCGATCCATCACGTCCTCGAGTACGAGGAGCTCTACCGGCTGACCGCGGCGCTACGGTCGCGGCTGCCGCGGGCGCGGCTGCATCTGCATCTGCGCTCAGCGCTGCGCGACCCACGGCCGTTCGCGCGGCTGCCGGTCGATCGCGTGGAGCGCCTTGGCAGCCGCGGCGGACGCGGCATGCTGGCCGCGGGCCTGCGGCGGCTGGCCGGGAGACGGCCGGCGGTGGCGACGGTGGTGCTGGCGCCGCCCGCGGGATGGCGGCGGGCGGAGCCGGCGGAGCTCGATGACGGGAGCGGGGCCGGCGGGGTTTGGCGGGTACCGCTCGGATGGCAGGCGCCCGGGTGCCGCGGCGAGGCTGGATGCGCAGCGGCAGGCGCCGGCTTCCTGGCTGCCCTTTTCGACGAGCTGCCGCTCTGGCGTGCCGCGGCCGGCGCGCCGCCGCCGCTGTCGCGCCGCGTCGCCGGGCACCGGTTCCTCGTCCACCAGGCCCGCTTCCACGTCGGCGATACCCTGTGGATCACCCCGCTGCTGCGGCTGATCCACGACCTGTTCCGGCGGCCGCAGGTCACCCTGGTCGGCCCCCCGGTCGCCGCCGAGCTGCTGGCGGGCAATCCTCATCTCGACGAGCTGCTCTGCTACCACCCGGCGGACGGCGAGACGGGCCGGCGGCGAGTGCTGGCCGCGCTGGGCGGGTGCCGCTTCGACGCCGCCCTCTTCGCCTTCGCCCGCCGCCACGAGAGCGCCTGGCTGGCGCGCGCGATGGCAGCAGAGCCGGCGATGGCGGCGCGCCGCATCAATCTCGAGTATCACGACCTGTTCCAGGACTCTCGCCGCCCCTGGGGGCCGTTCACTCACGAAGGATGGTTCTTCTGGGGTCTGCTGCCGAGCCCGCGCATGCTGCTGCATGCCCTCGACCCGGCGCTGCCGGCGGCGGCGCGCATGGAGCGGCGCGCCGGGCGGGACGAGACGCGGCTGGAGCTCCACCCGGCGGCCGCGGCACGGCGGCGGGCGGATGAGCTGCTGGCGGCGCGCGGGCTCGGCCCCCGGCCCTTCGCCGTCCTCTCGCCGGGCGGCCACTCCTCACCGCGCTGGCCGGCTGCGAAGTTCGCCCGGCTGGCGGCGGCGCTCGCCGACGAGATGCGGCTCGCGGTGCTGATCGAAGGCAGCCCCGGGGAAGCGCCTCTCCTGCGCGAGGTCGCGGCGGCGCTCGCGGAGCTCCCGGCGGCGGCGGATGCCGCCGGGGCCGTGGACGGCGAGCGCCCGCCCATCGTCGTCTGCCAGGACCCGCTGGACGTCTTCGCCGCCCTGCTCGAGCGGGCGCGCCTGCTGATCGGCAACGACAGCGGGCCGCTCCACATGGCCGCCGCCCTGGGAGTGCCCAGCCTGTACTTCGCGGCGCGGGAGAAGCTCGCCCATTCCCATCCCGAAGGGGCGGCCAGCTGGGCGCTCTTCGACGAGCAGGCGAACGACCCGCGCCGCATCTCCGTCGCCCAGGCCCTGGGCGCGCTGCGGGAGATGGACCGCCAGGGCATCCTCGCCGGCGGCGACGACGAGCCGCCGGCTTCGAGACGGCGCGGCGGGAGGTATGCTAGCGTGTATTGAAAAGCCAGAAGGCTGCCGCGGGTGACGCGTCGGCCGGGGATGGAGGGAAGGCAGGGTCCGGATGAGCGGCTTGGACGGGCGGCATCACCAGGCGGCGGCAGCCACTGCGGTAACGGCGGCGACGCCTGCGGCCGATGCGCTCCGGGAGGTCGCGGCGCGGTTGCGCGAGGATCTCCGCGCGCACGGGCTCGCCCGCTTGCCGCCGATGACCGAGGCCTGCTTCGTGGAGCTCGCCGGCTGCGTGGGCGAGGTCGGGCTGCGCACGGACCTGGTGATCGATCCTGTGCAGGAAGAGGAGGAGCGCCGCCGCCGCAGCTCGGCGACGGGGCGGCCGGTGGTCTATGCGCCTACCGAGCTCGGGTTCCACACCGACCGGCCGACGGTGGACGTGATCGGGTGGTACTGCGTCGAGCAGGATGCCGAGGATGGCGCGGTCCTGCTCATCGACACCGCCGACCTCGGCGAGCACTTCACCGCCGCGGAGATCGCGGTGCTGGGGCGGGTCGAGCTCGGCTACTTCCAGCGCAACGCCCAGACCGGCCAGGAGGAGGCGCGCCGCGCGCCCCTCGTCGCCAGCGGGCCGCGCGGCCATCTCCTCTACTACGCACCCTGGCTGGTGGAGAGCGCCGGCAGCGAGACGGCGCCGGTCCTGGAGCGGTTCGCGGCCTACGTCGTACGGAAGCGCGAGACCGCGCTCGTGCGCATCCGGCTGCAGCGCGGCGAGGCGCTGTTCGTCGACAATCGCCGCCTGCTGCATGCGCGGGGCAACCTCTCGCCCTCGAGCCGGCGCCACATCGTGCGGCTTTACATCGCATGTTCCGCCGATCCCGCGGTGGCGGCCGGCAGCTGAGGAGTCATGGATCGATGACGTTCGGCGCGCCAGAAGCCTCCCGCCCGCGCGGCCTCGCGACGGCCGCGGTGATGGCGGCCCTGCTCTCCGTGCTCGCCTTCCGTGGTCCGGGGCCGGCCGCCGCGGTCCAAGCCGCGCTGGCGGCACCGCCGGCGGGCGAGGGCGGCGGGACGGCGCCGGGCCCCCGGCCGCCCTGGCCGGACGTGGAGCTGGTCGACCAGGACGGGCGGCGGACGCATCTCTACTCCGACCTCGTCCGCGGCAAGCGCGTGGCGATCAACTTCGTCTTCACCACCTGCACGACCATCTGCCCGCCGATGGGGGCCAACTTCGAGCGGCTGCAAGCCCTGCTGGGAGCCCGCGCCGGCGCCGACGTGCGGCTGGTCTCGATCAGCATCGACCCGGCGACCGACACGCCCGAGCGGCTCAAGGCCTGGGGGGCGAGGTTCCACGCCGGTCCGGGCTGGACCCTGCTGACCGGGCCCAGGGAGGAGCTGGACCGGCTGCTCAAGGCGATGGGGGTCTTCACCGCCGACCGCGCCAGCCACTCGCCGGTCCTGCTGCTGGGCGACGACCGCACGGGGCGCTGGACCCGCGCCTACGGCCTCGCGCCCCCGGCCGAGATCGTCCGGCTCCTCGACGGCCTGGCTGCAGCCAGTGCGAGCGGTGGGAACCGTGTGAGCGCCGCGGCCGCGGTGCCCGCGAGCCTGGAGCAGGGCCAGGAGAGCGGCGCCCACCATTACTTCACCGACGTCGAGCTGATCGATCAGGACGGCAAGCCGCATCGCCTCTACAGCGACCTGCTGGCCGGCAAGACGGTGGTCGTCGATTCCTTCTTCACCAGCTGCACCGGCAGCTGTCCCGCGGTGGCGGCGACCCTGGCGAGGATCCAGGCCGCCCTGGGCGACCGGCTCGGGCGCGACGTCCTCCTGCTGTCGCTGTCCGTCGATCCGCAGACCGACACCCCGGCCCGGCTCAAGGAGTACGCCGCCCGGCTCGGCGCCCGGCCCGGCTGGTACTTCCTGACCGGCAGCAAGGAGAACGTCGAGCTCGCGCTGCGCAAGCTGGGCCAGTACAGCGAGCGGAGGGAGGACCACACCAACCTCCTGATCGTCGGCAACGAGCGTACCGGCCTGTGGAAGAAGGTCTTCGGTCTCGCCAAGCCGGAGGAGGTCCTGGCCATCGTCCAGGGCGTGCTCGACGACCGCGGCGCACCCGGCGCCGGAGGCTAGCGAGTGTCCCGTCCCGGCCGCGCCGGCCGCGTCTTCCGCGCCGCACTGGTCACCCTCGCTGCACCGGCCGCACTGGCCGCCCAGCTCGGCGCGGCCGCGGCGCGCGGCAAGCAGATCTATGGCACCGGCACCAGCGCGGCCGGCAGCGCGATGACCGCGGTGCTCGGCGAGGGCGGCGCCGAGGTCCCCGCCTCCACGCTGCCTTGCGCCGGCTGCCACGGCAGCGACGGCCACGGCGGCCAGGAGGGCGGCGTGCGGCCCTCCGATTTGACCCGGGAGGCCCTTCGCCAGCCGGCCGCGGGCGGGAGAGACGGCCGGCGACGGCCGGCCTACTCCGACCCGTCGCTGATCCGCGCCGTGACCATGGGGATCGATCCGGCGGGCAATGCGCTGCATGTCGCCATGCCGCGCTACCGGCTGACGCGGCAGGATGCTGCCGACCTGCTCGCCTATCTCGAGCAGCTGGGACACGAGGCGGAGCCCGGTCTCACCGCCGGCGAGATCCGGCTCGGGGTCCTGCTCCCCGGCGGCGCCCGGCCCGAGAGCGCGGCCCAGGCGGCGGCGGTGCGAGCGGTGCTCGAGGCGCGCTTCGCCGAGCTCGCGAGCGCCGGCGGGCTCTACGGCCGCCGCCTGACGCTGTCGTTCGCCACGCTCCCGGAGCCGCCGGCGGAACGGGCGGCGAAGCTGCGCGAGCTGCTGGCCCGCGAGCCGCTCTTCGCCCTGGTCGGCGCCTACCTGGCCGGGGCCGAATCCGAGATGGCGGCCGCCGTCGCCAGCGCCGCGATCCCGCTGGTCGGGCCGCTCACCGCGCACCCACGGCAGGACTTCCCGCTCAATCGCTATGTCTTCTACCTGACTCCCGGGCTCGCGGAGCAGGCGAACGCGCTGGTCGAGTTCGCGGCGCGGCAGCTGCCGCCTGGACGCCGGCCGCTGGTCGTCATCCGGCCCGACACGCCGGAGCTCGCCGGCATCGCCGGCGCGGCCGCGGCAGCGGCGCGAGGCCGTGGCTTCACCACCTTGGAGACTGCCGCGTCCGGCACCGCCGCGGCGCAGGCGGCCGATCTCGCCGGCCGCGTGGGAGAGGGCGGCGCCGCGGCGCTGCTGCTGCTCGACAACGGCCGCGCCGTCCAGGAGCTCCTGCGCCGGCTGCAGGCGCTCGGCTGGCGCCCGCTCATCCTGCTGCCCGGCGCGCTGCCGGGCGAGGACCCCTTCGCGGTCGTGCCGGCGGCGCTGGCGGACCGGCTGTTCCTCTCGCTGCCGGTGCTGCCTCCGGACCGCACCCCCGGAGCGGCGGCGGACTACCGGCGGCTGGCGTCGGCGCACTCGCTGCCCGCGCACCACGTCGCCGCGCAGATGACCGCCCTGGCGGCCGCCGAGGTGTTGATCGAGGGCCTCAAGCGGACCGGCCGCGACCTCAGCCGCGAGAAGCTGATCGCGACGCTCGAGCAGCTGTACCGGTTCGACGCCGGGCTGGGAGCGCCGGTGAGCTTCGGGCCGAACCGCCGGATCGGCGAGCGCGGCGCCTACGTCGCCGGCCTCGACTTCGCGCACCATGCCCTGGGGCCGCAGGCCCCCTGGATCGAGATCGAGCCCTGAGATGGCTGGCCTGATCTTCACCACGCCGGCCGTGCGCGCCGCCTATGACGCGATCGCGGGCGCCTACGATGCCCAGGTCGCCCGCTCCTCCTGGGTGCGCGCGCGCCTCTGGCAGCGTCTCGACGCGCTCTTCCCTCCCGGAGCCCGCGTGCTCGACGCGACGGCCGGCACCGGTGCCGACGCCCTGCACCTGGCGGCGCGCGGCGTGGCGGTCACCGCCTGCGACCTCTCCCCGGCCATGCTCGAGCGGCTCGCGGCCAAGACCCCGGCGATCGCCACGCGAGTCGCCGACTGCGCCCGGCTGGCGGCGGCGTTCCCGGCGGCGCGCTTCGACGGCGTGCTGTCGACCTTCGCGGGGCTCAACACCGTGCCGGACCTGGCCGGCTTCGCGGCCGGCGCTGCCGCTCTGCTGTCACCGGGCGGCGTGCTGTTCGTCCACCTGCTCAACCGCCTGCCGGTGGCCGACCTGGCGCGCCGCTGCCGCAGCGGCGGCTGGCAGGCGGGCGCGGCCGGCGTGGCGGCGGCCTGGCGCGGCTGCCGGCTGGTGACGATCGGTGGAGTGCCGGTGCCGCACCGCTTGCACTCGCCGCGCCGCCTCTACCGCCAGGTCTTCGCACGCGACTTCGCGCTGCTGCGGGTGAACGGACAGGGGGTGCTGCGCCCGGTCGACGACCCGGCGGCGCCGGCGGCAGGTCCCGGGCCGCGGCGGCGGCGCGGCCGGGACCGCTGGGAAGAGCGGCTGGGCGCCTGGCCCGCGAGCCGCGGGCTGGGCACCTTCTTTACGCTCGAGATGCGCCGCCGCGGCAGGAGCGCCGCGCGGCGATGAGCCGGCTCGCGCCGCGCCCGCAGCCCTCGGGAGCCGGGGCCCTGCCCCCGCCCCTGCCGCGCGAGGACCCGATCACCCGTCTGCCGCTGCTCGTCCTCTACCCGCACAGCCGCTGCAATTGCCGGTGCCTGATGTGCGACATCTGGCGCGACCGGGGGAAGCGCGAGCTGGCGGCCGCGGACGTCGCGCGCTGGCTTCCCGAGTGGCGGCGGCTGGGGGTCGAGCGGGTGGTGCTCTCGGGCGGGGAGGCGCTCCTGCATTCCGAGATGTGGCGGCTGTGCGGCCTGCTGCGCGGCGCCGGCATCGGCATCACCGTGCTCTCGACCGGCCTGCTGCTGGCGCGCGACGCCGTGCGCCTGGCGGCGGTCTGCGACGACGTGGTGGTGAGCCTGGACGGCCCGCGCGAGGTGCACGACC
>Ga0070732_10002070_pt1 | contig 10944 bp, 11 predicted proteins | sample Coa_R1_5_FD_66449 | JGI IMG/M metagenome (GOLD analysis project Ga0070732, IMG submission 66449) | Surface soil microbial communities from Centralia Pennsylvania, which are recovering from an underground coalmine fire - Coalmine... | ecosystem: Environmental > Terrestrial > Soil > Unclassified ...
AGCGGCGGCGTCCCGGCAGGCGAAGCTCGAGTAAAGTCAGAGGCTGGTTGCCAGTATTTTTGAGTTGATACGTCGCGTCGATGCGAATGATGGGTTCTGGGGCGGGCCGGAATTGGACGCTCAGTTCCTGTTTTGCGATGTCGTAGCCGGGGCCGAACGCCGCCGTGCACGCCGCAGCCCAGTATGCTGCGGCGATTAGCAACAGCGTCGGCAGAACGCGTGAGCGGAGGATTCGTGTCAAAACGCTACGATTGTAGCGGGGGAAGCGCTGGCAAGCAAAAAAGTGTTGCGCGGATTTTCGCGCAAATTGGCTGGTTAGCGAGGTTTGCGGCCGCGCACGCGGCTAAAACCGGTGCCGGAATTATTGCGCGTCGCTTCGCGGACGGTGATCTCGCGGTCTGCTTGCGCGTCGGTCATCCCTGAGTTTATGCGCTCGAGAATCTGTTTTTCGGTGAGCCCGGTGTTCTTCAGGCGCGCGATCTCGGGGCTGCTGAGTGTGCGCAGGCCTTGCAGATGACGGCGAAGAACAATCTGAACGAAGTTGTCGGAGAGGCCGATCAGGCGCAGAGTCACGGCGTCGCCGCTGATGGAGTCCAGTTGATCGGCGCGTCCGATTTCCAGAATTTCCGCTTCGGAGTAACCGGCGCCCGCAAGATTTGCGGTGGCGTCGCCGCTGACAAAAGGATGCTTCCGTTCGTGCGCGGCGGCTACCAGCGCGACGCAGGTGTCATCGCTGAGCCGGGCCTGCTTGGCTTTCACCAGTTGCGCCACCTCGGAATCCGAGGTGTCGAGCTTCTTGAGTTGCTCGAGGCCGCTGGACCACATACCGGCCTGGTCCAGCGGGCGATAATCGGTCAACGGATGCTGGTGGCAGCCGCCCGCGAGGAGGACACAGACACCGAGAAGCAGTGCGCAAGACTTCATACCTCCATTGTAGCGAGGGCAACCGCCGGCTGAGCGAAGGTGTGCTGTGGAGGGTACTTGTGCTTAGGGACAGGCTGCTATTCCTGAAGGAAGTGCGGGCGGACTTCTAGGTTTGGTAGACGCGCTCGACGTCGTAGACGCCCGATACCTTGCGAATGTTGGCGAGGATGGTTTCGAGCTGACGGCGGTCAGCGATTTCCAGGCTGGCGTCGATGCGCGCGTTCAGTCGGTCCGGGCGGCTTTCCAGGCTGTGAATGTTGGATCCCGCACCACTGATGACCGCAGTGATTTCCGCCAATAATCCGGCACGATCTTTGGCGCGGATCATGAGTTGCACCTGGAAGGTGGCGGCCCCGCCACCGCCCCACTCCACGGCGATGCGGCGCTCGGTTTGGTAGAGAAGATTCTGGACGTTGGGACAAGCGCGAGTATGCACGGCCACGCCGCGGCCGCGCGTGATGTAGCCGATAATATCGTCACCGGGAATCGGATTGCAGCACTTGGCGCGATACACCAGAAGATCGTCGTATCCTTTGACAATGAGCGGAGCTTCTCCGATACCGAGCATGCGCTTGACGGCCTTGACCAGCGTCGGCTTGGCGTCTTCAACCGCCGGCTCCGCGCCTTTCGCAGCCTCGCCCAGGACCCGCGTGAGCACCTGGCGCGCGGAGTATTTTCCAAAACCGACGGCCGCGTAAATGTCGGTCACTTGAGAAAGTCCCCAGTCCGCGGCGAGTTTCAGCATATCGGCTTCGGGAATTTTCTTCAGGCTGCGGCCGAACTGGCGCGCTTCCTTTTCCAGCAGCCGCTGCCCCATTTCCATGGCTTCTTCGCGCTCTTGCAGATTGATCCAGTGGCGAATTTTGCTGCGGGCGTGCGAGGATTTCGCAAAGCTGAGCCAGTCGCGGCTGGGCGTGTGCCCCTTTTGCGTGAGAATTTCGACCACGTCGCCACTGACAATTTCGTGGCGCAGCGCCACCATTTGTCCGTTGACCTTGGCGCCCACGCATTGGTGGCCGACCTCGGTGTGCACCTGATAGGCGAAATCCACGGGCGTGGCGCCGCGCGGCAATTCCAGGACGCGGCCCTTCGGCGTAAACGCATACACCTCGACGGGAGCCAGATCGATCTTCAGCGTCGATAGAAATTCACCCGGTTCTTCCAGTTCCTGAGACCACTCGATGAGCTGGCGCATCCAGGTGATGCGCTGGTCGTCGTCTTGCTCGGGTTTGCCGTCTTTGTATTTCCAGTGCGCCGCGACGCCTTCCTCGGCGATGCGATGCATTTCCTGGGTGCGAATCTGGACCTCGAAGGCTTGGCCGGAGTGCAGAACAGTGGTGTGCAGGGACTGGTAGAGATTGGGTCGCGCCATGGCGATGTGGTCCTTGAAACGCCCCGGCACCGGCCGCCAGATATGATGCACCACACCGAGCGCAGCATAACAACTGCGTTCCGTGTCGGTGATCACGCGAACGGCAAGAAGGTCGTATACCTGATCGAGAGCGCGCTCCTGGCGCACGATCTTGCGGTGCAGGGAGTACAGGCCCTTGACGCGTGCCTCAAGCTCCGCGGGAATGCCGTTCTCCACGAGCTTCGAGCGGATCGTACCTTGCACTTCTTCCAGAAATTTTTGATGAATGGGAGCCTTGTCGGTGACTTCTTTCTGCAAAGCAAAAAAGGATTCTGGCTCGAGGTAGCGGAACGCCAAGTCTTCTAGCTCGCCACGCACAATGCCCATGCCGAGACGGTGGGCAATGGGAGCGTAAATGTCGAGAGTTTCTCGGGAAATACGCTGCTGTTTGGTGGCGTCCAGATAGTCCAGCGTGCGCATGTTGTGCAGACGATCGGCAAGTTTTACGAGCACGACGCGGACATCGTTGACCATGGCGAGCAGCATCTTGCGCACGTTTTCCGCCTGACGCGCCTCCGGCGCCATCATATTCAAGCGGCCGATCTTGGTGACGCCTTCCACCAGCCGGGCGACTTCCGCGCCGAAGCGCTCTTCGATGCGCGAAACGGGATACTCGGTATCTTCGATGGCGTCATGAAGGATGGCCGCGGTGAGGGTGGTGGCGTCCAAACGCATGTCCGCGAGGATGTGCGCCACCTCCAGCAAATGGGTCATGTATGGTTCGCCGGAGCTGCGCAACTGGTCGCGATGGCGTTCGCCGGCGATTTCGTACGCGCGGCGCACCATCCAGGGATCTTCGGCGGGGCGATTCTTGCGGAGCTTGGCGAGTAATTCGTCGAGGCGAGCGTCGAGCTGCCGCTCGGTGCGGTCTCTGTGGAAGTTCAAAGGTGCGTTGCTGGGAGACGGCATAACCTAGTTTACGCCGAAGCGGGTTTTGGCGCGAGCTGACGGCTCCGAACGAATGAAAAAGGCGTCCGTAAGGACGCCTTTGGAATCGGTTACTTCTTGGATGATGGGCGCGTCCAGCAAAACTAACTGGCTTGCTGGGGCTGCTCGGAGCGCTTCTGTTTGATTTCCTTGACCTTGTCGACCAGGTCGTCCGCTTGTTTCAGCAGGTTGGCGCGCTCGTCCTGGCTCTCGACCATGTCCGCTTTGCGGCGATAGAGAAGATTCAGATAGGCCATGGCGTCGTCGTAGTCCGGCCTAAGGGTGATAGCCTTTTGCAAATCGTTGATGCCTTCTTCGATCAGTGGTCCGTATTGACTCGCATAGTCTCCGCGAATAGCGGGGGGCAACGACTGATCGTCGCGCACTTGCTTCTTGATGTTCTTCTTGTTGTATTCCATGCGCATTTCGCCGTTCGCGCGAAACGCGAGGGTCCAGTCAATCACGCCGATCCAGTAATACGGTTCCGGATCGTCGGGCTTTAGCTGGATGTGGCGCTGGTGGTAGGTCTTCGACTCTTCGAATTTCTTGGGGTCAAACGGCTGGCCGCCCATCTGGAAGAGGATGGACCCGATCCCGTCGATAGCCGAAAGATTGTTGGCATCTTTTTCCAGAACTTCCTTGAATTCCGCGACGGCTTGTTCGCCGCGCGAGAGATTTTCTTTGGAAGGCGCGCCCGGAATATACAAGCTGGCGTAGGCCGTGGCCAGGTACAAGCGGGCGTTCAGGAGTTCCGGATCGGCTTCTTTGGCTTGCTTGAAATCTTCGATAGCCGCGTCGGATTGACCATTCTTGAAAGCCGCGACACCCTTGTTGAGGAGGTCACGAGCCTTCAGCTTGTTGCAACCGGAGGCCGCGACGACGAGAACCAGAATAGCGGCCACGGCGGCGCTGCGGCGAGCGATTTGAAGCGAAGCTTGAGTCATCGAAGGATCCATCCCCACTGTGCACCGCCGCGAAGGGAATCGGCAGCGCTTGGATTCACGTCCGCCCTTGCTAGGGCAAATTAATCCGTTTCGGCGGTCTTTTCCAGGGCGGGAGTCATCAAGCCCACAGAGCTTACACCCGCCGCGCGCATAACGTCTATGACCCGGGCCACCACTTGAAACTCGACTAGGCTCTCGCCGCGAACAAACGCCGTACGATTCGCGCGAAGCTTGAAAATTTGCTCGAGACGATCGCGCAGCGCCTCCCAGCCAACGGCTTCTTGATTGATGCGCAAGGACCCGTCAGCCAGCACCTGCACCACGATCGCTGATGGCTGCGGATCAACGCGTCCAGGTTCGGCGGCCTGCGGCAACTGCGCCATCATGCCGGCCTGCTTGTGCGGGATGATCATGAAGATGACCAGCAGCACCAGCAAGACATCAATCAGCGGAACCACGTTCATTTCCACGAAGATTCCGCGGTTCGAACCAACTGCGATTCCCATGAGCCACCTCGTGAGCGGAAATTCCCGCGAGGAGGACTCTCACATCCCAGCGAAAAAACTTTACTGACCGGCCTCGAGTTTTGCGGTGATCAAACCAACTTTGTCGATGCCGGAGCCGCGCATGATGTCGATGGCCCGCGCGACTTCGCCAAACAGTACATCGCTATCGCCTTTTACGAAAGCAATTTTCTCGGCGCGGTCCTTGAAGATCTGCTCGAGGCGCGGACCCATGCCATCCCACGTGGAATCTTCGTTATTGATCTTGACCTTGCCGTTGGTCAGCACTTGCACGACGACCGTCTTGTTCTCCAGTTCCTGATCTTGCTTCTGATTAGGATTGGGTTGCGGTACCAAGGTGTCCAAGCCCTTGGGCGTCAGTGGCGTGATGACCATGAAAATGATCAAGAGCACTAGCAAAATATCGATCAGCGGAACGACGTTCATTTCCGCCATCGCACCGCCTTTACTTTCACCTACCTGCATTCCCATTGAGCTTCTCCTGTCGGCTCGTCCCTAGCGAGTATTGCGAACCGTTTGCCGCGCCCCCTCGTGGGAAGTGGCGCGGCGTTGAAAACGACAGCAAACGAATGGTGCTGGTGCCGGTTCCGGCCTCTTAGTCCGCTTGCGGCGGGGGAGGCGGAGGCGTACTTCTCTCGTTACGCTCGGTCAACAACCCGACCTGATCGACGCCCGCGGAGCGGATTTCGTCGACCACCCCGACCACGTCGCCGTATTTGGCGCGCGCGTCGCTTTTCACGTATACGGTCTTGTCCAGGCGGTTGGCGATACGGTCCTTGACCTGCGCGGTGATCTCTTCCTTGCGGATCTGCGTGGTGCGAAGAAAGATGTTACCGTCGCGCGTCACGGCAATAACGATGGCGTCGTCTTTATCGGCATCCTGCATGTCCTTGGCGGTATTGGTGCGCGCCAAGTCCACCGGATGGTCCTTCTGCAACATGGGCGTGACCACCATGAAGATGATCAGCAGCACGAGCATGATATCCGCCATGGGGATGACGTTGGGAGTCGACATCTGACTCCCGGCTTGCGGCTTATACCGGGTGTGGACTACTGGCGCAGCCATGTGTACCTACTTTCTGGCGCCGCGACGCAGGATGAAATAATTGATGAGCTCCATGGAGGAGTTGTCCATCTCGACGTCGAAGGCTTCCACCTTATTGGTGAAATAGTTGTAGGCCCACACCGCGGGGACCGCGACGAGAAGACCGAGCGCGGTGGTGACTAGAGCTTCCGCGATACCGCCGGCGACCGCGGACAATCCGGTAGCCTTGCTCTGCTCGATGCCCTTGAAGGCGTTCAAAATACCGACCACCGTGCCGAACAAACCGACGAACGGCGCCGTGGAGCCGATGGTCGCGAGGGCTGAGAGGCCGCGCTTCATTTCGGCGTGCACGATAGCGACCGAGCGTTCCAGGCCGCGCTTGGCTGCTTCGATCACGTCGGCGTCAGAAACCTGCTGCGAAGCCGATTGGAATTCAGAGAGCCCGGTGGCGACCACTTTGGCAATGTGGCTCTTCTTGTTGCGCTCGGCGATGGCGATGGCTTCGTCCAGCTTGCCGTCTTTCAACGCCCCGGCAACTTGCTGCACGAACACGCGCGACTGCTTGCGCGCGGCGCTATACATCAACGCGCGATCGATCATGACACCGAAGGAATAGATCGACAGAATAAAGAGAATGACCACCACGGTGCGTGGCAGGGCACTCATTTGCGACCACATGGAACGCAGATCCCAGTTCGAGCCAGTCGTGGTCGACTGCAGGAACAGGATGGCATAGACATAAATCGTAGCTAACATTCGTTTGCTCCTTAGAGTGTTTGCAAATCCAATGCGGGAACCCTGAAACGCCGCGCCAGCCCCACGACCGGCGCGACGATCCTTTATTACTGATTACTGGTTAAGCGAGAAAATGACGTCGATCGTGGTATCGACCTCCACCGGTTCGCCGTTCAGCAGCGTCGGCTTGTACCTCCATTGCTGCACGGCGTCCATCGCGGCACGCACCAGCAAAGGATGTCCGGAGATGACTTCCAGCGACTCTACCGTGCCGGTCTTGGAAATAAGGGCGTGCAAACGCACGGTGCCGGAGATGCGCGTCTGGCGCGCCAGCGGAGGATACACGGGCGTAACTTTGTTCACCAGAAGCGCGGCTTGGACGCTTCCGCCCTGGCGAATGCGCTGCTGCGCGGGCTTCGGCGGTGGCGGTGCTCCACCCATGCCGCCGATTACGCCGCCAATCACGCCGCCCATCGAGCCGCCAGCCACGCCGCCCGGGACGCCGCCGGCCATGCCGGCGCTAACGTCGGGCGCGTCTTCCTTAATAATCTTGATGTCTTTCGGGATGACTTTCGGCTGCACCAGCTTGCCGGCGTCCATCAAGTGCACCTGCGGCTTCACGTGCACCACGGTGGCTTGCACCGGCGGAGGCGGCGGCGGGGGAGGCGGGGGCGGAGCGGTCAGCATCGTCGCCATCATCGTCTTCGGCAGCGCCTCGGTGTAGATCAAAGGAATCAGGATCAGAATAGCTAGGAAGATGGTCTGCGCGATCATCGAGACCGCGACCGTCCACGGCTTGTTTGTTTTCGCGGGGTTCGGACTCGAAACCACTAATTGTTCAAACATGACTCACTACCTCCTCCCAACAGGAGCGAGACGCGCTGGGGCCGCTTCGCTTCCGCGGGGTTTGTTACCGGCTGCGGGTCCGGGATTCACGACTGCTCCGCGTTGACCGCGCCAGCGATTCCACGCGACCACCAACGGAGCAGCAATGCCAAAACTGGAGTACGTTCCTACCACAATTCCCACCACCAGGGCAAAGGAGAAAGCGCGAAGCACCTGGCCGCCCATCAGGAACAGAACTAGCACAGTGAGGAACGTCAGACCGCTGGTTAAAATCGTTCGCGAAAGCGTTTGATTGATGGACTTGTTAACCACGTCGGCGAACGATTCGCGGCGCAGCAACCGATTGTTCTCGCGAATGCGATCGAAGATGACGATGGTGTCGTTCATGGAATATCCGACGAGTGTCAAAAGCGCCGCTATGACCGTCAGCGAAATCTCAAATTTAAGTAGCGAGAAAAAACCCAGGGTAATTAAAACGTCGTGAAATACGGCAAGGACGGCAGCTGCCCCGTATACCCACTCGAATCGGAAGGCAATATATACCAGCATGCCCGCCAAAGCATAGAGGGTAACGAAGATGGCCTGGCGGCGCAGCTCGCCGCCGACTTTGGGGCCGACGATCTCCACGGTGCGAATGGCGAAGCTGCCGAGCGCGTAGTTGCTTTTCAACGTGGCCAGCACGGCGGGAGTGACTCCATCGGCGGAGGAAACGTCATCGAAGGTGGTGAGCACGCCGCCTTTTTGATTGTCGCGATAGGCGAGGATCTTCTTGGCTAATTGCGGATAACGGTCGCCGGCGTTCGTGGAAAGATGCAGCGGGTCGTTGGTATTAAGTACGGCTGCAAGAGAAGAAGGTGTGGCAGCGTTCAGATCCGGCTTGCTGGAATCTTTCACGCCGTATAGAGAGTTCAACGCAGTGATCACTTGGGCGCGCGCGTTATCTTCCGCTTCGTCGCCTTGGCCTTTCTGCTCGACGAAAATCAGCACTTCATTGGATTTCGCGTCCAGGCCCCCGCTGCTGACGCTCTGAATCTCACTATTCCCAAGCCCTTGCGCGGTCAACCCTTTGCGGATTTGATCGATATTGGGTGTCTGCGTAAAGCGCACATCTACGTTGGTGCCGCCCTTGAAATCGATGCTGTAGCGCAGCCCGTGATTCAGAAAGACAGAAGTCCAGCCGGCCAGGAGGAGAATTCCGCTGAGGGCATAGAAATACTTGGCTTTACCCATCCAGTCGATGTTGGGTTCTTTAAAGAACTCGATCATGCCACACGTTACTTCCCTTCTTTAGACTCCAGTGGGCATCCCTTTGTTCCCGGCGTTCAGGCAGCGAAGTTTAGATGAACGGAAGGCTCCAAAGTACCCACGTCTTTCACAATCAGCAAAGAATCAACAGTCCTAGTACGGCCTAAATGCTCAGTTCCGCCTGACGGTCCATCTTGGTCAGGTGGTATTGGAAGATGGTCTTCGACACGTAGATCGCGGTGAATACGTTGGCGATCAAACCGATGGTCAGGGTGATGGCGAAGCCGCGGATTGGTCCGGTGCCGAACAGAAAAAGAAAGAAAGCAGAAACCACGGTAGTTACGTGCGTGTCGATAATGGTGAGGAAGGCTTTGTCAAAGCCGGCCTGCACCGCGGAAGCCGGGGACTTACCGTTGCGCAACTCTTCGCGGATGCGCTCGAAGACCAGAACGTTGGAGTCCACGCCCATGCCGATGGTCAGGATGACCCCGGCGATGCCTGGCAACGTCAAGACGGCGCCGAAGGTGGCCAGCGCGGCCAGGAGGATAACCAAGTTTAGAATGAGCGCGAGAACCGCGTTCGCGCCGGACAGCCGATAGTAGACCAGCATGAAGATCATCACCACCAGCAAGCTCAGCACGGATGCTTGCACGCCGTGGCGGATAGAGTCCGCACCGAGTGACGGGCCGACGGTGCGCTCCTCGAGATACTTGATGGAAGCCGGAAGCGCGCCGGCGCGCAGCACGATGGCCAGGTCGTGCGCTGATTCCTCACTGAAATTACCCTCGATGAAACCGGAATCGTCGATGCGACTATTGATGACCGGAGCGGAATAGACGCGATGCTCGAGCACAATGGCCATCTGTCGATGCACGTTTTGCTCGGTGAACGGGCCAAAGCGGTGTGCGCCTTCGGCTGACAGACTAAAGTTGACCTGCCATTGGCCGGGATTGTTGCTGTTGCGATTCTCCGTGGCGCTGCGCAGATCGCGTCCTGTCACGACGGCCGTACGGCTCAGCACGTACCAAACTTCTCCTGTGGCCGCACTAGGATCCCGACTATCGGAGCGGCCTGGAACCAATTCCGTGCCAGGCGGAAGAACGCCACCATGCGCCGCCAGTGCCGCCGCTTGCGACGGGTAGGAGGTAGGGTCCTCGACCAATTTCAACTCCAATTGCCCACCAGCCTGGATCACGGCTTTGGCCCGTGACGGGTCACCTTCCCCCGGCAGTTGCACGAGGATTTCGTTGTCGTTACGGCCGTGACGCTGAATGGTGGGCTCGGTCAAACCCAAAGCATTGATGCGACGATCGATGGTTTCGAGCGACTGTTGCATCGTCTGTTCTTGAATAGCGGCAATCGCGCTGGGGCGGAGCGAAAGCGTATAGCTCGAGGGCTCCCCGGCCGTCGAGGACATGTCCCACACGTTTTGCAATTGCGCCGAAACCAGATCGCGAAAATCCGACAATTGGTCGGACGGAACGTTGCGCACCACGATGTGCGTGTCGTCCAGGCGGCGCACTTCGTCGTAGCGAATATTTTTCGCGCGCATCTGCGTGGTCAGGCGGTCGACGGTCTGGTCGGTCTCCTGCGCGATGGCTTCTTGCACTTGCACCTGCAAGATCAGATGCGTGCCGCCCTGTAGGTCCAGGCCCAGCTTGATCTGCTGCGCGAAATTAGACTTGAGATCGGCCACCGACGTGGGGAAAGTGGGCAAGCCGACAAGGCCATAGATGCAGCCGAGAATGACCACCACAATAAAAATGACTTTCCACTTCAGGTTGGGATTCATGGTCAGAAGGTACTTCGCGTTAAGGCGCCGCGGGCGGGCTTATTTCGCATCTTCCGATGCCTCCACCTGCGTGATCGCCGAACGCGCGATGCGAATTTTTACCGGAGATGAACCGGTGTCGGCGATCTTGAGGATCACCGTGTCGCCGTCAATTCCATTAATGACTCCATAGATGCCGCCGTTAGTGATTACTTTGTCTCCGGCCTTGAGCGCTCCCAGCATCTGCTGCAACTTCTTGCGCTGCCGCTGCTGCGGAAGAATGAGCATCACGTAAAAGATACCCATAACGATGACCATCATGACCAAAGGGCTGCCGAGCGCCGCACCCAGGCCATTCGGAGCTTGCCACGTCATCGCCGCCAATGTCATTGGATCGTGCTACCCGCTCTTTCCGACGCGCCGGTTCGCCCAGCCACTGCATTCCGAAGATACCAACAGCCTGCCGCGGAAACTTTCCCGCTCGCAAAACCTATTGCGCTCTCTGCTCGTGGTGCCTTGCGGACGGCCCGGGCGCTCGGTCAGGACGGACCTGCTGCATAGCGCGCGTGCAT
>Ga0070732_10002071_pt1 | contig 10944 bp, 11 predicted proteins | sample Coa_R1_5_FD_66449 | JGI IMG/M metagenome (GOLD analysis project Ga0070732, IMG submission 66449) | Surface soil microbial communities from Centralia Pennsylvania, which are recovering from an underground coalmine fire - Coalmine... | ecosystem: Environmental > Terrestrial > Soil > Unclassified ...
CGGCGCGTGGCCGCAAGAGTTTCACGTCGAGGGAACGGAAACCCAGTACGTCTGGCTCGATGAAGGCGCCTACTACCAGGTACCGTATCGGTCGTTGCTCGTCCAGGGGGTGGACAACCTGCTCGTCGCCGGCCGTTGCATAAGCGCGACCCATGAAGCGCTCGCGTCGACGCGCGTGATCGCGCCCTCGATGGCGCAGGGAGAGGCGGCGGGCGTGGCGGCGGCGCTGGCTGCTCGAACCGGGACCGCGTTGCGCGCGCTCGACGTCGGTGCCGTGCAGGTCGCGTTGCGCGCGCGCGGAGCCTTCATCGAAGAATGAGCGCACACGCATGAACGTCGCAGACATCGTCAAGCAAACGGCTGCTCGGCTTCCCGACAAGCCCGCGCTGATCTTCCAGGACAAGCCGATCACATACGGCGAGCTCGAACGCGAGATCGATCAAGCAGCCGCCGGCATCGCGTCGCTCGGTATCCGCAAGGGCGACCGCGTCGGGGTGCTCGTGCAGAACGTTCCCCACTTCATCTACGCCTACCTCGGGATCGAGCGGGCCGGCGGGGTCATGGTCCCGTTGAACACGATGTACACGGCGGACGAAGTCTCGTACATCCTCGCCGATGCGGAGGCGCGCGCGGTGGTCGTGGCAGAACCGTTCCTGCGCGCGGTCGACGGCTTGCGCGAAACGTTGCCGATGCTCGAGCACGTCGTCGTGGTCGGCGGCGGTTCGCCGATCGGAACGATGGGATGGGATCAGATGACCGGCCGCGGCCAAGGCGCGCCGTCGGTCACGATCGACGACGGCGATCTCGCCGCCCTGCCGTACACGAGCGGCACAACTGGAAAGCCCAAGGGCGCGATGCTTACGCACGGCAACCTGATGGCGAACATCGAGCAGATGCACCGGGTGCCTCTGCTGACCGAAGCCGAGACGGACGTCGTGCTGTTGGTGCTTCCGATGTTCCACATCTATGCGCTGAACGTCAGCCTCGGCTTGACGTTCCGAGTCGGTGCGACCGCGGTGCTGCAAGAACGCTTCGATCCCGTCGCGTCGCTCGATGCGATCGAACGGCACGGCATCACCGTATTGTTCGGCGCGCCACCGATGTTCGTCGCATGGCTTTCGACACCCAACGTCGAGAAGCGGAACCTCTCGAGCGTGCGGCTTGCCGTCTCCGGCGCGGCGCCGCTGCCCGGGCCGGTGCTCGAAGACTTCAAACGGCGGCTCGGCATCACGATCTGGGAAGGGTACGGGCTGACCGAAACGGCGCCCGGCGTGACCTCCAACGCGATGGGTTCCGACGCGAAACCGGGGTCGATCGGCAAGCCGCTCCCCGACGTCGAGCTCAGGCTGCTCGACGAGCAGGGTGATGAGGTCGAAGAGGGCGACCCCGGCGAGATCGTGGTGCGCGGGCCGAACGTGTTCAAGGGGTATTGGCACGACGACCCTGCGACGGAAGAAGCGACGCGCGGCGGCTGGTTCCACACCGGTGACGTCGCGTACGAAGACGAGGACGGCTACCTGTTCCTCGTCGACCGGAAGAAGGACCTCATCATCGTGTCGGGCTTCAACGTGTACCCGCGTGAGGTCGAAGAGGCCCTCTACCGCCATCCGAAGGTCGCGGAAGCGGCCGTGGTCGGCATCCCTCACCCGTACACGGGCGAGGCGGTCAAAGCGGTCGTTGTGCTGAAGCCGGGAACGACGGCGACGGAAGAAGAGATCATCGAGTTCTGCAAGCGCTCGATCGCGCGCTTCAAGTGCCCGCAAGTCGTCGAGTTCGTCGACAAGCTCCCGCATACCGACACGGGCAAGATCCTGCGACGGCGTCTGCGTGAAGACGACGAGCAGCCTGCCGAGGAACCCGCGTGATCATCTTCCCTCTGATCGCGGCTGCGGTCAGCACCGTGTTCGCGGTCCTGTTGCTGCTGCAGTACTCGAAGAAGCGAAAGATCCAGCAGCTCGCGTGGGGCGTGTCGATGGCGATGTTCGCACTAGCGTCCTTCGTCGTCATGTACGGCACGTCTCAAGGGTGGGATCCGACGTCGTACAAGATCTTCTACTTGTTCGGCGCGATGCTGAACGTGCCCTGGCTCGCGCTCGGCAGTGTCGCGCTGCTGAACAAGCGCGAGCTGACGATGTCGGCGCTCGTGCTCGTAGGGGTCCTGTCGATCTTCGGATTCTTCAAAGTGGTCTCGTCGCACCCATGCGAAGCGATCGTCGGGCCGAGTGGGCACCAAACGTGCGTAGCCGCCGCAAGCACCGATCTCACGAACCGCGTCTTCGGGCGTAAGGACATCCCGAGCGGCTCGGATGTCTGGCGCAAAGATCACTCGGTGCGATCGCTCGCGATCTGGTACTCGACTATCGCGTACGTGGTCGTCGTGGGGATCGCGGCGCTGTCTTCGCGCCGGCGCAAGGGCGTCGCGCCGCCGAAGGAGCGTGTGCGCGCGAACCTTCTCATCGCGATCGGCGTGACGATCGTGGCGATCGGCAGCACGGCCTTGGTGCGGTACGCGAAGGGGGCGGCATTCTCCGTCACGCTTGCGATCGGGGTCGGCGTGATGTTCGTCGGCTTCTTGCTCGCCTCGCGCGCGCCGCGACATCGGGTCGAAGAGCCGGGCGACTCTCCAACCTGATGAGGCCGGCCTGATGACCCGTCGCGTCGTGTTCTACACGGAGCCCGGGTGCCATCTGTGTGAGGACGCGCGCGGGCTGCTCGACGGGTGGGGCATCGACTACGAGGTGGTCGAATCCGATCCGCGATACGTGATTCGCGTGCCGGTGATCGAGCTCGATGGAGCCGTGATCGCCGAGGTGCCGGTCGACGAGAGAGCCTTGGCGCGCGCGCTCGGTGTGCGGCGTCGCAGGCGCGCCTAGCAGCACTTTCCCGGCCTTGGTGCCGTTTGTGATTGCGCTCACAAGCGCCTAGAATCTTTGTGAAACCAGTTGGGGAGAGTTCGTGAGAGAACGCGCCATCCCGGAAGCGACCGTCGCGCGGCTCCCTTTGTACCTGCGAAGCCTCGTGGACATGACCGAGCGCGGGATGCAGACGATCTCGAGCGAAGGGCTTGCCGAAGCCGCCGGGGTCAACTCGGCGAAGGTCCGGAAAGACCTCTCGTACCTCGGTTCGTACGGCACGCGCGGCGTCGGCTACGACGTCGAGTACCTCATTTATCAGATCAGCCGTGAGCTCGGGCTCACGCAGGATTGGAACTGCGTCATCGTCGGCGTCGGCAACCTCGGGCGCGCGCTGGCGAACTATCGCGGCTTCGGCGAGCGCGGGTTCCGCGTGAGCGCGCTGGTCGACATCGACGAGTCGAAGATCGGCAAGCCCGTCGACTCGATGGTCGTTGAGGACTTCGCGGACCTCGAGCGCATCGTGAAAGAGCGCGAGATCTCGATCGGGATCGTCGCCACGACCGCTGGCGCGGCGCAGGACGCAGCCGACCGGCTCGTCTCTGCGGGCGTGAAGAGCATCCTTAACTTCGCACCAACGGTGCTGCAGGTTCCCGACGACGTCTCGCTGCGCAAGGTCGACCTCTCGATCGAGCTTCAGATCCTTTCCTTCTACGAGCAGCGGAAAAGCGCGCTCGATACCGTGCGTCGCGGCAAACGGCTGACGGCGAGCGCCTCCAAGAGCACACGGCCGTAAACCCATGACGACCGGCTATCCGGCCATCCTCATGCTCGACGGACGCCTCGGCGTCGTTATCGGCGGAGGCGCGGTCGGGGAGCGAAAGGTTCGCACGCTGCTCGAAGCCGGCGCGAAGGTCAAGGTGATCACGCCCGAAGCAACCCCGCGGCTGAAGAAGCTCGCCGCCGCCGACACGATCGAATTGATCGAGCGGCCGTATCAACGCGGCGACCTCAAAGGGGCCGCCGTCGTGATCGCCTCGACGGACGAGCGCGACGTGAACCAAGCGATCTACGAAGAAGCCTTGGACGAAGGCGTTCCGGTGAACGTCGTCGACGATCCGCCGCACTGCACATTCATCGCGCCGTCGATCGTGCGCCGTGGCGACCTCATGATCGCTATCTCGACCGGTGGAACGAACCCCGCGATCGCGGTCCGGATCCGTGAGCGGCTGGAGAAGGAGTTCGGCCCCGAGTACGAGGCCTACCTCGATCTCATCAAGCGTCTGAAGGCGGAGGTCGACCAGGCGCCGACCCAGCAGGAACGTGCCGACGCGTGGTACCGCGTCGTCGATTCGAACGTCCTCGACCTGGTACGCGCGGGCAAGATCGACAAGGCCTTCGCGCGCGCGGTCGAGCTGCTGGGGGCACGCTAGTGTCGGTCCTCGTCGCCGGCCTCAACTACAAGAGCACGCCGCTCGAGCTGCTCGAACGTTTCGCGTTCGATGCGACCGAGCTGCCGAAAGCGTTGCTCGCTGCGCGCGCATCGGAGCACGTGCGCGAGGCCCTGATCCTCTCGACCTGCAACCGGACCGAGGTATACGCGGTGGTCGACGGGTTCCACTCCGGCGTCGGCGCGCTACGCCAATTCCTGTCCGAGTTCCACCACGTCGCGCCGGAAGACTTCACCGACCGGATGTACGGCCTGTACGAAGACGAAGCGGTGGACCATCTCTTCGCGGTCGCGTCGGGGATCGACTCGATGGTCGTCGGCGAGCCCCAGATCCTGACGCAGGTTCGTCGCGCGTTCCGCACAGCCGATGAAGAAGGTGCGGTCGGATCGACGTTGTCGGCGCTGTTCCGCCAGGCGATCCGCGTCGGACGCCGTGCGCGCGCCGAGACGGACATCGCGCGCAGCGCGTCCACGCTCGCGATGGCGGGAGCAACGCTCGCGCGCGCAGAGCTCGGCGCGCTGGACCAGAAGACCGTTCTCATCGTGGGCGCGGGGAAGATGAGCGACCTCGCCGCCGTCGCGATCGCCCAAGAAGGCGCACATGTGCTGATAGCGAATCGCACTGCGGCGCGCGCACACTCGGTTGCGGAGCGTGCCGGCGGCACGGCGGTCGCGATGGCCGAGCTGCCGGGCGCCCTGGCACGGGCGGATCTCGTGCTCACTTCGACCGGCGCCTCGGAGCCGCTGATCACGCGGGAGATGGTTGCTGCTGCGATGGAAGAGCGCGCGCGGCCGCTCGTCATCTTGGACCTAGCGGTGCCGCGCGACGTGGATGCGGCAGCCGCCGAGATCGACGGCGTGACGCTGAAGGACATGGACGATCTGCGCGAAGCGGTCGCGCCGGACGGCGAGCAGCTTCGCGAAGTCGATCTCGTGCGCGCGATCATCGCCGAAGAAGTGCCCAAGTTCGTGTCCTGGCAGCGCACACACGCGCTTGCGCCGCTGCTTCATGCGCTCTCGGCGCGTGCGGAGCACGTGCGCACCGCGGAGCTGAAGCGAGCGGCCGGGCTGCTCGCAGATCTGGACGAAAAGGAGCGCGAGGCCGTGGAAACGCTCACGCGCTCGATGATCGCGAAGTTGCTGCACGACCCGATGAGGGCGTTGAAGGATCAGGCCGGAACGGCCGGGGGTGAGGCCCTCGCCCGGGCTTTGCGTATGCTCTACGCGCTGCCGGACGACGAGGGCTAGGAGGGCGAATGCCGCGGAGCGTTCTGCGGGTCGGGACCCGAGGGAGCGCGCTGGCCTTGGCGCAAGCGGAGACGATCCGCAAGGCGATTTCCAACGTCATCACCCATCGCAGCTTCGAGCTGGTGCCGATCACGACGACCGGCGACACCATCGAAGGCGAGCTGCCGCCGCTCGGCGGTAAAGGCTTGTTCGTCAGCGACATCCAAGAAGCGCTCGCCAGCGGCAAGATCGACCTGGCCGTGCACAGCGCCAAGGACCTTCCCGCGAAGGGCACGGACGGCGTCGTCCTTGCGGCGATCCCGAAACGGGAGGACCCACGCGACGCGCTCTTGACCCGCACCGGCGCGGGTCTGAACTCGTTGCAACCGGGAACGACGATCGGGACGTCGTCGATGCGCCGGCGCACACAGCTGCTCGCGTTGCAACGCGGGTTGGTCCCGACACCCATCCGCGGCAACGTCGATACGCGGCTTCGCAAGCTGTCGGACGGCGACGTGCAGGCGCTCGTGGTCGCGCTCGCGGGTTTGAAGCGTTTGGGCCGCGCAGATCGCGTGGCGGAGATCCTGCCGATCACGATCATGCTCCCCGCACCGGGCCAAGGCGCGCTCGCGGTCGAGTGCCGTGCGAACGACAAGATGATGCGCGGCGCGCTCGCGCAGCTCGACGACCCGATCGCGCGCGCAGCGTTCGACGCCGAGCGATCGTTCATGCTTTCGCTGGGCGGCGACTGCAACCTACCGCTCGGCGCGCTCGCGGAGGCCGATTCCGAACGCGTACGCATCCGCGGTCTCGTCGGCACGCTCGACGGGAAGCGCGTCGTGCAGGATCAGGTCGAAGGCGACGCCCCCGAGAAGACGGGGCTCGAGCTCGCCGACCGGCTCCGCGCGATGGGCGCCGAAGAGATCATCGCGTCCGCGCGCGCATGACGAAAGCGCGTCGCCGCCGAACCATTCTCGGATCGGTCGCCTTGGTGGGAGCCGGTCCGGGCGATCCGGGTCTCATCACCGTTCGCGGACTTGCGCTGCTGCGAGGAGCCGATGTCGTCGTGTACGACCGCCTCGGCGCCGGTGCCTTGATCGGGTTCGCGCGCGCAGACGCGAAGATGATCTACGTCGGCAAGCAACCGAAGCAGCATACGAAGACGCAAGCGGAGATCACGCGGATCTTGGTACAAGAGGCGCGCGCAGGCCGCTCGGTCGTTCGTTTGAAGGGCGGCGACCCCTTCGTGTTCGGCCGTGGCGGTGAAGAAGCCGAGGCGCTCGCGGCTGCAGGTATCCCGTTCGAGGTCGTGCCCGGCATCACATCCGCGATCGCCGGTCCGGCGGCTGCGGGGATACCCGTAACGCACCGCGACGCCGCTGCATCGGTTGCGATCGCGACCGCGCACGAAGCGCCGGGGAAAGCGGGCTCGCGCATCGACTGGCGGGCGCTGGCCGGCGCGGACACCGCGGTGCTTCTGATGGGTGTCGAGCGGCTTGCCGGCATCGCGCGCGCGCTGATCGACGCGGGGAAGCCGGCGTCGACGCCGGCTGCGGTTATCCAAGACGCGACGCTGCCCACGATGCGTACTGTGACCGCGCCGCTGTCGAAGATCGCTGCTGCGGCCGCGCGCGCCGGAATCCGTGCCCCGGCGATCACGGTCGTGGGTGAGGTGGTTTCCCTCCGAGAGGCTCTCGGTGGGTGGGACACGCGCCCGCTGTCGGGGAAGCGCGTGTTGGTGACGCGCACCCGGGAGCAAGCGTCAGAGCTCTCGGCGATCCTGTCCGAGCTTGGAGCGGAGGTGATCGAGGCGCCGGCGATCCGCGTGGAGCCGCCCGCGTCGTACTCGACGGTCGACGATGCGGTCTCTCGTCTCGCCGCTTCTGCGTACGCGTGGGTTGTCTTCACGTCGGCGAACGGGGTGCGCGCGTTTGTCTCTCGATTGCGAGCAGCCGGGCTCGATGCGCGCGCGTTCGGAACCTCGAACGTTGCCGCGGTCGGACCGGGGACCGCCGAGGCGCTCGGCGCGATCGGGATCGTTCCCGACCTCGTGCCGCCGAGCTTCACGACGGAAGCGATCGGCAGGGCGTTCCCGAAAGGGAAAGGCCGGGTTCTGTTGGCGCGCGCGGACAAGGTCGAGCCCGGGCTCGACGACGCGATCGGGGCGAAGGGCTGGACCGTCGATCGTCTCGTCGTCTACCGGTTGAAGGGCGAGACGACGATGCCGCGCGAGGTGCGCAAAGCGATCCTCGGCGGCGGGGTAGACGTCCTCACGTTCGCCAGCGGCGGCACGGTGCGGGCGTTCATGAAGCTGCTCAAAGCGAAGCCGCCGGCGAGAACGAAGGTCGTATGCATCGGCCCCATCACCGCGAAGGCTGCGCGCGCAGCCGGCCTTCGCGTGGCTGCGGTAGCGCGAACGCACACGATCCCAGGCCTCGTCGCCGCGACCGTGGATGTCGCTTCGAAGAAGACACGATGACGGCTACGCGGAAGAGCGACGCGGTCTTTTCGGGATCGGTGCCCGAGTTTTATGAAACGTACCTCGTGCCGCTCATCTTCGAGGCTTACGCCGAGGAAATCGCCGATCGTGTGGCGAGGCTACGGCCACACACAGTGATGGAGGTCGCAGCCGGTACGGGGGTCGTGACCCGGCAGCTCGCATCGCGTCTAGGGGACAACGTCGAGATCGTGGCAACCGATCTCAACCAGCCGATGCTCGATCGTGCATCGTTGATCGGTACGGCCCGTCCGGTCGAGTGGAGGCAGGCCGACGCCCTGCACCTCCCGTTTCCGGACGAGCGCTTCGACGCTGTTGTTTGTCAGTTCGGCGTGATGTTCTTCCCGGACCGCATCGCGGCATATCGAGAAGCGAGACGTGTCCTCACGCCGGGTGGGATGTTCGTCTTCAACGTGTGGGACCGGATCGAGGAGAACGTGTTCACCCACGTCGTCGAAGCTGCCGTCGGCGAGATGTTCCCCGACGACCCGCCACGGTTCCTGAGTAGGACGCCACACGGGTACCACGACCGCGAGGTCGTCGAGAGCGAGCTGGCGCATGCTGGGTTCGAGACGGTTGAGATCACCACGATCGCACGATCGAGCAAAGCGGCGGAGGCGAGGCTTCCCGCAGTCGCTTTCGTTCAAGGAACTCCCCTGTTGAACGAGATAGAAGCGCGCGACCCGTCCCAGGTGGAAGAGGCGACGAGGCGAGCGACGTCCGCGATCGCGGAGCGTTTCGGCACGGGTCCGGTCGAAGCAAAGATCCAGGCGCACGTCGTCGTCGCCCGACGATAAAGAGCGGTTCGCCGCCACCCAGCGCGCGCGTTACCCTTCAACCATGCCTCGGTTCCCGACCTCCCGGTTCCGGCGTCTCCGCCGGACGGACTCGATGCGCCGCCTCGTCGCCGAGACGACGCTCGCGACCGGCGATCTCGTGGCGCCGCTGTTCGTCAAGGAAGGGATCACCGAATCGCAGCCGATCGCCTCGATGCCCGGTCACGTACAGCACACGCTCGAGTCGCTTCGGAAGGAAGTCGTCGAGATCGCCGGCCTCGGCATCCCTGCGATCGTGCTCTTCGGCATCCCGATCGAGAAGGATGCCGTCGGGACGCAATCGGATCGCGAAGATGGGATCGTGCAGCGCGCGCTGCGCGAGCTGCGCGCGGAGGTCGGCTCCGATCTTGTGCTGATCGCCGACCTCTGCTTGGACGAATACACCGACCACGGTCACTGTGGCGTGCTCGCCGCGGACGGCAGCGTCGACAACGACGCGACGCTCGCGCGCTACCGCTCGATCGCGCGGGCGCAAGCCAACGCCGGCGCAGACATCGTTGCGCCGAGCGGCATGATGGACGGCCAGGTCGGAGCGATCCGCGATGCCCTGGACGGCGACGGCTTCACCGACACGGCGATCCTTGCGTACGCGGCGAAGTTCGCAAGCGCGTTCTACGGCCCGTTCCGAGACGCGGCCGAGTGTGCGCCGCAGTTCGGCGACCGCAGCGCGTACCAGATGGACCCGCCGAACGCGGACGAAGCGGTGCGCGAGGCGTTGTTCGACATCGACGAAGGCGCCGACATCGTGATGGTGAAGCCGGCGCTGCCGTATCTCGACGTCGTGCGCGCCGTCGCGGACGCAACCGGCGCGCCGACGGCAGCATACAACGTCAGCGGTGAGTACTCGATGCTGAAAGCCGCCGGCGCGAACGGCTGGCTCGACGAGCGCCGCGCGATGCTTGAAACGCTGATCGCGATCAAGCGTGCCGGCGCCGATTTCATCCTGACCTACTTCGCGAAAGACGCCGCGCGCACCCTGCAGGAGGGCTGATGCACTACCGGAAGCTCGGGAACACGGATATCGAATGCTCGGTCGTCGGATTCGGCGTGTGGACCGTGACAGCCGGCTGGTGGGGGAATTACACGGCAGAAGAGGCCGTCCGCTTGATGCGTAAGGCGTTCGAGCTCGGCATCACGGTCTTCGACACGGCACCGACGTACGGGCCGGTCGGCTATGCAGAAGAGATCACCGCGCGCGCGCTCGGCGATGTACGCGACCGCGTCGTCTATTCGACGAAGTTCGGCTACGACACCGAGATCGACTGGTCCTACGAAGGGCACCGTGAGCGTCCGCAACGCACGGACCCCGACTTCACGCGCCGCGGCGTCGACGCGTCGTTGCAAAGGTTGCAGACCGACGTCATCGACATCCTTGAGCTGCACAACCCGAAGATGACGCACATCGAGCAGGACGACCTATGGTCGACGCTCGAGTCTCTCAAGACAGAAGGCAAGGTGCGCGCGTTCGGCGTCTCGATCGGTCCGAAGATCGGGTGGCGCGACGAGGGCCTGAAGGCGCTGGAAATGCGGCGCATGGATGCGTTCATGCTGATCCACAACCTGCTCGAGCAAGACCCCGGCCGCGATTTCATCGACGCAGCTCGTAGGACGAACACGGGCTTGATGGTCCGAGTTCCCCATTCGAGCGGGCTGCTCGAAGGGCAATACACGAAAGACACGACCTTCGACGAGTCGGATCACCGTTCGTTCCGCACGCGCGAGTGGCTGATGGAGGGCTTGGCGAAACTCGACAAGCTCGAGTTCCTAACCGATGGGATGACGATCGGTCAGGCGGCGATCAAGTGGCTGCTCGCGGAACCGCTCATCACGACGGTTCTCCCGAACATCTATCGCGACGATCAGCTTGAGGAGTTCGTTGCGGCCGCCGACAAGCCGGGTCTCACGGAAGCGCAGCTTACGCTCGTCGCCGATCTCTACGACCGGAACTTCGACCTCGTCTCGAGGTAGCGCTCGCCCCGCGAACCGCACGCCCGTCGCGCACGACCTCACGGATAAGGAGCCACCACGCCGCGAACACGGTCGCGATCGATGCGCGCTGGATGAGGTCTGTGTGCACGCCGG
>Ga0070732_10002072_pt1 | contig 10943 bp, 10 predicted proteins | sample Coa_R1_5_FD_66449 | JGI IMG/M metagenome (GOLD analysis project Ga0070732, IMG submission 66449) | Surface soil microbial communities from Centralia Pennsylvania, which are recovering from an underground coalmine fire - Coalmine... | ecosystem: Environmental > Terrestrial > Soil > Unclassified ...
AAGGCGACAGGGACCTCGCCTTTGATCTCGTCGGGCACACCGACGGTAGCGGCCTCGGCAACGGCTGGGTGCTGGATGAGCGCGGATTCTAGCTCATAGGTGCCGAGGCGGTGGCCTGCGACCTTGATGATTTCGTCTGCGCGTCCGAGCATCCAGAAGTATCCGTCATCGTCTTTCACCGCATAGTCGCCCGCGTAAAAGTTTCCAGGGAAGCGGGTCCAGTAGACCTCCTTGTACCTCTCAGGGTCCTTATGAATCGTCAATGGCATTCCTGGCCACGGGTTCTTGATCACCAGGAAACCGCGTTCCAGTGGTTTCTGCGACTCGCCGCGGTCGTTCACTACATCAGCGTCGATACCGAGAATCGGGGGTCCGTTTGTCCCCGGTTTCATCGCGACCATGTAAAGCCCAGGCGTGTGGCTGACGAGTATTCCTCCCGTTTCCGTCATCCACCATGTGCTGCCGAACGGGACCTTGTCTCGGCCGACAAGTCTCATCATCCATCGATAGGCTTCAGGGTTGATTGGCTCACCCACCGAGTGCATGAGTCGGATAGTGCTCGTGTCGTGTTTCTTGACCCACTGTTCGCCATGACGCATGAAGGCTCTGATTGCAGTAGGTGAAGTGTAGAGGATGTTGACGCGATGTCTTTCGATTATGGAGGCCCAGCGATCAGGCTCTGGATAGTCAAGCGCCCCCTCATACATTAGTGCAGTCAGTCCTTCCATTAAGGGTCCGAAGACAATGTAGGAGTGGCCTGTGACCCAGCCGATGTCGGCGGTGCACCAGTATACATCGCTGTCTCTAGCGTCGAAGACCCAGCGCATGGTCGCGTGAAGCAGAGTTAGGTATCCGCCCACATCATGGACCTGTCCTTTTGGCCGGCCAGTCGTGCCAGAAGTGTGAAGTATGTAGAGAGGTTCTTCTGACCCTACTTTCTCTGGCTCTACAAACGTGCTCTGTGGAACGTCGCGGATGATGTCGTGTAGGAATGCGTCTCGGCTCGAATCCATCTCAACCTCATTGCCGACATGCTTTACGACAATCACTTTCTTCACGCAGGGTGCGTTTTCAACGGCCTTGTCCGCGATCTCTTTCAGCTTGATTACGCTGCCTCTTCTATAACCGCCATCCGCTGTAACGAGCAGCTTCGCGTCCGTATCGATCAATCGTTCGGCGAGAGAGTCGCTGCTGAAACCCGAGAATATCACTGTGAAACATGCTCCAAGTCTTGCGGCTGCTAACATTATCATGGGAAATTCTGGAATCATCGGGAGATAGAGCCCGATCGTGTCGCCTTTCCTCACTCCATATTTCTCTCTGAGAACATGGGCGATGCGATTCACTTCATGGAAGACATCACCATAGGTCAGCTTGCGAACCTGTTTCGGTCCGTCCTGGTCGATGGGTTCTCCTTCCCAGATGATCGCGACCTTGTTCCTCCTTCCTGTTCGGACATGACGGTCGAGACACATGTGGCTAGCATTGAGCTGGCCTCCAGGGAACCACTTGTAGAAGGGTGGGCTGGACTCGTCAAGAATGCTGTTCCAAGGCTTGAACCATTCCAGCTCTCGAGCTAGTCCCGCCCAGAACTGTTGGTAGCTTGTAATGCTGGCCCTGTGGACCTTGTGATACTCTTCTATCGAGAGAAGGTTACGCTTGTCTTCGGGCAGGATCTTCTCGTCGAATGGCAAGGCCCAGTTTACTGACATTCAAGAGCGATAACTTGTCGATTCCTAATAGGGATTCTTGAGGATTGGAACGACGATTCTTGTTCTAAAGAATCGGCGTCTTAAATATCGACCGGTCCCAGGATGGGTCTCATGGTCGGTTGGGGCTTTGCCTTCGGCCGTGGCATTGTCATACTTCTCTGGAGCATAGTGTGGGCGATAGTCGCAGGCATCATTGCAGTATTGATAACAGGTGGCACTTTGACGGGTATAATTTCCAACCCGACAAGCTTCGCGTCAAATCCCACTGCTTACCTCGGCGGGTTTTTCCTCGGAATTTTCCTAAGCGTGTTCATTGCGGTCATCGGGCTGTACGCTAGTATCGTCAAGGTGACGGTCGACGGGGCAATTTCTCAAATTGAAAAGTCTGGGCTTCAACAAAGGTCATCGTACCCGCTTGGGCCGCAACCTACCCAGACCGCTCCTCCAACGTTGAGGAAATACTGTCCCAATTGTGGGACAAGCATACCCGGAGGAAGTTTGAAGTGTCCTAGCTGCGGGGCAACTCTCTGACATTAGGACTATCATAGACTCGCTAAAGTAGCCGTGCTATGAGTAGTATGAGTCCGATCGCGTATGCGGCGGCTCTGTGAATCTTCAACAACAGCCGCGCGTTCTTTGTCACGTCCGGTCCATGCTCCTTCTCGTTGGTCAGCACTGCCATATGGTGCATCTCGACGACCGTGATCCCGAGGAAGACTGCTAACCCTATTCCGACAAGGTCAATGCGCAATGCCTGAATGTAATAGCTGGCCAGGACCGGGATGAATCCCCAAGCTAAGCCGAACCCTGAATACGTGTGAAGCCATCGCGGTTTCTCGATCGGATAGAACAGTGCAAATAATCCTCCCAAAACGACAAAGATCAGGAACCAGATCGAGTAGAGCAATGACATGTAGACCCCCACTGCAACACCCGCCAGTACAGCGAGAACTCCGACCGCTCTAATCGCACTCCGATTCATGCTGGGAAAGTAGGGAAGATACTTCTCCTTACTCCCTGCGATGTCAATGTAGTGTGCGCCAATGACAAGACCAAAGAAACCAGCCAGTAATGTCAGAAGATAACGGTCAAGGTGAAACTCGGGAGCGAGAGTGGCGGCTACCGTGACCCATGCGAAGAGGACCATGCTGAAGGGCCATCGCAAACCGAACCACCAGACGTTCCTCTTCCAGACCCCCACAAGATCAGGCTCTACGAGCGGAAGAGCCGTATCATCCATGACGCTTGGTTGTCTGCCAGCGTATTTAGCAGATTCCAGTTTTTTACAGTTCTAGGGTTGTAGTGTTCAGGCAGACTGATGAGTGCTCGAGGGGAACTATGCACCGGTCTCCACTCGGCCAGCTAGTACTATCGGAAAGACTATTCCAGAACTCTCGATTGAATACACTCGGTAACCATGCTAGTTTCATGAAGAAACATGGCTCGCAAGATACTAGCGATTCTAACGATAATTCTCGGCGCGTCCACAAGCACTGTATATCTCTACTACGCCCCATCACATCTAGCGCTAGCCCTCTCTGATCCTCCCCTCACATCATACAATAGCAACATAACAGCCATCTACGTCACCCTAGTCACCATCGAGATTCATGCCGCAAATGCAGGAAACGACAGCGGCTGGCAAACAATGGCCTCCGGTGTCACGCTAAACCTCATGACAGTACTCTCAACATCAAGACTCATCGGCAGGACTCAAATATCGCCGGGCCGGTACACGGAACTCCGGTTCTTCGCCCCGCAGGCCATTATCACCATCAACGGCGTAAACAAGACCTACACGATTCCCAGCGGCAACCAGACTGGAGTCAAAGTACCAGTCACCGGTGGAGGCTTCCACATTTACGGAGGGGAGACGATGACGATTCAACTGGACCTGTCTTTCAACAACAGTGAAATCGTGTACAACCCGACGATGAAACTGACGCCAGTCGCTACGGCCAAAGTCGCGTAAGTGAAAAAGCGTGCCCACGATTTTGGGCGAGCTTACCAGAGGTTTGAACGGTCCAGACCCATGTTAGGGTCTTTCGCGTTTCTTCCATAGCCTCGACTCGTCCTCAGCAAGAGTCTCATGCCGGTGCTCCCATGCCTGGTGTTCAGGCATATGTTCTTCGCAGAAGGTCTTGTGGCAGTATTCACACTGTTTGTTCGTCGGTTTTTCTTTGCCACACTTGTCGCACTTTGTCATCCTCGTCAGATCTGACTTGTGTCGGTCATATTGAAGTTTAAACCTGTCCATCCAAAGTCTTAGGATCACGGTTGTTGTCCCATTCGAGAATGAGCTGTCGAAGTATCTTGGCCCGTGGATTTTCGAGGTTGAGTCTGAACATTCGCACCCGTCCATAATCACGTTCCTCGACGATGGACGCCTGCGATAATTCTTCCAGATGTCTGTCAGTCGAGCTATAGCTCTGGTCAGTCTTCCTTGCTATCTCGCTGAGATGTAGTTCTCCAACATTGGAAAGCACAGTGAGTATCTTGATCCTGCCGCTACTAGAAAGCACTCTGGCCAGTGACTCTCGTGGGGGCAAGGACTTGCTAGGGCCTACGTACTAGGCTCGATTCTAGCCACCGTCGTATTGCTGAGGCGGGAGCCGTGGGTAGCCCCAATAGTGTTGTTTTTCCTCTGAAGCCTGCGGTCGAGGGTTGTGTTGAGACTATTCCGGTGGCGCCTAGGTTCTGGACGTACTTCCATACCTGTGTATGCGCTCGAGGTTCTTCCTTGTACTCTTCACATGCCATCTTGTAAGCTATCTCCGCGTCGCCCATAGACGCGTAAGTCTCCTGGGTTCGTTCGAGTGCTCTAGCTAGACCGAGCAGGAACAATTTCTCGTGAATGTTCAAGTGCTGAGCATAGTCTGTTCTCATGACAGGATAGACGCTCTGCGCCGCAGTACGAACATGTTCTGGTCGTACCTCCTTCGACCCTTCAGTATCTGCATATTTTCCAGCTCGCCAGACCAGTTCGATAGCATACCGAGCATCACCTGCAGATGCTGCCATGTCAGCTACAAAACTCATAACCTCCTCCGATATTGTTCCCTCCTTGAAGGACAGTTCGACTCGTTCTCTAAGTATCGACTCCAGCTGACTCGTAGAGTACCGGTCCAGTCGGATCAGGTTCCGTTGCAGAGTACTCTGCGTACTTCTGTCTAGATCTTTCAGTTTCTCTATTTCTCGTAGTACGATGATGAGTGAGAGTCTCACCGGTCGGCCGGGCCGTTCCTCCTGTATGCGCGTGAGATTGTAGAGGCTTGTCGATCCTTCTGCCGCGATCAGGACATCAGCCTCGTCGAGTGTGAGTATAATGTGCAGGTTTTTCGTCTCAAGCTGGTCTAGAAGTATGTGCAGCAGTTCTTCGCTTGAGAATCCTCGCTGTGGAAACTGTGGAGTAAACTTCTGTAGAATCTGTTTGAGGATCATGAAGAGGCTGCCACGGAATTCGCGGCAGTTGATGTGAATATACTGGAGGTTCACCTTCAGAGTCTTGGCTGTCCGTTGCATGTCTGTTCCGAACCGTTGCGTCAGAACTGTTTTGCCGGTTCCGATGTCTCCGCTGATCAGAACCTTCGGGCTGGTGGTCCCGGGCTTGTCGATGACCGACCGGAAGAGCTCCGCCAAAAACCGCAGCTGTGTCTCTCTGTGAGGCAGGCGGGTCGGGAGCCATTCCAGACTCAGCGGCTCCTCGTTTTTGAATATGGTCGGTTTGGAGAGTGCTTCTCGGACGATCTCGCCCGGTGCGATCAGACTATTTTTCTGCATGGATTACTTCCACCGCGTAAGCTCTCAAACTATACTGTTGAACGTATAAGATGAGCAGAGAGGGGTGAAAGTAATCTCTCTTTGGGAGTGGCGCAGACAGCAGAGTGTACCGATAATGCTACTTTTCAGAGTCGAAAAGGTAACATTACTGACCGTATGAAAGCATGAAAGTCGCTTCTATTCTGATGCTGCTTTCTGAAACCCTATCTATCGAGTAGCGGTCGTCAGCCAAACCGGGACCATGTTCTCGCAGGGCTTTTTGGGAATCATCAAGCCCTCTGCGAGATTCAAACAATATCTCAGCCAGTTCTCGCCTCTAATCTTCACCGGCCTGGTCCTCTTCATGATCATGCATGGACTAGCGCTGATACCGCTCAGCAATGGAGGAAGCGATCTCATCGATGCCGATATTCCCAAGAGCCTGATGCTTCTACACGGACTGAACCCATATTCGGTCGAGCCTTGGGCGAGTCCATACCCTCCGCTACTGCTGCTGGTCGATTCTGCAATCATCCGGATGGCAGGGCTTTTTGACCCTCCGTCCTCCGTCAATTTGATTTCGCAGAGCCTCAGGATCGCAGGACTGTTCGCCAGTGCCGCGGTAGCCACTCTGATCTACTCCTACGTGCGAAAAACTACTAGCAATCCAATCACACCGCTAGTGTCTGCAGGGCTTTTTCTGACTCTGCCGGCGCTAAGTATCTCGCCTCTCTATTTCTTTCATAGCGATACCTTCGGGTATCCGATACTCGCGCTCTCACTCGTCTTGCTCGCAGACCGGAAGTTTCTGATCGGCACATCTCTCCTCGCGACAGCGACCATCTTCAAGATTCACCCTATTCTCGCGTTGCCCTTAATCCTCGTCTGGGTTCTGCGAAGGAAGGGTCGTCGGGCCACAATCCCCAGCATTGTTGCCAGCTCTACCATCGTTGGCCTTGGACTGGCTCTTCCGTTAGTGATACCTGGTTATGCCCGGTCCGTTCTAGGCTTCAATCTCGCCGACAATGGGAGTGGAACAACGCTCTACACACTTTTTGGTCTCGCCAACAATGTTCTGCCAGCGCAACTGCAACTTACGGTTACGACTGCCCTCACTGACCAGATCTGGCTCGTTGGAACGTTCGCGCTTTACACTGTAATTGCCGCGACTGTCTGGGCCAAGGCTAGAACGCTCGGGCCGGTCGATGTTGTTCTTCTCGGGTTGCTTGCGTGGCTTGTTCCCCTCAAGATCGAGTATACCCACTACGTTGTATGGGCAATCATACCTGTGCTTATGCGAGGACGGTTGAGACAGACTATTCCGGTTCTCGCATTACTCCAAGCAGCTGACACGCTCTCCTACTGGTCATGGTGGCCAAACACTAGCCCGTTTCCCGGGATCGATGCTGTCTATGGCTTAGCTGCTGCGGGCTTGCTGTATCGTATCCTAGGACTTGTCGCTCTCGGGTTCGTCTTGTACTCAGCTAGATTCAAGATTGCAACACATTCGACATTGACAAGCAGGAGCCAGTCGAGCATTGGAGACCTCGCGAAAGAGGAGATACCACTGACCGTTTTGAACTAGATTTAGGCCGATGAGAAAATCCGCGGAATTCGCGGGCGGACGGCTTCTTAGAAAATGATCTATTGCTGGGATCCGGTATGGTTGTTAGAGGATTCTGACTCTTTCTTTTTCTGCTGCTGAGAAGGCATGAAGCCTGTTATGATTGTTGAGATGTCCTGGGTTGTCACGGGAGCGGTTTCTGGCCGGGGCAGGAGTCCCACGGGCCTTTGTGAGGGAGGTGTACCTCCTTCGACTTTGAGGGTCGGGAGGGTTTGACGGGGAGGAGCGAGGATTCCTGGTGTGGGGGGCGCCATTGGGCGTATGACGGTGGGTGGCAGGGGGCGGTTGAAATTAGGGGCTGGGGTCAGGATTGAGTTTGCAGGTTGTGGTCCGGGGCTCATTGTGGGTGAATGCTGGACGGGGGGAAGTGGTGGTCTGAAGATTGGCTTTTGATCTTCGAACTTGCTCACGGGGGCAGATGGACCCGGCGTTCTCACCGTACTTGTTGTGACGCTGGCTAGACCGAGTGAGAGCCTTGCTTCTGAGAGGTCCGCTTTCAGAGCGGCAACTGCGGGGTGAAGCTCGGCACTAGGCGCCGAAAACGCTGTTGACGGGGCACTTTGATTCACATTCGAACTCACGACGGGCTGTATACTCGCCTTTGCAGAGGCTGTCGCTAGAGTCGGCCTAAGACTTCCGGCCGCGGCGAGAGTGGGTCTCGGAATCTTGGATTGATTGTGAGTGACTCCGAGAGCTAGAGTAACATGTCTCCTTCTGCGTAGGGCGAGTCCTATTGACGGGACCATAACACCGACGAGTACTACTGCTCCTATCATCCACGCGTCTGCCTGGATGGTTAAATTGACGTACGCGCGGACGTATTGGTTGTTGAGATAGTCGCCGACTACCCAGGAAGTTAACCAGAGGATCAGGAATGTCTGGACAAGAATGATGGAAATTAGTGCACGGCCATGCCGCGCGAATCCCGATTTTACACCGATCGACGAGGACAAGTCCGAACTACAACTCTAAACTGGGAGAGATGCTGGCGTTCTTCTCTGTTAAGAAGAACGGAACTCTGAACACGTATCCTTAGTATCGTTTTCAGAGATGGTGACCGGATATGACTAACGAAGGTCTAGCGGTCGCGTGATCGAAGGGTAAATCAGTAGCCGACCATGAACGCGATTCGAGCCGGAGTCGTGGAAGGTCCAGAGCTGGTTACCGTTTGTTCAACATTTTCTATTCTATACTTCTCGGACTGGTCCAGGGAGTTTCCGAGTGGCTCCCGATAAGCAGTAAGACCCAGGTCCTTTTCGCCAGCACCCTCCTATTCTCACTCCCGGTCTCTGCAGCCTACGCGTTCGGCTTGTTTATGGAGATCGGCAGCCTAGGCTCAGCCGTCAGCTACTTTCGCAAGGACATTTTGTCACTATTGCACGATAGACGACTCTTCAACTACCTACTCATCGTCACAATCTTCACGGGCATAGTCGGCCTACCCCTCTACTATGTGACTGACAAGATATTGCAGCAGAACGAGTACAATGTCGGCATTCCCATGATCATTCTCGGGGTCGTCCTTGTGGGCATGGGGCTGTACATTCGATATTCTAGGCTAACCGAGCGGATCGGCGGGCTCGAACAGATGAAGATCAAGAACTACATCATTGTGGGAATAGCCCAGGGGATAGCGGCGTTACCGGGAGTGAGCAGGTCAGGCATGACAGTCTCTACCATGCTCCTGATGGGAGTGAAGCCCGACCAGGCCTTCCGCCTCTCCTACCTAGCGTATATTCCGGCCTCGCTCGGAGCCTTCGGAGTCAGCCTCATCCTAAGCAGCGACCAGGTCAACACTGCTGTGCAGACCGTTGAGCCTCTCGGAATTGCAGTGGCAATAGTCACCGCTGCTCTTGTGGGAGTAGTTGTGATATCCTACCTGCTGAAGTTTGCTAAGAGGAGCAATGTCTGGATAGTCGACGTGTTCCTTGGCGTCATCGCCTTGGTGATCGGTATTGTTGCCGCTATCGTCGGTCCGCATGTATCTGGTCTCTTCACTTTCTCATAGGTACAGACTCCATCCACGACGACGGTTCGGGCTTTTGGACTGGTTGGGTTACAGTATCCTTTCATTCCCTCCTTGTGTTGACGGGTAGTGTTAGGGTCCGGAGTTAGTGTCTGATGGGCGATAAACCTAGCAAGGTCTGGGAGCCGTTCTCTAAGATGTTCAAGATGCCGGAGGAGGACTGGGCGGTCTTGGAGTCGGTCTACAACGACTACCGGTATCGTCAGGGGGATCTTCAGAGGATGGAATTCGTCAAACGCCTGGTCGCGAAGGGCGTCACTTCATACCTGTTCCAGCTGAAATCTAGAACGCCAGAGGCGTTGGTCAAGATTGCACAGTCCAGCACGAGCATGTCCGCGCGCTGATTGTTGTTAAGAGCCTGAAGCGGGTTTCTTTCTAAGGAGTCGATATGCCATAAGCGCAGCGAGCAGTATGGCTGCGACACCGATCGGGAGAAAATAGGATTGCATGGTGCTGCTGATTGCCGCTTGGTTCTGCCCTGCTACTAGCCCGAGGTAGACAAGGGCAATGTCCCAGACAACTATTCCCACGGCTGAGAATATCAGAAAGCGTTTTTTTTCCATCCGGACTATTCCTGCTGGAAATGCGATCAGTGTTCGAAGCAGCGGTACAAATCTAGCCAATAGGACGACCGTGTTTCCGCGACGAGAGAACCATTTTTCTGTTGTCTCAAGACGTTCTTGGCTGAACCGTACCATTCTTCCATAGCGCTGAACTGCTGGGCGGCCGAGATAGTATCCTATGCTGTAGTCGATCATGGTGCCGATTAGGCTACCAAGGGTGGCGACCGCGACGACGGACCAGAATTCGAGTCGTCCTTGGCTAACTAGGTATCCTCCTAGGGGGAGGACGAGCTCGCTTGGGACGGGGAGTGTGGCGCTCTCCATGATCATGAGAATAAAGATTCCTGGATAGCCGAGCTGGCCGAAAATGTTTAGGATGTAGTTGAAGATGAAATCTGTGAGCCCCATGGTGTGATCCTCTCTCTCAAACTCCCTTGATTGCCCAGCTTGTCTTCAGTGAGCCTTGTGCTCGGTCTATAAGTTGGCTGATGAAGATCCAAGCATCAGCCCCCCTCGATAATGGTCGACCACGGCAACATGGTTCATTGGCGGAAATCTAGTTCCTATCTCGCATAGTCGCATGGTACAGAATCCCCAAAGCACCTCTGATGAAGATCAGATCATCCTTGTCTAGAGCGAAGAGACGGATAATCAGTCGCATTCGTGGGACAAGGCTTGTCTGGGCTCTCAGAGGAGTCGAGAAGCCTGGTCCTCTTAGATCCCTCATTGCAGGGCTCGTGAAACCTTTCCGAGCTGGGAGTGCTCGCGCTTCTAGAAACAATGGGACGTTAGGTCTTGGGAGAAGAATGCCCGCTTGGTCAATGATTATTCTCCTACTCTTGGGTGTTGGAGTAGGGTTCTACGCCTCTACAATCGTCGCTCAAGTGACTGGGGCACGATCTTCGAACGCGCCGGACTTTACTCTCGGATCAATTCCAAGCTCGTTGTCAGTCCCTCAAGGACAGTTCGGATCCTTCATAATATCAATGGAGAGTCTCAACGGTTTCGCGGGAAGCGTCGACCTCAACGTTACCGTCCGACCCAACATAAACACAACTCTTGCGTTGAACCCGGTGTCCGTATCGCTCTTCACCGGTTCAGCTACCGCGACTCTGACCGTCCCTGTTCCGGCAAGTGCACCGCTGAACGATTATCTTCTCACAGTTAGCGCAGTGAGCGGTAGGATAGTTCACACCGTTACCCTCATCCTCCAGGTCATTCCTCCTCCTTCTCCGGATTTCCAGTTAGAGGCCCAGCAG
>Ga0070732_10002073_pt1 | contig 10943 bp, 9 predicted proteins | sample Coa_R1_5_FD_66449 | JGI IMG/M metagenome (GOLD analysis project Ga0070732, IMG submission 66449) | Surface soil microbial communities from Centralia Pennsylvania, which are recovering from an underground coalmine fire - Coalmine... | ecosystem: Environmental > Terrestrial > Soil > Unclassified ...
TCTCGACACGTACGACGTCGGCTTCAACGCCAGGCCGCTGGTGACCGCGCGGTTTTACATGGCCGGAACGCCCTACGATCCACCGGATGCGAAGTTGCACCGGGTGCAGGACGTCGTGAGCCGGATCGAAGCGCTGCCTGGCGTCGTGGCCGCGTTCGGGTCGAACTTCGTGCCCTTGAGCGGCGGGGGCGGCGGCGGGCGCGTGGCAATCGAAGGGCAGCCCGAAGTACGCGGACCCCAAGCCCAAATCACCGTGATCGCGGCGACCGGCCACATCGCGCGGGTACTGGGTCTCTCGGTCCGCGGCCGGGACTTGACGGAGGACGAGGGCAATACGCATCAGCCCGTGGCCCTCGTGAGTCAGGCGATGGCGACGCGGTTCTGGCCGAATCGGGAAGCGGTCGGCGAGCGCTTCCGTCTGGCGGATGCCTCTGGTGAGGCCGGGGGCTGGTTCACGGTCGTGGGCGTGGTTCCCGACGTGAAGCTCTATGGCGTCGATCCGGAGAACGACCAGCCGAATCCCACGGCCTACGAGCCGTACGCGTATCAGCAGACGCTGAATACAGGCGTGACCATTCGGACGGCAGGCGATCCCGCGTCGGTGACGGCCGCGGCGCGCGCCGCGATTCGCGCCGCTGATGCGAATCTGCCGGTCTTCAACGTCAGCACGGTCGACGATCTGCGTCGCCTGTCGTACTGGCAGTACGGCCTTTACGGCTGGATCTTCGGCACGATTGGGGTCGTCGGCCTCCTCTTGGCGTCGGTGGGCGTGTACGGTGTGCTGTCCTATTCGGTGTCCCAGCGCACGCAGGAGATCGGCGTCCGGATGGCGCTCGGCGCCAGTCAGCGCGACGTGCTGAAGCTCGTGATCAGCTACGGCCTGTGGCTGGCCGGTACTGGCGTAGCCGTGGGCTTGGGCCTGGCGCCGCTCGGGACGAGGATGGCGCGCCAGTTGCTGTATCACGTGAGTCCGTTCGACCCGGTGAGCTTCGGTGCGGTCGCGTTGGTGCTGGTGGCCGTCTCCTTCATCGCGAGTTGGGTGCCCGCGCGCCGGGCGATGCGGGTCGAGCCCATGATCGCGCTCCGCGGAGAATAGCGGCCGGTTCGAGACGCGCGGCAGGGCGGATCGGGAGTCGGTATAGACTGGCCGCGCTCATGCGAATTCACGCCCGTTCTCCGCGGTGGTTCGTCGTATCGACCCTGGCCTGCGCGCTGCTGGTCGTCGCACATCCGGTCGCCCAGGATCGGCTGCCGTCGATGCCAGGCTATGCCGCGTTCTCGAAGATGCAGGCGGCGCTGCAAGGCGGCGCCGTGGTCTCCGGAGCGGCGTCGGCCATCGCGTGGGCGCCCGACGGTGGGTCGTTCACGTACGCCGCCGCCGGGAAGAGCTACCGGTTTGATTTTGCCACGATGAAGACCACCGACACCGGCGCGGCGCCGTTCGGCGGCGCCCCCGGCCGAGGGGCGGGAGGTGGTGGCGGACGGCAGGGTGGACCTCCGCCAGCCGGGCGGGGGCAACAGGCGCAGACGCCGCCCGGGCGAAGCGGCGGGATGGAGCAGGAACAGTCGGAGATGCCCGCGACGCCCGTGGCCGGCTGTCCGTCGCTCGCGGTCCAGACGGTGCGCGGGCGGCAGGCCTATTGCGTGATGTCGCAGGACGAGAAGCTCAAGGCGTTCTATCGCGCGCGGAACCTGTGGGTCGCCAATGCCGACGGGTCGAACGAGCGTCAGGTGACGAAGGACGGCGACGAGAAGACCCGCATCAAGTACGGCACCGGGAGCTGGGTCTACGGAGAGGAATTGAGCCAGACGACGGCCATCTGGTGGTCGCCGGACAGCACGAAGGTCGGGTTCTACCGCTTCGACGAGAGTCAGGTGAAGGATTTCTACCTGCAGATGAATCAGACGGCGATTCAGGACACGCTCGACGTCGAGGCGTACCCGAAGGCCGGCGCGCCCAATCCGATCGCCGACCTGTTTGTCTACGATGTCGCGGGCACAAAGGCGACGAAGATCGACGTCAGAAACGGCAAGCCGTTCGACAACACCGTCGTCGGCCATTACGTCTACGACGTGCGCTGGTCGCCCGACGGCACCGAGCTGCTGATGAATCGCACGAACCGGCGACAGCAGATCATGGAGTTCATCGGCTGCAATCCCTCGACCGGTGCTTGTCGCGTCATCGTCCGCGAGGAATGGCTCACCGGCTGGACCGAGAATCGTCCCGGCCTGACGTGGCTCAAGGACCAGAACCGGTTCATCTGGGAGTCGGAACGCAACGGCTATCGCAACTACTACCTCTACGACCTCACCGGCAGGCTCCTCAATCCGATCACGACCCTGACGACCGCCGAGGCGAGTTCCATCGTCAAGATCGACGAAGCGAAGCGGGAGATGTTCTACACGGCTCGAGACGGCGACAACTACATGAAGGTGCAGTTGCACCGCGTCGGCCTGGACGGGACCGGCGACGTCCGCCTCACCGATCCGAAGTTCAATCACACGTTCGCGTCGTGCGAGGCTGGCGGCGGAGGCCGACGTGGGGGCGGCGGGCCGGGAGCCGGAGGTGGCACGCCGGGCTGCGCCATCTCCGCCGACGACTCGCACATCGTGGATGTGTATCAGACGCATGACGAGCCGCCCGCGACGCGGCTCCTCGACGGTGCCGGCAAGGTCGTCGCCGAACTGGCGAAGAGCGACACCTCCAAGATGGATCAGCTCGGCCTGAAGCGCGCCGAGCAGTTCACGTACCTGGCGGCGGACGGGAAGACGACCCTTTACGGCCAGATTCAGTTTCCGTCGACGTTCGATCCCGCGAAGAAGTACCCGACGCTCATTGCGGTGTACGGCGGCCCGGCTTCCGGCAGCAACGTGCCGACCGAGAACTTTACCCAGCCCGGCGCCATGCCGGAATACGGGTTCCTCACCGTACAGCTCAGCTATCGCGGCGTGCCGGGCATGGGCAAGAGGATGCTCGACGCGCTCTATCTCAAGCTCGGCGTGACCGAAATGGACGACATGGCCCTCGGCATCAAGGCGCTGTGGTCGCGGCCGTACTTCGACAAGGATCGCGTCGGGATGTACGGGACGTCGTACGGCGGCTACACCTCCGCGACGATGATCCTGCGTCACCCGGAGGTCGTGACCGTCGCCTCGGCCTCGTCTCCACCGACCGCTTGGTACAACTACGATTCGATCTACACCGAGCGGTACATGTGGATACCGCAGGAGAACAAGGACGGCTACGAAGCCGGGAACGACGCCGACTTTGCAGCGAATCTTCGCGGGCGCCTGTTGCTGTACTACGGCACGGCGGACAACAACGTCCACCCCGACAACTCGATGCAGCTCATCGCGGCCCTTCAGGCCGCGGGCAAGAGCTTCGAGCTGCAAGTCGGGCCGGACAAGGGCCACAGCGGCGTCGACCCCCAGCGCATGATGGAGTTCTTCATCGAGAACCTCGTCATGCATCCCGAGCGCATCCTGAAGTCATGAAGGGGTCTGGCCCTGTTGGCGTGAGCCGGGCCTGACCCTCTAGACAATCGGCAGCGCATGGCGCGGCCCCCAAGTTCCCACGTGCTTGACCTCGGAAGTCCAGATGAGTATGATTCAATCCGGATTTACGGATATATAGATGGTGGCCTCCGCCCAGCCCCTCCTCGAGTCATTCTCGGCGCTGTCGGACGGCACGCGCTGCCGGACGCTGTTCGTCCTCGAGCGACAGGAATTGACCGTGTCGGAGTTGTGTGCCGTGCTCCAACTGCCGCAGTCCACGGTCAGCCGCCACTTGAAGACGCTCGCCGACGCCGGCCTGGTCGTCTCGCGCCGCGACGGGACGAGTCGGTACTACTCGCCCGCACCCGACGATCGCGGCGCGCAGACACGCATCTGGGAGGTCACGCGGTCGGCGCTTGCCGGCAGCCCGAGTGCGGCCGTCGATCTGCGCCGGCTCGAGCGCGTGCTCGCGCGTCGCAGTGAGACTTCGCAACAGTTCTTCGCGTCGGCGGCGGGGCAGTGGGATCGACTCCGCGCGGAGCTCTTCGGGGCCGATTTCGCGCTCGGCGCGCTGGTCGGGCTGGTGCCTGACGCCTGGGTCGTCGGCGATCTCGGCTGTGGGACCGGAGTGACCGCGGCCGCGCTCGCGCCCCACGTGGCGCGTGTGATTGGCGTCGATGCGTCCGCCGAGATGCTCGCGGCGGGCGCACGCCGGCTCGATCGCTTCGAGAACGTCGAGTTGCGGCGGGGTACGCTCGAAGCGCTGCCGATCGACGACGCGGCGCTCGACGCCGCACTGATGATGCTCGTGCTGCATCATCTGCCGGCGCCCGGCGAGGCGCTGGCGGAAGCCGCGCGCGTCCTCAAGCCTGGCGGGCGAATCTTGCTCGTCGACATGCTGCCGCACGAGCACGAGGAGTACCGCCGGCAGATGGGACACGTCTGGCTCGGATTTGCCGAGGATCAGGTGCGACGGCTGCTCGAGACGGCGGGCTTCGTTCAAACCGCGATTCATGGCATGGCGCCAGCGACGGGAGCGAAAGGACCGGCGTTGTTCGTTGCGACGGCCGCGAAGGGTCTGGCACGCACCGGCATGAGCCGGGCCTAACCGGTTTGGTGAACACGGGGTCTGGCCCCGCTGGCGTAAGCCGGGCCTGACCCGTTTGATGAACACGGGGTCTGGCCCCGCTTGGCGTAAGCCGGGCCTGACCCCCTACACAGAGTCTTTATTACTAAGGAGTCCACCGTGATGACCCCCGCGACGATGACCGAACATGCTTTTGCGCTGGCGAAAAAGGCCGGACGAACGCCCTACAAGGTGGCCGACTTGAACCTGGCGGAATGGGGCCGCAAGGAAATCCGACTCGCGGAGCAGGAGATGCCCGGGCTGATGGCACTTCGCCGGCGGCACGCTGGCCGGAAGCCCCTCGCCGGCGCGCGGGTGATGGGGTCGCTCCATATGACGATCCAGACCGCAGTGCTCATCGAGACGCTCGCTGATCTTGGCGCGGACGTCCGATGGGTCTCCTGCAACATCTTCTCGACGCAGGACCACGCCGCGGCGGCGGTCGTGGTTGGTCGGCCCGAAACGCAGGGCACGCCCGAGGAGCCCCGAGGCACTCCGGTCTTCGCGTGGAAGGGCGAGACGCTGGACGACTATTGGTGGTGCACGAAGGAGGCCCTCGTGTGGCCGGACGGATCCGGTCCGACGCTCATCGTCGACGACGGCGGCGACGCGACGCTCTTCGTCCACAAGGCGCACGAGTTCGAAAAGGCCGGCAGCGTCCCGCGATTCGATGCGGCGAATGACCCGGAGGAATGGGGCGTCATCCTCGGCGTCGTTCGGGCTGAGCTCGCGGCCAGGCCTGGCCTGTGGTCGAAGCTGGCCACAGGGATTCGGGGCGTCTCGGAGGAGACGACGACGGGCGTGCATCGGCTGTACGAAATGATGAAGGACGGGTCGCTGCTTTTCGCCGCGATCAACGTCAACGACTCCGTGACGAAGAGCAAGTTCGACAACATCTACGGCTGCCGCCACTCATTGCCTGACGGCCTCGCGCGCGCGACCGATGTCATGCTCGGCGGCAAGCTGGCGGTGGTGTTCGGCTACGGCGAGGTCGGCAAGGGCTGCGCGCAGGCGCTTCGCGGCCAGGGCTGCCGTGTCGTGGTCACGGAGATCGATCCCATCTGCGCGCTGCAGGCGGCGATGGAGGGCTACCAGGTCGTGCGTGTCGACGACGTGATCGATCAGGCGGACCTGTTCATCACGGCGACGGGCAACTTCAACATCCTGACCGTCGAACACATGGCGCGCATGAAGGACAAGGCGATCGTCGGCAACATCGGCCACTTCGACAACGAGATCGACATGGCCGGCCTCAAGAAAGTGCCGGGCATCAAGAAGGTGAACATCAAGCCGCAGTATGACGAGTGGCAGTTCCCCGACGGCCACAGCGTCCTGGTGCTCGCCGAAGGGCGTCTGCTCAACCTCGGCTGCGCGACTGGTCATCCGTCGTTCGTCATGTCGGCGTCGTTCACGAACCAGGTGCTCGCGCAGCTCGAATTGCACGCGAACGCGGAGAAGATCGGCAAGTACGTGGTGATGTTGCCGAAGCACCTCGACGAAGAGGTGGCGCGCCTCCACCTCGACAAGCTCGGCGTTCGGCTCACGACCCTCACGCCGGAACAGGCGAAATACATCGGCGTCAGCGTCGACGGCCCGTACAAACCGGATCACTATCGATACTGAGGGGTCTGGCCCCGCTTGGCGTAAGCCGGGCCTGGCCCCCTGCTCACTCATGGCTTCCGTCGTCTTTCTCCGCGCGGCCAACGTCGGCGGCACCAACGTCTTTCGGCCGGCCGAGCTTGCCAAGGCGCTGAAACATCTGGACGTCGTCAACGTCGGCGCGGCGGGGACGTTTGTCGTGCGATCACCCGCAAGCGCGGCGGCCATCCGGCAGGAATTCTTGGCTGAGATGCCGTTCGAGCCGGTCATGGCGGTGCGGCCCGGTCGCGACGTGATCGCCCTTGTAGAGAGTCGTCCGTTCAAGGGCGTGGCCCTGTCCAAGGACCTCCGTGGGTGGGTCGCGGTCACGACGGAACGCCCGAAGCACGAGCCCGCCTTGCCGATCGCGATGCCCCCCGGCGCGAATTGGTACCTCCGTTTCGACGAGATCAGAGGGTCGTGTGCCCTGGGTCTCGTGCGACGCCACCCGGACCGTCCGATCAACGTCGGGAAATCCCTCGAGGCCGCCTTGGGCGTGCCGGTCACGGTCCGGTGGTGGGAGACGATGGAGAAGATCGCCGGGGTCCTCCAGTCGTAGCCGCCGGTTCCCGAGTCCGCTACACTCTCAGCCTACCGAGCTTGCGCACGACCGGATGACCGGGCGATCGCAAGCGAAACCGGAGGGTTCGCGCGATGAAATCTGTCACGGCCTTTCTCCTGACGGCAGCTCTGGTCGTATGCGCGTCCACGAGGTCGGGAGCATCGGGTGGCCCCGGTGCCCCGGGCGCCGGCGCGGCGCAACAGAAGATTCAGATGCTCGGGCCGGGGCAGTGCCTGAACTGTCACGACCACGACAAGGAGAAGGACTGGTACAACAGCAAGGAACTGCTCGAGGTCGTTCGCCTCTTCCCGGAGAAGGGGGCGAACGCCGGTCACGTCAACTCGCTCAACCAGCTGGAATCGCCGAAGTCGGACGCCTTCGCCAAGGCCATCGGGCAGGCCGACAAGTACGACGCGAACGGCGCCTGCGTGCGGTGCCACGCCACCGTCTTCAATGGCGATGCGAATGCCGGCGTGTCGTGCGAGAGCTGCCATGGGCCGGCGAGCGCGTACCTCACGCCTCACCAGGTGAAGGGCTCGTACGACACGGCCGTGACGCAGTACGGCATGACCCGCCTCGTCGGCAACATCCAGGGCTGGACGCAGCAGTGCACGAACTGCCACGTCATGGACGACGACCGACTGATCAAGGCCGGACATCCCGCGGGCGATGACTTCGACTTGAGCAAACGCTACCTGCCGGTGAGTCTGCATTTCAAGAAGACCTACACGCCGGAACAGGTGAACGCGATCGCGAAGAACGAGATGGCGGGCATCATCTTTCGTCGCCGGCCAGGGTCGCCGCCCCCGCCCCTCGTCGCTCCACCGAGTGCCCCGCCGGTGGTGGGTGGAGGGGCGCCCGTGACGCTGACGGCGCCCCCGCCGCCCTCGCCAGAGCCGCCGCCGCCGACGGCGGCCGCGTCCCGACCGGCCGCGGCTCCGGCGGCGGCGGCGGCCCCCGCACCAGCGAGAACACCGAAGCCGGCGGCGGCCAAGGCACCGGCCGTTGACATCGCTCAGCCGCCGGCCGGTTCGCCAACCTCGATCGAGCCGCCGCCCCCGACAGCAGCGACCGCAGGAGCCGCCGCGCCGGCGACGCCTCCGCCGGCCGCGGCTCCGGCCGCGGGCCCATCGGCTGACAGCACCAGTGGGTTGCTGGCGGGCCCGTGGCTCTGGGTGGGTCTCGCGCTCGTGCTCATCGCCATCGTGGTCGTCGCCGTGATGAAGCGACGCAAGGCGTGAGGAGATGACCCGCCGTCTCGCGGCGTGCATCGCGTGCTCGGCGGTCAGCATCGCCGCCGGTGGGGCCGCGCAGCAGCTCGACCGCCAGCAACGCGCCGCGCCGAATGTTGTCGTGATCGTCGATCGCAACTGGCCCGCCGCGACGAAGGACTTCAAGTTTCCTCGCGTGCCATCGCCCTCGAAGGAGGACGCGGCGACCGACGCGAAGCGGCTGATGGTCGACGGCGAGATGGACCAGAACGGCGCGACCCTCGCGGCCCTGACTGACGGCCTCCTGCCGGCGGACGAGGACGAGCCGGGCGCGAATTTCTTCTTCGACGCTGGCACCTCTGGCGGATCGTTTCGTTTCGATCTGGGTCAGGTCACGACGGTCGCCCAGATCAATTCCTACTCCTGGCACCCGAACACCCGAGGGCCGCAGGTGTATGCCGTCTACGGTAGCGACGGCACGGCCGCGGGCTTCAATCCGGCCCCGAAGGGCGGCGTCGATCCGGCGACAGCGGGTTGGACGTGGATCGCGAGCGTCGATACACGCCCCGGCACGGCGGACATGGGCGGCCAGTATGGCGTGAGCATCAGCGCGTCGACCGGAGCGGTGGGCAGGTTCCGGTACCTGTTGTTCGTGTGTGCCGTGACTGAGACAGACGACGATTACGGCAACACGTTCTACAGCGAGATCGACGTGATCGCGAAGGCGTCGAAGCTGATTCGGTAGCCGGCGCCGCCCGTCAGTCGTTCGTGTATTCTCTGCGCATGCGCACCGCCTGCTTGCTCGCCCTCAGCCTGGCCGTGACCCGCGTCGCGGCGCCGGTTCCCGCCACGGCCCTCGCGCCCGCCGCACCGTGCACCAGGGCCACGGCCGACTGCACGGAGTGGGTCGAGCTCGGCGGCGGCCCGGCCCGGTCGATGATCTATCGGTCGCACCCGCTCAACGTGCGGAACGACGGGATCCATCGGGCGTTCATCATGGTCCATGGCACGAATAGGAACGCCGACCATTACTTCGCGACGGCCACGGCGGCGGCGTTTCTCGCCGGTGTCCAGGACGACACGCTCGTGATCGCGCCGCACTTCGTGTCCTCCGAACGCAACTGCATGGACCCGTTGGCGCCGAATGAGGTGAGCTGGAGCTGCGGGGGCGACAGCTGGCGGTCCGGCGGCACGTCGTCGAGCAACCCGAACCTGTCCTCGTTCGATTTCATCGACCAGATGCTGCGCGAGCTGGCGAACAAGCAGACGTTTCCGAACATGAACGCGATTGTCGTCGCCGGACACTCGGCCGGCGGGCAGTTCGTCACACGTTACGAGATGGCGAACAGGGTGCATGACACGCTCGGCGTGCCGGTCTCCTACGTCGTCGCGAATCCGTCGAGCTATGCGTGGCCGGATGCCACGCGGCCGCTCTCGGCGGGCGACGCCACGCCCGAAGCCGCGGCGAAGGGATGGGACCAGCCGAAGGTCGCACCCCACGCCGACTTCACCTACGGTCCGTTTGATCCGACGGCGGGCGCCCGGCCTGCGCCGAGTTTCGACAAATGGCCGTTCGGGCTCGAGGGTCGGACGACCGGCTACACGAAGGGGATGAGCGACGCGCAGCTCATCAAGCAACTCGTCGCTCGGCCGACGACCTATCTGCTGAGCCAGGTGGACACGCTGCCGCTCGGCGGCTTTGACGGCTCAGCGAACGCCATGGCGCAGGGCGCGACGCGGCGGGCGCGAGGGGAGGCGTTCGTCAAATACGTGAACGAGCACCTCGGGGCCAAGCATCACGTGATCATCGTCGAGGAGTGCGGCCACAACGACCGCTGCGTGTACACGACGGACGTCGTGTTCCCGGCGATCTTCCCCGGTAAATAGACCCCGGCCAGCTAACGCGCGACGGTGACCTTCTTGACGCCGCGTCCGGCCAGGATCGCCGGCAACCGCGCGCGGTGGTCGCCTTGCAACACGAGCGCGTCGCCTTCGAGGACGCCCCCGCACCCGAGGGCGGCCTTCAGTGCCGTCAGCCATCGTTCGCGTTCGATTGGCGGGAGGCCCAGGCGCTCGACGACCGTGACCTCCTTGCCTCCACGACCCATGCGCTCGATTCGTACCACGGCGCGCGGGATGACCTCGTCGGGCGCGGGTGTCGCCGAGCGTTCTTCCGGCGGGGGAGTCGACGCTGAGGCAGGCTCGCTCGGTGTCACGCCGAGGCGCTCGCCGAGCCCCGCGAAAGGACGATGAAACGCGGTCACGAGGGGCCGAATCGACGGGCGGCCTCGGCGCGGGCTCGGGCCGCCACGACCTCGCGGTCACGCGGTGGCGCCTGCGTGACGAGGGAGTCGATGAGACGGCGTGCCACAGCCGCGACGTCGTCGATCGCGCGGTTGAACGCCGCCTCATTCACGTGAGAGGGCTTGGTGAACCCGCTCAGCTTGCGGACGAACTGCAGCGAGGCGCCGCGAATCTCTTCCTCGGTCGCGGGCGGGTCGAAGTTGAACAGCGTCTTGATGTTTCGACACATAAGAGAATTGTAGGGGACGGGCCTTGCCGGCGATAGGCAGGCCCGTCCCCCTACACACCGCCTTGCCGGCGATAGCCAGGCCCGTCCCCCTGCACACCCCTGAACAATGGCTCTATCCTGTAGATGATGCCCGAACCGACGTACCCGACCGCGCGCGCCATAGCCGGACACGTGTCGAGGCATTTCGGTCGTCGCATCGCCGCTGCGAGCGCGCAGGGTCGCGATGGTCTGGCGCCGGCGCCCGATGAGGCGTCGGTCGAGACGCTCATCGACGCGGCGTTCTGGACCAGCCTTCGCCGCGAGGAGGGCATCACGCCGCGCATCTCGCTGGCGTTCCTGCCGCCCAATTTGGCGGGCGAGCCCCTCACCTTCGAGACC
>Ga0070732_10002074_pt1 | contig 10938 bp, 6 predicted proteins | sample Coa_R1_5_FD_66449 | JGI IMG/M metagenome (GOLD analysis project Ga0070732, IMG submission 66449) | Surface soil microbial communities from Centralia Pennsylvania, which are recovering from an underground coalmine fire - Coalmine... | ecosystem: Environmental > Terrestrial > Soil > Unclassified ...
GCCGCGCCAGATAACTCGTGCGCGCTTTCACGTTCAGATAATCGAGCAAGCGATAATTGCGATCCGCGGCTTTCAATTTCGCAACTTTGGTTTCCGGATCCTTGATGTCACCGAAGGTGATTGCTTCGTGCGGACACGCCTGCGCGCACGCGGTCGTGAACGAATCGCGTGGAATCCGCAGATCGCCACCTGTCGCGCCGACGTGGGCGCGCGCCGCGATCTTTGCCTCCTCGATTCTTTGAACACAAAACGTGCACTTCTCCATCACGCCGCGCATCCGAACCGTGACGTTCGGATTTTTTTGCAGCTTGGTGATGTCCGGGGCGCCTTTTTCGGTGAAAGGCGCAATGTATTCCTCGTAAATGCCGAACTGACCGGCGAGTTTTCTTCGTCCCACCGGCCGCTGGTTGTAATCAAAGAAATTGAAGCGCCGGACCTTGAAAGGACAATTGTTCGAGCAGTAACGCGTTCCGACGCAGCGGTTGTACGCCATCACGTTGAGGCCGTCTTCGCTGTGGACAGTGGCGTTCACCGGACAGACTGTTTCGCACGGCGCATTCTCGCAGTGCTGGCACATCATCGGTTGATGCACCATCTCCGGGTCCTGCGGATATTCGCCATTGTCCTCGCTGAATGGCTTCGCACTTGCGAAATAGCGATCGATCCTGATCCAGTGCATCCAGCGGCCGTGTGATACCTGAAGTTTTCCGACAACCGGAACGTTGTTTTCAGCCTGGCACGCGATCACACACGCGCTGCAACCGGTGCAGACGTTCAAGTCGACGACCATTCCCCATTGCTGTTCTGCGGTCAGCGGCGGATGAGTGTAAAGTGACGGCAAATATTTTTGGGGCTCATCGATGCCCGCGGATTTTTCGACGAAATCATTGTCCTCTTTGTACCCATCGAGCGTCGCTTCGCGCACTAATCCGCGGCCTTCGAAACTCCAGTGATCCTGCGTGATCGAGAGCGGATATTTTTTGCCAACTTTCGAAACCTTGATGCTTTCGATCGCCTTGCCGTCCGCGACAACGAAATGCGGATTGGCGGCAGTGCGAAGGAAATAAGCGTTAAAGCCGGGAACATCGCCCTGCGGCGGACGGTTGGCCACGTCGTCACCCGCGTAGGGCAGCGGGCCGCTGCCGGAAATTGGGCGTCCGTACCCCAGTGAAATCGTGATCGAATTTTCGGCGTGGCCGGGTGAAACAATAGCGGCAATCACCAGCTCTCGTCGAGCCGGTTGATTGTTCCCGTCGCCCGCGCCTTCGGAAATCGCGATCTCGATGAGATCGCCCGTTTCAACCCCGAGCGACTTCGCAAAGTTCGGACTCATCATCGCGCCGTTGTCCCAGGTCAGCTTGGTGATCGGGTCGGGCAGTTCCTGAAGCCAGCCGTTGTTGCTGTAACGGCCGTCGTCCATCGCGTAACTCGGGACGAAAACAATCTCCGGCGATTGCGCAGTTGGCGCCGGCACAGCCGACCAAAGTTGTTTGGCCGGACCGGCGGCGGCGCCAGCATTGAACGTCGCCGGTCGATCGCGCAAAGCGATATGGGCCGCGGCGCCATCGTGCAAAAATTTCGACCAGGCAGTTGGAAAATCTCCCGGCGGCTTGGTTGCGCGGAAAGTTTCCTGAATCAATTCAGGTCCTTCGACTTTCGGACGGCCGAGGAGCGCGTTCATGACCTCGATTTCGCTGAGACCTCCGAACAACGGCAAAATCATCGGCTGCACGGAGAGATAGGAACCGTCGGCAGCGAGAGCGTCGCCCCATGACTCTAAATAGTGCGCCAGGGGCGCGTGCCACTGGCTGATCGCGGAAGTTTCGTCCTCGTGATAGCCAAGGCGCACAACGTCCGGCACTTTCTTTTGCAAATCGGCCCAATCGACCGCGATTTTCTTTTCCGTGTCCTGTGCGACCGCGCGCGGCGCGTTGTAAACAGGGTCGCCGCCAAAAATGAAAAGTTGTTTGATCTCGCCACGATTCATCCGGTCGGCCAGCTGCAAAATGCTTTTGGTATTCCGATTTCGCGGGAATTCGCGGACCACAACGGTGCGCCCAATATTTTTCAGGGTGGAATTGATTGCGTAGGCCAGCAGTTGCACGACAACCGGCTGTTGTTGCCCCGCCAGCACGATGCTTGAACCGGATTTCGCAACAAGATCGGCGGCCAGTTCGGCCAACCATTGTTCGTTAAACTCCGGAGTAGCGCCCGGCGCGGTCAACGTTCCGAGCAACGACACCAGCCCGGTATCTTTTGCAAGCGCACCAATCTTCCCGGCTAACAGATAAGTGAACACCGGAATCTGGCTGGCCGGTAACCGCAAACGATGGTCCGCCATCGCACCAGTGATCGTGAATCGGTTTTCGACGACGTAGAGCCGGTTCATCGAATCGTTCGCTGAATTGACCCGGCGCCGTGCAGTAAATGCTCGCGACGAAGCGACGTCGCTTTCGCTGCAATCAAGGAAATCGCTGTCCAGCGCGAGCACGACGTCCGCGCGATCGAAACGCGGAATCAATCGGACATTTTCACCAAAACTCGTCCGAGTAGCGTAACTTTGCGCATCACTAAGCGCGGGTTCGTAAACACACCACGTGAGTTTCGGGAACGCTTTCTCGAGCTCGGTCCGCAATCTTTCGCGAGTCGGCGAATTCGTCTCCTCGACTAGAAAGGCCAGTCCGTCGCCCGCTCCGATTTGGGCCCGCAATTTGTCGATATAGCCGTCGAATTCCGCGCGCGTAGATTCCTTGCCTTTATTGACGAACCGCCGCGATCGAGTCGGATCGTAAAGATCGAGCAGTGAAGCCTGCGCAAAAACATCCGTTCCTCCGCCGGACGCAGGATGGAGCGGATTGCCTTCAAGTTTTATCGGCCGCCCATCGACCGTGGTTGCAATCAACGGAATCGCGCCGGTCCGACGCGGCATTGCGGTTGCGTAGTAAAGAAATTTTCCGGGAATCGTCCACTCGACGCTCTTGGTGAAAGGCACCATGTGCATCTGCGGGCGGCGGCAACTGGTTAGGCCGAGACCGGCCAGAGCCATCGACGCCCCCATCAATTTCATGAAATCGCGGCGGGACCAGTCGTTTTCATCCAACTCAGCGGCCCCGGCGGGAAATTCGCGCTCGAACCACTCCCGAAATTCCGCGGTGCTGCTGTATTCGCCGAAACTGCGCCAGTACTTCTTACCGGTCGTGGGCTCAGGCGGATGTTGAAATATGCGCTTCATCGATGGCAACCCTGGCAATTTGTTGTCGGAGTGATGTGCCAGCGCTCTTTTAACGTCTGGCCAATTTCCGCTTGAGTGAGATGTTTCTTTTGCGACCAATCGTCGTTCACGCCCTGGGGCTGGCCGTATTTCGCAACGAAATCGGCCGGCTTCACGTCATCGGGCTTCCAATCCAGATTTGTGATTTGATCTTCAGGGCGAAGGAAATTCTCCGGATGACGATGGCATTCCAAACACCAGGCCATGCTCATCGGTTTGGCGTCGTAAACCACCGGCATGTGGTTGATCTGGCCGTGACAACTGGCGCAGCTGATGCCGCGATTCACATGGGCCGCGTGATTATAAAAAACGTAATCCGGCAACCGATGAATCCAGACCCAATCGATCGGACGGCCGTCCTTCCAACTTTGGCGCACCGGCTCGAGCTTCGGATTATCTTTTTGGACCTGGGTGTGGCAGTTCATGCAAAGCTGCGTGTTTGGCACGTTGGAATGCGCGGCCACTTCGACGAAGCTGTGGCAATAACGGCAATCCATCCCGAGCTGGGTGACGTGGATGTCGTGCGGGAACGGCACCGGCTGGACCGGTTGGTACCCGACCTTGGTATATTTGGGCGTTACGTAATACCAGGTGGCCGCGGTCAGGCCGCAAACAATCAAAAAGCCGGCCACCGCCATTTGGAGCGGGAGCCAGTTGCACCACCGTGGAAAGAAATTGGCCATAACGTCAGCGCACGTCTCCCCTGTCCGGGCTCAGCCGACAAACTAAAAACGAATCGAAGGTGGAATTAGGATGTGCCTCGTTCAAACGCTGCAGAGTTAAGGTTGATTGCTCGCGTGCGGTGAAGTCATGAGTGTATAAATGGAAACAGTGCGGACAAAAGAAAATTCGCGGTTCATTCTCATAGCGTTACGCACTGCTTTTCCGATACAGAAAACTGAGCGATTCGCAAAGATGATCACGTCAAAACTTCGGCAAACCGTCAAGTGAAAGCGCCCATCCGGCTCGCAATTTTATTTTCGCTTTGCGCGTTAAATTTCCTTGCCTTCGCGGCCGAGGACAATGCGGATTTGTCGCGCCATAGCCAGGCCAAGGCGGATTTGCTCCTTCTGAACGGAAATATTTACACCGTTAACGACAAACAACCCCGGGCCCAGGCGGTCGCGGTCAAAGGCGGCCGCATCCTGTTCGTCGGCTCCAACGACAATGCCCGGAAATTCCATGCGTCTCGCGTGGTCGACCTGCGCGGTCGCACCCTGGTTCCGGGCCTGACCGATTCGCATTGTCACATTTTTGGGATCGGCGAACGCGAATTGACACTTAATCTCGAACGCACAAATACCCTCGCTGATTTTCTGTCAAAAGTCTCCGCCCGCGCGGCCAAGACTTCTCCCGGCAAATGGATCACCGGCCGCGGCTGGATCGAAACCTTTTGGAAACCGTCCCGGTTTCCGACTCGCCAGGACCTCGACAAAATCGCAACCGATCATCCAGTGTTTCTGACCCGCGCCGACGGCCACGCTTCAGTCGCTAATTCGGCCGCACTCAAAATCGCCAACATCGACAAAAACACGCCCAATCCTTTTGGCGGCGAAATTCTCAAGGACAAACAAACTGGCGAACCGACCGGAATGTTGACCGACAGCGCGCAGGAGCTTGTTCGTAAAAATATTGCGCAACCAACTGCGGCCGAGCGCGAGCAGGCTTTGCTGACCGGGATTAAGCGCGAGATCGGCCTGGGCTGGTGCGAGATTCAAAACGCCGGAAGTCACAAAAGCGACATCGATCTAATTAAGAAGGCTTACACGGACGGCAAAGCGAAGATCCGGTTCGTGAACTGCGTTTACGGTCCTGGTGAAGATGCCGAAAGGTTCTTGAGCGAAGGCGCAAGGATTGACGCGTTCAACGACCATTTGACCCAGCGAACAATCAAAGTTGTTTTCGACGGTGCGCTTGGATCCCGGGGGGCGGCCTTGCTCAAGCCCTACAACGATGCACCCGACACTTCCGGTTATCTCACCCAAAAGCCGGAAGAGTTGAGCCCGATGTTTGAGGAAGCATTGCGTCGTGGCATTCAGGTCGAAACCCACGCCATCGGCGATCGCGCCAATCGAACAATCCTCGATCTTTATGAGGCGGCGTTCCAAGCCGTGCCAAACGAGCAACGGAAAATCAAAGAACCGCGGTGGCGGGTTGAGCACGCACAGAATCTCGATCCCGTCGATCTGCCGCGGTTCGCGAAGCTCGGCGTGATCGCGTCGATGCAGCCATCGCATGCCATCAGCGATTTATTTTTCGCGCCGAAACGATTGGGAATGGACCGGCTCGCCGGCGCCTATGCATGGCAATCGTTGCTGCAATCGGGCGCGATCATTTGCGGGGGATCGGATGCGCCGGTCGAGCGCGGTGAGCCAATGATTGAATTTTACGCGGCTGTTGCCCGCAAACCATTACCAGGAAAAAGCGAGAGCCTGCCCGCCGAAGGTTCGGGCCGGACCGGCGATTTGGCCAAGGCGGGATGGCATCCGGAACAGGCCGTTACCCGTGAGCAAGCGCTCAAAATGTTTACGATTTGGGCAGCGTTCGCGTCGTTTCAGGAAAAGGATAAAGGCACAATCGAAGTGGGCAAACTGGCTGACTTCACCGTTTTATCGGCTGACATCATGAAAATTTCCGAACCGGAAATTCTAAAGACAAAAAACGAGATGACGATTATTGGCGGCGAAGTTGTTTATCAGAAGAACTAGACAGAATTCACAGGATTCTCTGCTCACGGCGGATTAGGCCGATCAAACCGGATCAGTTTAGGTAGAGCCAATCGCCCTCAATCGCCCGGTCTTAGCAACAGCGCGCCAAGAATTGCCGTCACTGAGCCGACCAGGAACAAATGGCCGCCGATGAAGTTGCCGATGAAATAGTAAATGAAAACAGCCGTCGCGAGTGGAATCAGCGCGATTAAGAAAACGACAGGCTTCGAGGCTGGGTGCGGTTTAATTGCAACAAACGCGAACACGATCGCTATTACGATCTGGACCGCCGAATCCATCAGCCAAAGCGTTCGGAAGCCTTGAGCAAAGAACGCGGGCAGATCCGATTTCGCCAGCGCGGCTGACAATCGACCAAACGCGGAGGTGTGAATCCATGCGCCAACCGCAAACACCAGCGCCGAGGATGCGAGCAAAGTTCGCGAAATTGTTTTCATGAGTTGCTAGATAGAGTTCCTCTGTTCCTGCTCTCCTGACTAAATCCTGTCTTTGCGCGATTCTTTTACCGGCCGAGAACGTAAATCGCGACCAGCGTCACCAGAAAGTACGAAACCAGAACCGCCGCGCCCGCATATTCTTTAGCCATTCGTTGCCCAAAGAACAGAGAAAGAATCGCGATCGCAGAAACGATCGCGCCATAAAACGCGATGATTGGATTGTGGGAGATGAGCAACGCGACAAATCCGATTGCGCTCAGCAATCCGGCGGCGATCTCAATAATGGTTAGAACTCCGACCATCAGCGGGACCATTCCCGCGAGAGGGCTCTTGGCAAAATGTCCACTCAGCCACTGCAGATTCCCCTGTCGATCCACAACCTTGTCGATTCCCGACTGCAAAAACAAAATCGCGAGGAACGCTGAGACCAGGAGCTGGATCAGGAACAGAGACAAAGCCATTACCAGACAGGATTAGCAGGATTGAATTCGATTAAACAGAAGCAAATCCTGTAAAATCTTGTGGATCCTGTCTAGGAATACAAATACTCGTCGTGATATTCACGCTGAGGCGCGAATTGGACGTTTTCGTTTCCTGATTCCGGATACTCGAAGATTTTGCCTTCGTAATTTCGAATCACGATCTTTTCGTTGTCGTGATAGAGCACGTAACCGGGATTGATCGGCACTTTGCCGCCGCCGCCAGGAGCGTCGATGACGTATTGCGGAACGGCGTAACCAGTAGTGTGACCGCGCAGGCCTTCGATGATTTCAATTCCCTTGGCGACCGATGTGCGCAGATGCGATGAACCGTTGATCAGGTCGCACTGGTAAATGTAGTAGGGCCGGACGCGGCACATCAGAAGTTTCTGAACGAGCGTCTTCATTGTTTCGAGGTCGTCGTTCACTCCGGCCAGCAACACACTTTGATTTCCGAGCGGAATGCCCGCGTTGGCCAAACGTTCAAGCGCTTCCTTCACTTCAATCGTGAGCTCGCGCGGGTGATTGACGTGGACGCTCATCCAAAGCGGATGATGTTTCGCCAGAATCGCGCAAAGCTCGGGAGTAATCCGTTGCGGCAAAAAAATCGGCACTCGTGTTCCGATCCGGATGAATTCGATGTGTTTGATCGCGCGCAGCCGCGTCAAAAGTTTGTCGATCTTGTCATCGCTGAAAATCAAGGCGTCGCCGCCACTCAAAAGGACGTCGCGGACTTCGGTGTGCTGTTCGAGATAACGAAACGCTTCTTCGAAATCGGTGTGAAGTTCCTGTTCACCCACTCCGCTGACGACCCGGGACCGCGTGCAGTAACGGCAGTAGGCGGCGCATCGGTCGGTCACCAAAAATAAAACGCGGTCCGGATAACGATGCACCAGGCCCGGCACCGGCATGTGCGAATCTTCACCACAAGGATCGGCCATGTCATAAGGCGAGCCCCACGTCTCTTCGACACGCGGTATCACCTGGCGCCGGATCGGATCGTTGGGGTTGCCGCGTGGAATCAGGTTGAAAAAATGAGGCGTGACCGCGAGGGCGAGTTTGTCACCGGACAGCAAAACGCCACTGCGTTCCTCGTCGCTGAGGGCGATAAATCTTTCCAGCTGCGGCAAAGACGTCACCCGGTTTTTCAGCTGCCACTTCCAATCGTTCCAAAGCTCGGGCCCAACCCCGCCATCGGCCGACCAATACCCGGGCGCGTGCGACACGAACTGCTTTCCGTCTCCGTTAACCAAAGTTTGCATTTCAGTAGGATTGGAACGCTAAAAGCGGGCGGATTTGTGTCAATATGCGCACCGAAAAGTGCGCCCCGCACCGATGCCTGAGTCCGGTCTTTGGGTAGTGGGTCAGTGAAACTGACCCAGTGCCGGTCTTTGCCTTATTGAACCGTCACCAGCGTGCCGATCGGTATCTCCGCGAACAACTTACGCGCGGTGTCACCCGGCAGACGAATGCAGCCATGGGAGGCCGGGTAATTCGGGACGTAGCCTTCGTGCATTCCAAAATCGAGGCAACTGAGCCGCATAAAATACGGCATATCGACGTGGTAAATCGTCGATCGATGATTTCGCTCTTTATCCGTGATCACAAAATTACCCCGCTTGGTGGAGTAACCTTCCCGGCCGGTCGAAACGGTAGAGTTCAAAATCGAAACTCCGTCTTTGAACAAAGTCATCTTCTGGGACGACAACGAAATCTCGATGCGTAATTTCTCGGGATCCGGTCCGCTACCCAGAAGGAGCTGTGCAGCCTGCCAGTGTCCAAGTTCTGCCGCGAAATAAAGCGGGATCATTTTGTAACGGCCAGTCGCGCGGTTGCGTTCGGCGCCGGCTTGCAATAGCGCACGTACGTAATCCGTTTTTCCCAGCCCTGCCGCCAGCATCAGACAGGTGACATTCTTGTCGTCCTCGATGTAATTGCGAAACGACTTTGAGGGCAGCGAGTCCAGGAATTCCTTGTCATACTTATTGGGCAGCACCGTGTTCGGGTCGGCCCCGCATTCCAGCAGGGTCGAAAATAGCGCGGTATTATCGGTTTCGATCCCGTAAGCCAACAGCGGGACGCTCTTACCTTCGGGGGTCGGTGGTGGAATGTGTTTCGACAGCAACAGACGAACCCCGTCGCGATCGCCCGACCGCAACGCTGCGTCTAACGCCGCCAGCGCCCCCGAGCTCCACTGCTCGAATCGTGGCAGTTTCGAAAGGATATCCTGCGAAATCTTCGAATCCTTGCTTCCCAACGCGAGGGTCAACAGCTCGCCGCTATCGCCATAAGCGAGTTCAAGGTTCGGCGTCAGACTGAGTAAAAGATCAACGATCTCAATCTTCTGGGCATTGACTGCATAATAAAGAGCGGAATGTCCCGCGCGGTCCTTCGCCGAGACGTCGCTTACGTGCCCGATCAACGCGCGGACCAATTCCAGGTCGCCATGCATCGCTGCGACCATCAGCGGAGTAACTCCTGCGTCGTCAGTCAGGTCTGCGCTGGCTCCCGCATTCAAAAGTCTTCGGACGAGAGGCGCGTCCTCGCGGAGAGCGGCGGTGAATAGCAGGGAACGGTCGCTCGTGACGCGCACGTTAGGGTCGTTTTTTTCGCGAAAATAGCGGTCGATCAAAGAGGTTTGATGCGTATCCAGCGCGCGAACAAATTCTTCGCCTGTGATTGGTTTCGCCGGATGCTGGTGAAAGAAAAGCCGCACCGCCACAAGCACAAAGAGGCCTGCGACAATACCCACCAGTGCTCGATTTAACCCTATTGAACGCATATCCGGAGAGAGACGGTCGATATTATATCACCAGTCAAGCAGTTTGCCTTGCAATTCACATCGGGCTCCGAGACAGGCAACCAGTGGACTGCGCCGTTGAACGTAGCATGTTGAATGCTGTCCAATTCGGAACTCATGCGTTTGATCCTATCTTTCATCACAACTTTCGCCTGTGGGCCGCTTTTACTCAAGGGAGCGACCCCGGAATTGCCACCCAGCCCGACGGTTTCGGCCGCCGCCGCCGAACAGGGCAAGGATGTCGTCCACCAGCTAAACAATGCTTTCGCCAAAGTTTTTGAGGTTGTCGCGCCAAGTGTCGTTATCATCGAGGTATCCAAAAAAGCCGATACCGAGACTTCGGCCTTTGAGGACCTTTTCTTTCAAGGTCCTCCAGACCAGAACAACCGCCGCCCGCAGCGGGAGCTTCAGCCCATCCAAAGCGAAGGCTCCGGCTTCATCGTTCGGCCTGACGGATACATCTTTACCAATTTCCATGTCGTCGAAGCCGCCGATAAGATCGACGTGAAACTCAAAGACGGGCGCGAATTTACCGCCAAAGTCGTCGGCACTGACGAAAAAACCGATGTCGCGGTCATCAAGATAGAGGCGAAAGACCTTCCCTACGCTCAGCTTGGCGACAGCGATGCCGTCCGCGTCGGGCAGTTCGCATTCGCGATCGGAGCACCGTTCAAACTGGATTACACGTTTACTTACGGCGTGATCAGCGGCAAAGGCCGGAGCAAGCTTCTTGCGACCAGCGGCTATTCCATCTCGGATTATTTGCAGACCGACGCGTCAATTAATCCGGGCAACAGCGGCGGACCGTTATGCGACATCGACGGCAAGGTTGTCGGCATGAATACGCTGATCAACGGGATCAACCGCGGTCTCGGTTTCGCGATCCCGAGCAACATGGTCAAGGAAATCGGCGACGAATTGATCGCCGGCCGCAAGATCATGCGACCATGGCTTGGCATTCGCATCGAGACCCTCGGCGATGATCCTGGGATTCGCGATTTGTTCAAAGGCGTCGACAAAGGCGTGGTCGTGCGAACAATCGAAGCCGACGCGCCGGCTTACAAAAGCGATCTGCGACCTTTCGATGTAATCACCCAGGTGGATGCAAATTCAGTGGCAACTGACTCGCAGTTGCAGCATGAGATTTTGAAAAAGAAGATCGGCCAAAAGGTCGAGCTGACGGTTTGGCGCAAAGGTCAGACGTTGAAAGTCCCGGTGACAACGG
>Ga0070732_10002075_pt1 | contig 10936 bp, 7 predicted proteins | sample Coa_R1_5_FD_66449 | JGI IMG/M metagenome (GOLD analysis project Ga0070732, IMG submission 66449) | Surface soil microbial communities from Centralia Pennsylvania, which are recovering from an underground coalmine fire - Coalmine... | ecosystem: Environmental > Terrestrial > Soil > Unclassified ...
ATTCTTCCGTTCCTGTCTCCATCGTTCGAGGAAGTCGAAGATTCTTGAAGGAACGGACTATGAGGGCAATGAATATTAGAAGAGCTGGGATACCGGCTTCAGCACTCAGTTGCGTGTACGAGTTGTGGCTTTCATGCCACGCTCCCGAAAGCTCTGAAAACTGCCCCGGCCCAACGCCAACAAGTGGACTTTGGATGGTTACCTCGATACTCTTAACGAGTAATTGTTTCCGGGCGTCGGCTGATCCAGTGGCGTCCATTTCAGGATAGATAATAGACTTAAGCCGATCTAAGTATGTAGTTGTCCCTGCTGCAGAAATGGCTAATCCGAGACACGCCATTGTCAACACGATAGCTACAAGAGCGACATTCCTCCGCACTCTGAATCGCCACCACATCGCAATGAGGACCGCGATCATCGCGAGAAAGCCTCCGCGCGAATAGGTTGACACTATGGCCAAAATGGTTGCGAGCGTTGCTCCACCCCAGAGTACCTTTGAAAACCAACGCCGGCCCGACATCAGTAACGAGATATTCAATGGCAAGACCATACATAGGTTCAACGCGAAGTCGTTCGGATCTCCAAGAAGATTTCCGACACCGTAAAGTCGTCCGCCTTGGGGATCCTGCCCCAGAGCGAGGATCGCCATGATAAACATTGCTGACATCTGAACAAGAATGAGGCTTCGTAAGCGTCCAATGGCCCCAACTGAACAGATCGTGGCGATAGCGATTATGACGAATTTGGAGAAAACACTAAATACGAGATCAAAACTGCCCCCTGGCCACCACGACCACGGTACGGCCAAACACAAGTAGCCAAATAGAGACGCCAGCAGTTTAATTTCGCGGTTAAGGCTGAGTCGCCCCATCAAAATGGTTAAAACGAGAGCAGCCGCGGTAAATGACCCCGCAATCTTGGCAAAAGGCACCGAACCCAATCCAGGGATGAAATCCCCAGGTCGGAAAAAGTAAACGATACAAAACGATAAGACCCCGAAATAGGTTAGCGTCAGCAAACCCCCTGCTTTATTTCGGGGCAATGCATTCACGCCGACAGCTTCGCTGTCGATGCTATCAGTCGAGTATGCCGGTGTGCCGATAAGGCTTTGACCTCCACAGGCTGGGCCGTGCGAAGGCTCGCTTGTCCCTATCGGTTCCACAGAAGTGCGGTCGACTTCCAGTGGCAGGTCGAGAGCATCAGACATCCACCACTTCAATGGAGCACCTCGGGCTCGAGCGTCTTCTCGCCCAATGTCAAACAGGAAACGACTTCGTCTATACTCCGACGAAGTGCTGGCAGACTGTAACGTTCAACAATCTTGGCATGGCCTGCCTGCGCAATCGCATGACGTCGAACGGGATTGCGCAGCAGATTGACTACGGAAGCGGCAAAGTCCTTCGGCTCGTCGGCCAACATAATCTCTTCACCGTTAGAAACGTCGAGCCCCTCGGCTCCCAAAGTTGTAGAGACTGTAGCCTTGCCTGCCGCACAGGCTTCTACTATCTTGATTCGAGTTCCGCTACCTACCCGCAGTGGCACTACCACCAATGTGGCTGACGAAAGATATGGGCGCATGTCAGCTACCGTTCCAGTGAACTCCACGTTATGAAGGGCTTTGAATTTTTCCATGAAATCCTTCGGAGGATTTCGCCCGGCGACGACAAACCTAGCGCCTGGCACTTCTTTAAGGATCAATGGAAAAACAGACTCTACAAAGAACTGGACTGCATCGCGGTTCGGATACCAGTCCAGACTGGCTTGAAACAATAGAGTGGGCGCGTCTGTAAGGTCCTTATCCAAACCATCGTTGTCATATAAATCTGTGTCGATGCAATTCGGCACGACACAAACGGGGAGATCCGAACGAAGCTGCTGAAGCAGATGCCGATCTCTTTCCGAGCACACCATGGCGAGACTTGCGCGCTGAACGGCTCGTCGCTCGTAATTGCGAACCCAGCGCGCTTCAGTTAATGCATACCATCGCTTGAGCTGATTCTCCTCGGTTTGGACATATCTTTCAAAGATCAAATGCTCGATATTGTGGCAATTCAACGCAATAGGAACGTCGGTCTCAAACAGGTTGACCAGCGCATATATGCCATCAGCGAGGATCAAATCAAAGGCATCGTTACTTAGGACAATATTGATTTGGCCACTCATGTCCTGCGAGCGGAACCTCTCAACTGAGTACGCTCTCGACTTCAACAACGAAGAGATTCGTCCCGCATAGTTTGTTCGCCGAAATAGGTTGTGGACGGCTCCGGTTACGAGGGCGATTTCGTGGCAATATCTATTCAGAGGGTCACAATTCTCTGCCCGACCTTGAGGGGCAAAAGAGACAAAGGTGATCTGATGCCCAGCGGAAGCAAGCGCCTGCAGGATAGAAAGGCTTCGAATAGCCTGACCATTATTAGGGGGGACCGGCAGATTCGTCGCGAGGAAAAGGATTCTCAGTTGCGTTCTCCTGAGTATTGAGCGCCGCAGCATCCAGCGTGAAGGTTGCCATGTAGTCCCGACCTCGATCCGGAGTTGTGGGTGCTACATACTCGCTCATAGATTGACAATATAGACTTGCAATAATTTTCCGCCGAATAGGCGAGCGATGCCGCTTTGGCTGACTGGCCGATCCTGGTGCGCAGGCTTTTGTCTGCCAAGAGCAATGTTAGTGCATTCGCAAGCTCCCCAGGTTTCCCTTTTTCCACGAGAAGGGCCGTTTTGTCTGCCGTGACGATCTCGGTAACCCCTCCGACGGCAGTGGCAACAGTAGGAATGCCCGCCGCCATTGCCTCCAGCAGGGTATTTGGCGAACCCTCAGTGTGCGAGGGCAGCACCATAATTTCAGCAATCGAGTAGAATGGCGCAACATCAGTTCGCTGGCCCGCGAAAACTATCTTGTCACCAACTAGCTTTCGCGCTACCCGCCCCAATCTGCTTCGCTCCGGCCCATCCCCTACGATGATGACGTGGACTTGAAGTTTTGGATTTGAGTGACACAGTAGACCCAGGGCTCGGACAAGGTCGATGTGTCCCTTTTCCCGCGACAAGCGTCCGACGCTCAACACCACAGTCGCACCATCTTCAATGTTGAACTCTTGCAGTAACTTATCTTTGTTTTCTTTAGCACAGGGCTCGAACGAACCTACTGAGTTATGCTGAACAGCGATGCGGCCACTTGCCACACCTTTTCTTTCAAGATCTCGAACAAATTGTTGGCAGACCGTAACGACTTGGTCTGCTTTGCGCAGCGAGAATCTGTCGAGTTGGTTGTACAAAAGCATCTTGAGATCGGTCCACGTATACCCATGATGGAAGGCGATCCAGTGCGAAGAGCGATAGAGTCCGCTGAGCCCCACCAGGAAATGAGATTTCACGCTATGCGTTTGAATGATGTCAGGTTTGCATATCGCGCAGATCCTTCGCATTTCGGAAATGACATTCGTATCGAACGCGAAGCGTTCCCGAATGATATGCACTTCAATACCTGCTTCTTCGCACCCCTGAACAAATGAATTGGCTTTGGTTGAGCTATTCCTTTGAAAAGTAACGATCGTGAGCTTTGCCGTTCTGGCGTTTAGTTGCTGGTTGGAAGCTAGACTCGCAAACCCAATAAGGTTCTTAGCAGGGCCGGTCAATGAGCTCGCCTCCATGAAAACCAGCACGCGAAACTCTTGTTTGGAAGCAGACTGGCCGTCGCTCAGAGACGGCAGCACATCGAGTCTTTCAGGCAGTTGATGGTTTTCACTATTCACATTTGCACTCGAATCGCGAGTTCCCTTGGAGTCAATGTCCCCTGGCTAATGCATTTGCAGAACTCCGCCCTCGCCACGCGGCTTTTCTGCCAGCCGCGAAATTTATGAATGCGACCACCGCCGCAGTGTTCAGGAGCAAAAACGTAAGGGCGAAGTTACTCACGCGATTCACGGACCTCGAGCTGACACGGAAAAATGACAGAGCGGCCAGTAGGCATGAGGCCAACAGACATGCGGCAGTCGCTCTATAGAACACTTCCGGGATCATGAGGCTGCAAACAAGAAGGGTGAGGAATCCGAATGGCACCAATAATCTGCAAAGCTTGTGGCTGACAAATTGGAAAAGGATAGGGTTCGAAAGCGTCAGAATCCAGGGCGCCAGTTCAAACAGCTGGTAATTGCCGGTGAGCGTCCTCACTTTTCGGCGAAATTCCAAGCGTCCAGGAAAAACTGAATCCCAAACTCGTGCTTGAGTCTCAAAGGTCACTCTTGCGGTCCGTGCCGCGTGGAGTGGGATGAACACGTCATCCAGCACTGTACCGGTAGGAAGCTTCGGGATCAGGCTCCTGCGAACAGCATAGAAAGCTCCGGTGGCGCCAACCGTTGAGTTGATGTCGGCCTCCCACTGTCTCATCTTCTTCTCGATCTGCCAGTAGAATCCCAGACCGCTCGTTGAACGTCCCGCTTCGTCGCAGAGCATGAGCTCGCCACTAACGCAACCAATGGTCGGATCCGCAAAATTCGCTACCAAATAGCGCAATGCCTGTGGCTCAATCCGCTGGCGAACATCGACGAAGACGACTATTTCTCCCTCGCAGACATCGAGGGCCTCTTGCAAAGCAGCCGCCTTGCCATTGTGCTGTGCGCAAAAAACGCCCCGTAAGTTGGCACTCGCATGCGACCTCAATATCTGATTTGTAGCATCATCAGACCCATCAGAAGCGATCACAAACTGGATCTTGTCTGCGGGATAGTCGAGAGCGGCCAGGTTCTCCAACTTTGCCGGCAGCGCAACCTCTTCATTGTGCACAGCCATGACGACAGATACGCCCGGCAGGATTGAGGCTTTTTTGACCGGCACCCGCCTCCGCCGGCTTGCTAGGTAGAGCCAAGCGGGATAACCAAGGTAGGTATAAAGAACCAATCCCAGTGAAAGCCAAAACGCGACTTTCATTTTGCACCGCGCGCCAGGATCACAGTCTTCAGGGTTTCAAACAAAATCAAGAAATCAAGCCCGATGGAGCAGTTCTTAATATAGTAAAGATCGTACTCCAGCTTGCTGCGAGCATCTTCCACAGTGTTGCCGTACTTGTATCGAACCTGTGCCCACCCTGAAAGACCGGGCCTGATCACATGGCGCAGATTGTAGAAAGGAATTTCTCGGCTTAACGACTCTACGAACTCGGGCCGCTCGGGGCGAGGACCGACGAATCCCATGTCACCTTTCAAGACGTTCCACAATTGCGGGATTTCATCGAGTCTCGTTTGTCTCAGGATTCGCCCTACCCTTGTGATCCTCGGATCGTCGTCGCTTGCCCAAGTCGCACCACAATCTGCTTCTGCGTCTTTCCGCATCGTTCTGAATTTGTAACAATGAAATGGCCTTCGATTCTTTCCGACGCGCAATTGACGGTAAAAAACTGGCCCAGAAGAGCTGAGCTTAATGGCGAGAGCAATCAGCGGGATCAAAGGAAGAGCGAGCAATAAGACGGCAAGAGCAACCAGCGAAGAAAACGCCCGCCGTAACAACTGGGTCATTAGGTTCAATGAAAAGCCGTTCGAGAAGATCAGCCAACTCGGGCGCAACTGGTCCAATTCAATCCTGCCGGAAATCCTTTCGAGCAGAGTCGTGGCTTCCTCTATTCGAACACCGCTCAGCTTAAGTTCCAAAAGTTCCGAGACTGGTAACGAGCCTCGACGATCGTCCAGTGCGACGATGATTCGATCCACACCGCGGTTTCGGGCAATATTGAACAGACTAGCGCCCAGCTCATCCCTCGAAGGCTCACCACCGAGCGCCCCGCTCCAAGCCACAACTTCAATGCCCAGGTCCTTGCGGTTTCGCAAACCAGTAACAAGGCGTTCTGCCCGCTTCCCAGAGCCCGCAACGAATATTTTCTCAGTGAGGTAGGGCTTTTGCGCTAGCCAAGCATAGGTGGTTCGCCACAACATCAAAATGAACGTGAGGATAATCAATCCATATAGAAAACTCCCTTTGGGCAACAGGAAATCCGGGAAAAGCCAGCCGACCAGACCCAACAAGAGAGAAATCAATCCGACGACGCCCAGAATGCGAAAATAAACTTCGTTGCTGGAGGTCAGCTTCTGTAAGTCGTAAAGATCAAAGAAATGTGCGACCAATATGGAGACTAGGCTGACAATGAGTACCTTTTCAAAGCCTCCCTCGTAGTTAAGAATTATTGAGGTGTCGGGGCCTGCAATGAGCGCCGTAGCAAGCAAGAAAGATCCGAGGACCAAAAAGGCCTCACCAAAGAACAGCACAAGGCTGCGAATCGGATAGTAAACATGAAACAAACGGATCACGGCGCTTATTTCTCTTTCGGGTGGGGCGTTTTCCGAGCGCCTTCTCGCGGCGGCGAATAGTTGTAATAAGTATGATCGGAAACGCTGACCCCATTGAAGACAACACCCAATAGTTTCTTCTTACTGAGACTATCTACCGCTTTTTGCAACATTTTCTTGGGGGTTGTGCCTTCGCGAACCACCAACAGTGTGCCCTCTGCAATTTCCTCCCAAACGTTCGCATCAGTCAGCTGCACTATGGGAGGAGAATCTATCAATATGGAATCGAATGAACCCGCCATTTGCTTGAGGGCCTGGTGTAGGCGTGGCGAATGCAGTGTCTCCAGCGGTTTATGGCCGGCGTGACCAGCCTGAAGCAGCCAAACGGAAAGACCCTCGAGCCGACATAAGTAATCAGTCATGGGCCGGTTCTGCTCTGACCATTCACTCAATCCCGGCAGGCGTTGAATCGATAGGAGTTCTGCCAGACGTGGTTGGCGCAGGTCGCCTTCAACGAGCAGCACCTTCTGTTTTTCGCGGGTCGCCAAGGTAACCGCCAGGTTGGCAGAAATCAGCGACTTCCCTTCTTGGGCGACACTGCTGGTGACGAGCACAATCTTAAGGTTTTTCTGTTCTTGCAGATTGCGCAGACGGATCGCAAGCAACCGAAACTTCTCAGCTGCTGCTCCATACTCATCCGTGATTGCTACTACGCCGTTCGCCGCGGGTATATGCACCGGCACCGAACGCACCTGTTCTAAACCGAGACCCTCACGTTCGATTCGGTCTAACAACTCCGTCGAGAGCTGGGTAGGTAAAGCCTGCGTCCCCTCGGATGGACTTGGGGCATTATCTAATTCAGATTGGCGTAATGCTTCGAACAAGCGACTCATGCGTTGATGCGCCCCTTCTTCACGCTCAAAAGGCGTTTTTCCCGCGTTTCGGACTCTGAAGATTGATCGTTCTCATTTGTACCCAACAGTCCAGAAAAAATCGGGTCATGACCTTCCGAAATTGTTTCTGTCTTCAATCTTCCATTGAGCTTACTGGTTGGCACGTCTAACCGAAAATCGGCCGCAACTTCGTCAACCATCTCGCCTGTGACTACGGGCGAGTGTGCCGCGTATGCGATCAGAAGAGAGTTCTCGCAAAGTGTATTGATCAGACGAGGTATGCCTTGGGAATACTTATAAATAGAAGATAGGGCTCCCGGCTGAAAGAGCTGGTCCTGCGTCTGTTTTCTCCCGGCAAGCTGAAGACGATTCTGAACATAGGCCCTTGTTTCTTCAGCTCCTAATGGTTCGAGCTTGCAGCGCAAGGCTATGCGCTGCTTAAGCTGTCGGAGCTCGATCGAATCGAGTTTTTGGTCCAGTTCAGGCTGCCCAGCAAGAAGGATCTGCAATAGCTTCTGCTGCGATGTCTCCAAATTCGTCAGCAGCCGAATTTCCTCCAACACATCTTCATCAAGTTGCTGAGCTTCGTCGACAATCAGCGCAGTGGCTAAGCCCTTACGATGTCGTCCGATCAAGTAGTCGTTCAGTGTAAGCAGCAGTTCAGTCTTGTTCCTTCCAGCGTAGGGTAGTCCTAAATCCCCCATTAGATACTGCAAGAATTGATCGCTTGAGAGCCGCGGGTTAAAAACGTATGCAAAGGCGATTTGAGTGCGCCGTAGCGTTTCAAGCAGGCAACGAATCAACAGCGTCTTGCCAGTACCCACTTCTCCGGTCACGACAACAAAGCCTTTTTGTTTTCGAATCCCATAATAGAGGTTCGCAAGCGCCTCGTTATGGCGTGGCGTCGGGTAAAAGAAATAGGGATCAGGACTGATTTCGAACGGGTTTCGTGACAGTCCAAAAAATGATCGGTACATTCTTCTATCCTTTGTAGTACGACACAAAATTGCCGGCGCAAATAATCAGTACCATCGCCGCTACCGCTCCTGCTTCAAGCCACATGCGTCGTCGCTGCTCGATATGCTCAGATGGTGAGATAATCTCGGGAATGCCCGACAGCACCGGAAGAGCAAAGATTTCAGCCAATTCCTTCTCGCCACGTATCCGGTCCTGAACAATCTCGGTCAAGGCCGCCGCGCTAATCCCTAAGACCAGCCCTACAATCAGCCCATATAGGCCAAACCGAAGCCGGTCCGGCCAATACGGCTTTTGCGGCAAGGTCGGAGGATCGATGACGGTGAATCGCTCTCCTTCCTGACGCTTCTCCAGGTTCGTCGCAAGACTGGATTGCAACTCCTTACTCTGAAGCGACTCGTAGTTCTTCAAAGCTTGCTCGTGGTCCCGAGTGACGTCGGCGAGCTGTTGTTCGCGCAAAGGAGTCAAATTGAGTCTGCTCTGGTAGCCCTCCACGCGCGACTGCAGTTCTTTCACTTCGCGCTGGCGATTTTGTATCTCCACTTCATTCGCTTTGAGTTGGCTCTCAACCTGCAGCATCGGAGTCATAGCTTGCAGCTGTCCAAAGGTGGTGGGGTGGTCAGGATCGCCTTTTGGATTCTTTGCCTGAGCTGTCTCCTGCATGCTTTCAAGCTTTTGGATCTGTTCTTTGAGGTGCACAACATCGGGATGATTCGGCGTGTACCTAGAACTGTAGTCCGCCAGTTGTGCCTTCAGGCGGGCAAGTTCTGCCTCATTGCTATCCGGATTCGAACCTTCCGGTCCAACCGTAGACTTTAGCGAGCGGTAGTGGCTTTGCAGAGCCTCCAGATAGGTTTTCTGTTGCTCGGCTTGATGGAGCGACTCGTTCGCAGCTAAGAGTTGCGCCTGAAGTCCGGAAAGAATCTGAACATTGCTCTGAAGCTGCTCAGGGAGTTCGCCCATGAATTGATTCTTGTACTCGCGCAGCTTTGCCTCTTGTTGCTCCAGATTCTTGCGTGCTTCATTCAGCTGTGTTTCCAAGAATTGCGTTGTACCTTCAGACTGCTGCTGGCGGGCTTGGAGATTCGCATCAATGAAGAGTGACGTGAGCTCGCTGGTAACCTGCTGCGCCAACCGCGGAGAAGAAGCGGAATACGTCACCTTAAAGGCGCTCACATCGCTGTGGTCTCCCTGCGTTTGTACTAAGTCGATGACAACATCCTTGCGCATTGCGTCCACCAGCTGATCTGGACCGAGCCGTGCTCTCTCCTTTGGATACAAATTGAACTGCTCGATTATGTGCTGCAGCCGAGTGCGACTAAGGATCTCCTGCGTCATAGTCTGCAAACGACTCTGGAGGTCAACCGCAACGTTGGGCACAACGTATTGTTCCGGCACTTTTTGATGTTCAACCAAAATCACTGTCTCGGATTTATACGATGCAGGTAGAATCCAGCCCAGGCTCCAGATCGCGGCCCAGCCAAAAAAGAACGGCAAAAGAATCAACCGACGACGCCTATATGCCATCGTCCACAGTTCATGCATGCTCAGCGTGCGTTCGTCAGGACTTTGTCCCACTTACCTTACCTCCCTAATGGACGTTTCCATTCATACATCAATGCCAACGACACTCGGTTGTGATCCGCCGCAGATACTCCGGAAACGCTGCCATTGGTGGTCTGCGAAAGTCGTTCGTAGCGCACCTGTACAGAGAGATCTGGCGTCAACGTTCGGGTGAGACCAACGCCTCCAGAATAGCTGCGGTACCGAGCAGCCGACCCAAATGCAAGGGCGTTATTCCTTCCATACTGTCCCAAGAAATCCAATTTCAATCGCTTGGTCAAATCCTGTCGCACTTGAACCGATCCCCCAAGAAACTCTACCGCACCGATTAAGCCGCCGCCGTCCGAAACACGCCGCGTCACGCTTGCACGCACGGCTGTGTGCGATACTCGCCAATCGAAATCGGCGCCCGCCTCTGGAGACCACATCGTGCGAAAGACGGGGAGGATGATTTCAAAGAAAAGCACGTTAACAACCAGCTGATCATGCAATCGAGAATACTGAGGGCCGGCATAAAACGTTAATTTCATGTTCGGACGCAGGCTGATCTCATCGTATCCAACAAAGCTATGTGTTTCCGTACGGGAGTGAGCGTGCGGGAACGCTAGATCCTGAAAGTCATAGGTCAAACCGATCGTCTGCAGTTGGGAAATCTGGTGGCCAATGTACCCGCGACCGTGCACGATTCGCGTATCGATGAGACGCTGGTTTTGAGTGAGATTTGTGTTGCCGAGAAGATCTTGGTATCGCACGTCAGAGAAGCTACCGACCGCGCCGGCAAACGTGTGTTTGCTCAGCTCGTATTCCAAGCTAACGCTAGCTTCCTCGTCTAGTTGCTTTGAACGCGGGAACGCAGCCGTGGAATTGGGCCTATCAAGACTGCCAAGATTGGAGCTCGACAGACTCAGCCGGTCGAAAGGGTTCGAAGATATCGAACTCGCACCGTGCACGACGACCGTCAATCGCTTCGAGAGCTGATACGACAAATCCAGGGCTCCGCGCTGCGAAAAATAAGAAGAATTAGAGAACTCCCGATCGTAAGTGACTCCGGGTTCGTACAGAAAACTCCAATCAAGCCGACTGAGCTCCTGAGTGAACCGTACAGACGGGTGCAGGTCATACTGCAGGTCGCTATGCTTATTTGCATTGTCGTCCAGTGCGTTGTCATCAAACGTGCCGCTGGCCCTTAGACCCAAGGTAAGTAGATCTTTTCCCGCCGTCTCTTCTCCT
>Ga0070732_10002076_pt1 | contig 10934 bp, 12 predicted proteins | sample Coa_R1_5_FD_66449 | JGI IMG/M metagenome (GOLD analysis project Ga0070732, IMG submission 66449) | Surface soil microbial communities from Centralia Pennsylvania, which are recovering from an underground coalmine fire - Coalmine... | ecosystem: Environmental > Terrestrial > Soil > Unclassified ...
CTGTCAAAAAAGGAACTGGCTGTAATCCAGAAACAGCTAACGCACTACGACGAAGTTCGCGAGCAAGTCCTCAGCCTCTCCAGAACCGCCACGAGACTGGCAGGGGCAACAATTCTCGACATTCACAGAGGCAAACTCGACCTGGCAGCTGCCGGAATCTCCAAAGTCGAAGAGACACTGAGCAAGATCGAGAAACTATCTAACGACTTTCCCGAGTTCAAGACATCCCAAGCGGTCGTTGTCGCTCACCAGGAGTATGTTGAGGCGATGACTCTGCGAACCGCGACGGATTCTGATAGGATACCGTCGATCTCAGAGCTCAAATCTGATTACAGAAGCTACATGCTAGGGCTATTGGACGCTGTCGGCGAGTTTCGGAGAATGGCTTTGAACTGTCTAAGGAAGGGAGATGTGAAGAAGGCGGAAAAACTGCTCGACGCGATGCAAGGAATCTACGATGATTTGCAAACCTTGGAACACACATCTATCATTCCCACCTTCAGGGTCAAAATGGACGCGGCGCGGCGCATCATCGAGACCACCCGAGGTGACGTAGTAACCGAGGTAAGACGGTACTCCCTCGAGCAGGCAATAGATAGGCTCGACAAAAGGTTGAGCTCACGTGCCAAGAACTGAAGTCAGTCAAGCCCTTCCGGTTTGTGAACACCCAAATCCACTCAGTCAGGCCCATATCGACTCGGAACAATCCAGAAGGAGTCGGTCTTGCTGAAGCCTTCCGTCCTGATCGCTCTCTACAAGCTGGCGGAGCTCGGAGCATATGCCAAAGAGGTGACCCTAAGCACTGGAGTCTTCGCGAAGGGACTCGGACTGTCCCAGCAGACAGCTTCCCGTCGCCTAATTGAAATGGAACGGCTTGGTCTCATAGAGCGCTCCATTGACGGGAAGGCTCAAGGGGTCAGGATAACAAGAGTAGGTCTTAACAGTCTGAGTGAAATGTACAAGACGCTAAAGCCGGCTTTCGAAGAAGCGAAACAAGAATTGTCTATCAAAGCTACGGTATTCTCTGGGCTCTCTGAGGGATCATACTACATGAGCATGGAGGGCTATCGAAAACAGTTCAAGTCAAAGCTGGGCTTCGATGCATTTCCTGGAACTCTAAATCTGAGAGTGACCAAGGACAGCATGGTCCAACGCCGCGGGCTTGAGAGCTACCCATTCGTCAACATTGACGGATTTGCCGACAAGGAACGGACTTTTGGAGGCGCTAAATGCTACCCTGTGATAGTCGGGAGCAAGGTCCACGGAGCAATAGTAATGCCCATCAGGGCTCACTACGGGGAGGATGTGATCGAGATCATAGCCCCCGAAAATTTGAGGAGACGGTTGAAACTACAAGATGGAGACCTTGTCGAGGTCCAAGTGTCGCCAGGCCACTAGCTAGCCCGGAGCCATCGTTCTGCTACCCTATCTTTCACCTTGCTGCTGCTGTTGAAGCCCAAGGGACCAAACTTAGGAATTTGGATAACAGGAATACGTAATCCCTCGCGCTTCAACAAGCTCTTCGCAGATTTTTTGATCTCTTTCTGGTCATATCCTACACAGATCAAGTCGGGTCTGACCTCTTTCAAGGTTCTAAGCATGTCGAGACTTTCATGGCCGAGAATTGCTCTGTCTACAGTTCTTAGAGAGCTGACCAGCTCCCGTCTCTGATTTTCCGGCAAGATCGGTCTCAGGCCCTTGCGACGAAAGACCGTCTTGTCTCTTGCTACGACGACGACGAGCCGTGCACCTGGTCCCCCTCTCCGTTTCGATTCTTCGAGGAATCTCACATGGCCGAGGTGGAGAAGGTCAAAGACCCCTGTTGCAAGCACGGTCTTTCTATGCGCCAAGCTTGGCGCATGAGTTCAAAGACAGCATATGAACGCTTCCCGAGTCGCGGACTGGACTAGCCGCTGAAGAAGGACTCAAGGGTCTGCTTTTCCTGACTTGTGGCCATGCCGGTTCTCATGCGTTCGACGGCTGTGCGCACTCTCTCTTCATTGAAGTCTCGGTCTCCACAGAGAAATCTTACCAGTGCGTCAGCATGCGGCTCACTCCATTTCAAAGTATAGTTTGAGGTTACGTTGGGTTTCAGAAATATCTCCCGGATTCTATTGAGGTTCTGAGGAGTTTTGAAGTTCGAGTCCTCAGCCGATACCTTCTCGATATCCCCGTTCTCTCGTAGAAGTTTCAGGGCGGTCTTCGGCCCGATTCCTTTGAATCCGTCCGGGTTGAAGTCGGTCCCAATGAGTATTCCGAGGTCGATAATTTGTTCACGGCTGAGCTTCAGTGTTGTAAGAGTCTCTTGGAGCTGGACTAGCTCCGGGTCAACCTGAACGTAGGCTTCCCTCATGGGGAGTTTCCTCTTTCCGGTTATTGCCAGGTTTCTGACTAGCCTGTTCGCTCCGAAAAGCAATGAGTCGTAGTCTTGGCTGACTGCTGCCCACACGTCGCCTCTCGAGTTCATGAATGCGGCTTGGGCTTCTCCTTCGGATGGCGCCTGAACGAAGGGAACGCCGAGATATTCGAGGAGTCTTCGAGCGTCTTCGACCATCGTATCTTTCAGACTTGCCGTTGCTTGGGCGTATCGTTTTGCCTCGGCAGCTTCGCCTTTGACTATCGCTTTCTCGTACTTGACAATGGCCTCCTCTTTAACGGCCCGTCGACGTCTGATCTCGGTTTCTTTGAGAGCTGGGGGTATGCCGTCGAATACGTAGGCGAGGCGGATTCCTCGCTCTGCAAGGTTGGTGGTTCTGTAGAGTAGTCCGCTAAGATGACTGGTGACTCTCCCCTGTCTATCCATTAGTGGGGCACCGGTGGGCCCGCGAATTATTGCGAGAAACTGGTAGAGCGCGTTATAGGCGTCGACGGCGAACGTCTTTCCGGTGAGCTGGTCGAGCGTCGTTTTTTGTCGCGGGACTAGATCTCCGAGGTCGACTCCCAATCCTATCCTCTCTTTAGCAGACGATCTTTTGCTGCTCGGTTTGCGATTAGGCCCCCAATAGAGCCTCCTCCGACCCCGCTGTCAATATTGACGACAGCAAGTCCTAGGGAGCACGATTGTAGCATAGCTGCCAAAGCGGCTATTCCGCGGTCGCCAAATCCGTAACTACGTGATGTTGGAACAGCGATTACAGGAACATCAACGAGACCCGCGACAACGGTTGGCAGAGCTCCCTCTCTTCCAGCAACGACAAGTATGACGTCAGCATCCCATTGGAGAAGCTTGGCCAACGGCTCGAAGAGTCTATGGAGGCCTGCAACGCCTACGTCGTAGTATTCTCGCGTCTCGCATCCCATCTCATCAGCGATTATTCTAGCTTCTTCGGCGACAGGAATGTCGGACGTGCCCGCGGTCAGCAGTCCAACTCTGCCGCCTGTCTTCTTGGTCTTGTACGAAAGTCGTTTGACGATTATCATTCCGGCCTTTTCATGGAATGTGACCCGGGTCTGGGCAATTCGCTTGGCACGGATTCTTGTGAGATAACTGCGGTCGGCTCTGCTTACGATTGCTCTTCCGGTCCGTGTAACGACGGCTGCGACGATATCGGCAACATCCCGGGCATCTTTCCCTTCGGCCAAGACTACTTCGGGCAAACCTTTCCTCAACTCACGCCCAACGTCAAGGCGAGCGAATTGTCTCACGTGTGCAATGGCGAGCATGTTGTCTGCTTTTTTCGAGAGTCGTGTCTTGGCAAATCTTTCCAAATCTAGCCGAGCGACCATGCAGTCAGCCACTATTCGACAGTTTTAATTCCACTGTTAACACTCTCCATTGTGATATGACAGAAAGCGTTCCTGAGGCATTAGCGTGGAAGATTGATCAAGCAACTTCGATCATTCGCAAGCTCAACGGGGTTGTAGTTGCTCTGTCCGCAGGTGTGGATAGTTCGCTAGTAGCTTTTCTCGCTCATAGAGCGCTGGGCAATTCGGCTGTGGCTGTTACCGGCAAATCCGAGTCACTTCCAACTGAAGAACTTGAGGTCGCGAAGCAGACGGCCAATTCCATAGGTATTCGTCATCTTGTTGTCCAGACTAGTGAGTTGCAGAACCCGGATTACTATTCTAATCCCCAAAACAGATGCTTTTTTTGCAAGGAGACTCTGTACGCCGAACTTAGGAATCTGGCAGATTCTCTCGGGTTGGAAGCCATTCTTGACGGTACGCAAGCCGACGATATAGGAGACGATCGCCCTGGCCTGAAGGCCGCTAGAGAAGCAGGTGTTCTCAGTCCTCTGCTCCAAGCTTCATTTTCAAAGGCCGACGTTAGGGAGGCGGCCCGATTTCTCGGGCTTTCAGTCTGGGATAAGCCAGCGATGCCTTGTCTTTCTTCGCGAGTAGTCCATGGCGAAGAGATTACTGCCGAAAAACTGGGAATGATTTGGCCGGCCGAGCTTTTCGTCAAGCGTTTGACCGGCGTGAAGGATCTAAGGGTCCGATATGCCGGCAAGACCGCTAGAATCGAAGTCTCTCCGGAAGATAGGAAGTTGTTTTTCGACGAGAATGTTCTGGATCAGATCGATCAGGAGCTGAGACGGCTCGGATTCACGAAGGTAACTTTTGACATGAGGGGTTATTCAAAGAAGGATTCGTCTACGATCGGCAACGCTTTGACTCTGCCTATGGCGAGTATGTCTGGCTGATCAGGTCAGAGGTTTCAGCATGGATAGCAGTTCGTCGAGGACCCTGTAAGTATATCCCCATACTACCCGTCCGTTTACGAGGAAAGCGTCGACTTCTCTTCGAGTGCCTCTGATCTCGATCTCGGTGGAGGTCATGAGGGAAGGAAGACTGATTACTGATGACCAGAACGCTTCTTGGACTTCAGGGCTGATTCGGATCTCGGGGCGGCTGGTGAGGGCGTACACCCAGGGTTGAACCTTCATGTCGAGACGTCGCATTGGTGAGCCTATGCTCAAGGTGCCGAGTTCTCTGCCATGATTGTCTAGGTCTAGTCCGATTTCCTCGCTGACCTCTCGCTTCACCGCGGCTCTCGTGGATAAGTCGGTGTGCTCCACTCGCCCACCTGGAAGACCGATCTGCCCTGACCAAGGATCATTGATTCGCTCTGCACGATGGATTAGGAGAACGTCCAATTCAGGGCCACTCTCGTGAAGTAGTAGTGCAACGACCGCGTCGACTGGGTCGACTGTTTCGGAAAGGTGCCTTACGCTTAGGATTTCCTTGACTCTTGAGAGCCTAGGACCGATTTGGGGGTATTGAGCCAAGGACGAGCTTGCAGGAGTCGCTGGCCAAGGTCGATAAAAACGCGATTATCTGTGATAGTTGACCCTGGACCATAAGGTTCAGAATGCTACTGGCCGGATTTCAGACTGGTTGCCCGCGGTCTCTCGGTTGATGTGCTCGTACCTGACCTTTACTAGATCCATGAATGGACCGAGGTCCTTTGAGGTTCGGAGTGTGACATCGGTCCGCGTATGCTTGCTGACCTGGTCTCTGAGTCTCCAGTCTAGCGATTGGTCTTCCATAATTCTAACCCGTGCTCGCTGGTCCGTGTGAAAAGTCGCGTTGATCTCCTCTCCTCTTGCATGTAAATGGAAGAGAAGCTTGTTCTCATATTGGTAGGCAAACATTGCTTCCCCGCTATTTTTTTCGTAATTTACTTTGACCGTGACTCCCCTCAGCGCTCTCATGCGCGATCTCAACGACTGGAATAGTGTCCACGTTTGCGGGTGGACGCGATCCGCGACGAACGAGAGATCGGTTGTTTCTTTCCGGGACATAGTGACGACGCTATGACGCTTATCTACTAAAAAAGGTAAACGGTGTAGTCAAAAATCGGCGAAGAAATGAATCGGGAAACATCAATTCGTATCAGCGGTGTGGACAAGAGCGCCTATGCAAATGATCATGTCAAGAATGACATTGCGAGGACTCTCTCACTCGCCCATGTACACTCATCACCTGCAATTGGCTCTTCAACTGCAGCATTTGTTTCCGGTGAGTCAAGCTTGCTGGTACGTGCAATGCCTTTTCAGTCAAAGCAGAGATTCGGGTTATACCTGGAGGCCTCTTCTCATGTCTTCCTTTGGCTTGTATTCGAGCATCATAGCTGTTGATTGCTCGGGTGCTGACGCGTCTCTCTTCTTCGACGTAATGGTGACCGGTGTGAAGCCTTTGGAGATAGCGTAAGCGAAAGATTCCTCTCCCTTCTGAGTACAGTGGATTAGAAGCTTGTACAGCGGTTCTCTGTGTGTGAATACCATCTTGGTCGATTCGACGCGGAGGACGATCGCAGATGAGTTGCACTTTGGACACGTTAGGCCTTCATGGCGAGAGACTTTGAGTCCGCAATCGGGGCACCAAATGTCTTCGTCTCTGCGTGCTATGAAAATTGACTGCCATACTCCCAAGTGTTTCTTGGGGCTGCATTGCTGCCAATCATTGATGGTGAGCTTTACTGATTTGAAAGCCCACGGCGCTTCTTCTTTCCATCGAGAAACGTAATCCGCTTTTTGTTCGCAGTCTTGGTGGAAGTAATTTCTCTTGCCCTCTTGCGTAAACGCCGCCAAGACAGGTTCCTCACGGTGAACAATTCTACGGCACGCCGCGCAATCCACCATCTTCAGTTCAGGTAATTGCTGGTGTCTCGATGATATCAGACAAGTGTTACCTTTGGACATGCTCAGAACTCTACAAGTTCGAGGAACTTTATCGCGTCCAAGAGTCCTTCAGCATAGGCGACACAAGCAAGTGATGTTGCTGGCTTGCCTTTCTGTGCATAGTGTTTGGCGTCCTTGACGTATCCTCGAACTAGGTCGAGCACATAGTGAACTTGTGTTTCGTTGACCGTAGCTGGCAAGTCTCTGATCTTCAGCCGTTTCATTGATGTTGTGGTAATCTCGATGTACTTGGCCGTTCTTTCGGTAGCGCTTTCTCTCATCTGATCTCACGGAGGTCTTCGTCGGGGACACCGCACAGTGCTTTTAGTGCCTCGGTTTCCATGAAGTGGAGTTTACCGACCGCGACTATCGCCTGAGGGGGAGCCCCGAAATCCTCGCTGATCAATGAACGTAGCCGACCGCCCTTTACTTTCTCATCAGGAGCGCCGAGTCTGGCGACGCCGACAGCTAGCAATTCTCGGAAGTTGGCATTTGCGCTTTCAATCCTTGAAAGGGCCTCGCGTATCGACAGTTGTCTTTCCTGACCTGCCTTAACATCTAGAAGGAGCAGAGTGTGAAGTCCTCGTTCACGATTTTCCGAGATGGTCTCGAGCACCGAGTTAGGCAGAGGTTCTTCATAAGGTACTGTAATGGCTTTGCCAAACTTGAAGCTCTGGAGACCCGTCGCGCCACATATCGCCGAAACTATGGATGCAGCGTGGACTATTCGAGTCTTGACGCCCATAATGGACAGTGATAGTCTCAGCGAAATGTGTGTGGTCGCTACCATGGGGTCGCCGGGGACAAACAAGACAACCTTTGATTCTTGGCCAAATGAAAGCAATTCTCTGCCTTCATCGTCCTCGAGCTGCGATCGGTTTAGCACCCTGACCTTCTTGCCGATCAAGTCTTCCAATCGTTTCAGATCCAGGTTCGGCATGAAGTTCGTGTAGAACTCTGCAAATGCCGCATCTGCCTTCTTCGCTTCTTCTAATCCTTCCAGAGTCAGGCCTCTTTCATCATTCAATCCTAGTCCAACGAAGGCCACGGTTACCATGCATGTGTGCTTGCCAGTGTTAGGCTAATTGTCTTTCAACTAGAAAGGTCATCGGCGACGACTAAGCGGGTCCTTGCTCGACTGGATCTCCGACTTCTTCTGGGAAGGCCGAGTATGTCGGATTTTAAGGTGCCAGGTAAGAGGATTGGATAGCCGGTTCTTCAAGAGTTTGAACCTTGAGACTCGGAAGACGAGGCCTCTTGACCGGTCGATCTCGAATGGCACTGTGTTCGAGGAGATTCTTCTTCTCTCCATCTTGAGAACTGTCAAGAACCTGTGGGACTTTCCCCTTGACCGAATGATGTTGAGTTCTAAGACCCCGTCAGCCATTGTTTTGATCTTGGCTGTCGACTCGTCTGGAATCGCGCCTTTCGATGCTGTCATTACGAATAGGCCCCCTGTTTTCTTTACTTTCGCGCTCACTGTCTGCAGGAAATTGATGGCTTGCTTAGCATCGACTCCGTTGAAGATGGGACTCAGAGAGTCTAGGATCAGAGTTACGGGCCCGCCTTTCGCCTTGGCGATGAACGATGTGACCTGTATGTTGAGCTCTGTTAGATCGGACGGGTCCTTGATGGCTCCCTCTCCTCCTCCCGCGAGACCTGAGTAGCAGTCGATGATTTTCAATCGGCCTTTTCGCAGGCTTGAGATTATGTCCCAGCCAAACTCGCTCATGCGAGCCTGGACGTCTTCGGGAAATGCGTCATATGATAGGATTGCGCAGAGTCGGCCGGATTCCAGCTCATCATAGAGCCACTGGTAGGCGAGTATTGTCTTTCCGCTGCCAGCGTCTCCGATGAGCAGTATAGAAGATCCTCTGGGTAGTGGGCCTCCCATCAGCTGTTCGAGATGCTGAAAGTCCACGAGGGACGTGTCAAACCGTTTTATTGTCACGATTCCCCCCAGAATTGCGACTAATGCTGCAGCTATGAAGGGCCAGTAGCTGAGCGGAGAGGTAATGGTCACAATCTGGAGTGGAACTGAGGTGTCAAGGCCGGGCCCACTATTCCCGTATCCGTCATCGATACTATTAGCGCCGATTACAACAGTCCACGTTCCGGGATCTGATCCAGCCACAGGGTAGCCTGTGGCCGTGTAGAATCCGAATCGAGAACTATCGTAGGAGGCGGTGAGGTTGGCAACCTCTTTGCCTGAGGAGTCTCGAAGATTGACAGGGTACTGTCCCGAGGTGAGATATGAGCCGGATGAATAGCGGACTCGGAAAAAGGCGTAGATTGCGTCCCCGGGGGAGAAGCTGGTTATGGGAACATCCTTCTGATTGTATGTGACTAGGGAATCTACGATCAGATTACTTGCTGTGACTGTCACGGTTACTTGGGAGCTCGTGCCTGAGTTTCCCTGACTGTCACTGGCGACCAAGATTATTGTCCAGGCGCCAACCGTGTCCGAGCTTGAGACTTGGTAGGAAATTGAGTAGACTCCGAGACTAGTCTGGAGGAGGAATATTGTGCCACCGTTAGGCGTGTGGGCGTACACTGTAGCTGTTCCATCCGGCCCACTGGGGGATGATACAGTTCCACCGATCGTCATCGTCTGGCCCCTCTGCACGACGGTTCCTCCGCTGGGTTGAGAGATTACTACTGTGAGCTGCGAGCTGACTGTGAATTGTCCGGTGGCGACTGTCCCAGTGTTGGTTGGAGCAGTCTGGTTCACAAACACACTGTAGACTCCTCCGACATCCGTTGCTACGGTTCCACTCGAAGCGGTAAAAGACGGATTTGGATACGTAAGGCCGACACTTCCATTGCATTGGGTATCAGTTGCGAGAGGCTTGGAAGCAACCGCGCTACCTGTCACGTTCGGCTTCACCACTTGGAACGAAATCGTGTATGTCGAACTTCTGGCACCCCCAGACTCGCTGAGGGTCATCGTGACGGAATTCCCGAGACTGATGGGGGCAGTTGGGCTGATGGTCAGAGTGTAGGAAGGTGTCCCGCCTCCACACGGAGCAGGCGCGAAGACCGTAGGCGTGTCTCTGACAGCTACCGCTATGACTAAGGCTAGCACTACCAAGACCATTGCTGTCCGATGTTTCATCGGTTTACAGTCTCTATTGCTGACGCTTTCTCTGTGGTGAGGTCGGAAACGTGCCGAGGAAGGGTTGTGTTACCGGGAGAGATTTGTAGTGGGAACACTAGTTGCTACGAATTTCTAGCAAGGAACTGATGAGCCGATTGATCTCTGGAGAAATCGACAATCTTTATTAGAATTCGAGGGTCCGCGCGCTCTTGGCGGGTCTCGTGGGCCCGTAAACCGGTCTTTAGCGTCCGGTCGGGCGGCTCAGCCAGGTAGAGCAGCAGGCTCAAAACGGCTGAAGCTCTTAACCTGAAGAGCGAGCCCTCTGAGGCTCGTTCGGGGAGTGGTCGAGGGTTCAAATCCCTCCGGGCCCGCCATAATCTGTTCTGTCCAACTAATGGAGCAATCGCTTTGGCCGGTATCCAAACAGTAAAGCGAGCAGCTAACCATCTGCGCAACAAGCAACGATCTTGCACCAAGCACGGGCCCTACGACGGGCCCTACTGCCCCACATGCTATAACGCGACATTCGCCGAAGGCCAGGACACCGAGAGTGAAGCAAGGGACAGCTGATTGGGCCCAACTGATCCTGCCGCCGAACAAGTCGATCCGTATGAGCAACAAATCGAAAACCTCAGACGCGAGAAAGACGAGTTCTTCAGAACCGATCTAGATTCGCCCATCCCTCCCGAAAAACGCTCAACGTTCAGGGGACTGAACTACTATCCTCCAGAGAAAATCTACAATGTTTCTGCGAGATTAGAAAGATTCGACAAACCAGAGCTAATTCTCATACAGACAAGCACCGGATCTAGAGAGTCATATGTGAAATATGGGAGACTTGAGTTTGATCTCAACGGCAAACGCCATCGCCTGATCGTTTACAAGTCCACCGAGGACCCCTTTGCGCGATCGCTTTTCATTCCCTTCTCAGATGAGACCTCGGCCGACGAGACATACGGATCAGGTCGATATCTCGACCTTGAAGAGCAAGGCGGAGATAGCTACGAGCTAGACTTCAACCTGGCCTACAACCCGTACTGCGCCTACAACGACCAGTACACCTGCCCGATCCCTCCAAGAGAGAACAAGCTTCCCGTCCCAATACTTGCTGGAGAGAAGAACTACAAATAGGAGAATTAGAAGTCGAGTCAGTTCAAGCTAACATGACACAGATTCCAGATCATTCCCAAGATTTTGAGACACTGGAAAAGATG
>Ga0070732_10002077_pt1 | contig 10929 bp, 7 predicted proteins | sample Coa_R1_5_FD_66449 | JGI IMG/M metagenome (GOLD analysis project Ga0070732, IMG submission 66449) | Surface soil microbial communities from Centralia Pennsylvania, which are recovering from an underground coalmine fire - Coalmine... | ecosystem: Environmental > Terrestrial > Soil > Unclassified ...
CAGAGGTCCCCAGCGTAGTCACGCATCTGCATTGAGCGCCCCCCAAACTCATTCAGAGAACAGGCAAAGATAAAGTCATGCAAATTATCGTTTTTGTCGGTGCACTCCTGGCATCCGCGGCTCTCACTCGATGGGTACGCGATTTTTCCAATGCTCGCGGATGGAACTCCTTTCCTACCTCGGACCGGCATATTCATACACGGCCAACTTCGCGCCTAGGGGGAGTGGCAATTTTCATAACACTTTGGTGCTTGGCCCTGCTGGCTTGGGCAGCAGCGCATTTCGGAGTGCACGGGTTCGTTTTTCCGGAGCCGACTTTCAAGGTCTTGGGACCAGCGACAATTGTTTTCGTGGTTGGGTTGATCGATGACTTCCGCGGGTTAGGCCCGTATGTTAAGTTCGTGGCGCAAACGGGCGCAGCGATCCTCCTGTTTTACAACGGCTTTGGAATTTCCCAGCTATCCCTGCTTCGCAGCCATCCCCATTTAGGATGGTTAGTCGGACTTCCGTTGACGATTCTTTGGGTCCTTTGGATCACCAACGCCTTCAATTTGATCGACGGCCTGGATGGACTCGCGGCGGGATGCGCGTTCTTCTCAACGCTGGTCACCTGCGTCGTGGCAATATTGCTGCACAATGATGGGATTCTTCTTTTGACGGTGGCGCTGGCGGGCGCGATAGCAGGATTTCTCCGTTACAACTTCAACCCGGCCTCGATTTTTCTAGGAGATTGCGGGAGTTTGCTGATTGGGTTCTTGCTCAGCGCTATCGCTCTGGCTGGATCGCAGAAGGCTCCGACAGTGATGGCCGTCGCAATTCCCGTCGTTTCGCTTGGGCTCCCTATTTTGGACGTTGCCCTTGCAGTGATTCGCCGCTTCTTGAGCTGCAAGCGCCTTTTCACGGCAGACCGCGAGCACATCCACCACAAATTGCTTGGGCGCGGAATATCGCATCGACAGGCAGTCCTGGTGCTTTATGGAGTCAGCGCCTGCTTCGGTCTATTGAGCCTCTTCCTACTCCACCCTGCGAACATTCATATGAGCCTCGTTCTGACGGTAGTCGGTATCGGCGTTTTGGCGGGTGTCCGACAATTGCACTATCTCGAATTCCTGGAGTTGGGCTACATGGCCAATCGCACTCTAAATCAGCGCCATGTGATTGCCAATGACATTAGCATTCGCAGGGCCACCGAGGCGCTCGAATCCTGCACATCTCTCTTGCAGTTCTGTCAGATCCTGCAGCAATGTCTCAAACCTGCTGGATTTGACGGCTTTGCCGTGTATTTGAATTCTGAGTTGCCGGCTTGGTCTGAGGTTTATCCATTTACTCAAATCAGCAGGTCCAAGCTGCGCTTTTTTTGGAATTGCTCGCTGAGGTTATCGGCAGCAACAAACTGGAGCCTGAGTTTTAGCTTGGCGAAAAGCAACGGCGAGAAGCTAGGCAACTTCGCTCTGTATCGAAAGAACACTTCCTCTCCACTCTTGATCGATCTCGATGTGTTCACGTCTACCGGGTTCGCTGACGCGGTGGCGGCAGTTGTCGAAAAAATGCAGGACTCTTGGTTTGCTAAGGCCCGCAAAGGAAGGACTCCCACGCCTGGTCTCCGAGCAGCACGTCCAGCGGTCGCGTCAAGGATGACAACAGCGATGGAAGCGTCGAGTTCGGGCTAAAGGCGCAAGCGATGCTCATCAGAAGAATCAAGGAACACATAGCCGCGACGGGAGTTTTAGCGGGCGTGTTGACGCTCTCCTTTTTGGCTGTGGGCGCCCGTGGGCAGGTCCCCTCGGTACCTGCGCCGGCTCACGGAAGCCCGAAGTGTGACGACGAGGTGCGGTCGACTTACCAACTGGGACCTGACGACCAATTGGAGATTTCCGGGCCGGAGTTAGCCGAGTTTGGCAACAAACCGGCTCGTATTGACAGCGATGGCGACGTGCAAGCGCCTCTCGTGGGACGCATCCATGTGGCCGGTCTCACCGTGCAGCAGGTCGAGCAACAGCTCAACAAAGCTTTGAGCAAATACATTCGGGAGCCGCAAGTCGTTGTGAGTATGTCGGAGGTGCGCAGCCAGCCGGTTTCGGTCTTGGGAGCGGTAAACACGCCAGGCGTCCACCAGGTCCAGGGCCACAAGACGTTGCTGGAGATGTTGGCATCCGCCGGCGGAGTTCGTCCGGATGCCGGCTACAGCGTGCGCATCACGCGGCTGCTGGAGTGGGGCTGCATTCCCTTGCCGGGCGCGACGCTAGACCCCACAGGCAAGTTCAGCGTCGCCGAATTGAACTTGAAAAAAATCATGGAGGCTAAAGACCCGGCGGAGAATATCCAGATTCTCCCGCATGACGTCATTTCCGTGCCAAAAGCAGAAATGGTTTATGTCATCGGTGAAGTCAGGCGCTCCGGAGGGTTTGTTCTCGGCGAACACCAGTCTATCTCGGTGCTAGAGGCACTCTCGCTCGCCGAAGGACTCAATGCAACAGCCGATACGCGCCACGCCAAGATCCTGCGCTTGAGGCGCGAAGCTGATCAACGGGAAGAATTACCTGTGGATGTCAAGAGCCTTCTCTCGGGAAAGAAGCAGGACGTCTCTTTGCAAGCGGAAGATATTTTGTTCATTCCCGGCAGCACCGGCAAGAAAGCAGCTCTGCGAGCAGTGGAGGCTGTAGTTCAGGCGGGCACGGGCATGGCCATCTGGCGTGCGCCGTGAATATGTCAAGGGGCCATTGAAAATGGAAGTTCCTGAATTTCCAATCGAAAAAACGGAGCAAACACAGGCGGAACTGAATTCGAAGCCTGGGCATGGCCACGCTCTGCGCAAGTACGTGGGGCCGGCCGAGGCAGGAGCCTCACCGGTGCAGAGCTACGATAGCCTCCTGGACTATTGGCACATACTGTTCCGCCACAGGGTTACGCTGCTGAGCTTTGCTCTGGTTGCCTTGTGCGCGGCACTCCTGATCAGCCTGGTGCAGACTCCGATTTACCGCGTCAGGACTTCTCTTGAGATCCAAAGCTCCAGTTTTGCGGAATTAAGAAATGCCGATTCAGCTTCTTCCGCTAACTACTCCTCACCCGAGTCCTATGTGGAAACGCAGGTCAAGTTGCTTCAGAGCGAATCGCTAATCGAAGACGTAATCGACAAAATGAAGCTGCACAAAGAGCAGCCTACAACTGCCTGGGGCCAGTTCGCGTCGTTTGTGCATCGTATTTCCGCCTTCTCCAAAGTGTCGCACCTTCCGGAAAGAGACCGATTAATCCGGCAGGTGCAACAGAACCTGACCGTACGGTCGTCGGGCAACTCACGATTACTCGAGATTCTGTATGAGTCGCCCGATCCCAAACAGGCAGCCGATTTTGCAAATACACTGGTCAGCGAGTTCATCGAACTCACGCAAGAGGCGAGGTGGAAAGCCGCTCAAGGCACTGCCGAATGGCTGACAAACCACCTGGATCAAATGAAAGCACAGTTGGAAGCCTCGGAGGCGCAACTGCAAGATTACGCGCGCACTACGGGGCTCTCTTTCACCTCGGAGAAGGAGAGCCTGGCTGAAACCCGTCTCAAGGAAATACAGGACGAACTATCCAAGGCTCAAGCGGAGCGCATCGCTGACCAGTCGAAATTCGAAGAAGCCAAGGGCAAAGCTGCCGACTCGCTTCCGGAAATACAAGATGACGCCACGATGCGCGAGTATCGCCAGAAACTGACAGAATTGCAGCGGCAGTATGCCGAGCTTAGTTCGACCTTGACCCCGGCGCACTACCGCGTGCAACGAGTGCAAGCGCAAATTGATGAGCTGCAGGCGCAAGTCCAGAAAGAACGCGGCAACGTCTTGGGCCGTATTCGGAACGAATATGCGGCGGCTGTTCGCCAGGAAAAACTGTTGCTTAAAGCTCGCGACGATCAGCAAAAAGTTGTGGCAGACCAATCCGTTAAGGGGATTCACTACGACACGCTCAAGCGCGAAGTCGATTCCAACCGCCACCTTTACGAAGTGATGCTGCAAAGGGTTAAGGAAGCAAGCTTGACCGCGGCTATGCGCGACAGCAATGTCATGGTTATTGACCGGGCCAAGCCACCTCTTCTTCCTTACCGTCCGAGTCTTCTGATGAACTCGGCGATAGGTCTTTTCAGCGGGGTGTTCCTGGGTTTCGGATTTGTGCTGCTTCGCGAACGCTTCGATCGCCGGATCAGCTCCCCGGGCGACGCGCAAGTCTATTTGGATTTGCCCGAATTGGGAGTCATACCGCTGGATGAGGCCGCCCTGCCTATGCACCATTCCCACCGCCTGCATTTCGGCCGCGCTATCCCTGCCCCGCTGCCGGCAAGCGCAAGAACATCCACAAGAAAAGACGGCCCTGAGCTGGCTACCTGGAAACGAAAGCCTTCTTTGATCGCTGAATGCGTGCGCACCACGCTGACATCCATTCTATTGCCCAACCAGGATGGGGAAGGTCCTCAGGTGGTTGTGCTCACGAGTCCATCCATGGGCGACGGGAAGACAACCGTTGCGTGTAACCTCAGCATCGCCGTGGCCGAGATCGGCCGCAAGGTGCTGCTGATTGACGGCGATTTGCGCCGGCCAAGGCTGCACAAAGTCTTTGGCATGGCGAACACCTGGGGGTTGAGTGACCAACTTTGGGCGGATTTTCCGCTGGATTCAGTTTCCATCTCGGATCTCGTCCGGGGGACGGAAGTGTCTGGTCTCTCCGTGTTGCCTGGGGGCAGTTGTGGCGTGACTCCGACGAATCTCTTTTATTCTCCGCGCATGTCCAAACTGCTGACGCGCCTGCGCCATGAATTTGACATGGTTCTGATTGATGCGCCCCCCATGATCCACCTGGCGGATGCGCGCGTGCTTGGCCGCTTGTCTGACGGCGTAATCCTGGTCGTGCGCGCCGGACAAACAACCACGGAAAGCGCGCGCTTTGCCATCCAGCGCTTTGCCGAAGACGGAACGCGCGTGCTCGGCACCGTCCTGAACAGCTGGGATCCAAGGACGACCGGGAGCTACGGCTACGGAAATTACGGAGCTTATAAAGACTATTCGGGCAGCACATCAGCTAAGTGACCCCAACGTTGGCCCCGCTCTCATAAATTATCATCATGCTCTTTGACTCTCCTGCGTATTTTGTTTTCCTACTCCCCGTCGTACTGATCTACTGGCGGCTTAATCACCGCGCGCAGAACGTTTTCTTGCTGCTTGCGAGTTACTTCTTTTACGGCTGGTGGGATTGGCGCTTCCTTGCGCTGATGATCGGCAGCACCACGATGGATTTTTTTATCGCTCAGAAGATTACGCCCGGTTGTTCGGAGGCGAACCGCAAGAAGTGGTTTATCTTCTCGCTGCTGCTGAATTTCTCGATTCTCGGAACATTCAAGTATTTCAATTTCTTCGTGGACTCCTTCACCGGAGCACTAGGTACGCTGGGCATCCACAACATTCCTCTTCCGCTGATCAGCGTCATTCTTCCGCCGGGGATTTCCTTCTATACCTTCCAGGAAGTTGCTTACATCGTGGACGTGTACAAAGGGAGACTTGAGCCCGCAAAATCATTTGTCGAATACGGTTTGTTCGTCAGCTTGTTCGCGCATTTGATCGCCGGACCGATTCAAAGACCAGGGCACCTGCTTCCTCAGGCCCAGAAGGACCGTACTTTTGATGCTGACCGGTTTTTCGACGGCATAATGCTGATTTTTTCCGGACTCCTGCGGAAGTGCGTGGTGGCAGACAATTGCGCGTTGCTGGCGAATGCGGCGTTTGGCGGGCAATTTGGACCGTCAAACTTCTGGGTTGTGCTGATCGGGACCTACGCGTTCGCGTGGCAAGTTTACGGAGACTTCAGTGGTTACAGCGACATTGCGCGAGGCAGCGCGCAGTTGCTGGGTTTCCATTTCATGGTGAATTTCCGGCAGCCCTTTTTGTCTTACCGGCTGCAAGATTTGTGGAGGCGCTGGCACATTAGTCTGAGCACCTGGCTGCGCGACTACTTATACATTCCTTTGGGCGGCAGTGTCGGCGGGACGTGGAAGACCTCCTGGAATCTGTTGGTCACGATGGTCCTGGCAGGGCTGTGGCACGGCGCAAACTGGACGTTCGTGATCTTCGGCGCGATTCACGGCGTGGTCTTGGCTGGCGAACGATTTTTCTGGCCCGCGGGAAAAACAGCGGATGGTGGTCAGCCGCGGCGCCTTACTGGCTTCATGACGCTGTGGGGACAGCGGATTCTGACTTTCAATATTTTCTGCTTGAGCCTGGCTTTCTTTCGGGCGAGCTCACTTAGCGCAGCCGTGGAGTTTTTGGCCGGATTGTCTAATTTCGCTTGGCGTAGCGAGTACCTTTCGGCGTTTTTGATGCTCTGCCTGTTCTCCGTGCCCTTGTTTGTCGTTGATTTGTTACTTGAGGCTTCCGACCAGGAATACCCGTTCGCGAAGGCTTCCTATGCTCTTCGCACAGGCCTCGCGAGCGCCGCTGTTGTTGCGTTGGCATTTTTTTCGGGAAACACTTTCAATGCATTCATCTACTTCCGGTTCTAAGTCTGGCGCACTGGCGTACGTGAAAGCCCTGGTGGGAGTCTGTGTGATTCTCATTATTGGCTTGGAGATCTTCTCTGACTATTTGCTGAAACACGATTCAGCAACCTATACACGCATTTCTCAGCAATATGCTCAGGCCCTGAAAATACGGCCCGCAGAACCAGGCGAACCCGCATCAGTGCTGATGGTGGGCAATTCGTTGCTGCTTCATGGCGTACAGGTAGACCGGCTCCGCGAACTGACCTCCGAGAGACTGCGCATTTATCCGATTTTTCTTGAGCAGACGGGCTACTACGACTGGCTGTACGGGCTGCAGCGGCTTTTTCGCGAAGGTTCAAGGCCAGATGTAGTCGTCGTTGGCGTGGGCGTAAACTACTTTCTCGAGAATAGCGTGCGCCAGGATTACGTGCCCATGATGTTCTTAGGCTCCCGCGATACTCTGGCTGTGGCTACAGACTTGCACCTGGATCGCACCGCAACAAGCAATCTCTTCCTTGCTCATTCCAGCATCTTTTGGGATACGCGCAGCGCCATTCGCACACAAGCTCTTAACCGCGTGATTCCGCATCTTCAGGATCTTTTCTCACTCATCAATCCAAAGCTGTCTGTGCCCGAAGGCCCCGCGTTCGCAGCCATTGCCAATCCCCGTTTGCAAAGGCTGCGAGAGCTCTGCGATGCCTATAACGTCAAACTCATTCTTCTGGTCCCGCCGACGCTTTCTTCGGAGAGCGCCGTCGCTGAAATGGCGCGCGCGGCGCGCGCTTCTGGAGTGGACGTCTCGGTACCGCTTGATCCGGAAGATCTCTCGGCAGAGTTTTACCAGCAGGACGGGATGCATCTTAACCGCGAGGGCGCCGTTCTTTTTACGTCGGCATTGGCGCGAGACCTTCCCGAGCGAGTCATGGCGCGCAATACGCTGACGTCCAGCCTGCACTGCGGGAGGGCGGATCTTCTTTCGGCGGCCTCCCGCTAAGCACAGCCGGCTATGAGGACTGAAAACGGAAACGCGATCGCGTCACAGCATGCAGAAGGCCCCTCGTTGCGCGCCGATTTCAGCTGGATGCTTGTTGGGAATGCCGTCTACGCAGGCGGCCAGTTTGCAGTATTGATGTTGCTTGCCAAGCTGGTGCGGCCCGAGCTGGTGGGACAGTATGCCTTGGGTCTGGCTGTCGTCTATCCGGTGATGATGTTTACAAATCTGCAGCTACGGGCGGTTCTAACTTCGGATATCCGGGAGCGAACTCCGTTTGGCTACTATCTCGGCCTTCGGTTGCTGACCACGTCCCTGGCGTTCGCGATTGTTTTCGCCATCACGCAACTTCTTGGGTATGGAAGGGAATTGACCGCCGTGGTTCTGATGGTGGGCGCGGCCTACGGCGTCGAAACCATCAGTGATGTGTACTACGCGCGGCTGCAACTGCACGACCGGATGGCTCAAATTGCAAAGTCGCTGATTGTCCGAGCGCTGCTTTCCGTGGCCGCGCTGGCAGTTATGACGTACGTCACCAAAAGTCTTCTGTGGGGTATCGTGGGAATCCTGGTTGCGCGGGCGACGATCTTTTTGCTCTACGACATTCGCAGGCGTACTCATGGATTGCCTGAGCGATCCAAAGGACTCGCGGGGGGTGGGGAACTTACGCCGCGTTTTGATTTGCCGGTGCAGCGCAAGTTGGCGTGGGTCAGCTTCCCACTGGGAATTGTGGTGCTTCTTGGGTGTTTGAACGCCAGCATCCCGAATTTTTTCATTAAGAGTGCGCTGGGTGAGGGAGACGTTGGTATTTTCGCGGCGCTCGGCTTTTTGGTCTCCGTGGGAAACATGGCGGTGGTGTCCCTCGGCCAATCGGCTTACACGCGGCTAGCCAAGTCGTACACAACCGGCAATCTTGCCTTGTTCAGTTCTTTGCTAGGTAAGTTGCTCGCCTTTGGAGCCGCGATAGGCGCAGTCGGCATGATTATCTCCGAATTGGCTGGGCGCGAAATCCTCACGATTCTGTTCCGGCCAGAATACGCCCAGCGAGCAGATCTTCTTCCTTGGCTGATGGTAGCCGGGGGCGTGTTGTTCATGGCTCAGTTTTTGGGATTTGGGATGACCGCAGCCAATTTCTACCGCTCACAGGTCGTGCTGAACATTCTGGCTAACCTGAGCCTTTTCACAACTTGCTATTGGCTGGTTGCGCGGGAGGGGCTTCTGGGCGCAATTTTCGCAATGCTCATTGCCGCAACCGTGCAACTCGTAGGAAGCGTCGTGATATTGGCGAGAGGCGTGCGATCGCAAACCGTTTTGCGTACCGAAAGAATGGAAACCGCATGATGCCGTCAGCACAAGTGCCGGCGTTGCGGAGGCAGTGGCCTTTGCTGAGGAGAGATGAGCGCGCCGTGGCGGGTTTTCAGGCCAGTGCACAGGAGTTATCCGGCCTCGGCAAGTTGGCATTCGCATCTCTTTGGCTCCTGACGTTCGCCATTCCGTGGGAAGACGCAATCACGATTCCCGGTTTCGGCACAAGCGCGCGGTTGATCGGAGTGGTCACCTTGGTCTTGGGCTTTATGGCAATCCTGGAAAGGGGGACGCTGAAGCGCCCAATGCCCGGTCACTTCATGATGGCCCTGTTCGTGATATCGGCGGCAGTGAGTTACCTCTGGAGCCTCTTCCCGGAGGGGACTCTCATTCAGACGGTTACCTACATTCAACTTTTCGCGTTGGTTTGGCTAATTTGGGAACTCTGCCCCAGAATTAGTGAACAGAAGCAGCTCATGCAGGCGTATGTCCTGGGGACCTTTGTTTCGGGAACAGATACAATTTACAGATTTCTCGCTCATCAAGAGTCAGCTTACCAGCGCTATGCAGGGTCTGGTTTGGACGCGAACGACCTGGGGCTCATGATGGCATTGAGCATCCCGGTTTCCTACTACCTGCTTATCCAAGAGAAAGGCCGGATGGTGTGGGTTTACCGATTACAGATTATCCTGGCGGTGACAACGGTCTTGCTTACCGCTTCGAGAGGCGCCACTCTCGCGTGTCTTGTTGCCTTAGCCATCGTGCCCCTGACTCACGCGCGCCTGACGGCACGCAAGAAAATCGCGCTTCTTCTCACCTTGTTGTTGCTTGTTTCCGGCGTTCTTCTGTTTGTTCCTGAAACTTCCTGGGAACGCCTGTCCACGGTTCCAAACGAAATGGAACACGGCACTCTTACCGGCCGCACAGTCATCTGGAAAGCAGGGTGGCAGATTTTCCGAGAGCATCCTTTCTTAGGAATCGGCTCGAATGCGTTTCGACTTATCGTCAGCCGCGTACTGGAGGAACCGATTCGACTCGATGACCCGGACTCGCCGGCCCCTCCTGCACACAATACCTTTCTGTCCGTGCTCGTCGAGCAGGGCGTGATTGGGTTTGCAATTTTCTGCACCATGCTGGCAGTTTTGGGATTCTCTTTGATGGCCATGCCTCCCTTTCCGCAAAAACTGTGGGTAGTCGTTCTGGCAGTTTGGGCGGTAGGAGTGTCGAGTTTGACCTGGGAAATGCGCAAGCCCACGTGGTTCTTCTTTGGCCTGTTGATAGCGCAATACGGCAGCGTGCTGCACCAGCGAGCGGCATCGCGCGCGACTACTCGCGGCCTCGTTGAGCCTGGAGCGTCCACTTTGCAACTGTCATGGTCGTAGGAATCGTTTCCCCGGGCTCCTGATGGTTCAAGTCAGAGAAAGTTCACCGCGGCTGACGAACAGAATTCATGAAAAAAATTAACGTAGTACACATTGTTCCCATGCTAGGTCCGGGTGGGGCTGAGCGCGTAGCAGTAGATATTGTCAGGGGGCTGAATCGTCAGCGGTTTGAGGTGGCGGTCATCTCTATTTGGCGCCGCGTTGGCTGCGAGTTAGAAAGCTGTTTGGATCAGGGCGACGTTCCGGCCCAGTACCTGGGAAAGGGATGGGGATTTGATGGGCGGACGTATCACAGGCTGCATCGCGTTTTGAGGGAGCATCACCCGGACATTGTCCACACCCACTTGCATGTCCTTCGGTATGCCTTGCCATCCCTGCTGCTTCTCAAGCCCGCATCGGTGGTGCACACGGTCCACAATCTGGCGGAACGCGAGATCGAACCTCGTGCGCGATGGATTCAGCGCTTCGCGCTCAGCCATGGAATCGTCCCGGTTGCCGTTTCGGAAGAGGTGGCACTCAGCCTGAAGCACGTTTATGGCGTACGACAGTGCCGCGTTATCCCAAACGGCATTCCAACAAACCGCTACGCTAACCAGCAGGGCACACGAAAGGAGTGGCGGGCGAAGGTTGGTTTCACCGACCACCACGTTCTGTATGTCTGCGTGGCGCGTTTTGCACCACAGAAAAACCATGCCTTGCTTCTGAAGGCTTTCGCCCAAGGCCCCGCGTCCGATCCAAACGCC
>Ga0070732_10002078_pt1 | contig 10928 bp, 3 predicted proteins | sample Coa_R1_5_FD_66449 | JGI IMG/M metagenome (GOLD analysis project Ga0070732, IMG submission 66449) | Surface soil microbial communities from Centralia Pennsylvania, which are recovering from an underground coalmine fire - Coalmine... | ecosystem: Environmental > Terrestrial > Soil > Unclassified ...
GGGATCTGCACGGATCGGAATGCGAAATTTGCAAGAAGGAAGTTTTTTACGCTTACGAACAGAATCGTCGAGGGAAAACCGCTCCGCAGATTCGCGCGGGGATTATTCGCGGGGAGTGGCAGAAGGTGGATCTGTCGAAATACGCGCCGCCGCTGGTTTCGGGAAAGCAGTGATGAGTGACTAGTGGCGAGCAAAGGCGAAAGCAGATCCCTCGTCGCGTGGCTCCTCGGGATGAAGGGCCAAGGCGAGATTGAAAGGGAGCGACGACGTAGCGGAGGCGGACGATGAGGACGCTGATACAGGATATTCGGCATGCGGGGCGGATGATGGCGAAGGCGCCGGGATTTGCGACGGTAGCCATATTGACGCTGGCGCTGGGGATTGGGGCGAACACGGCGATTTTCAGCGTAGTGAACACGCTATTTTTGCATCCGCCGGGAGTCGCGCACCCGGATAGAGTAGTTGCGGAGCGCGCACGCTACCTCAAGATCGGGCTGACCAACATCGTGGTGTCGGTGCCGGATTACGCGCAGATGCGCGACAGCACGAAACTTTTCGCGTCTGCCGCTCTGGAACATAGCTCCGATTTCAACTACACGGCGGGCGACTATCCACTTGCCCTCCAAGGCGCGCTGGTCACCTGGCAATGGTTCGACGTTTTCGGAGCAAAGCCAATCCTTGGCCGCGTGTTCACCGCCGCGGAAGATCAGCCCAACGCAAATCATGAAGTGATTCTGTCGTACGGAACGTGGGAGCGTTGGTTCGGAAGTGACCCGGGCGCGATTGGCCGGACGATTCAATTGAATGAGCAGCCGTACCGCATCATCGGCGTGATGGGGCGCGATTTTCATTGGCCGAATCCGGAAACGGACCTGTGGACGCCGCTCGGCTTGGCTCCGGACAAATTTTCGAGCAACAACACATTCAACGAAAACTACTTCGCGGTGGGGCGTTTGCAGCCGGGAGTTTCGTTTGGGCAAGCGAACGCATACATGAACGTGCTTTCGCACCGCTATGCGAGCAAAAACATAGAGAAATTCGCGACGGCATCGCAGTGGGGCATGTTTCTGATGCCATTTGCGGATTATGTGTTCGGCGATTTGCGCACGCCGATTCTGATTCTCGGCGGGGCGGTGGCGTTCGTTTTGCTGATTGCTTGCGCGAACATCGCGGGCCTTTTGCTGGCGAAGGCGGCGGGCCGCTCGAAGGAATTGGCTGTGCGCGCTGCGTTGGGCGCCTCGCGCAAACGGTTGATCGCGCAGGCGCTGGGCGAAAACTTAATTCTAGGTGTGCTTGGCGTAATTGCCGGGCTCATTCTTGCGGAATTTGGCCTGAAGGCGCTGCTTTTCGCCGCGCCGAAGGATTTAGCCACGGGGATTACGTTTCCGCTGGATGGTTACGTTCTCGGGTTCAGTGCGCTGGTCGGAATCGTCGCTGTGCTGATTTTCGGCAGCGTTCCAGCGTGGCATATGTCGAAAGTAAATCCGTACGACGCGATGCGCGAAGCGGGCCGGTCTGCGACGGGCAGCCGGGGACGGCAGAATTTCCGCGCGTGGCTGGTTGCGGGTGAACTTGCGCTGGGATTGGTGCTGCTTGCCGGCACCAGCGTGTTGCTAAAAAGTTTGTCGCACATCGGCGAGGTTAATCCGGGATTCAATCCGCACGGCCTCATGACCGCGTCGCTCTCGCTGCCGAAGCAGCAGTATAAAACTGCCGAAGAGCAGTACGCATTCTTCCGCACTGTGCTTGACCGTTTGCGGAGCACTCCGGGAATCACGAACGTCGCCGCCGGTAACGCCATACCCTTCGCCGGCGCGAACGGCTCGGCATCTTTTTCGATTGAAGGAAGGGTGCTGGCGCCGGGAGACCCGGGCCCACACGGGAATGTCCGCGTTGTCACCGGCAGTTATTTCACCGCGCTCGGCATTCCCCTGCTGAAGGGCCGCATCTTCACCGACGATGATCGCAAAGGCTCGCAGTTGGTCGCGGTGATTGATGACAACCTCGCGCGCGAATATTGGCCGAATGAGGATCCCATAGGGAAACGCATTCGCAGCGGGCAGGATTGGGCGACAATCGTAGGAATCGTCGGCCACATCCGCTTTAGTTCGCTGGTGGGAGAAGAATCAGCGGGAGCCGGCCCGATCTCCGAGAGCGCGAGCAAGGGCGCATATTACTTTCCAATTTACCAGAACGACGGGTCGGGCGGATTTCTGATGGCCAAATCGAGCGGGAGCACGGCATCGGCCGAATCGGCCATTCGCGAAGCGGTGCGCGCGGTAGATCCCAATCAGCCTGTCTCGGATATGAGCTCGATGGACGCGCGGATTGAGGAGTCGCTCGGGCCGCAGAGATTTGCCACGACTTTGCTGGCGGTGTTCGCGGGGCTGGCGATTTTGCTGGCGGCAGTGGGATTGTACGGGCTGATCAGCTACAGCGTGACGCAGCGGACGAATGAATTTGGGATTCGCATGGCGCTGGGCGCGGAGCGGGGCGACGTGCTGCGTTTGGTGCTCAAGCAGGGTGCGAGGCTGGCACTGGCGGGCACTGCGGCGGGGATTGTCGCTGGACTTGTCCTGATGCGGGCGATGCAGAGCGTGCTGTACGGAGTGAGCGCGGCGGATCCGGTGTCGTTTGCAGGGGCGGCGGTGCTGTTGTTGGTGATTGCGTTGGTGGCGTGTTATGTGCCGGCGCGCAGGGCGACGCGGGTGGATCCGATGGTAGCGCTGAGGTATGAGTGACTCGCGAGAAGCATCAGTGACGAGCGCCGAGTGAGTCCAATACGAGTGAGTCCAATAGTTGATAGTTGACAGTTGAGAGCGAGCCACAGGGAAGGCCGAAAAGCGCAAGCAAGGGCGGAAAGCCGAAATGCTTGTGAGCGAGACGGGAGGACAAAGACACCGTCCTTCGCAGAAAACGTTCAGGATGGGACACCCGTAAAGGCAAAGCAGATCCCTCGCCGCATAGCGGCTCGGGATGACAACAGAGAAATAGCGACGAGCGATAAGTGAGTGGTGACGAGCGAAAGAGAAGACAGAGGCAAAGCGAAGGATTAGATTAAAGACTAAAGAGACAAGACGAAAGATCTCACCCTTCGCGAACGGCGCTCAGGATGGGGCACCCGGTGAAGGAGAGTCGATAGTCAAGAGTGGAAAAGCACATAAGGGCAGTGCGTGAGGATTAGGCTGGCGGATTTGAAAATCCGCTCCGTAGCTGGCGGAGGATTGAACTTGCTATTTATCGACGTTAAATACGCCATGCGCATGATGCGCCGCACGCCGCTAGTCACGGCTGCAGTCGTATTGACGGTGGCGCTGGCCATCGGTGCCAACACTACCATCTTCAGCGTGGTGAACGCAGTGATTCTGAGGCCGGTGCCATTCGGCGATCCGAATCGCATCGTTCAAGTTTTCGAGAAGAACGACAAACTCCACATCGCCAACATTGGTGCTTCGGCGCTGAATTTTCTGGCGTGGCGCGAGCAAGCGCATTCATTCGCGGCTCTCGCCGGTGTCAGCTTCAGCAACTACACGCTCACGGGTTCCGGCGAGCCCGAGCAGCTTTCAGGCAATCTCATCAGTCCGGCGCTGACCCGCGTGCTGGGAATTTCGCCGGTGGCAGGCCGTGCGTTCACCGATGAGGAAGGAAAACTTGGCGCCGCACCTGTGGCTATGCTCGGCGAGGGCCTATGGAAGCGCCGCTTCGGCGCGGACCGCTCGCTCGTCGGCCGCAGCATTCTGCTCAACGGCGTGCCCACCACCGTCGTGGGCATCGCTCCCGCTTCGCTCAACCTAATTTCCGGCGGGGACGTTTACACTCCGCTGATAATTGATCCCTCGAAGGAATACCGCGTTAGCCATTTGCTTATCGTGTTTGGACACTTGAAAAACGGGGTTTCCATACAGCAGGCGCAGTCAGAAATGAATGTTGTCTCCGCGCATATCGACCAGCAGTATCCCGAGATGCACGACTGGAAGATTGGCCTGCTCAGCATATTTGATACTTTTGTCAGTCCGGATCTCAAGACTGGCCTCGAAGTGCTCCTCTGGGCCGTCGGATTTGTGCTCCTGATTGCCTGCGCCAATGTTGCGAATCTCCTGCTCGCGCGTGCGGCGGCGCGTCAGAGCGAGATGGCTGTGCGGACGGCCATGGGCGCCAGCCGCGGCCGGTTGATGCGTCAACTGCTGATCGAGAGTGTGTTGCTTTCGATGGTTGGCGGAGTGACCGGGGTCGTGCTCGCGGGCTGGGCCGTACACGCCGTCAACCTTGCGTTGCCGCCGAACACGCTTCCTGTGCCCACGATTCAAATGGATGCAACGGTCCTTTGGTTTGAGTTCGGCCTGACGCTGTTCACCGGACTGTTTTTCGGCCTCGCTCCTGCGTGGCGCACGGCCAAAGTTGACCTGAGCGGCACACTCAAGCAAGTTGGGCGCGGCTCCGGCAGTCGCATGTCTGCCCGGCTACGCAATGGGCTGGCAGCTGCGGAGCTTGCGCTGGCGACGATTCTGCTCATCGGCGCGGGACTTTTCATTCGCACCCTGACCAATCTCGGGCATGTGCAGCTGGGGTTCGCGCCGCAGGGACTCATCACCTTCCAGCTTGCGCCGCCTGCGGGAAAATATCCTGCCAATGGCAAGGCGCAACAGTTTTACCGCGCGCTGCTCGATTCTTTGCAATCACTGCCCGGGGTGAAAGGCGCGGCGGTGTCGAGCGGCATTCCGTTTGGCGCGGGGAATTACACCACACATCCGATGTTCACGACCGATCCGTCGGTGATGGCACCGGAGACGAGAGTGCCGATTGATTGGCGCGACGTCAGCCCTGGATACTTCAAGACCATGGGCATTCCGCTTATGCGCGGGCGCGACTTCACCGACGCGGATAATTCCACGGCGGCGCCGGTGATTATCGTCAGCGCTGCAACCGCAAAAACATTCTGGGGCGGTGCCGACCCGCTTGGCCGCGTGCTGCATCCGAACGCCAAGCCAAGTTTTACGTTCACTGTGGTCGGCGTGGTGGGCGACGTGCGCAGCACCGTTCTGACGCACGAGTCGGCCGCGCTTTACTATCCAGTCGGACAACGCGTCGCGCCGCTGATGGACGTGGTGGTGCGCACCACGCATTCGCCGGAAACGCTGCTGCCCGCCATTCGCGAACGAGTGCATGACCTGGACTCGCAACTCGCACTCGCCAACGTGCGGACGATGGAGCAGTGGCTGTCGAACAGTTCGGCGCAGCCTCGACTCAATACCGTGCTGCTCAGCACTTTCGCGTTTGTGGCGCTGCTCATTGCTTCGATCGGTATTTACGGAGTGCTTGCGTATTCCGCCAGCCAGCGCACCAAGGAACTGGGAGTGCGCATGGCTTTGGGCGCTACGTCGCGCGGCGTGCTGCTCCTTGTGATCCGCGAAGGAGTGAAGGTGGCGCTTATCGGAATTGGAATCGGAGTGCTGGCCGGCCTGGCGTTGGCACAAGCGGTATCGAGCCTGGTGTTCGGAGTGTCGGTGCGAGACCCGGTAATTTTCGTGGGAGTTGCGGCGGCCCTTGCGGCGATCGCTCTGGCGGCATGTTATTTGCCGGCGCGGAGGGCGTCCCGAGTGGATCCGATGGTGGCGCTGCGGTACGAGTAATTCATGCGAGTAATTCATGGCTCTTTTCAGAGTCACAACGAAGGATGAAAGGGCCCGGTGAGCGCTCGTTGAAAACTTAGCGGTTAGAGCTTCTTTAGTAGGAGTGAGGCAGTGATGAGTGATGAGCGAGAGGCAAGAAGAGCAACGATGCGCGGACGGCGATCAGCGATAAGTTAATTACTAAGGGTGTGCCGATGAAGACGCTGCTGCAGGACCTGCGATACGGGTTGCGAATCCTGAGGAAGTCGCCCGCGTTTGCGGCGATAGCCGTGTTGACGCTGGCACTGGGCATCGGCGCGAACACCGCAATTTTCAGCTTTGTGGATGCCTGGGTCATCAAGCCGATTCCTTATCCGCACCCGGAGCGGCTGATGGTTTTGCAGGGGCACAACACGAAGAGGGGCTGGACGCAAAACGCCGTGACTTCGACGGCGGATTTCCTCGATTTTCAAAAACAGACTACTTCATTTGAACAAACTGCAGCGTGGACAGACAGGAGCTTCAATCTCACCGGCGGCGGGCCGCCGAATGTGATCGATGGCGCAAGCGTGAGCTGGAATTTTTTCGATACGCTCGGCGTTAAGCCGCTTCTCGGGCGGACATTCACCGCAAGCGAAGACAGGTATGGCGCGGCGCACGTGGCGATCATTAGCGAGGGGCTATGGAAGAGCCGTTACGCGCAAGATCCGAAAATTACCGGCCGCGCCATCAACATCGACGGCGAACCATATACCGTCGTGGGCGTGATGCCAGGGAAGTTTCTCTTTCCGCTGCTGGGAATCTCCAATATCTGGACGCCTCTAGCGCTCACGGATCAACAGCGCGCGGACCGCAATAGCTCACGGTTCGAGTCCTTCGGCAGGCTGAAGCCAGGAGTCACGCAGGCGCAAGCCGCCGCCGAGACGACGGCGATTTACGCGCGTCTGGAAAAGCTGTATCCCAAGACGAACACCAACATGACCATGGTGCTGAGTTCCATGATTCATGAAATTGGCGAGAACGAAGGCGTGCCGGAGGTGATGATTCTCTTCTGGATTGTCGCGCTAGTCCTGCTGATTGCTTGCGCGAACGTCGCCAATCTGATGCTGGCGCGCGCGACGCAACGCACCAAAGAAATGGCGGTGCGCGGCGCGCTGGGGGCCACCAAGGCTCGAATGGTCCGGCAGCTGCTGACCGAGTCACTGCTGCTGTTCGTCTTCGGCGGTGGCGCCGGCGTGCTCTTTGGGTTGTGGGGAATGAGCTGGATTGAGTCTCTAATTCCAGGCCGTATTCGCGGCTACCTGGTGAATTACGGCTACGTCAATTTGGACATGGCCACGCTTTTCTTCACACTGGGAATCGCGCTCGCGTGCGGACTGATCTTCGGCCTCGCGCCGGCGTTTGAAAGCTCCGGCGTGGACTTGAACCGCGCGCTCAAGGAAGCATCTGGGCAAGCCTCTGGAGGCGGACGCGGTGCGCGCCTGCGCAAGGTATTTGTTGTGGGCGAAATTGCACTCGCGGTGGTGGTGCTGATTTCGACCGCGCTGCTGGTCAAGAGTTTCATCCTTTCGGTCAGCGCAAGTCCGGGATTCAATTCGAACAACCTGATGACCGCCCAGGTCATGCTGCCAAAGACCAGATACACCAGCGACGCAATGGAAAAGAACTTCAGCGACGAAGTGCTGTCGCGCATTCGCGCATTGCCGGGCGTGACTTCTGCCGGCGTGGCCAGCGCGATTCCTTTTGGCGGCTCCGGGCAAAGTTATGAAGTCGAGGCGGTGGGAAAAGCTGCACCGAAGCCGGGCGAAGCGCTTGGCGCGCGATGGGCGGCGGTGTCTCCCGATTATTTTTCGGCGATGCGGATGCCGTTGGTTAAAGGGCGCGCGTTCGCGTCCGGCGATGGTCCGGGCGATGTGAACGTCACGGTGATAGACCAAACGCTGGCTGCACAATTTTGGCCCCACGAAAATCCCATTGGCCAACAACTTACATTTGGCCCCCAGCATGTCGTTTGCACCGTAATTGGCGTGGTGAATGACATCAAAATGTACGATCTGCGCGGGCGCCCGGAACGACAAATGTACGTTCCTCTGTCGCAATTTCCGTCGCGCACCCTCGGGTTCGTGGCGCGTACCGCAACAACTGCTGGTTCCATTGCCGATTCGATCCGCGATTCCATTTGGAAGATGGATGCCGAGCAGCCTGTCTCAGTCTCCGATCTGGAAACACTGATGGCCTCAGTGGATTCCGGGAATCGGATTGTGATGCAACTCATGGCTTTCTTCGGAGCGCTCGCGCTGTTTTTGGGCGCAATTGGAATATACGGAGTGATGGCGCATACCGTGGCGCAGCGAACACATGAGATTGGGATTCGCATGGCGTTGGGCGCGAGGCCACATCAAGTGATGGGCACGGTGGTGCGGCAAGGGATGACGCTGACGCTTATTGGAATCGCGATCGGGATTGTGGGCGCGTTCGGGGCTACGCGATCGTTGTCGTTCATGTTGTACCAGGTGACGGCGAGCGATCCAATGACGTTTGTGGGCATTTCGATTTTGTTCGCGCTGGTGTCAGTTGCGGCGTGTTATGTGCCGGCGCGGAGAGCGATGAGTGTGGACCCCATGGTGGCGCTGAGGTATGAATAGTTGAGAGTCAGGAGTTGATAGTCGAGAGTCGAAAGCGAGAGGCAGAAACGAAAAGCGAGAGTCCGCACCCTTCGCAAACGGGCGCTCAGGATGCGGCACCCGTAAAAGCAAAAGGCAGATCCTCGCCGCATAGCGGCTCGGGATGACAAGGTGTCTTGTCGATATGCGAGACCGGAAGGAAACGAGGCAGTGACGAGTGATGAATTAAAGACAAAGAGCAAAGGCAAAGCGGCGTCGAGCCGCCGCACTCCATAAAAGACAAAAACGTGGCGAAGAAAAAATAGCGAGGTGAAACATGAGAACGCTGCTGCAGGACATACGGTACGGGATACGGATGCTGGCGAGGGCCCCGGGATTCACGGCAATAGCAGTGCTGACACTGGCGCTGGGGATTGGCGCGAACACCGCGATTTTTTCGGTGATCAATTCGGTGCTGCTGGAGCCGCTGCCGTTCAAGAATCCCGCGCAGCTCGTGGACTTTCACGAGACGGAAAGCGCGCCGGGAGCGTTCCCGCTGGACGGCGCGGATTATCTCGACTGGCAGGCGCAAAACAAAACGTTTTCTTCGATGAGCCTGTACTCGTATCCATCGTCCACGTCGTACAGCGCAGGAGCGGGCGATCTGCCGGAAGCGGCGGCTGCGATTGCCACGCAGGCGAATTTTTTCGAAACGCTGGGCGTGCAGCCGCTCATCGGGCGAGCGTTCGCGAAGGGCGAGGATCAGGGAAAGCATCCAGTGGTGATGCTGAGCTACGGCTTCTGGCAGCGGCATCTGGCGGGCGCCGGCAATGCTGTCGGCAAGACGGTGCAGTTGAACGGCGAACCGTACAGCGTCATTGGCGTGATGCCGCGCTGGTTCGATTTCCCCGCCGAGACGGACCTGTGGATCCCCGAGGACATGACCACGCAGCTGATGCATAACCGCGGCAGCCATTGGGCGAGTGCAATAGGGCGCGTGAAAGACGGCGTGAGCATCGAGCAGGCGCGCGCGGATTTGATGGCCGTTTCGGCGCGAATCAACAAAGAGTATCGCCGGCCGAACGACCAGGATATTCATTCGCTGGTGTATCCGCTGAAGGAAAGGCTGGTGGGGAGTTCGCGGGGCGAGCTTCTGATTTTGTTTGGCGCGGTGGCGCTGGTGCTGCTGGTGGCGTGCGCGAACGTGGCGAACCTGTTGCTGGCGCGGGCGAGTGGAAGGCAGCGGGAAATGGCGGTGCGAGCGGCGCTGGGAGCGGGACGGTGGAGGTTGGCGCGGCAACTATTGACCGAGAGCGTCTTGCTCGCGCTGGCGGGCGCGGCGCTAGGATTTGTTGGAGCGTGGTGGGGTGTGTCGCTGCTGCAAACGGCGCAAACCTCGCCGATTCCACGGATCAATCCCGTGCAGGTGAACATGGCCGTGCTCTTCTTCGCTATCGGTGTGAGCGTGTTGGTGGGAATTTTGTTCGGGCTGGCGCCGGCGCTGCACAGCTCGCGTTTGGATTTGAGCGAAGAATTGAAATCGAGTGGAAACGCGGTGGTCGGCGCGACGGGCCGGGGGCGCGCGCTGCGCAACACGCTGATTGTGGCGGAGATTGCCGTGTCGCTGGCGCTGTTGGTGGGCGCCGGGCTGCTGCTGCGCAGCTTCGCTCAATTGCGCTCGGCGAACATCGGTGCGGACCCGCACAATGTGCTGACCATGCGACTCAATTTGCCTCCGGCGAGTTTCAAAACCATGGAGGCGCAGCGGCAATTCGTGGATCAGCTCGTCGCGCGCACGAGCCGGATTCCCGGCGTTGCCAGGGCAGCGGTCTCGACGGAGATTCCTGTCGATGGCGGAAACAACGGCTACGTCACTGTGCCGGGGAATACCAATCCAAAGCTGGCCAATCAGCTCGTCGAAAACAACTACATTACGCCGGAATATTTCAAGACCTTCGGCATTCCCCTGATCGAAGGGCGCAGTTTCACCGAAGAAGATATGCAGCGCACGATGGAGCTGAATCAGCAAACCACGGCGCTGTATCAATCCGCGAAAGATCCCAGCAAGGTTAAGGTTCCGGAAGGTCTGTCTTTTCCTGTGATTATCAATCAGGTGATGGCCAAGACGTTCTGGCCAAATCAGGACCCGGTGGGCAAGAGCTACACCGGCGCGGGCGACTCGATACGGCGGATCGTGGTCGGCGTAGCGGGCGACGAGCGGCAGTGGGGAATTCGTCAGCCTGCCGTTCCGGAAAATTATGCTCCGGTGACCCTTCAGTTCGATCCTTCGGGCTTTTACTCGACGCTTTCCGTAAAAACGAAAGTTGCGCCGGCGGGCGTTGTGAACGCGATTCGCGGCGCGGTGCGTGATCTCGACAGCACGCTAGCCGTCTATCACATCCGCACGATGGACGACATTATCGCGGAGGGCATGCAGGACACCACGTTGCAGACCTTTCTGCTCGGCGTGTTTGCGGGGCTGGGGCTGGTGCTGGCGGCGGTGGGGCTGTACGGGGTGATGTCGTATCTGGTGACGCAGCGGACGCATGAGATTGGGATTCGCATGGCGTTGGGCGCGCGGCAGGGCGACGTGTTGAAGATGGTGATTGGGCAGGGAACCAAATTGATTGTTATTGGCGTGGGGATTGGAATCGCGGCGTCGCTGGGGCTGACGCGGTTGATGTCAGCAATGCTGTATGGAGTGGCAGCTACGGAT
>Ga0070732_10002079_pt1 | contig 10924 bp, 7 predicted proteins | sample Coa_R1_5_FD_66449 | JGI IMG/M metagenome (GOLD analysis project Ga0070732, IMG submission 66449) | Surface soil microbial communities from Centralia Pennsylvania, which are recovering from an underground coalmine fire - Coalmine... | ecosystem: Environmental > Terrestrial > Soil > Unclassified ...
TTGGTTGAATCGCGGATTCCCCAAGCGGGTGGCTCCAGAGGCCACTCCTGGGTAGCATCTAATCTTCAAATTGGGACAGCACCAACTCCTGAGACTATTGGTAAGGACTGACTAGTCTAATTTAGACTAGTCAGGACTGACTGGCGAAGCGGCTACGCCTGGAGATGGCATCGTTCAATAACTCATAAACGGCGGCCGCGTGGCGGTCCCAGGTGTAATTCTGAGCAGTTTTCGCGGCGTTTTCTCCAATGCGATTCCGGAGGGCGGGGTACTGGAGACTTTTCAGGTGGCGCGCCAGAGCGGCCGTATCGTTGGGATCGCTGAGGACGAAGCCGTCCACATTCCCGGTGATGATTTGCGAGCCGCCATTCTGCGAGGTCGTGATGATGGGAAGGCCGCATGCCATGGCCTCCAACGGTGGCAGCGCGAAGGCATCCTCTTGGGTCGGGCTGACGTAGACATCAGCGGCGGCGTAGAGCTCGATTGCATCCACGGAAGCGGTTTCCCACCGGCAGTGGGGAGTTAAACCCAACTTTTGCGCAGACTCCAGGAAGAAGGGAGCGGCAGCGTCCTTGCCAGCGACCAAGAGGCGCAATGGAATTTCCGGGCAGGCGGCCATCGCGGCGAGGATGGTGGAGAGGCCTTTGTTGCGCCAATCGTTGCCGATTAACAGCAGGACAAGATCGGTGTCCTGAAAGTGGCGTCGTGAGCGGGCTTGCGCGCGAAGTGCGAGACGTTTCGCGGGAGAAAAGTGGGTGGCGTCAACTCCGTTGGGGATGACGCGGACATCCTCGCGGCCAAAATGTTGTTTGAGGAGCGCTGCGGTTCGCTGCGAGACGGCGCCGAGCGAGACCTTCGGATTGGTGTAAGCCCGCCGCTCCAACCACGTGAGTAGAGAGTAGTAGGCAAGACGATGCAAACGGCGAAAGAGTCCGGCCTGAACGGGCGAGTCTGCCTCACTGGAAGCAAGTTCGCGCAGGCGATGAAAGAGCGCATGGATCAAGACGACGTCAGCATCAAAGCAATTGATACCAAGAGACAGAACAAGATCGAAATGCGCTCCGTGAATAGCGCGATCCCAACGTCGAAGAAACGTATTTGCGGCAAGCCAGAAGAGAAACTGCAGGAGATGAGGCCCGGGAATTGATGGCACCTTGCGCCAGATGATTTCGCCTCGCTGATGCGCGCCTGGAGCGGCTGAGCCATCGGTTTTTGAATCAGCACGGTTCTGGTCAAGAGCGAGGTCCTCGACGCGCTGCGAGTAAAGATGGATTGCGCAATGGTAATCGCGAGCGAGGCGCTCGAGCAGTTCCGCAAGAGCACGCTCCGTACCGTGGCGGCGGTCCACGAAAGGCGAGACAACAGCGAGACGCAAGTCAGGGCATCCGAGGTTGATACAAATTAAGGGATTGCGGAGAAGCTTGCTGCATCGGCAATTCCGCCTGCGCGGCGGCAAACTGCGCGGAGACGGCGAGCGTGGGGAGGCGGAACAAGATGCCAAGAAGCAGCCATAAATAGGCGTTCATCACGAAATCTTGATAGGGCGCCATTCCGGCGTAAGTAATGGGAATTAACAAGAGTCCGCTATACCAGAAAATCATGAAGGCGATGGGAAACCACGGCGAGCCTCGCAGTTTCTTCACCACGCGCCACGCGGAAAGGACAATCGCGAAGGACATGACGAGCCAAAGCAGAAGGCCACCAATTCCCATTTCCACCACAAGCATGCCGAAGCCGCTCTCCACTATAACGGGAGATGGCTTGGCATTGAAGAATCTCGCAACATATTGCACGCCGAGCGAAGAAGTGCCGATGCCATAGCCGTACGGCCAGCGATCAGAACCGAATGCACCAAGGAAATTCCTAATAGGGTAGTCCCATGTGCGGTTCTGGAGCTCGCTGGCGCTGCTCGTTGGGGAGAGCGTCTCCGTGTAAAAGGCCATGCGGGAGAGAAGCGCGTCAGGAAAAAAGAGGAGCAGCAAAGCCATCGCAAGCACCACACCTAGAAAAGCCCTTTGGAGCGTGCGCAGAACGCGGATGACTTCCCGCTGACGCCAGGGAGCACCCCAGACAAACGCCAGAGCGCCCACTAAGGCCGAGCCGCTGCCCCACATGACCACGCCGCGCGAAGAACCCAGGACGAGGGCGGCGGCGGTCAGGCCAAGTACCCAAAAAACAAATGCCCGGCCCCGCTTGTGCCGAAGCAAAAGATAACCGGCAAAACCAAAGACAAGCAGCCAAGTGAGCAAGATAAAATTTCCAAAGCGCCCAGTGCTCACGAACACTGAGTTGGGACGATAGAAGGTTAATCCGGAGATGGGCGCGGCGCGATAAAGCGTGCTCAATTCGCGAATGTCGTCGGCGAGGCGGGGCGGATTGAGAAAAGTGTGGCCGAGAATGGCCTGAGCGATGCCCAGGACTGCGATGATTGAGGCTAGAGCTAGGTTCACGAAGAAGAAGCGGCGTAGCTCGGCCTCCGAATTGACAAGGGCATAGCCAACCACGAGAAGCGGCATGTAGTAGAAATATACTTTGAAGCCCAGCAGGCCATACATAATGTGCGTGGAGCCAGGGTTGAAGATCTGGGCTACACCAAACCAAACAAACAGCAGCAGGGGAATGAGAAAAGGCGGGCGGAAACCAGAGACCTTCTTGCGGCGATAAGCAGCGAGAAAGGAAATGTAAACGACCATAAGCAGAAAATCCTTGGCGAAATAGATGGCCATGTTGTTGCCGAGGTATTTGCGGGCAAGATCCTCGAACAGGAGCCAGGCAATGAAAAGATACAGGCCCTTGCGCCAATCATTGAGAATGGAGATGACCAAGCCGCAGAGAACAACGGCCATCGCAATGTAGGCGAGCCCCGTCATGTTGCCGGCAAGGACGTAATCGGCGGCCTCGTAAGCGGCCGCGACAAAGAGGACGAGGAAAGCGAGGGCCACCAGGGGACGGCGGCGCAAGTTGCCAGGAACCGTGCTGATGGCGATGCCGCGGACGGCGTCGAGTTCCGGGATGCGGTTTGTTTTCATATAGCGCTCATTCTAACCGCCTCGACGCTTCCTGCTATCCGTTGGCAGAGAGCGCTAATGGCCTTGCGACCAAACGGCAGATCGGCGTCTGCAGGATGGCGCTGCGGTCGAGTTTAGCACCGTCGGTCGAGTACATTTCGTATTTCATTTCGTGTAAATCGTCAACAATGCAGCCCGGGTCACCACCATCGGCGCGTATGATGTCGTTATGAAGTTCAAGAAACAAAAGTGGCGCCCGCGAGGCAAATACTTCTTTGCCGCCACGTAGTGTTGCCGCCTCATGTCCCTCGACATCGATCTTAATATGGGTTGGTGGTCCGAATTGACGAGCTAGCTCGTCAATTGTCACAGCCGAAATCTTTGTCAGTTCGCTTTTTGGCCGCCCCGGACTCACTCGAAAATATCCATGAGAGAAGACACCGGAACTCAGCATATCTATATTGCCCGTAGTATCGGTGACGCATGCTTCCACGATTCGAATATTCCTGGCGTAGCCATTGAGGTTCGTTTGCAACCGTAGCAGCCGGGCAGCAATCGGGGAGGCGTCGACGGCAATGGCTGTACCGCCGAAGTGAGCCGCCGCCAGGCTGAAAACACCATAGCTGGCGCCGATGTCGAACAGAGTCATCGAGGGGTCGCAATATTTCACGAAGTTGAGAAATTCTGCGCTCTGTTCGGGGTCGGTTAGCTGGGACTCCAGAAACAGTTTGTAAACTCGCGGGTGACAGACCAAGGTCCAGCCGGGAAGAAGCTCGAGATTTTTCGTGTCTCCGCGCCAGAAGGAAATCGAGTCCCGCAGCCATTCAATTGACTTTGAGGGCGAGCGAAGCCAATTCCGCAGACCTCTTGGCACAACCGTCCTAATTATTTTCAGGACTTGCTGAGATAACAACAGGGAACCTCAAATGAACCGTTGCCTCGCTGACTTCTCTCACACAGCCGTCCTGAATTCTACCCACGCCACTCTTACGCAAGCAAGTTCTCTCAATCCAGCACAGACACGTAACGGCAATTTTCCGTTCGAAGTAAAGTGGTTTACGAAGAGGCGTGGAGTTCCCTGTTGAATGCGGTACCTTGTCCAAGTAGCTCATAATGATGAATCTTTCTAGAAGCAAGGAGGCCACCTGAGACGCCCCCTACACGGCTGGCTTGATAGGCTTCGCCAAACTAAGAACTTATTCGTATACGTCGTGGCTGTTATGATCGCATTACTTGGATTAGCAGCGCGACTTGCTCTTCTCGTATCGTCAGGCAATCGCCCAGTGGGCCCCTTCGGTGGCGAAGGGGATCAGATTCGGTATCTTGCGCTGGCGGACAGCATACTTCAAGGGCGGGGGTTCAGCTACGGAGGGCAGCCAACGGCCCTTCGCCCGCCTATGTATCCTTTGCTCTTGGCGGGATTTCACCTGGCATTCGGACAACATTACCTGGTAGCAGTGAGAATTTTTCAATTCCTGATTGGCATGGCGGTAGCGCTCGTGTGCCTCCTGCTTGGCTCAACACTGTTCGGAAAAGCCACCGGTGCTATGGCTGCCGCGATGGCATTAGCTTTGCCAACGCTGATCTTTATAAACACAGAGCTTCAGACAGAGACCTTGTCTGCATTCCTGATTATTCTTTTCTTGCTGTTTCTATTGGCGGAAGCGCGCGGGGAAAAGAACGGCGCGATAGGGATGGGCATTATTTCTGGGTTCGCAATGTTGCTTCGGTTCAACTGCGCGATCTTGCCAGCCATTGGGGCAATTGGCTGCCTGTGGTTTAGGCGGAGCGTAAAGAGTGCGATCATCGTGTCTTTAATTGCCGCATTGATAGTCGCGCCCTGGATAGTCCGTAACGCGAGGGCTTTTCACGGAAGAATCCTGTTCTCCTCACAGGGAGGCGTCAATTTGATACAGGGGGTTCTAACCCCCGCCGGCCGTACTCAAAGCGGAGATAGCGAAAAGGTTCGGTCAGCGGTTGGTTGGCTGCATGCTGATATTGAACAGAATTCAACGCAAAGACTTCAGTTCCCCAGCGAAGACCAGCTAGATAAGCAGGCACGCGCCGCTGCAATCTCTGCATGGGGCAATTTGAGCTGGCACCAGCGACTGAGACTTTTGACGGGCAAGATTGTCACCTTTTGGCTTAGCACGGACCAGCTGCTTGAGACGAGTAGCTTCTCGCCTAGGCAGCGAATGCTGAGGGCCACGGGAGTGATTGCCTATTGGATCGTTCTGCTCCTGTCCTTCGTTGGTTGGCGAAATCTTCTCGCGACATCAAGAGTTTCAGCAATCGTGATCGTGCTGTATGCTGCATTTGTTACTTTCTCCCATCTTCCATTCGTCATGAATACGAGACTAAGAATCCCCTTCATTGACCCACTATTGGCATTGTTGGCTGGGGGAGGAGCTTGGCATCTACTCTATAGGTGTCGCTGGCCTTCAGGAGTGCTAATTCAAGGCCAAAGCGGAGAGGATGGGGAGCTCATCGCGAGCCAATTTGACGTCTAGCACTCGGAGCAATGACCGTCGTCAGTCATGTAATGTTTGGCGATGCCTATTTAATTCCTGACGAAACAAACGGGCGTGGGCGTCGATCATACTTTTAAAGGAGAACGATTGGAGAACGCGCTGGCGCGCCAAGCCGCCTAAAAGGGATGCGAGGCCGGGCTCGTCCAGGATTCTTTTCATCGCATTGACGAGCGCTGAAGCATCGCCGGCAGGAAAAGTAAGCCCAACTCCGTTGACGATTTCCTGGAGGCCTCCCACCGCGGAGGCAATCACAGGACGCCCACGCGCCATCTGCTCGAGAGCGGCGAGGCCCGCGGTCTCTTCCATGATGGTGGGAATCACAATGGTTCCCACTTCTCTGAGTTCACGCTGCAAGGCTTCGCCGGAAAGAAATCCGGTGATGCGCACGCTGGATTCCAGACGCGAGGCAGCGATTTGCGTTGCCAAGCGCGGGCGCTCGGGACCGTCGCCGATGATCAGGACAGGGACTTCGCGGCCTTGCGCACGGAGCAAGCGGGCTGCTTCGACCAATACGGAAACGCCTTTTTCGATCACCAGCCGGCCCAAGTAAGCAAAGCTGCTGTTTTTGATGGCCGAAATTTCTTTCTTGGCTATAGGGACTTCAACGCCATGAAAGATGACCGTCGTGCAAGGAAGACCGTTGCGCTGAGCGACATGACGGCTCGGGGCGATGTTGGCGGTAGCAGAGCGGGAGCAGGCGCGGCGCAGAAGCGTGGATGCGAGAAGGCGGAAAGCCCCGAAGCTGCCGTCTATCTTCGTATTGCAATTCATGCACTCGAGGTAATTGCCGGCCTCGAAATGTCCCGGGCAAACGCTTTTCGTGGGGTGATGAAACAACAAGCCATTGGGGCAAGTGGCCTGGTAACCATGATGTTCGATGACGAAGGGCTTGCACGCCAAGCGTGACAGAAGAAGCGGAGCGAGCGCGGGGCCGGCGATATGGACGAGGCCGGAGGAACGAATGAGCCGCCAGAGTTGAAACAAACCGGGGCGGCGAATCACGCGGAAGGGGAACGCGCTGTCGTCGAAATTTCCCGCGGGAGTCTGCGTCAGGAGGGTGACCTCGAATTCGCGGTCACCGTTTGCATCATGTAGGTCCGAGAGTCCGCGCGCCAGAGACTGGACGATGGTCTCGACGCCGCCGACGCTGGGGGCAAAAAAGTGAGAATAGAGGAGCAGTTTCACTTCTCACTCTTCCTCAGACATCCGGAGAGGTGCGGTTTTCGGGTTAGCTCTATTGAGATCCTCGGTACGCAGACTTCAAAACAGAAAAGCAGATCCCTCACCCCGCTAAAACCGCCCCTCGCTGACGCTCGGGGCAAGCGGGGATTCGGGATGACATCTTTGAGTAGATTCGTCATTGATGATGTTCCTGGGTGTTTCGCCCCGTAGAGGCGTCCGGGGCGCCAAAGCCGCGCTTGAGCTGCACGGCCGCGTCCACGGCGTTGATCCAGCAGTCCAGGAATTCTTGTGTGGTCCACGCTTCCATCTGGTGGCGCACGCCCTGTTTCAGTTGCTGCAACAGCGGCGGATCGGAAAAAACTCTCTTCAGGATTTCCGCCAGCGCATCAATGTCGCCACAAGGGTATAGATAGCCGCTTTTGCCAACGTCAATCATTTCGAGGCGGCCGAGAACAGCGTCGCTCATAACCACTGGCAGGCCAGAGAACATGGCTTCGGGGACGGCCAAAGGGCAGGCATCGTAGGAGGACGGCAAAACAAAGAGATCGGCGGCCTGGTAGAAACCTGGAAGCTGCGAATAGTTGACGAAGCCGAGGACGCAGACGCGATCGGCGATTCCCAATGCGCTGGCTCGAGACTCCACTTCACCGCGTTGAGCGCCATCTCCTGCGAAAACCAGGTGAGCATCCGGAAGATTGGCCTTGCCGAAAGCGTTAAGGAGATCGAGAGGCCTCTTCCAAGGCTGCAGTTTGGCGCAAAACAAGACTACCGGCGCGTTCTCAGGAACGCCCCAGCCAGCGCGGACTGCGGCGCGGTCGAAATTCCCGTTAGAGGCGCGCCAGGCTTCTTTGCTCGTGCCACAGCGGATGACGCGAACGCGCTTTTCGGACACGCCAAGCTGCACAGCGAGTTTCTTCGCACCGTTCGATGCAGCCATGATGAGGTCGACGGAAGAATAAACGCGACGCAACACAAACGGCTTGAGACGCTCCTTCCAACGCTTCGGAACGCGGGACTGCAGGGTGGTGGAATCGGTGGAAATCAAAACGGGCACACCGGCGCTTTTGGCTGCCAGCACGGCAAGCCAAAAACTGGCGCACATGTAGCCGGTGTAGATGACGACAGCGTCGAAGTTGCCTTTGCGAATGAGCTTCCATAAGCCGGGATTCCAAAGGCCGAAGAAGTGGCCGAGGCGCGGGCGGAGAGATTTGTTTGGGACATGAACCCACTTGTAGCCGTCCAGGAGCGGAACGTCCCACTGGACCCGGACGCCGAATTCGGGGTCGAAACCCGGTTCGGATCCTTGAAGGCTGCAGTAGGCGACCAAAGTTTCGAGGCGAGGATCGTTGGCGAGCGCTCGATAAAGAGGAGAGGCATATTGAACTACATGCGTCGCCAAAACCAGGACGCGGTAGCGCTGGTCAGGCATGGCGAGAATCGGCGATGGCGGCGCGGCGCAATGCACCCGACGGATGAACTGTGGATCGCAAAGGGAAGCCCCGGGAGAGAGTATAACCCGTTTCGGAAGGCAGGCGGGTGTGCTAGACTAGGGCAGTTCCGCAGGGGTTTGCGGTTCACCGAAAGATTCCGCAGTGGTGTCGTTGTCCTTGCGACCGTGAATGGGCGGTTTTGTGCGACGCCATTGCGGCGCGAAACTACATGGAAGCGATGGCCCAGGCCAGAGCCGGGTCATGTGAAAACGAGGAATTGTTATGTCCGGGCATTCAAAATGGGCCACCATCAAGCATAAGAAAGCGGCTACTGACGCGAAGCGCGGCCAAGCGTTCACGAGAATCATCCGGGAAATCACGATTGCGTCGCGCATCGGCGGAGGCGATCCGAACTCCAACCCGCGGCTGCGCACGGCGATTCTCGCGGCGAAGAACGAGAACATGCCGAACGACAACATCGAGCGCGCGATTCTGCGGGGCACGGGCCAGCTCGAAGGCGAGCAGTATGAAGAAGTGACCTTTGAAGGCTACGGGCCGGGTGGAGTGGGGATGCTGATTCAGGCAGTGACGACGAATCGCAACCGGCTGGTGGGCGATTTCCGCCACTTGATGACCAAGAACGGCGGGAACCTGGCGGAAGCGGGCGCCGTGGGATGGATGTTTCACCGCAAGGGCGAGATTTCCGTTCCCAAAGAAGCGGCGAGCGAAGACAAGCTGCTGGACCTGGTGCTGGATGCGGGCGGAGAGGATTTGAAGGATGACGGCTCGTCGTGGTATATCGTGACGCCGCCGGAAGCGCTGGAGAAGGTGAAGGACGCGCTGACAAAGGCGGGGATCAAGCCGGCTTCGGCGGAAATTGCCATGGTGCCGCAGAACTACATCAAGCTGACCGGTCCGCAGGCCGTGCAAATGGTGCGCCTGGTGGAAGCACTCGAGGAGCACGACGACGTGCAACACGTTTACGCGAACTTCGACATCGACGAGTCGGAGATCCAGGCAGCGGTGGGGGCGAACTAGCGTCGAACGAAAGGCTCCACTTTTTTAGCGTGCAGCGGCCATTGCAAAGGCAGTGGCCGTTTTTTATTTTTGCGCTTGCCGAGACAAGGGAGCCGCTGCATTCGGGTGCGCCTGTTCGTCCAAGATAGACCGGACCTTCCGCGCGAGAGCGGGCAGTGAAAATGGTTTGGAGAGGAATGCAAAATTGGGATCGTGGCCGCCGTGGTGAACGATGGCGTCGGCGGTGTAACCAGAAACATAGAGCACCCGCATCCGGGGGTGGTCGGCTGCGAGACGCTGCGCCAATTGCACGCCGCTGCTGCCCGGGAGAATCACGTCGGTAAGCAAGAGATCAATAGGCTTATCGCACTGCTTTGCGGACTCGACAGCGGCATCCGCTTCCGAGGCCACCAGGAGAGTATAACCCTTGCTGCTGAGGTATTCGCGAGTGACTTCGCGAAGGGAATCCTCATCTTCGACCAACAGGATGGTTTCCGTTCCGCCAGGAACAACGCCTTCCAGTGAGGAGATTTGAGGATTGGAAGCGGCTTCCTCCGACAAAGGCAGATACACCTTGAAAGTAGTGCCGCGGCCCACTTCGCTGTAGACCGTGATATTGCCGCCGCTCTGCTTGACGATGCCGTAGACGGTGGCCAAGCCCAGTCCCGTGCCCTTGCCGGTTTCTTTTGTCGTGAAAAAAGGCTCGAAGACGCGAGACAGCACATCCGGGCTCATGCCGCAACCGGTATCGGTGACGGCGATGCAGACATAGTGGCCCGGGTGCGTGTCCGGAGCGTGTTTGCAGTAGTCGGCATCGAGATGGGCGCGCGAAATCTCGAGGGTGAGTCTTCCGCCGCTGGGCATGGCATCGCGCGCGTTGACGACGAGATTCATAATCACCTGCTCGAGTTGCGCGGGATCGGCGCGAAGGTGGACCGGACGGTCTCCGGCGTTCACGGTGAGGCGGATGTCTTCGCCCAGGACGCGGCGTAGCAAACCCTCGATGCCCTTCATGTGCTGCTGAATGTTGATGATCCGGGGTTCCAGCACTTGTTGACGGCTGAAAGCGAGGAGTTGTCTGGTCAGCGAGGCGCCGCGCTCGGTTGCTTTGAGGACGTGCGTCACCAGGGGAGACAGATTTGGATCAGAGCTCAGCTTGTCGAGAAGCATTTCGGAATAGCCGGTGATGACGCCGAGAACGTTGTTGAAGTCGTGCGCAATGCCGCCAGCTAAGCGGCCGATGGCCTCCATTTTCTGGACGTGGCGCAGGCGGTGCTCGACGCCGCGCTGGTGAGAGACGTCTTCGACAATGACTTCGAAGTAGAGCAGACTGCCCGCGTCATCGGAGACGGCGCGGCCGCTGAGTTCCACGGTGATGACTTTTCCGTCCTTTCGCCGCCAGTGCGCCTCGTGCCGGGAAAATTGATTGCGGCTGGCGTATTGCTCGAAGAGCGAGGAGGAATACTCTCCAGGCTGGAAAATGTCGGTAACCAGGTTCAACGAAGTGATTTCCTTATCGGAATCGTAGCCGAGCATACGCGCCAGCGCTGCGTTGGCCAACAGGATCGTGCCGTCGGGCGCGGCACGATAGACGCCGTAGTTGCCTTCGATCATTCCGCGGAAAGCGGCTTCGGATTGCCGCAAGGCATTCTCGACGCGCTTCCGCTGGGTAACGTCGCGAATGGTGGAAGAAACCAGAACGCCGTCTTCGGTCTGCTGCGGGCTCAAGCTGATTTCCACGGGAAATTCCGTTCCG